>ERZ827088.701-NODE-701-length-46658-cov-46.547068_pt1 | contig 46658 bp, 32 predicted proteins | sample MGYA00519922_ERZ827088 | MGnify/ENA primary metagenome ERZ827088 (study PRJEB31778, sample SAMEA3449254) | human gut metagenome | biome: human gut; feature: human-associated habitat; material: faeces | place: United Kingdom | collected 2010/2012 ...
TGGGCGTATGAAATTTGCGTGGCTCTGACACTAGTACGAGAGGACCGTGTTGGACAGACCTCTGGTTTGCCGGTTGTGCCGCCAGGTGCATTGCCGGGTATCTAAGTCTGGATCGGATAAGTGCTGAAAGCATCTAAGTACGAAGCCGGCCACAAGATTAGATTTCTCAGGGTCGTTGTAGACGACAACGTTGATAGGATGCAGGTGTAAAGGTGGAGACACCAAAGCCGAGCATTACTAATTGCCCGTCGACTTTCCCCGTATCACGGAGGATGGGTGGCATATACGTCCGGCGCTTGCGTCGGGGACTTGGGCACTGTTGCTTGAGAATCATGTTACAGGGATATATGAAAGGTATTCAGGTGACTATAGCACGAAGGTTCCACCTCTTCCCATTCCGAACAGAGAAGTTAAGCTTCGTCACGCCGATGGTACTGCGCAAGTGGGAGAGTAGGTAGTCGCCGTCTTGAGGCCCCGGATTCCGCAAGGAGGTCCGGGGCTTTTTTTGTGTCCCGTCGTGCCGTCGGTCCGCCGGACGCCCCGCACGGCCTTCCGCCGTGAATCCTCCCTCGCGGGACATATCCTTCACGGTGAAACATCCCCTTTCACCGGAAACGCCCTGTATACCAGGCTGCTGCCTGGCTTGTGAAGGCGTGAAGCCTGTTTCCGGAAACACTTCTGTAAGAGATGCTGTGCTTGTCTATCCTTCGTTTCACTGCTTCCGAGAGGATTTTGGAATGCTTATCTTGTTCGAACTGCTTCATCCGGTGAGTTCGGTGCATTGTTTCGCTGAATTCCTTTCCTTCCATGTTCGGTAAAGAACGATATTTTGTGTATGTTTGCAGGTATAAACCTTTATCGACAATAAATCTATATCAATGGCATGAATACACACTTCACTTCTGCCTTATTGGCTATATTTCTGCATGCTTGGAAAAATCTTTCCTCGTTATCTGCCTAAGATGTTGATTGTATTGTTACATTGAATAGCAATGAGTCATGTATTTTTGATTCCTTTCCTTATATTTGCATTTACTGTATAAAATGAAATATTATGGTAATAAAAACAATTTTGGATACCGATTTATATAAGTTTACAACCTCGTACGCTTATATCAAGCTGTTCCCTTATGCGATGGGTACATTCACTTTCATAGACAGAGATGATACTGAGTATACAGAAGGTTTTCTGGAGGCTTTGAAAAGCGAAATCCATAATCTGTCTATGGTGCAGCTGACATCAGAAGAACTGGAGTATATGGCTTCACATTGCCGTTTCTTGCCAAGAGTGTACTGGGAATGGCTTTCGTCTTTCCGTTTTGACCCTGATAAGATAGAGGTTGGTCTGGACGAACACCGTCATCTTCAGATGAGGGTAACCGATTATCTGTATAAAGTGACACTTTATGAAGTGCCCTTATTGGCCATTGTTTCCGAAATCCGGAATCAGTTCTTGAACCGTATTCCTGATAAAGAGACTTTATTGCTCCGGTTGGCCGATAAGGTAAAGCTCTCTAATGATCATCAGATGCCTTTTTCGGAATTCGGAACCCGTCGCCGTTTTTCCTTCGATGTACAGAAACTGGTAGTTGCCTACTTGAAGGAAAATGCCCGTTATTGTACAGGTACTTCCAATTGTTATCTGGCCATGAAGTATGACATGCGTCCGATGGGTACGCATCCGCATGAATGGTTCATGTTCCACGGAGCTCAATTCGGATATAAGCATGCCAATTACATGGCTTTGGAGAACTGGGTAAATGTATACGATGGAGATTTGGGTACAGCTTTGTCGGATACCTATACTTCCGATTCTTTCTTGAGCAATTTCAGCCGGAAGCAGGCCAAACTGTTTGATGGCGTACGTTGTGATTCGGGAGATGAAATAGAATTCATCGACCGTTTGATTGACCGCTACAAGGAGTTGGGTATAGACCCTACTACCAAGACCATCATTTTCAGTAATGCGCTTGATTTCGGAAAAGCTTTGCAGATATTCGAGTATTGCAAAGGGAAAATCCGTTGTTCATTCGGTATCGGAACGAATCTGACGAACGATACGGGATTTCCACCTGCTAATATCGTGATGAAACTTTCCCGTTGTAAGATGAATGTTAATCAGGAATGGCGTGAATGTGTCAAATTGTCGGATGATATGGGTAAACATGTGGGTAGTACGACCGAAGTTGGTGCCTGTTTGCACGAATTACGCCTGTCCATACCCGATGAATAAGTCTCGGTATCTTTCAATATTTATTGATAATATTTAGGACTATTCCTTTTTGATGTGATAAATTATAATTAAAGACGATAAAAAAGTTTCATTTTTATTTTGATGTTAGAAATTATTGCATACCTTTGCATCGCAATAAAAAATAATAGAAGATATAAATGAACAACTGGTTTTTACATATTTTGCTATGCGGTCTGATTAATCTGCTGGGAACCCCGGTGGGAAGTGAGTCGCGTGCCTGTTAGTTGTAAAAACTGTATGATATTGAGCCTTTCTCACTTCCCTGTGCGAAAGGCTTTTTGTTTGAATAATGATTGATAATAAAAAATAATAGTCCTATGAGTGATAGATTATTCATTTTCGACACCACGCTTCGTGATGGTGAGCAGGTACCCGGATGCCAGTTGAATACCGTTGAAAAGATTCAGGTAGCCAAACAGCTGGAGGCATTGGGAGTAGATGTGATTGAAGCAGGATTCCCGGTATCTAGTCCGGGCGATTTCAATTCGGTGATAGAAATATCGAAGGCGGTAACATGGCCTACCATCTGTGCGTTGACCCGTGCTGTCCAGAAAGATATTGATGTAGCTGCCGAGGCACTGAAGTTCGCCAAGCATAAACGTATCCATACCGGTATCGGTACTTCCGATTCACACATCAAGTATAAGTTCAATTCTACCCGTGAGGAAATTATCGAACGTGCGGTTGCGGCAGTAAAGTATGCACGCCGTTATGTAGATGATGTAGAATTCTATGCTGAGGATGCCGGACGTACAGAAAATGAATACCTGGCTCGTGTGGTGGAAGCTGTTATCAAGGCAGGTGCTACAGTGGTCAATATTCCGGATACTACCGGTTATTGTCTTCCTGCCGAGTATGGTGAAAAAATCAAGTACCTGATAGATCACGTCGATGGTATAGATAAGGCTATCATTTCTACCCATTGCCACAACGACCTGGGAATGGCAACTGCCAATACCATCAGCGGTGTATTGAACGGTGCCCGTCAGGTAGAGGTGACTATTAACGGAATTGGTGAACGTGCCGGAAATACGGCGTTGGAGGAAGTGGCCATGATTCTCCGTTGTCACCATAGCATTGATATCGATACGAATATCAATACCCAGAAGATTTACCCGACCAGCCGCATGGTATCCAGCCTGATGAACATGCCGGTACAACCCAACAAGGCGATTGTGGGTAGAAATGCGTTCGCGCACTCTTCGGGTATCCATCAGGACGGTGTGTTGAAGAATGTACAGACTTACGAAATCATCAATCCGAAAGATGTAGGTATCGATGATAACGCCATTGTATTGACAGCCCGTAGCGGACGTGCAGCATTGAAGCATCGTTTACATATTTTGGGAGTAGAGATGGGACAGGAAAAACTGGATAAGGTATACGAAGATTTCCTGAAACTGGCCGATAAGAAAAAGGATATTACCGACGATGATATTCTGGTATTGGCCGGTGCTGACCGCAATGTGAACCATCATATTAAATTGGAATATTTACAGGTAACGAGTGGAGTGGGTGTTCGTTCAGTAGCTAGTCTGGGACTGAACATTTCCGGAGAACATTTTGAAGCAGCTGCTACAGGCAATGGTCCGGTGGATGCAGCTATCAAGGCGGTAAAACAGATTATCAAGCGGCAAATGACTTTGAAGGAATTTACTATTCAGGCCATAAGCAAAGGTAGCGATGATGTAGGTAAGGTACATATGCAGGTAGAATACGACGGGCAGATGTATTATGGCTTTGGTGCGAATACGGATATCATCGCCGCCTCGGTAGAAGCTTACATCGATTGTATCAATAAATTCAAGAAATAACAATAAACGAGATAAAATCAACGTAAAATGGCTAACACATTATTTGATAAGATATGGGATGCACATGTCGTGCAGAAGGTGGAAGAAGGTCCTACCCAGTTGTACATCGACCGTCTCTACTGCCATGAGGTGACCAGTCCGCAGGCCTTTGCCGGAATGCGTGCACGAGGATTGAAGTGTTTCCGTCCGGAACGTATCTATTGTATGCCGGACCATAATACTCCGACTCACGACCAGGACAAACCGATTGAAGACCCGGTTTCGAAGACACAGGTCGATACGTTGGCAAAGAATGCCGCCGATTTCGGACTGACTCATTTCGGAATGATGAACAAGAAGAACGGTATCATTCATGTGGTAGGTCCGGAAAGAGGATTGACATTGCCGGGAATGACCATTGTCTGTGGTGACTCACATACGTCTACCCACGGTGCCATGGGAGCGGTTGCCTTCGGTATCGGGACTTCGGAAGTAGAGATGGTAATGGCTTCCCAATGTATCCTGCAGGCCCGTCCGAAGACCATGCGTATCACCATCGATGGGAAATTGGGCAAGGGAGTGACAGCGAAAGATGTAGCTCTTTATATGATGTCGAAGATGACTACCAGCGGTGCTACCGGTTATTTTGTGGAATATGCCGGCGAGGCTATCCGTAGTCTGACTATGGAAGGACGTCTTACCCTGTGTAACCTTTCTATCGAAATGGGAGCCCGTGGAGGTATGATTGCTCCGGACGAAGTGACTTTCGAGTACATCAAAGGACGTGAATATGCTCCGAAGGGAGCGGAATGGGACAAGGCGGTGGCTTACTGGAAAACCCTGAAGAGCGATGACGACGCAGTGTTCGATAAGGAAGTCCGTTATGATGCTGCCGATATCCAGCCGATGATTACTTACGGAACCAATCCGGGTATGGGCATGGCTATCACCGATCACATTCCTACTACCGAGGGTATGAGTGAAGTAGAAAAGAGCTCGTTCGAGAAATCCATGCACTACATGGGATTCCAGCCGGGAGAGTCTTTGTTGGGTAAGCAGGTGGATTATGTGTTCCTGGGTGCTTGTACCAACGGACGTATCGAAGATTTCCGTGCATTCGCTTCTATCGCGAAGGGACGGAAGAAAGCCGAACATATTATCGCATGGCTGGTTCCCGGTTCTTGGATGGTAGACGAACAGATCCGTGAAGAAGGTTTGGACAAGATTCTGGAAGAAGCCGGATTCGAAATCCGTCAGCCGGGTTGTTCCGCTTGTCTGGCTATGAACGACGACAAGATTCCGGCCGGCAAGTATTCGGTTTCTACCAGCAACCGAAACTTTGAAGGTCGTCAAGGTCCTGGTTCACGTACGCTGTTGGCTAGTCCGCTGACTGCCGCTGCCGCTGCTGTAACTGGTGTCATCACCGATCCAAGAACACTTATGTAAAAACGAAAAGTTATGAAACAGAAATTCAATATCCTCACCAGCACTTGTATTCCTCTTCCGCTGGAAAATGTAGATACCGACCAGATTATTCCGGCCCGTTTCCTGAAGGCAACCACGCGCGATGAAAAATTCTTCGGCGATAACCTGTTCCGTGACTGGCGTTACAAACCGGACGGTTCGTTGAACGAAGAGTTCGTCCTGAATAATCCGACATACAGCGGACAGATACTGGTTGCCGGAAAGAATTTCGGTAGCGGTTCCAGCCGTGAACATGCGGCTTGGGCCATTGCCGGTTACGGATTCCGCGTCGTGGTTTCAAGTTTCTTTGCCGACATCCATAAGAATAATGAACTGAACAATTTCGTGTTGCCGGTAGTTGTCAGTGAGCCGTTCCTGAAAGAACTCTTCGATTCGATTTACGCTGACCCGAAAACCGAGGTGGAAGTCAATCTGCCGGAACAGACCATAACCAATAAGGCAACCGGAAAATCGGAGAAGTTTGAAATCAATGCCTATAAGAAGCATTGTCTGATGAACGGACTGGACGACATCGATTTCCTGGTACAGAATAAAGATAAGATTGAAGCGTTCGAGAAGGGACGCGGATAATCCCACAATAGCGAGATTTTCAACATGGAAGAAAGACCGAAAATAGAAATCATGGATACGACACTCCGCGATGGAGAACAGACCAATGGAGTGTCGTTTGTACCCCGTGAAAAGTTGATGATAGCCCGCCTGCTGCTGGAAGACCTGAAGGTTGACCGGATTGAAGTAGCCTCGGCACGTGTGTCGGACGGTGAATTGAATGCAGTCAGAATGATTTGTGAGTGGGCGGCACGCCGGAACTACCTGTCTCGGGTAGAGGTGCTGGGGTTTGTCGACGGAAATGTATCGGTCGATTGGATTTACAGTGCCGGATGTCGGGTCATCAACCTGCTGACGAAGGGTTCGGAGAAGCATTGCAGGTGTCAACTGAAAAAGACGCTCGATGCGCATGTACGCGATATCCTGGAAGTTGTCCGTTATGCCCATAGTCGGGGAATGGATGTAAATGTCTATCTGGAAGACTGGAGTAACGGTATCAAGGATTCTCCGGAATATGTGTTCGGCCTGATTGACGGATTGCGGGAGAGTGGTATCAAGCGTTTCATGTTGCCTGATACACTCGGTATCTTGAACCCGTTGCAGGTCATCGAATATATGCGGAAGATGCGGAAACGTTATCCGGAACTGCACTTCGATTTCCATGCGCACAATGATTATGATTTGGCTGTAAGTAATGTACTGGCAGCGGTACTTTGTGGGGTGAAAGGCCTTCATACCACACTGAACGGATTGGGTGAACGGGCCGGAAACGCTCCGTTGGCCAGTGTACAAGCCATTCTGAAGGATCATTTCCACGCCATTACCAATATTGATGAAAGTCGTCTGAATGATGTAAGCCGGGTGGTGGAATCGTATTCGGGTATCTCTATCCCACCCAATAAACCGATTGTCGGTGAGAGTGTCTTTACCCAGGTGGCGGGAGTGCATGCCGACGGTGACAACAAGAATAACCTGTACTGCAATGACCTGTTGCCCGAGCGTTTCGGTCGTGTACGCGAATATGCGTTGGGTAAGACCAGCGGTAAGGCGAATATCCGGAAGAATCTGGAGAGTCTGGGACTGGAGCTGGACGAAGAAGCCATGAAGAAGGTGACGGAACGCATCATCGAACTCGGGGACCGGAAAGAACTGGTGACTCAGGAGGATTTGCCTTACATTATTTCGGATGTGCTCAAGCACGAGGGGGATGCCAACCGGGTGAAACTGCTCAGTTATTTCGTTACCCTGGCCAAAGGCTTGAAACCGATGGCTACGCTGAGTATTGAGATAGATGGTCAGATTTATGAGGAAAGTTCTTCCGGTAACGGACAGTACGATGCGTTTGTACGTGCCTTGCGGAAAATCTACAAGACCACGCTCAACCGTAAGTTCCCGATGTTGACCAATTATGCCGTGACTATTCCCCCAGGGGGACGGACCGATGCCCTTGTGCAGACCGTCATTACCTGGAGGCATGAGGATAGGGAGTTCCGTACCCGTGGCTTGGATGCCGACCAGACGGAAGCAGCCATCAAGGCTACCATTAAAATGTTGAACATGATAGAAGACAAAACAAATAATTAATTATGGAATTTAAAATAGCAGTATTACCGGGCGATGGTATCGGTCCTGAAATCTCTGTACAGGGCGTAGATGTCATGACTGCCGTTTGTGAGAAATTTGGTCATAAAGTATCGTATGAATATGCGCTCTGTGGCGCGGATGCCATCGATAAGGTAGGCAATCCGTTCCCGGAAAAGACCTATGAAATCTGCAAGAATGCCGATGCGGTATTGTTTTCGGCTGTAGGTGACCCGAAGTTTGACAATGACCCGACTGCCAAGGTACGTCCGGAGCAGGGATTGCTGGCCATGCGTAAGAAACTGGGGCTGTTTGCCAATATCCGTCCGGTACAGACATTCAAATGCCTGTTGCACAAGTCTCCTTTGCGTAGCGAACTGGTGGAAGGTGCCGATTTCATCTGCATCCGCGAATTGACCGGCGGTATGTATTTCGGTGAAAAATACCAGGACAATGACAAGGCATACGATACCAACATGTATACCCGTCCGGAAATTGAACGCATTCTGAAGGTGGGCTTCGAATATGCCATGAAACGCCGCAAACACCTGACCGTAGTCGACAAGGCCAATGTATTGGCTTCTTCCCGTCTGTGGCGTCAGATTGCTCAGGAAATGGCTCCGAAGTATCCGGAAGTACAGACCGACTACATGTATGTAGACAATGCTGCCATGCGTATGATTCAGGAACCGACTTTCTTCGATGTCATGGTAACGGAAAATACGTTCGGTGATATCCTGACCGATGAGGGGTCTGTTATCAGCGGTTCTATGGGATTGCTTCCTTCGGCTTCTACCGGCGAAAGTACTCCGGTATTCGAACCGATACATGGCTCATGGCCGCAGGCTAAAGGCTTGAATATTGCGAATCCGTTGGCACAGATTCTGTCGGTAGCCATGCTGTTCGAGTATTTCGACTGTAAGGAAGAAGGCGCACTGATCCGCAAGGCGGTAGATGCTTCGTTGGATGAATGTGTACGTACTCCGGAAATTCAGGTAGCCGGCGGTGCCAAGTACGGTACCAAAGAGGTTGGTGCCTGGATTGTAGATTACATCAAGAAAGCATAAATATCACTTAGGGACTATTTCGTAAAAGCTGCCTCCTTCCGTACTTCGGGAGCGAGGCAGTTTTTTTAGAGGTACGGAGTCAGAATTTCCGGATGCGAATGTGGCAGTACGGTTCTCCTCCGGTCTTGTCGTAATAATGTTGGTGATAGTCCTCTGCCGGCCAGAAGGTAGAGGCGGGAGTCAATCGGGTATTTACTTCATGTCCCTTGCTGCGTAGCAGGTCAATTACGGCCTGTGCCTCCTGTTCCTGGTTTTCGTCCAGGTAGAAGATTTCACTGCGGTACTGCGGACCGATGTCCGGGCCTTGACCGTCGGTCTGTGCTGGGTCATGGATTTCGAAGAAAAGCTTGCACAGTTCTGTGAAAGAGGTTTCTTCTGCGTCAAATTCTACCAGGGTAGCTTCTGCATGTCCGGTGGTATGTGATTTCACTTCCGGATAGGTAGGATGGTCTTTATGGCCGCCGATGTAGCCTACCGTTGAGCGGAGGACACCGTGGGCACGTTCAAACTGATGTTGGGCGCCCCAGAAGCACCCGCAGGCAAAAATGGCTTTTTCTTGTTTCATGGTTGGTTCTTTTAAGTGATGCAGGGCTGATGGTAATGTATTATAGTGTGTGATATACTGTACCGGCCAGTCCTTATCGAAATGGATGTTCAAACATACAAAAAGTTTTTAATATAGCCGTACTTCGGACGATGGAAACCATTATTCCATTACCTTTGTCGAAAAATTGATACAGGACGATATGAAATTTGTATATATATTCATTTGGTTGGGAATGATGGCAAGTGCCTTGTGCGCCCAGTCGTATACGGAAGTAGTGGAACAGGCCATGGAATGTACGCAGAAAGACAGTTTGAGGCAGGCCGAAGCCTTGTTCCGGAAGGCACTGAAAATGGACCCGAAGAATCCGAGAAATGCCTTGTTGTTTTCTAATCTGGGTACTGTACAGAAACGGATGGGAAAAACCGATGAGGCCATTGAATCGTATTCGATGGCACTGAACATTACGCCCTATGCTACAGCGATTCTGTTGAACCGGGCTGCACTTTATATGGAGCAAGGATTGTTGGATAAAGCTTATCTGGATTATTGTAACGTCATCGACCTGATTCCGGAAGAGCAGGAGGCCCGTCTGTTCCGGGCATACATCTACATGCAACGCCGCCAGTATGCTGAGGCCCGTATCGATTACAATGTCATTCTGAATAAGGACCTGAAGAATAAGCCGGCCCGTCTGGGGCTTGTCCTGCTCGATGAGAAGGAAGGTCGTGTTACCCGCGCACTGGATGCCCTGAACTTGTTGATTTCCGATTATCCGCAGGATGCCTCGCTGTTGAAAATGCGTGCCAATATGGAGGTCGACCAGCAGCAGTGGGAATTGGCTTTGCTGGATGTGGAGGCGGCCATCCAACTGGAAAACCGTGATACGGAAAGCTACCTCATGAAAGGGAATATTTGTCTGGAATTGGGAAAGAAGGCTGAGGCACGTACTGCTTTCGAACAGGCCATCGCCTTAGGGGTACCTCGTACCGAACTGCAGGAAAAACTGAAAGCCTGCAAGTAAGTCAGACTTTCAGTACATGACGGATAACGGTGATGAAATCCTTTCCGTATTTTTCTTTCTTGTATTCACCGATACCACTGATTTCTCCGAACGCCTCGATGGTGGTCGGCTTGAGGGTAGCCAGCAGGTGGAGCGTCTTGTCCGTCAAGACGATATAAGGAGGTATGGCCTGTGAATCTGCCAGCTTTTTGCGCAGTTGCCGGAGTTCTTCGAAAAGTCTGTCGTCTTGATTCTCGCTGCCGGTCTGTCCGAAAAGCGGAACCTGTTCTGCCACGTGGCTTTGGGTATTTTTCTTTGTCTTGGCAGACTTTTCTTCCCGTTTGATAATGACGAGTTGAGCGGTCGCTTGTCCAAAAAGAACCTTCTTCCCGGCTTCTGTAATTTTCAGGTGGTTGTTCTCGTTGTAGGCTATTTCAAAGTAGCCCAGGTTGAGCATTTGCAGCAGGTAGTCCTGCCAGTCTCTTGCGGGGATTTCTCTGCCTGCACCGTAAGTCTTGACCTTATCGTATCCTTTTTCGATGATTTCTTGTGACGCCGAACCTTTCAGGATGTCAATCAGGGTGTGGGTTCCTATCTGTTGGTTGGTGCGGGCGATGGCACTCAGTGCTTTCTGTACGATGATGGTTCCGTCGAACCGTTCGGGAGGATTCCGGCAGACATCGCAGTTGCCACAGTCATGGTCCATCGTTTCGCCGAAATAATTCAGCAGGATACGCCGGCGGCAGATATCCGTTTCGGCATACTGTTGCATCCGGTTCAGTTTCTCCAGGTTGATTTCCTGCTGTTTGCTGTCGGCCGCAAATTTGGATAGCAGGATAATGTCGCTGAAAGAGTAGAACAGCAGCGTATCGCTGGGCAGTCCTTCTCTTCCGGCACGGCCTATCTCCTGGTAGAAGCTTTCGATGCTTTTAGGCAGGTTGTAGTGGATGACCCACCGCACATTCGACTTGTCGATTCCCATGCCGAAAGCGATGGTGGCGCAGACTATCTGTACACGGTCGTTGATGAAATCATCCTGTGCGGCTTCGCGGACAGGAGTACTCAATCCGGCATGGTAGACCGCTACTTTCAGTCCGTAGTCGCTGAGCATTTCGGCCACTTTTTCAGTCGTATTCCGGCTCATGCAGTAGATGATGCCGCTTTCCTGCGGATGTTTCCGGATGAAATTCAGGATGGTACGTATCTTGTCTTTCTGCTGGTATCCCCGACGGACTTCCAGATTCAGGTTCGGGCGGTCGAAAGACGAAATGAATATCTGCGGGTCTTTCATGTCCAGCTGTTTCAGGATGTCCTGTCGTGTAATTTTATCGGCTGTGGCAGTCAGGGCTACAATCGGTACCTGAGGAAACTGTTCGCGGAGGATTTTCAGTTGGGTGTATTCCGGGCGGAAATCGTGTCCCCATTGTGAAATACAATGAGCCTCGTCGATGGCGAAGAGGGAAATCCGGATATCCTTCAGGAGAAAGTTCAGTTCGGACATCAGCCGTTCGGGGGAAATGTACAAGAGTCTTACTCTGCCTTGACGGCATTCGAAGCGTACGTTGGCATTGGTCGTTTCGTCGTTCGTACTGTTCAGTGCCCGGGCTATGATGCCGTTTGCCTGTAAAGATTCCACTTGGTCCTTCATCAGCGATATCAGTGGAGAGACCACAATGGCCGTTCCTTCCATCATCAAGGCCGGTAGCTGGTAACAGATGGATTTTCCACCTCCGGTGGGCATCAGAACGAGGGTATCTTTTTTAGCTAAAATGCTTGTAATGATTTCTTTTTGTAGGGGTCTGAACTGGTCGTAACCGAAGTAGGACTTTAACGTTTTCAGCATATATTTTTCTTAAAAATCTCAAATTACTGAACAAATATAACGATTCTTTGGTATTAATAGTAGTTTTAAGTTTATTTGTTTATAGAAATGGAACAATTGGTTACATCGTTAAATTGGGAGAATTTTGGAAAAATAAGGACGATTCTTTTGTTAATTACAAAAAGAACTCCGATTTTTGTAAAACCTATTTATTGATAATCCGTAATCTAAAATCAAAAGGAAAATGATGGAAAATGAAAAACCAGCAGTAGGACAAGAGCAGGCATCTGTAAAGACACGCTACAATTTGCGTGAGAAAAAAGAAAAGAAAGCTGCTTACCGTGACATGATTCGTGCAGAACTTGCCGATGAGTTGTATGATAAGATTCTGAATCTGATTGTGATTCAGAAAAAGTATAAGGACCCTAATTATTCGGCCAAGGATTTGGCGAAGGAATTACGGACGAACACCCGTTATTTGTCGGCGGTCATCAACTCACGCTTCGGGATGAATTACTCGTGTCTGTTGAATGAATATCGAATCAAGGAAGCGTTGCACTTGCTGGTTGACAAGCGGTACGCGGAAAAAAATGTAGAAGAGATTAGTGCATTGGTAGGTTTTGCGAATCGTCAATCTTTTTATGCTGCATTTTATAAAATTATGGGTGAAACGCCCAACGGTTATCGTAAACGCAATGAAAAATAAAGGGATGGGGTTGGGATAGCCGCTGATGGTTCTATCTATTATATTGTCATTCAAATAAGTAGGTCTGTTTTTGATTCGTGAACTGACGGTTGGCGGCAAACAGGTACTTGTTTGGATGACATGTTTTTTTATGATGTTTTTGAAAGAGTAGATATACAATGAGGAAAGAAGAACATATATTCAATTACGTGGTCGACCAGTTTGCCGATCTACAGGTACTCCGCTACCGGGTGGCTGGATTCGACTCCTTGACCCTCCAGCAGAAGAAACTGGTGTATTACTTGTCGGAGGCTGCCTTGCAGGGAAGAGACATTCTGTTCGACCAGAACGGAAAGTATAATCTGCAGATTCGTCGTCTGCTGGAAACCTTGTATGTACATTTCACAGGAGACCGTACGGAAGAGCCTTTCCTGGCTCTGGAAGTCTATCTGAAGCGGGTCTGGTTCTCGAACGGAATCCATCACCATTATGGGTGTGATAAGTTTGTTCCCGGTTTTTCGGCCGAATATCTGAAGAATCTGATTCTGCATACCGACGTATCTCTGCTTCCGCTGGAATCCGGAGAAACGGTGGAAGCGATGTGCGACAAACTGTTTCCAGTCATCTTCCATCCGGAGGTGATGCCGAAGCGGGTCAATCAGAACGATGGGGAAGACCTGGTGGAAACCTCGGCTGCCAATTATTACGAGGGGGTGACCCAGCAGGAAGCCGAAGCATTCTATGCCGCACAGAAAGCACAGGGCGATGCCGAGCATCCGGTGATGTATGGAATGAATAGCCGTCTGGTGAAAAAAGACGGTGTGATTCAGGAAGAAGTCTGGAAGGTGGGAGGCTTGTATGGAAAGGCCATCGAGAAAATTATCGGTTGGCTGCATCGGGCAGAAGAAGTGGCCGAGAATGACAGCCAGCGTCAGGTTATCCGGTTGCTGGTAGCATTTTATCAGACTGGTGACTTGAAACTGTTTGATGACTACTCTATCCAATGGCTGAAGGATACAGCTTCGCGGGTAGACTTTGTCAATGGCTTTATCGAAAGCTATGGCGATCCGTTGGGAATGAAGGCCAGTTGGGAATCGATTGTCAATTTCAAAGACCTGGAAGCTACCCGTCGTACCGAGCTTATCAGCAGCAATGCGCAATGGTTTGAGGACCATTCTCCGGTGAATCCGTCGTTTAAGAAGGAACGGGTGAAAGGGGTATCTGCCAAGGTCATCACCGCGGCGATGCTGGCCGGAGACCTTTATCCGAGTTCGGCCATCGGTATCAATCTGCCTAATTCCAACTGGATTCGGAGTGTTCACGGCTCGAAATCGGTGACTATCGGAAATTTGACCGACGCTTACAACAAGGCCGCGCGTGGAAACGGATTCCGCGAAGAATTTGTATACAGTGAAGCGGAAAAGGAACTGCTGGATAACTATGCAGACCTGACAAGCGACCTTCATACGGATTTGCACGAGTGTCTGGGGCACGGTTCCGGGAAACTCTTGCCGGGAGTAGACCCCGATGCCTTGAAAGCTTACGGTTCTACCATCGAGGAGGCTCGGGCTGATCTGTTCGGCCTGTATTACATGGCAGATGCCAAACTGGTGGAATTGGGACTGCTTCCGGATAATGAGGCCTACAAGGCTGAGTATTATTCGTACATGATGAACGGATTGATGACCCAGTTGGTCCGTATCGAACCGGGGGCTCAGATTGAAGAAGCGCATATGCGTAACCGTCAGCTGATAGCCCGTTGGGCGCTCGAAAAAGGACGTGACGGACAGGTTGTGGAATGGGTGAAGAAAGCGGGAAAGACTTTTGTCCGCATCAACGATTATGTCCGTCTGCGCGAACTGTTCGGTCAGCTGCTGGCCGAAATCCAACGTATCAAGAGTGAAGGCGATTTCGAGGCTGCCCGTGCTTTGGTTGAGAACTATGCCGTGAAAGTGGATGCGGCGCTTCATGCTGAAGTGTTGGAACGCTACAGTTCCTTGCATCTGGCTCCCTATAAAGGCTTTGTCAATCCGGTCTATACACCGCAGGTGGACGAGAACGGTGAGATAACAGACGTAACGGTTTTGTATGACGAAGGTTATACCGAGCAGATGTTGCGTTACAGCCGTGATTATTCTAACTTATAACAGGAAAACTATGAATGACGTACATGAAACCATCAAAGAAATAAAAGCCAAGTTCCGTCTTTACATGAACGGAGTCATCTCTCAGAGCATGCGGGACAAGGGAATGGGGTATAAGCTGAATTTCGGTATCGAGTATCCCCGAATCAAGGAAATCGCTGCCGGCTATCAGCCCGACCATGAACTGGCGCAGGCGTTGTGGAAGGAAGATATCCGTGAATGTAAGATTATGGCCGGATTGCTGCAGCCTGCCGATACCTTCTACCGGGAAATCGCTGAAATCTGGATAGAAGATATGCGTTATCCCGAATTGGCCGAATATACCGTGATGAACCTGTTCCAGCGTCTGCCTTACGCATCGGAAGTGGTGTTCTGCTGGATGGCCGACGAACGGGAATATTTCCAGTTGTGCGGTTTCCTGCTGATGGCCCGTCTGCTGATGCAGGGAATGGTTCTGAACGAACGCTCCGAAGAGGAATTCCTGGACCAGGCTCTGACAGCAGTGGAAGGAGATACTTCGTTCGTACAGCGGGCAGCGGCTACGGCTTTGCAGAAATACGGTCAGCAGTCGCGCCAGAACATGCGCAAGTTGAGCAAGCCGTTGATTATGCTGAGTAAATCCGCTCGTGCTGAGGCGCATGCTTTGGCTGCGGAAATAAAAAATGCGATAGAATATTCCATGTAACTTTTCTAAATTACATAAAAAAGATTATCTTTGACGGCTGAACGGAATTTTTCAGATGGAAGAGCATACAATCAAAGAAACGGTAAAGCAGGTTCTTACAGAGTATCTGCAGAAGAACGGACATCGAAAGACGCCTGAACGGTATGCTATACTCGAAACTATCTATTCCATCAAAGGTCATTTCGACATCGATAGCCTGTATAACTACATGGCCGAGAAGGAGAAGTTCCGTGTCAGCCGTGCTACCTTATATAATACCATCATTCTGCTGATTGATGCAGGACTGGTCATCAAGCACCAGTTTGGTAACACATCGCAGTACGAACGCTCATACAACAATGAAACCCATCATCACATGATTTGCACTTCTTGCGGGAAAGTGACTGAATTTGAAGACGAGAACCTGAAGCAGGCCATCGCTCAAACCAAGCTGAAAGGGTTTCATGCGTCACATTATTCGTTGTATATCTATGGATTATGCAGCAAATGTGCGTGGGCAAGGCGAAAGAAGAGTAAATAACTATAAAAATAGAAGAAATCATGAAAGTAGATGTCTTGTTAGGTTTACAGTGGGGAGACGAAGGTAAAGGTAAAGTTGTCGATGTCCTGACTCCGCATTATGATGTTGTTGCCCGTTTTCAGGGAGGTCCCAATGCGGGTCATACGTTGGAATTTGAAGGTCAGAAATACGTCCTGCGTTCCATCCCTTCCGGTATTTTCCAGGGAGATAAGGTGAATATTATCGGTAACGGTGTTGTGCTGGATCCGTCTTTGTTCAAAGCCGAAGCCGAAGCGTTGGAAGCAAGCGGTCATCCCTTGAAGGAACGTCTGTACATTTCCAAGAAGGCTCACCTGATTTTGCCGACTCACCGTATTCTGGATGCGGCTTACGAAGCTGCAAAGGGTGCTTCGAAGGTAGGTACTACCGGAAAGGGTATCGGTCCTACTTATACGGATAAAGTAAGCCGTAACGGTCTGCGTGTAGGTGATATCCTGCATAACTTTGAAGCGAAGTATGCGGCTGCAAAAGCTCGTCATGAACAGATCCTGAAGAGCTTGAACTATGAATATGACATTACAGAACTGGAAAAACAGTGGATGGAAGGTATCGATTACCTGCGTCAGTTCCACCTGGTAGACAGCGAACATACTGTCAACAACCTGTTGAAGGAAGGCAAGAGTATCTTGTGCGAAGGAGCTCAGGGTACCATGCTGGATGTAGATTTCGGTTCTTATCCGTTCGTGACTTCTTCCAATACCATCTGTGCCGGTGCCTGCACAGGTCTGGGACTTGGTCCGAATAAAATCGGTGATGTATTCGGTATCATGAAAGCTTATTGTACTCGTGTCGGTGCCGGACCGTTCCCGACAGAACTGTTTGACGAAACCGGCAAGACAATCCGTGATTTAGGACATGAATACGGTGCTGTTACCGGTCGTGAACGCCGTTGTGGTTGGGTAGACCTGGTAGCGTTGCGTTACGCCATCATGCTGAATGGAGTTACCAAACTGATTCTGATGAAGAGCGACGTCTTGGACGGATTCGATACCGTGAAGGCTTGTGTGGCCTATAAGGTTAACGGTGAAGAAATCGATTATTTCCCGTTTGACATCAACGAAGGTGTAGAACCGGTTTATGTAGAACTTCCGGGTTGGAAGACCGATATGACGAAGATGACCAGCGAAGATGAATTCCCTGAAGAATTCAACGCTTATATCTCGTTCCTGGAAGAACAGCTGGAAACTCCGATTAAGATTGTTTCTGTAGGTCCGGACCGTGCTCAGACTATTGTCCGTTATACAGAAGAATAAATCTGCTTCCTGTTTCTGAATCAAATACCTTCGGAATATCTCTGAGGGAAAAGCATATAAAATCCTGATTTCGTTTGAAGTCAGGATTTTTTTATTGTTCGGATGAAAAGCGTAGAATGGGCTTTCATCCGATTTTTGGTTTTATTTATCTATGGCCTTTCATCGGCTAAAAAATATATATATTATGTAAGTTTGAACAAAAAATCTCTTTTTCTGTTATTTTTAGAAAGCTGTTCATGAAAATTAAAACAGCTTGCCAGGAAGCTTCTGAAGTATGGATCCGTTAGCGGGTGCAGATGTCCCGTGATACAGGATAAAGACTTAACTAAACTCTATACATTTTACACTAAACTAAACGAAAATTTATGAAAAAGAGGTTTCTATTTATGCTGTTTTTCCTGTTTTTTCTGATGGGAATCGCATGGTCTCAGACGGGAACGGTGAAAGGGACAGTAACTTCCGGTGAGGATGGTCTTCCGGTTCCGGAACAAGTATCGCTACAGCCCGGCTGAACAATCGGGGTGTCAATGAGCGTGAAGGTATCAACCGGGGTGGAGGTGTATACGTTACCGGTGTGGACGAGACAACGGGCGAAAAGGTTTCCACTATACCTTCGGCTCGGATAATAATCCGGATGTTCCTTCTTACAGTTGGATGTATTATGTCGGAAATCCGGACTATGCGTCGGCCAATCAGAATCGAAGCCTGGTCCGACTGGCGGCGGTATAACATTCCGGAATTGCCCATCGAGCCCGGACAGGCCGATGTCGGTATTACGGTTTATCCTTATCGGATGCAGTATTCCGATGCCGACAAGCAATACAACGTAGCGAATGCCGAGGCGGCTATCCGGACCTATCTGAACGGAGATGACAGCCGGTGGCAGCGTGTCTGGTGGGACGTAGCCGACAATGATTGAGCAGCACCGGAGCATTCGGCTCCGGCTTCAACTGAACTAAACAGAATAGATAAATAAACTAAACTTGATTTGACTAAACTAGATTTGATTCAACTAAACTGACACATGAATAGGCATTAATAAATCTCTCTTAATTTCATTTTATGTCTGGAAGGCTCTCTTAGTGATAAGGGGGTCTTTCGTTTTTCAAAACACTTTTCGTTTGTTGTAAGTTATCAATGAGAATTTGATTATTTGAAGGAAACAGTAGATACCATATAGGCATAAAAAAAGGAGTACCGCTGTACTCCAACCTTTGTTAACCTTAAATCTAATACTATGAAAAACACATTGCAAAGGTACGGATTTCTTCTATCTCTGCAAATGTTTAGCCGGAAAAATTCTGTTCTATAACATAGTTTAAGAAATTGTCCGTTGGGTTATGGGCTTGTTAACAACTTGGTATCCGTGTTGTAATATTTTAAGCCTTCGGAGTGGTAAGGGTTATTGAAAAAATGGTAACTTTGCCGGCACTTTGAAAAGTTATTGCGCATGATTTCCATAGAAGGACTGAAAGTTGAGTTTGGTGTAACACCTTTGTTTGAAGATGTTTCTTTTGTCATCAATAAGAAAGACCGCATAGCCTTGGTCGGTAAAAACGGTGCCGGCAAGTCTACCATGCTGAAGATTCTGGCGGGTGAACAGCGCCCTACCGAGGGTACGGTAGCTGTGCAGCGGAACATTACGGTAGGCTATCTGCCTCAGGTGATGGTGCTGAGCGATTCCCGTACGGTGATGGAAGAGGCCGAGATGGCATTTGAACATATCTTCGAGATGCAGGAGCGTCTCAACCGGATGAACCAGGAACTGGCCGACCGGACCGATTATGATTCGGAGAGCTATCAGGAGCTGATCGAACGCTTTACGCACGATAACGAGCATTTCCTGATGATGGGAGGTACCAATTACCGTGCCGAAATAGAGCGGACACTCATCGGACTGGGATTTGAACGGAGTGACTTCGACCGTCCTACTTCCGAGTTCAGTGGCGGTTGGCGTATGCGTATCGAACTGGCCAAGCTGTTGTTGCGCCGTCCGGATGTGTTGCTGCTCGACGAGCCGACCAACCACCTCGATATCGAGAGTATCCAGTGGCTGGAAGGATTCCTGAAAGTCAGTCCGGGAGCTGTCGTTCTGGTGAGTCACGACCGCGCCTTTATCAATAATGTTACGAACCGCACCATTGAGATTTCCTGCGGACATATTTATGATTATAAGGTACCTTACGATGAATTTGTTGTCCTAAGGAAGGAACGTCGTGAGCAGCAGCTCCGTGCTTATGAAAATCAGCAGAAGGAAATCAAGGATACGGAAGATTTCATCGAACGTTTCCGTTACAAGGCTACCAAAGCCGTACAAGTACAAAGCCGTATCAAGCAGTTGGAGAAAATTGTCCCTATCCGGATTGACGAGGAAGACCATTCCACCCTTCGTCTGAAATTCCCGCCTGCCATGCGTTCGGGTAATTATCCTATTATCTGCGAAGGAGTTAAAAAGGCTTATGGCGATCATGTTGTGTTCCACGATGTCAATATGACTATCCATCGCGGTGAGAAAGTCGCTTTTGTCGGAAAGAATGGCGAGGGAAAATCTACGCTGGTGAAATGTATCATGGACCAGATACCGTTCGAGGGGAAACTGGTGATCGGTCATAATGTACAGATTGGTTATTTCGCACAGAACCAGGCCCAGTTGTTGGATGAGAATCTGACGGTGTTCGATACCATCGACCGTGTAGCGCAGGGAGACATCCGCCTTAAGATTCGCGATATTTTGGGAGCCTTCATGTTTGGTGGCGAGGCTTCGGACAAGAAAGTGAAGGTGCTGTCGGGAGGAGAACGCAGCCGTCTGGCCATGATTCGTCTGTTGCTGGAACCGGTGAATCTGCTGATACTGGACGAGCCGACCAATCACCTGGACATGCGTTCGAAGGATGTGCTGAAAGAAGCCATCCGCGATTTCGACGGTACGGTGATTGTCGTATCGCACGACCGTGAGTTCCTGGACGGACTGGTTACCAAGGTATACGAGTTTGGCGGAGGGGTCGTGAAAGAACATATCGGCGGTATCTACGATTTCCTGCAGAAGAAGAAAATGGAAAGCCTGCAGGAACTGCAGCTGACCCAGTCGTCTGCACCTGTGGCGAAAGAAGAACCGGTTCCGGTGAGCGAGAACAAGCTTTCCTACGAGGCACAGAAGGAACTGAACCGCAAAGCCCGTAAGTTGGAGAAGCAGGTTGCTGCCTGCGAAACCCACATCGGCGAACTGGAAGCGCAGGTGACTGAGATAGAGAACCGCATGGCTACTCCCGAAGGGGCGGCCGACCGTTCGCTCTATGAACAGTACCAGGCGCTGAAGAAAGAGATTGCCGCGGCAGAGGAAGAGTGGGAGAGTATGCTGATGGAACTGGAAGAACTTCAGCAGTAATTAACAATTAATAATGAAGATGGACACTGGGGCTTGTTCTCTCTTTCTGAAACCTCGTTAACTTGATGAGTATAGAACTATTTTAATATATATATCAAAATGAAGACAAGACAATGTATGGCTGTTGCAGCCTTGATTTTGACTGCAATGACCGGTTGTACCAGCCAGAAGGAAGTGAAGAGTACTTCAGGCCTTGACTTGACCAACATGGATACTACCGTATCTGCCGGTCAGGACTTTTTCCAGTATGCTTGTGGCGGATGGAACGAAAAGCATCCGCTGACTGCTGAATATTCCCGTTTCGGTACTTTCGACCTGCTGGCCGAGGACAACCAGAAACAGATTCGTGAACTGATAGAAGGACTGGCTGCCCAGAAGAGCGAAGCCGGAACTGCCGCTCAGAAAATCGGTGACCTCTACAACCTGGCCATGGATAGTGTAACACTGAACAAGCAGGGGTATGAACCTATCAAGGCACAGTTGGAAAAGATTGCTGCCATGAAAGACAAGAGCGAAATCATTCCGATGATGACCGAGCTCAGCATGCAGGGAATCGGTACCTATTTCAGCAATTATGTATATGCCGACCCGAAGAACAGCAGTCTGAATATCTTCCAGATGGGACAGGGAGGCATCAACCTGGGTGAAAAAGAATACTATCTCGATACTGACAGCGTGACTGCGAATATCCGCGAGCAGTATAAGAAATACATTGCCAAACTCTTTACTCTGGTTGGTTGCAGTGAAGCGGAAGCCACTCAGAAGATGAACGATGTGATGGAAATTGAAACAGCCATTGCCAAGGTTTCTCGCAGCGCTACAGAATTGCGTGATCCGGAAGCCAACTATCATAAGATGACTTATGCCGAGCTGAAGAAGCAGATTCCGGGTATCGACTGGGATGCTTTCCTGAAAGGATTGGGTATCGCACAGGTAGACGAACTGAATGTAGAGCAGATTGAGCCGATTGCCGAAGTTGCCAAGCTGATGAACACGCTGCCGATTTCCAAGCATATTTCTTATTTGCAGTATAACCTGATTGATGCGGCTGCCAGCTGTCTGAGCGACGATTTCATCGCTGCCCGTTTCGATTTCTACGGAAAGGTGCTGTCTGGCCGTCAGGTAAACCAGCCTCGCTGGAAGCGTGCCGTTAATTCTGTCAACGGTCTGCTGGGCGAACTGGTAGGACAGATGTATGTAGAGAAGTATTTCTCTCCGGCTGCCAAGGAACGTATGGTGAACCTGGTAAAGAACCTGCAGACTGCACTGGGTGAACGTATCCAGGCACAGGAATGGATGAGCGACAGTACCAAGGTACGTGCTCAGGAAAAACTGGCTACCTTCCATGTAAAAGTCGGCTATCCGGACAAGTGGAAAGATTATTTAGACTTGAAGGTAGAGAAGGATTCTTATTGGGCCAATGTCTGCCGTGCCGCCGCATGGGAGCGTAAGGACAACTACAGCCGTCTGGGCAAACCGGTGGATAAGGATGAATGGCTGATGACTCCGCAGACGGTCAATGCCTACTACAACCCGTCTACCAACGAAATCTGTTTCCCGGCCGCTATCCTTCAGTATCCGTTCTTCGATATGGCTGCCGATGATGCGTTCAACTACGGTGCCATCGGTGTTGTTATCGGTCATGAAATGACTCACGGATTCGATGACCAGGGCCGTCAGTTTGATAAGGACGGTAACCTGAAAGACTGGTGGGCTGCCGGCGATGCAGACCGCTTCAAGGAACGTGCTCAGGTGATGGTTGATTTCTTTGATAACATCGAAGTGTTGCCGGGACTTCATGCCAACGGTACTCTGACTTTGGGTGAAAATCTGGCCGACCATGGTGGTCTGAACGTAGCTTATCTGGCTTATAAGAACGCTACTGCCAACGCTCCGCTGGAAGACAAGGACGGTTTCACTCCAGATCAGCGCTTCTTCCTGGCCTACGCTACCCTGTGGGCAGGCAATATCCGCGACGAACAGATCCGTGTATATACCAAGTCCGACCCGCACTCACTGGGCAGATGGCGTGTAAACGGTGCCCTGCCTCACATCCAGGCCTGGTACGATGCGTTCAACATCACTCCGTCCGATCCGCTTTACCTGGCTCCTGAAAAACGGGTGAATGTGTGGTAATTGACCGATACGAAAAAATGAACGTTCGTTTGTAGTAAGGCGAACGTTCGTTTGGATGAAAACGTCCTCATGTTTCAATCAAAACATGAGGACGTTTTTTGCGGGTATGTATGTTTTGGAACTGGATGTGCTTTTTTGATACGGTATATAGGGGATTTAGCAATGCTTTTGAAGTATTGCATGTTTTTGGAGGGACAGAATTTGTTTTTTGACACAGAATCAGAGCGCATGTGTAAAGTTTATTTTTATTAAATGGAATGATTCTTCTACTCTTTTTTCTTTCTTTTACATATGCCGCCCGTCTGCTTTGGAATCTTGGTCGGTATAGGGTGGTTCTGGGAATGTGCCTTCCTGTCATGTCTGGTGTAAAGAATAGTCTGGAGTTGCTCACATGTCGGCCTTTTCTACGTCTGTTGAATATAAGATGTACAGATTTTTTATCGATTTGTCTTATCGTGCTCTTACTGTATTCCGCTATATTCAGATTATGCTTACTGAAATCCATTCATACAGTCGGAAACCGGTCGCAGATATTATGGAATTTTCTTTAGTCAGGATGGATGGATTTATGTCCGAATGGTCTTATTCGTGTTGTAATTTGGAGACTTTTTCGTACGAATAGGTTTTAAATTATATTTAAGTCGCTGTATATTAGCTTACTAAATTTTATTTTGCCGTGCGGGAATTTCTTCTTTCTGTTTGTGCTGCGGAACAGGCAAACACCGGAAACGTTTGAAGGAAGCAAAACGGTTATGTTGGCGCAGGCAAAGATGGAAAGGGCGGAGTGCAATGGAATATAGGGGGACATTTCATTTCTGTTTGCTTTGTTCATTTGTCAATTTTTCCACTGTTTTTTGCAAATCGTATAAAATTTTACTTGTCCTGTCCTTTTTTCAGAAAAAATTTGGGGCATGGATTGAACATTTTTTTTAAAAAACTCATTATCTTAGCATCATCATTATGAAAATACAGTTATCTATAAAGTTACAAGGGGAATGCTGTTCATTCATTTGAGATGCCTTTGTGGATGATTGAACAGTGAAAACACAGAAGATTAATAGATTGAAATACGCGCAATCTCTAGTTATATGAAACATAAAAGAAGAATTTTTTGTATGCTTTTTTTATTGACAAGTCTATGCTTGTCGGCTCAGAAAGTCGTAGTCAAGACCAACCTGCTTTACGACGCGACAGCAACTATAAACTTGGGAGTAGAAAAGGGCTTGTCTTCTAAATGGACGATTGATTTGTCGGCCAATTTCAACGGCTGGACCTTTAGCGACAACAAGAAGTGGAAACACTGGTTGGTGCAGCCGGAACTGCGCTATTGGCCGTGCGAACGTTTCAACGGCCATTTTGTGGGGGCGCATCTGCTCGGTGGAGTTTATAACTTGAGCAATATCGACATGGATTTCAAACTTTTCGGTACGGACTTCGGTGAACTGGACGGCAATCGTTTCGAAGGTTGGATGGTCGGAGTGGGTGTAGCTTATGGTTACCACTGGATGCTGTCGCGCCGCTGGAGTCTGGAAGGAGTCATCGGTCTGGGGTATGTCTATAGCCGTGCCGACAAATACCTCTGTCCGCGTTGCGGCGAACAGTTGGAAGACAATGAACCGCATCATTACTTGGGACCGACCAAGGCCGCTCTGAACCTGATATATGTATTTTGAAAAAACAGTATGAAACTATGAAACGGATCTTTTTGATATATAGTCTTTTGTCATTGAGTTGCCTTTTCGCTGTCGGGCCGCTGCGGGCTCAGCATATGCTTCAAAGCGGGGCAATAGTAAAAAATATGGATATACATCGCCTGCGCGACAGCGTGGTTGTCTGCATGCAACTCGATCTTTCCGAGATGGAAGTGAAGTCCAACCGTTCTGTCGTGTTGATTCCTTCGTTGGAGGCAGACGGCAGGCAGGCGGAACTGCCTCCTGTGGAAGTGATGGGACGCCGGCGCCAGCTCTATTATGAGCGGAACGGACAACAGCGGGATGCCGTAGCTCCGTGGCTCACCATACGTCATGCCGACCGTGACGGTGTGCAGGAGGTGGACTATCGCACATCGTTGCTCTATGAAGCCTGGATGGACCGTGCCCGTCTGACCATGAAGGAAGACCTTTGCGGCTGTGGCGAGGTGCGTCCCGGTAATCAGACGCCCCTGCAGCAGGCCGATATCGCTTTCCATCCCCAACTGGCCTACATAGCGCCCGAAGTGGAGGTGGAGAAGAGGCGAGCACTCAGCGGAGAGGCTCATCTGGACTTTGTGGTGAACCGCACGGACATCAATCCCGACTATCGCCGTAATCCGGCAGAGTTGGCACGGATTCATGCTTCCATCGATACCATCCTGCACGACCGTGACTTCCGCATCACCCGTATTACCCTGCGTGGATATGCTTCGCCCGAAGGATCATACCGGAGCAATGCGCGGTTGGCCGAAGGACGTACCAAAGCATTGAAGAAATATGTTCAAAGTCGCTACGGCTTTGCCGATACGCTTTTTGCCACCGCTTCCGTACCCGAAAATTGGGAAGGATTGCGACAGTACGTGGCTGGTAGCTCGTTGGCCGATCGCGCCGGCCTCCTGGCCCTGATAGACAGCGATCGGGACCCCGATGCCAAGGAACGCGCCCTTCGTAGCAGCTATCCCGAAGCTTACGCCACCCTGCTGGCGGAGTGCTACCCCGGCTTGCGCCGCACCGACTATCGCATTGACTATACCGTGCGCAGCTTCCATGTGGATGAGGCCAAGGCTGTGTTCCGCACCCGTCCGCAAAACCTTAGCTTGGACGAAATGTTTGCCGTGGCGCAGACCTACGAGCCGGGCAGCGATGACTTCAAGCAGGTGTTCGACGTAGCCGTACGCATGTACCCCGATAGTGAAGTGGCCAACCTCAACGCCGCCTGCGCCCTGCTGGAACAGGGGCTGACAGAGCAGGCACAGCCCTACTTGGAAAAGGCGGGCGACAGTCCGCAGGCGGCCAATGCCCGTGGCGTGTCGCTGTTGCTGCAAGGCCAGTACGACGAAGCCCTTCCGCTGCTCGAACAGGCACTGCAAGGCGGAATAAAACAGGCGGAGGAGAACAGAAAGATCTTGAAGAATGAGGAATGATGAATTTCCCTTCAATCTTCAGTCTCCTTTCCTCAAAAAATAATAAGTAGGCAAAACTAATAATTGAAACTCGATAAATAAGTATGATTATGAAAAAGAATTTGAAAAACATGGCATGGATGCTGGCCGCAACGCTGATGATGGCGGCTTGCTCCGATTCGTTGGATGAGAGTTCAGGGAATGGTAACGATTTGAATACCGATGGTACAGGGTATGTAAAAATTGCGCTGAACCTGCCGAGCACTTCGGGAGCTTCTACAAGAGCTGATAACGATAGCTTCAACGATGGATTGGCAGCAGAGTACAACGTGAATGATGTTATTTTGGCATTGTTTTACGGTGCAGACGAAAGTTCTGCCACCTACAAATGGGCTACACAACTACCTAATCTAAATTTTGTAAACCAAGGTACTTCAACAGACAACATTACTACGAAATCGAACTATGTGGTCAGTGAAGTTCCCAAACCCAGTACGGGCGAAAAAGTGTTTGCACTTGCCATCGTAAATAATTCCGGTTATTTTAGCGTAAGCAACAATAAACTGAATTATAATGCAGCCGGAACAAATCCGTCAACTGAATTCTCTGGGACATTCGCAGCTTTGTTTACAACAGCATCCAATACTGATTTGACTAAAATTGCTTCTACTACTGCAAACGAAAATAAAGGAAATTTCATGATGACCAACGCTCCAATCGCTAAACAGTCTAGCGTAACGAGCACAAACACAACTGGATGGAATCCAGATATAACAACCTTGGTAGAATTAAAAGTTTATGACGATAAGCCAACCGCCGAAGCTGCACCATCGAATCCCATTTACGTAGAACGAGTGGTTGCCAAGGTGAACGTCAAAGTTAATGCTAGCTCAAATACATTGACCATTCCAGATGAAACATTTAAAGATGCCACCGTTGAATTTACTGGATGGGAACTACAGAACACTAACAAGTTAACCTACTTGGTACGCAATGTTGGAAGTGGTAATCAAGCTGCTTGGAAAACTTGGATTACGTATTTTAGTGACCAAACTGCTTCAATCAAAGAAAACCGTTTTGTAGGAACTCAGCCTGATCCCTACCGTACATATTGGGGAATAGATCCCAATTATAATACTATTGTCAAATCTGGAGAAATAACAAACAACTTTAATGTTTGGTCAGAAACTTCAGCTCCCCAAAAATGGTTAGAACTTGCCAATAACGGAACAACAGCCGGTTTGGAAGCCGTTGCTTATTGCGCCGAAAATACTACCATTGCTAAAGTTATGCAGAAAGACCAACTGACCGGCATCTTATTGAAAGCTACTTTCAAACTGAGCGGTACAGATGGAGTAGATTTCTTTACTTGCAATGGCGTCAACCAGATTTATACCAAAGAGAACATGCTTGCGGCTCTTACTGCCGAATTGGCTGCAAGCAGTAAAGAAGATGTGAAATTGGGAGAAAATGAGAAATTAGCGATAAAAGAGGATGCTGGAGGAGCAGAAATTAAAAATATCGAAGATTTGAAAAAAGTATTTCAAATCACAGGCGGTACAACTGATCCAAATGAATTATCAGACGATCAAGCCAATGTTATTCTAAACAAATACTCAACCATAAACTTCTACAAAGGCGGAAGAACATATTATTATGCTACTCTAATCAAGCATTTTGGTGAAGAATATACTCCCGCAAGTGGTGTTAACAGTTTAGATAATTATTCTGAAAAAGATCATCTTGGCCGCTACGGCGTACTCCGCAACAACTGGTACGAACTGCTAATCAACAGCGTAAGTGGTCCCGGTGATCCTGAAATTCCGGTAATTCCGGAAGAACCGGCTGATAAGGAACACCGCTACATCAACTGTGAAATCAACGTCCTCTCCTGGGCAAAACGTTCACAGGGTGTAGATCTGTAACATAGTGTGCGTGAGGCTGTGCCTCGTATTCACCACAGATTACGCGGATTGTCACACAAACGGACGGAACCGGACAATCTGGAAGTTCAAGAACAAATCTGTGTCAATCCGAGAAATCTGTGGTGAATAAACACACCTCGCCATTTACCTGAATAAAGCGATAAAAACAACTTGACAAGTATTTAGTTCTTTAGTTTTCTGAGTTCGTAAGTCATTGCCTTATTACCACTTTAGAAGCCAATCACTCAATAACTTAAAAACTCAAAAACTCAAAAACTAACAAACTCATTTACTTATGAACCATTGTGCCAAACATATACTGAAGGCAGGCTGGCTGGCAGGATTACTGCTGGGCTTGACCGTTACGTCGTGTACCGACCTGATCTTCGACGACCGTGACGGGTGCGAACGGGGCGTGTATGTCAACTTCGTCTACGACTATAACCTCCATCGTTCCGACATGTTTGCCGACCATGTGGGCGAAGTCACCCTCTACATCTTCGACGAACAGGGCAACTACATTGACAGCCGTACCGAAGCCAACGACGACGAATTCCAACCCCTACGGGAGTATGGCTATAACATGTATCTGGACCTGCCCGACGGAAAATACCGCTTCGTGGCACTGGCACATCAGCGTAAAAGCGACGACCGGCTGAGAGGCAGCTTCCAGCGTACGGAAATGAACGAGAACAGTCGTATGGAAGACCTGCAGATAACCCTCGACCATACCCGTCTGTACGACGGCGTCGGAGTGGTCAACCACCAGGGCGAACCGCTGGATACGCTTTGGCATTCCATTTCCGACCAGTCTGTCGAAGTGAAACAAGGGCAGTATGCCTACCACACCCTGTCGCTAATGAGAAACACCAAATACATCAGCGTCACCCTGCGCGACATCGACGATCCGGCAGCGATGAACATCGACGACTACAACCTTTACATCACTGGCGGTAATATCCGGCTGAACCATGACAACTCCGAAGACTCCAGCATCAAGGCCCTGTGTACACCTTACGTCACGTGGAATACCCAAGACCCTGATGTCAACAGCCGTACTTCGGCCGTAGGAAACATGGGACATGCCGACTTCATGACCTCGCGCATCTTCGTCCACGACGACCTGGCCGATGACGAAGTGCTGGTCGTGGAACACAAGGAGACCGGCAAACGGGTTATCGAAGTCAACCTGCCCGACCTGCTCAGCCGCCTGTGCAACTACGACGAGCTGCACCGCTACTCCCGCCAGGAGTTTCTGGACCGCGGCTACGACTACGACCTTACCTTCTTCCTCTCCGACGGCAGTTGGGCTTATGCCAACGTGTCCATCGGTGTGCTGGGATGGAGCAAACGGGTGCAGAATGTAGATTTGTAAAATTTGAGTTTTGAGTTATTGACTGAAAAACAGACAAACTTAAAAACTAATGAACTTAACAACTAACGAATTAATAAACTTAAAATACATGATGAAAGTAATATCCATAACAACGTGGCTCATGCTGCTCATCCTGGCAGGATGCAGCGATGCGTCTCCCTATGCGGAAGAACCTTCTGCACAGGAGCGGACCATCACGCTGAATCTGGATATTACGACGAGAGCGGATGAATTGCTACCTGATAACTCTGAGCCTGATATCATACAGCTATGGATTTTTGATAATAATGAGAATTTAATCACATACGTTGTAAGCAGTCAGAATGTATGGACTCCTGTAGGAACTGATGGAATAGATATTAAGACTACTTTGCAGACTGAAATAGAAGCAGAGAATATAGATGTTAATCAATCGTTTAAGATTTATCTACTCTTAAACCAGCCTTATACGGATGATGGTAAAGGTAGTACTACTCCAGTAGATTTTTCTGATGTAAAAACGTTAGATGAGCTTAAAGGAAAAATGTTCGTCCTGACTGAATATAAGGGTGATAACAAAGTGCCGATGACAGGTGAGGGTACAACTGCATTTCCGTCTGTTGAAGGCAACAAAATTATATTTGACGCTTCGATTAATGCTACAAGGTGTGTAGCAAAGTTAGGGATTTATTGCACCAAAGGAAATCTTTCCAGCACTTTGACAATCAATCAGGTTACTTTAAGTAAGGTGCCTGATAAAGGGTATTTATTTAAACCTGATGATTATTCGTTGATAAGTTATTCTGAGAGCGGAAAGAATTTGCTTTCTGAGTCGAAACAGATAAGCTCTTATTATACGGAAGATATGCCTCCTTATTCTAATAATTCGTGGGACGAAGAGGCCGAAGGAAGTTTTGAAGAAATATCCTCTCCCTATCTCCTTGAAAACCCGAATGGGGAAGTGACTGATGATGGATTTCTTCAAGTAAATGGTTCGATTACGGACGACGATAAGAGGTATTGTATCACATTAAGTTATACTCTGAATGGAGTAGGATACACACAAAATATTTATGTGTCGCAAATCAAACGTAACCAATACAGCAAAATCTATATACGCATCAACGATGCGATTACAGTCGATGATATATGTTGCCAAGTAAACTCATGGACAGAACATGAAATAGATGTCCCGGTCTTTGAATAAAAAAATGACGAATATGAAGAAGATACTGCATACGATATATACCAGCCTGCTGCTTGTCGGCCTTGTAGCTTTTAACCTGACGAGTTGTAAGGATGACGAATTAGTGAAGTCCGGTGAAGTGGTGGAAGGGGTACCTATTACGGTTACCATGAATATAGGAGGGGCACCGGTCACTGATGTGACGGTGGAGACAAGGGCAAGCGGGAGCGATTACTCTACGGTGTATGATCTTGTCATCTTTATTTTTCACGAGGATGGGACATTTGAAAATGCAGTAACTAATTATCATGAAGAAAAGTCACTTACTGTCAATTCTGATAAAATTGTTACTGATGGTTCTGATGAAAAAATAAAACACCACCTTTACAATGTAACTTTCAATACAACCAGCGGTACTAAGAAATTATTGGCTGTGGCTAACGTTGAAGAAGGTGGTTATTGGGGAAAAGTAATAGATATATTAACCGAAGCTTATTTAAATAAATCTTCTTTTAATGAGATCAAATCCTTAATTGTCGGCCTTCGCGAAGACCTTACTGACGGTGTGCAACCTTTTCATATAACTGCATCGTCACAGATGTTCATATCAGGCTGGAACGAGGGGGTGGTTTTCGGTATTAATAGTAGTAACGGCATTGTAAACAATTACGGTCGGTATGGTGATGAGGGAAATAACGTTGTTGTAAAGATGAACCGTGCCATGGCAAATATTACATTCAATATCGCAGCCAATCTTACAGATGAGGATGGTGCTAAAGGTACTTTTACCCCGACATCCTACCGTGTCTATAACATTCCGACAAAAAGTTATCTTATAAACGATTTGCAAGGCAAAACATCTTATTCCCTTACCGACGAAGTGGCCGCCGATGTGACTTACATCAATACTGCCTCTGAAAATATCGGCACGGCTCAGGGCAATAACTATACGTTTAATTTTTATATGCCGGAGAATGTGCAGGCTGCGGGCACGAATATTTCAGGATATAATGATCGCGATAAATGGGATGTAGAAACAAGCACAAGTGGAGCTTCCCCTGAAAATAAAAAATGGGTACATGCGCCGCAAAATAGCACCTTTGTTGTCATTAGTGGTACCTATGAAGGAAAAGCAACAATTGAAAATAATTCAGGGCAGTCTGTGACAGCCGATGTGGAATATACTATCCATTTAGGCGATTTTGGAGAGTCAGGTGACACTAACCGTAATTTCGGAGATTTCTCAGTAATACGAAATAATAGTTATACCTACAATGTGAAAGTTCTTGGGGTTGATAATATTGTCGTGGAAGCTCTGCGAGAAGATGATCCATATCAAAATGGTGCCGAAGGTTCTATTTACGATAATGCTCACACTCTATATAGCTATAATCTGGATGCCCACTACGAGCAGGTTTATTTGGAATACAATCTCTCAGAAATAGCCAATAGTTTAGGCCAAGGATTGAGTGGCAAAGAGCTTGATAATGCCATTGCCAACCAACTAACACTTATCATTCAGTCGGAAGCAATGGACTATACACATGACTATAGTGATGATGAGCCTTATACTACCAAGAGCAAGCGCGGTACGTTGAGCCCGTATCAAATCTATGCTGATGCGGTGAGAGGTAAAAGCGGACAGGAAGCTGAAGATGCTGCCAAAGCTGCTAAAGCTAACGTATTGGGCGGTGATAAAGATGTAAATGGAAATCCCACTAAGGGATTCGACTACAAATGGATTGAGTTCTTGCCGCAAACAGGTACTGATATTTCTGCATATCCGGGAATATCTACTTGGGCAATGGAAGATCTTGATGGTGATGAAACGGATAGAAATAGTATGAACAATAAAAATTACTATGCTGATGCACAAGGAACAAGTGGTATTAATGGAGATCCAACAAAACTTATAGACGTTTATGACATGATTGTCGAAATGGGCAAAGCCATTAGAGAAATATATATGTGTAAATATAGTACACCACCAACAACGCCAACATTCGCTGATTCTAAAATTGAGGTTACTCAAAATAGTAATAATTATGTCGCCCGTTTCACCGCCTTTGTAAACGAGTATTACTATCTGCGTCATCCGCTGACAGGTGCAAAGATTACATCGTGGAGTAAAGTAACAAACAAGATACCTCGCGAGATGATTATTGCCATGAGTACGAAAACATCTACTGATGGCAACAGTTCATACAGTAAGATTCACTCCTACATCACCCAGCTATCTATGCAAACTTTCTATAACGACAACGCTACAAGCCTTAATGCGTTTGGTATAGAGACGTATAACGAGACTCCGCTGAATAGCGATTTTATGTTTGGAAGCCCCCAAAACCAATATGGGCTATCTGATTCTGATGGACGCGAGAACCAGAAAGTCTTGATAAACTCAAATTATCGGGTCTATCCTGATGGGGCTTCTACAAATTGGAGTCCTCTTGATTGGTCAGATTATATCAACTCTACGTATAATGGTTGGACATCATCCGTCGGTACTGACAAGAGTAGCCATAAGTTGACAGGTAAGGCTTATGACATAAAAGCCGCATATTCGGCCTGTATGTCCCGTAACCGTGACCTGAACGGTAACGGAAAAATTGACGAGAACGAGATACGCTGGTTCCTCCCATCGCTTAACGAATACATTCGTATGGGTATCGGCGCTAATGCCCTTTCAAATGCCGCCCAACTTTATAGTGGGGACAAAACGGTAATGAAAAAAGGTACTTCTGCAACATCATTAGATGGTTATCCGTCAGCTTATATTAGCGATGGTGCACTATTCTATACCAGCAGCGCATCTGGCAAGCGGGTTTATTGGGCAATAGAGAAAGGTTCGTATGGATCGGTTGGCAGTAGTTATTACGATCGCAGCCCGTTGCCTATCCGCTGCATCCGTAATCTGCCGGCTTCTGCAGAGGGAGCAACAACCGATATCTCTTCTATAGATGGAGTTAAATCTGATGCAACTTATAAAAAGCATGATGCGAGTGAAGACATACCTATTGTTCTTGAATTTAAGGATCGCTTGGTAGCAAGTCTTTATCGAGTGCGTGCACAAGGTTCATTGGGAACACATAATGAAGATGATAAAACCAATTCTTTTTATCAAGGAATTTTTGTTGCAAGCGATTATATTAAAGATGAAAAAGGAAATATTAAAGGCTATACTTTAAAGGAAATTATTGGTAATGGTAGTAATATAACTAACCCATGTTCAAATTATAACGAAAGTGATTACGGAAATTGGCGTGTTCCTAATTTAGTGGAATTGTCGGCTATGAATGCTGCTGGATTACTAAATGATTGTTACGATGCTGAATATGGTAGAGCAGCCTCTTGTACACAATTCAGTAATCTTAAAGTCCGTTACGGTTTTGCTCGTTCTACTTTAATTTATTGTCCAGGGGTAAATGGAAATGAACTTGATTTAAATTTTCGTATTCGTTGTGTTCGTGATGTTCCCGCAAACTACACTTTCCCGACAAATTAATCTTTAGAGCTAATGAGCACATATAAATTACTAATAGGCCTTTTACTACTTTTTACCTCTTGCCGCTCCAAGCCGGACACAACAGAGGCAAAGGAACGTACCCATACGGACTCTACCGTCGTACAGCAACAGGCACAGTTCCCCTTCCCCACCATCCCCTCCACCCTGACAGAACCCGAAGCCCGCAAGTCCTACCTCCTCACCCACTACTGGGAGCAGTTCGACTTTGCCGACACCACGCTGGTGAACAACCGCGACATAACCGAACAGGGCTTTGTGAACTTCATCGCCCTGCTGGCAGACGGCTCCACGCCGGAGGAACTGGCACGTGAGAGCCTGGAGAACTGGTGCGCGGGGTTCGTCGGGAAAGACCATGCCTGCCGGGTCTTGACGAAGACTGCGGACGACTACCTGTACAACCCCAACTCACCTTTCTATAACGAGGGGCTCTACGGAATGTATCTGGAGGCGTTGCTCGGCAAGTTGCCACAGACGGATGCGATGCGTTCCGCTTACCGCTTCAAGCTGGAGCTGGTAAGGCGCAATAACGTAGGGGATAAGGCTACGGACTTTACCTATTACCAGCCCGACGGTACGCGTCGCACACTGGCCACCACATCGGTGAAGAACGACCGTCTGCTGCTGATGTTCTACGACCCCGAGTGCGAGTCGTGTCACGAGGTGTTGCTGCAAATGGCGGCCGATGCGACACTGGCTGAAGCCGTACGGGCCGGTAAGCTGAGTGTGCTGGCCGTCTATACCGAAGGCAACGACGAGGCGTGGCGCAAGGCTCTGCCCGACATGCCCGAAGGCTGGATGGTGGGTACAGATCGCGAGGCGGTGAAGATTGGGGCACTGTACGACCTGAAAGCAATGCCGTCGCTCTACCTGTTGGACGGAAGCAAGACGGTGTTGCTGAAGGATGCTCCGTATGAATACATCGGCAGGAACCTGGAATTGCGTTGACAGAGGAGAGTACTGCTATTAGCAAGCATTCATTTTGAATTCCTGAAAGTCCTCTGGATTTTGGCCTTTTGCGTCAAGACATTCTTTTGAGGACTCCGCCGATTTTTTATGAAGGGAGCCAAACTTCGTCTTTCCTTTTTTGATTCTTTCTTGATTTTTTCTACCTCCGCAGAATATCCGACAGAGACCGGCAGAGTGATATCATTTTTCATTGATAGAAGAGTGGTTTGTTTCTAGACTCTTTATCTTCTGTTTGTTTTATCGTACGACTGATAATTTTCTCCGTTATGTTTTCATTATTCTGAGAATTTTATTTCTTTTGTGGGTTGTTAACTGATGGAGAAGTCTGAGTTACATATTTTGGCAGAAATCGGAGCCGGAAACATACACGCATTCGAACAGCTGTTTTTTCAATATCAGCCGAAACTGGTCTGTTTCCTGACGGGTTTGACGCATGATCCGGAATTAAGCCGGGACATGGCGCAGGAGATGTTCTTGTCTATTTGGCAGAACCGGAAAAGGTTGTCGGAAGTCAGGTCTCTTTCTGCTTATCTGTATCAGATGGCCCGTTATAAGGTGTATGATTATTTTGATCATCTGGAAGTGACCGAGCAATATGTAAAAGAGTATCTGGAAAATACGTCAGAGGCTAAGTCGGAAGAAGAACAGTTGTTCGCCCGTGAACTTCAGGCCATGATTCAGAATGCAGTCCGGCAGATGTCTCCCCAACGCCAGCAGGTCTATCGGATGAGTCGTGAGGAAGGTTTGTCCAACCAGGAAATTGCTGACCGGTTGGGAATCAGTAAGCGGACAGTAGAAAATCACCTGACAGCAGCATTGGCTATACTTCGTAAAATCATTTATCTCTGGCTGTTGTTGACTATCCGATAGTTTATAATTTTTTCCAGAAAAACGTTGTTTGTTTTGTGTGTGCATACCTTTTAAACCTACTTATAGGTACAAGTACTTAAATCTATAAAGGTGTAATACACAAAATATGAAAAAATCAGTCATTCTTATTTGTCTTCTGGCCTGTAGTATGGGGAGTGAGGCTCAAGAGAAAATTTCGTTAAAGAATCTGGACTTGTCCAAAGTCTGGCAGGAATATGGTACGGTCATTACCGAGGATGATACCATCAAGTTACATGCTCCGTCAGTGGCTAAAATCAGGTTGGATGGAGAGGCGGAACGGTTCCAGACGCAAGTGGGTATATTTTCCACAGATATCGGGAATGATGATGCTTCTTTATTGGTCCAGCCTTTGGTGGACGGGACCAAGCTGCTTTTCCGCAAAGAAGGCGAAGGTAAACGGTTCCTGGGATTGACCGGAACCGACGGTAACATCGGGGAAGGTTCTGTCGAGGTGATTCTGAAGGCAGATGGTAAGGAAATCTATAGCAGCGGTGTCATCCGGCAGGGGGACGCTCCGAAGCAAATCGATGTATCCTTGAAGGATATACGGATGCTGGAAATGGTTGTCGACCCGACGGCCGACGGGGCGAGCGGTGATCAGGTGTTATTGGTATCTCCGGTCATCGGTTATCAGGGGAAGATGCCGGAGATGGTGGATGTCCAGTCAGTCGGGGAAGGACCCAGGCAAAGTGAAACGGTCATTGCACGGTTGGAGCAGCAGATAGGGAAACTGCCTGTGTGGGAGTCCCGGCTTTCGGACCGGACACCGTTCGACTGGCTGTTGACTCCGGAAAAATCGGAGGCGGGGATTTACCGTTCGCCGGACGGGAAGAGTATTGTGATTGCCAATGGTATGGTGGCCAGGACATTCCGTATCTTTCCGAATTTGGCTACCACACATCTGACGAACCGGATGACGGGCGAAAGCATGATACGTGCAGTCAGTGGCGAGGGCTTTTTACAGATTGACGGAAAGAAGTGGAGTATCGGTGGTTTGGCAGGACAACCCGAAAGAGCTTATCTGAAAGAAGAATGGATAGATAAAATGACCACAATACCGGAATCGTTTCTGGTAGAGGATTTCGAAATCAGGTCAGTGGGGGAAACACTTCCTTGGGCACGTAACCGCTGGGCACTGAACAAAAAATCGGCTACAGGAAAGGAACTGGTCTTTACGCTTCGGGGAGATAAGGAGTTGAAGGATGTGGTGGTGAAGCTCTGTTTCGCTGTCTATGACGAGATTCCGGTTATCCGGAAACGGATGGAAGTGGAGAATCAGTCGTCTGTTCCCTTGAATATTGATGCTTTCAAGCTGGAATACCTGGCTTTTGCCGAGCCGGAATCGCCGGGTGACGGTAATCCGGACCTGTTTCGTCTTCCTAATATCCACATTGAAAGTGACTATGCCTGTAAAGGTACCTTTACGGAACGTGAAACGGACATTACCGAGAAATGGGTGATGGACCCGGAATACACTTCGCAGCGGAATTATCCGATGGAAACCCGCTGCATATTGGATGTTTCTCCGGAGATGGGGCCGGACCAGCTTCTGCAAGCCGGAGAGACCTTCTGCACTTTCAACGTTTATGAAATGCCTTTCGATAGCGATGACCGTGAACGTAAGGGGTTGTTCACCCGAAGGTTCTATCGCGCTGTGGCCCCTTGGCTGACAGAAAATCCTATATTCATGCACCTTACTTCCAGTGACCCGGAGACGGTCAGAAGGGCAGTCGACCAATGTGCCGAGACCGGTTATGAGATGATTATCCTCAGTTTCGGTTCCGGTGCGAATGCCGAAGATATATCCGAAGCGAATATTGCCAAATTCAAGGGACTGGTAGAGTATGCCCGTAGCAAAGGTATCGAGATGGGCTGTTATTCGCTTCTGGCCAGCCGCTGGATCAGTGAAGAAGTGGATGTCATCAATCCGAAGACCGGTAAGCGGGGAGGTATGAGGTTTGGCAGTTCGCCTTGTCTGTGCAGTGACTGGGGATATGAATATTTCAGTAAAATCAGAACTTTCTTTGAGAAGACCGGCATGACCTGTTTTGAACACGACGGTTCTTATCCGGGCGATGTCTGTGCCTCCACTTTGCATACACATCATAAAGGATTACAGGATTCACAATGGAACCAGTTCCACAAGATTACGGAACTGTATCACTGGATGCGCGAGAAAGGTATTTATCTGAATGTGCCGGACTTCTATTTCCTGAACGGTTCCACGAAAACCAGTATCGGTTACCGGGAAACAAACTGGTCATTGCCGCGTGACCGTCAGTTAATCCATACCCGTCAGTTGAACTATGACTGTACATGGGAACGTATTCCTTCTTCACTCTGGAGTTTTGTTCCTTTGGTAGAATATCATGGGGGAGGGGCTGCAGCTACATTGGAACCGCTCAGCGAACACCTGTTTGAATACAAGATGCTGATGGTACAGAATTACGGGGCAGGAATCCAGGCTTGTTATCGGGGACCCCGTCTGTATGATACACCTGAGACAAAAGCAGTTGTGACGGATATTATACGCTGGTATAAGAAGTATCGGAATATCCTGAACAGTGATATTATCCACCTCCGTAAGCCTGATGCACAGGACTGGGATGGTATTATGCATGTCAATCCGCAGGGGAAAGAAAAAGGATTCGCCTTATTCTTTAACCCGACAGATGAGGCTATTACACGTAAGATAGACCTTCCACTCTATTATACCGGTCTGACGGAAACTGCCCGGATTCGGGAACAGGAAGGCAGCAGTGTGGAATATAGGCTGGGAAGAGACTATTCGGTGCAGGTGGAAGTGACTATTCCGGCAAACGGGTATACTTGGTATGTCATCGAATAGATGATTCTTTGAAAAAATAAGGCCGAATGTAAAAGGAAAATATGTTACATCAGTGTAGGATGCATTTGTAGGGAAAATTTATGCAATGTTTTTATTATGAGAGAAATTATATCAATATTTATTATTTCTGTGTTTGCTTTATCGGGATATGCTCAATATTCCGGAAAGGTTTTTGTTGACAAAAATGATAATGGTATTTATGATTCCGGAGAAAAACTTCTGAAGGGGATTAAAGTCTCGGATGGATTGAATGTTGTAGAAACAGAGTCTGATGGAAAGTTTGTTTTGCCGGGACACGAAAAGGAGAGATTCATTTTTATAACGGTACCTTCGGGATATAAAGCCGTATACAATCATTATCGTAAGATTGATGATTCTACGGTAAGTTATGATTTTGGCATTGTTCCATATACTGTTGGTATAGACAATAAGGGGAGTCATAGGTTTATTCAAATAACTGATACTGAAATCTCCCAAGTGCAAGGTAATGAGAATTGGGCAGAAAATCTTCATCGGTATTCTGTAAATGAAAAGGTTGCGTTCATAGTACATACCGGTGATATCTGTTATGAGAATGGTTTGAAGTCTCATATAAAACTGGTAAATACAAGGAACATGGATGTTCCGGTTTATTATTGCATCGGGAATCATGATTTGGTAAAAGGAAAATATGGAGAGGAATTGTTTGAAAATATTTATGGACCGGTTTATTATTCTTTCGATGTAGATAACGTACATTATATCGTTACACCGATGGCGGGAGGAGATTATTGGCCGGGATATACCAAAGACGATGTCTGTAGATGGATGAAAAATGATCTTGAACATGTAAAACCGGGAACTCCTGTTTATGTATTCAATCATGACATTCTCACAGAAGGAGATAAGTTTATCTATAGTGGAAAATCTGAATCGATAAATCTTAATGAATATAATTTGAAGGCATGGATTTATGGTCACTGGCATATAAACCATATAAAGAAACAGGGAGATGTATATACCGTTTGTTCCAGTACAATAGACAAAGGCGGCATTGATCATTCCACGTCTTCATATAGAGTAATGCGTGTGGATAGAAAAGGTGATTTCGTATCCGAAATGCGTTATGCATATATAGATAATCAGCTTTGTATATCTTCGCCATCAGGAAAGACCGCATCAAATACAATAAATGTAAATGTATATTCTTCGAATGCTTCTACAGAACAAGTGACATATACCTGTATGTATGGCGAGAAAGTTATAATAAAGGACAGGAAACTTAATCCCAAAACAGATTGGACATGGGGTGCTGAACTTTCACTTGACAGCAAATATTATGATAAGGAACTTAAACTGCTTGTTACTGCTGAGTTTTCAAATGGTGAAAAGCGTGTAGAAGAAAAGAAGTTTGAATATTCGCCGGGAGAAGTGTTGGTAGAACTGGGTGGAAACTGGACTAATCTTCTGGCCAATTCTGAACATATAGGTGGAATCATTTCTTGTCCGCTTGATTCGTTACTCAATCTTGCATGGAGTACAAATGTAGGGGGGAATATTTTCATGACTTCTCCTATTGTATATAGCGGAATGGTCTATATTGCATCTGTTGATGATGATAACAGAGGCCGTGCTGCTATCTATGCTTTAGAAGCTAAAACGGGAAAGATTGTATGGAAATATCATGTGGAAGGTTCAATAAAGAATACGATAGCAATAGATAAGGACAAAGTTTTTGCACAAGATATTTATGGTATTATTTATGCCATAGACTGTAACAACGGTTCATTGTGTTGGAAAAAGGATATTGGAATGAGTGTTTTACCTTCATTGACAGAAGGATTGGCTACAAAAGATGGAATTCTTTATGCTGGTACAGGTAAATACCTGCAAGCCATAGATGCTTCTACGGGTGAAATGTTGTGGCAGAATCGTGACTGGGGACAAAACCAAGGTTCAACGGCTACATTATCAGTTTCCGATGAAGTGATTATAGGTTCTACACAATGGGGGGCACTTTACGGGAATGATGTAAAAACAGGAAAAATGTTATGGAGCAAATCGCAGGATGGTCTTGGATTCAGAGCCTCATCTCCAGCAATAAAGGACGGACTCCTTTATCTGATATCAGATAAAGCGTTTTTCATAATGGATGCAAAAAAAGGTGATATTATTGTTCGGAAAGATTTACCTTATAGTGTAGATGCAACCTCCACACCTGTCATCTCAGAAAATGAAATAATTTTTGGTACATCAAGGGATGGTTTGGTTGCTCTTGACAGAAGTACGTTGAATGAGAAATGGCATTGTCCTGTAGGAAAAGCCTTGATTTATACATCATCATATACACGTCCTGACTCCCAGACAATAGAAACGAGTCCTATAATAGTTGGAAATACTGTTTTTGTAGGAGCTTCGGACGGTTATCTTTATGCTGTAGATAAAAATAAAGGAAGTATAACAGCAAAATATGATTTGGGTGCCCCGATATTCAGTTCGGTTTCTTTTTCTGGAAATACATTATTTGTTTCTGACTTTGGGGGAAATGTATATGCCTTTTGTATGAAAAGTAAATAATATTCTTTCCAAACAGAGAATTTCGCTGTAATGTACTGAAGTAGGTTGACAGGTAGCCCTTGTTTATCAATATGTTTTCTTTCATTTATCTATTGATCGAAAGAAAAATTAAAATTAATGTATTTTTTTCTTGATTGACTTGTGTGTGTTTCCGGTTTAAACCTACTTATGTATAAAAGCAGGTAAAATGGAAACACACGAATCAATCAAAAGAATGTTCCAACTGTATGTTGGAAAGCATTTCACCCGGGCGGGAAGGGCTGTGTTCGGGAAATGGTTACGTGCGCAGCAGAATCAAGCAGAAAAGGAAGACGCGTTGCATCAGTATTGGGATGAATCGGCCGGGGAAATATCTTCGGACACGTGGAATGAATGGAACCGTCTGCAGGAACGGATGGGACTGTCGTTCTATCGTGGGAAACGAATCCGGATGAGGTGGATGAGATATGCGGCTGCTATCGCAATTTTTGTGATGACAGCAGGTGGAACTTATTGGACAACCAGAGAATTGACTCTTCGGCAGTCGACCGAAATGTGTGAAATGTTTGTTCCGTATGGCAAAACTTGTGAGCTTGTATTGCCTGATAGTTCGCGTGTCTGGGTGAATACCGGATCTACCCTCTTATATCCGTCGGATTTCAAGCAGTTGGATTCACGTACGGTGTATCTGACCGGTGAAGCTTCATTCCAAGTATCCAAAAATAAGGAGAAACCTTTTATCGTAAAGACTTCAGGACTGGATGTACAGGCTTTAGGTACAGTATTTACCGTAAAGTCCTACGCCGGGGAAGATTATACCATGGCTACACTGGAAGAAGGAAGTGTGAAGGTCAGTCTGAAAGAAGGGGCAGAGGAGTCTTATGTGCTACAGCCGAGTGAACAGCTGGTATTTTCACATACAGACAAGAGTGTGCGGATGAACCGGGTAGATTTATCGTTGTTCAGGATGGCACGCAAGGGGTATCTGATTTTTGAGGATGTCACCTTCGAACAGATGATTCTTACTCTTGAAAAGAAGTATGGAGTCACTTTCCAATACAATGCTACCCGTTATGGAACAGATTTGTATAACGTCAAGTTCGGACCTGATGAAAAGATTGAAGATGTCATGGAAATACTGCATCAGTTAATAGGTATACAATATATAATAAATGAAAAGAACGTGATTGTTAAATAATAAAAAAGAAGGAGGAATTATCAGAAAAAGAAAACCGGAAAGAACAGCGCTAACTCCCCTTCCCGGTGTTTGAAACCCAATGTTTTGTTTTATTCGTATAGAACCTTGAAATAATTAATTTTTAAACACTTGAATTTCAAAAACACAAATATATGAAATTAACAAATCTAATACTAGAGGAAAGTAGAAAAAAATTTTCTCGGCTGCTGTGTGTCACCGCATTGTCTACATGTAGCCTCTTTGCCTACGCCCAACAACAACCTGTCCGGCTGACAGGAAGCAACATCCCGTTGAAAAGTGTATTTAAGCAGATAGAGAAGCAGACGAAGCTTTTTATCGATTACAAATCACAGGACATTGATGACTCGCGGGTTATCCGGAATATGCCTGAAAAGGGTACGGTTCAGGAAGTGCTGGTGAAATTGTTGGACGGAACAGATTGCGTAGCAACTTACAGTAATGGGCATATTATCATCCGGAAACAGGTTGATACACAGTCTGGAAAGAAATCCCAAATGGTTAAAGGTACAATTGTGGATGCCTCGGGTGAACCTATAATCGGTGCGAATGTCGTGGTAAAAGGAACAGCGAATGGAACAATTACGGACATAGACGGTAACTTTTCCTTGGACGCACCGGAAGGGGCTATACTTCAGGTTTCGTACATCGGTTATGCTGATCAGGAAGTGAAAGTAGGCAAGCAAAAGATTTTATCTATAGTATTGAGAGAAGATTCGAAGGCTTTGGAGGAAGTGGTAGTTGTAGGCTATTTGTCGCAAAAGAAGGCTTCTTTGACAGGTGCGGTGACTAGTATGAAAGTGGAAGAGAATTTAACAACCATACCAACAGGTTCTGCAGGTAATTTATTGACAGGTAAAATGGCTGGTGTCAATGTCGGTACTACTAGTACTATTCCTGGTGAAAATCCTAGTATTTCTATTCGAACTGTATCATCGTGGAAAGGTAATGCTCAACCTGTAACGTATGTTATAGATGGAGTTGTTCGTAATTCTACTGATTTTAATAATTTAAGCGCCAATGAAATTGATAATATATCAGTTTTAAAGGATGCAGCATCGGCTGCTATTTATGGTTCTCGCTCTTCTGGAGGTGTTATTATTGTCACAACGAAGAAAGGAAAAGAAGGAAAACCGACCATTAATTACTCGTATGGTTTTAGTGTGGATTCGCGAACAGGAAACCAAGATTTAACATCTGGTGTACAGACGGCAGAGTTGTATAATCGGGTAAATCCGAATCCTTCGTCTAACTGGACTCAGGAAGAAATTGATCATATGGCCTCGATTAATGGAGGGTGGGGGTATAATCAATTGGATGCCGTTTGGCAGAATCCGACGACTCAAACTCATAACTTGAGTGTATCGGGAGGTAGCGATAAGATCCAATATTTTGGAGCTGCTTCTTATGTAAAGCAGGAAGGTTTTTTAAAACCATTGACATATGATAAATATAATGTTCGTCTAAATGTAACAGCTGATGTGACAAATGATTTAGAAGTATTTGTTGGTTTTGCGTTGAATAATAATAAGACGGGAAAAACCGCAACAGATGGAGCTCAAGGTATGAATCCTAATGATACATATGCAAAACTACGTATTTGGCAACCGGAACAACCAGTATTTACGGATAGTGGAAAGTTAATGGATTATGGTTGGTCAGGAAATGTAGGTGCACGAGTAAGAGGAGATGATGGTTATCATCATGAGAAATTTCTAAAATCTACAGCAACATTTAAAGCAACTTATAAGTTGCCATTTTTGAAAGGACTGAGTGCGAGTGTTCAGTATAGTAAAAGTTGGATGAATAATTGGGTAAGTGGATACTATACAAATTATGATATGATGTTAACAAAAAAAAGTGGAGCCAATAGTCGTATAATATCTACTCGCGATGAAGATATTATAGGTGTGCAACGTTCCACTTGGTTCACAAAAGATTATATAGAAAAAAAATCCGATTGGGATGAAGATCAACAATTGAATTTCTATTTGAATTATTCAAATACATTTAACGGTGTACATCATTTGGATGCTGTTTTGTTGACCGAATGGTCTGAAGGAACTACAGATCAGGTATATGGAGGACGTGAAACATTCCCTATTTATACATACGATCAATTTTGGGCTGCAAGTAGTGTTCGTGCCGATACGTATGGTGGAGGAGATGCTTCAACGAAAAATGGTCGTATGTCATATGTAGGTCAGTTCAACTATTCGTATGCTAATAAATATTTACTTTCGTTTTCTTTCCGTGAAGATGGTTCTATGAATTTTGCTCCTTCCCAGCGTTGGGGATTTTTCCCGGCTGGTTCTGCAGCTTGGGTACTTTCTGAAGAGAATTTCTTTAATAAGAAGTGGATTCAATTCATGAAAATCCGTGGTTCTGTAGGTTTAACTGGAGACGATTCTGTTGGTGGATGGCAATGGCAAGAGTCTTATAAGCAAGATGGTTCAGCTTATTTCGGACAAGATCCATCCAAGTCTCTTGGGTTAACTTATGGTTCTGTTGTTAATCCAAATTTAACTTGGGAGAAGGCTTTGAGTTATGATGTCGGTTTGGATATGAATTTTTTGAATAACTGGCATTTGACTTTTGATTACTGGTTCCGTAAATCGTATGATATTTTGGATAATCGCCAGGCCACTTTGCCAACCACCTATAGTCGAAGTATGCCAGCAGAGAATTATGGTAAGATGAATGCACAGGGTATTGATGTGGAATTGGGATACAGAGGACAGAGTAAGGATTTTACCTATTTTGCTAATGCTACTTTATCTTACGGTTGGAATGAAATTAAATATAAAGATTATGCCGAGAATGCTCAATGGATTGATATTCCGATAGGTACTTCGACTACACGTCTGGTAGGTTATGATTTCGACAAGATAATCCGGACGCAGGAAGAACTGGATGCTTTCAATGCGGCAAATCCTGATTATACTTTTAACGGAATGAAACCCCAATTAGGTGACATTGTGTATAAAGATCATTCTGGACCAAATGGCGAACCGGATGGAATTATTGATTCATGGGATCGGGTTGTGTTGCGTAAGAAGAATTTTCCGGTAGTTTATGGTTTGAATTTGGGAGGTAGCTGGAAAGGTCTGAGTCTGGATATGATGTTTTCTGGGGAATTAGGAGCTGATAAGTCTTATCGTAGTATTGCCGGTAATGTGGAATGGAACCGTATGTATGCGGGTTGGTATGATGATAGTTGGACTCCGGAAAATCCTAATGCTTCGCTGCCGAGAATGGTTAGTACGAATGTACCAAGTTCCTATCGTGATACAGATAGCCAGTTTTGGTACAAACGCTCGAATTTCATGCGTTTGAAATATTTGACTTTAAGTTATGATCTACCTAAGAATCAATTTTATAATAAATTCTTTGAAAATATTCGTGTGTTCGTTACAGGTTATAACTTATTCTGTTGGAAAAGTTTTAAATATTATGATCCAGGATTAGGTAATGGAAACGATTATCCGGTTATGCGTTCGTTTAATTTTGGTATTGATGTGCAATTTTAATATGAAAATCAACAATGAAGAAGAAAAATATATTTATTAGCTTGATGTTTGGCCTGTTAATGGGTAGTTGTAGCTTGGACTATGAAAATACCAGTGCTATAACACCAGATGGAGTATGGGAGAATCCAGATATGGTCAATGCTTTTTTGACTAATATTTATGGAAGTATGATGCCAGGTTGGCCTATTTCTGCCAATAATACGGATGAAGGTATGAATAAACCTACTGATATGAGTCAATATGTGCGTGGTGAAATAACAGTGGATAATTGTGCTCAGGGATTGGATTATAAGAATATTGATAAGATAAATTATTTTTTAGCTAATCTTGAGAGTGTAACTGTACTGAATGAAGATGAAAAGAAGCAATTAAGAGGACAAGCATTGTTTTGGCGCGCATGGGATTATTGGGGAAAAGTGTTCACTTTGGGAGGTGTACCGCTGATTTTACAGCCACAAGATGTATCTGACTTGAATTCATTACTTGTAGCAAGAAGTTCTACTTCAGAGTGTGTGAAACAAATATTAGCAGATTTAGATGAAGCCATAGCCAGTTTGCCTGATAAATGGGAAAATGAAGATTATGGTCGGATAGATAAAGGTTGTGCCTTGGCATTTAAAGGACGTGTTTTGTTGCAATATG
>ERZ827088.715-NODE-715-length-46310-cov-14.223889_pt1 | contig 46310 bp, 69 predicted proteins | sample MGYA00519922_ERZ827088 | MGnify/ENA primary metagenome ERZ827088 (study PRJEB31778, sample SAMEA3449254) | human gut metagenome | biome: human gut; feature: human-associated habitat; material: faeces | place: United Kingdom | collected 2010/2012 ...
GGCGGGTGGTGTAGGTGCGGGAGGTCATCACAGTGAATTTCTTGAGGGTCTTGAGCTCACAGATGGAATGGGCCAGGCGGCCCTCCTCCGCATATTCGCTGGTGCGCTCCGGCAGGTGTTCCTCAAAGCGGGGGGCCGCCGTGCATTTCAGCCAGCGGGATGCCGATGAGGCAGAAAGCAGGGCGTGCTTTTCGGGAGGCATAGGGCACCTCCTTAGAGCTGTGCGCCCAGCGTCCGCAGTTCGGTGGCAAAGACACCGTACTGGTCCGGCTGGAGCTGGGTGACGGCCTGCACGCCATACTTGGCCAGCAGAGCCAGCAGTTGCTCCATCTTGCCCGCATCCACCAGGCTGGCACCGGCCTTGGCGATCTGGTCAAGGGTGTAGGTGGGGGCCGTGGTCACGGGAACAGTGGGAGCGGGGTTAGTAGGGGCCACAGTCTGGGCAGGTGCCGCAGGAGCCGGTGCAGGGGTAGGGGTTGCCACAGGCGCAGGGGTGGGCTGGGTAGGGACCACAGTAGCGGGCGGCATGGTGACCGGCGGCACCGGGGCATGGGTGACAGGGGCGGCCACAGGAGCCACGGGGGCGGGAGTGTCCTGGGGCACGGAGATGTTGACGGCGTTCTTTTCCAGCGCCGTGGTCAGCTTGTCAATGGCCTTGAGGACGGCAGCATCCGCCTCAATCTTGATTTTCATTTCCAACATTGGTACAATCCTCCTTGGTATCATCTTTACAGTCGCAGCGCTCACCGGGGTCAAGGTGGGCTCCGCAGTCAGGGCAGGTCTTATAGTAGGGCATTTCAGCCAACCTCCAGCACGCTTGTCCAGTATTCAAAAGCGGTCATAACCTTGCGGGAGTAGTCGGTCTGGTATGTACCTGCATCCCATAGATTTCTTGCGCCGCCGGGCCCGCAGTTGTAGGCCATCAGCGCAAGCTCTGGCTCTCCGTAGCTCTGGAGATACTGGGAGATGATATAGATACCGGCCTCAATGTTCCCGGCATGGGTCATGGGGTCAAGGCCTTTTTCCAAAAGCCACTCGTGATTGACAGAGTTGATCTGCATGAGGCCATAGTCACCAGTGGCGCTGACGGCATCGGGGTCAAAGTGGGTTTCAACCTCTGCGATGGCAAGGGCCAGAGCATAGGGCACCTCATAGTGCTCACAGCAGTCCTGCATGACTTCCTGGAGTTCGTAGCTGAGGAGCCGCCCCTCACTCACGATGTCATCACGGTGGCGGGCAGGCTCCGTGGTTTCCTCTGGTGGTGCAGAGGGCTCCACGGGGCTCTGTTCCGGGGCTGGAGGGGTGACGGTTTCCGCTGCCACCACAGGCTCAGGGGTCTTGACCTCATCGTCCGTCTGGTGGGCACTGCATCCACTGGCATAGCCAAGGGCAAACACAGTGGCAAGGACGGCCAGAATGGCCATGATGACCATGGCGTTGCGCCTCCGGGCCATGCGGCGCTGGCGGCACCGCCGGGAATACCGGCGGGCATTGGGCTCACTGGTGGTCATGGCGCTCACCTTAACCGTTCATGCGGCGGTTGATTTCCGCAATCAGCTCATTGGTGGTGTACTGGTCCAGGCCGCCGTCAACCTCCACGGCATACTGGGAGGGGATGAGGAAAGCGGGGCGGGACCCGTAGGTGTAGGTGCAGATGTTGTAGTCGACAAAGCCATTGGTGTGCAAGCCCATGACCCAGGTATCATCCTCATCCACGCAGGGGGTGCTCCAGGGCGTGGCGCTCCACTCCCAGCTCTCAGGCTTAGGCAGCAGACCGTGGAAACGGCGGATTTCATCAAAGGTCAGCGGGGCCACCTTGCACTCACAGCTCCCGTACTCCTTGGAGCCGTTGAGGGCAGTGAGGTCAACCTCACGGGTGATGAGTTCATCAGCGTGCCCCTCAGTCAGGGCATCCGCAAAGGCACCGTTGAGGTGTTCACGGAAAGAGCTGACGGCAAAGTTGTTGGTGGAGCCAAAAGAGCTCTTGATCTGGGCGGCGGTCACCAGCAGGGTGCCAGCCGTGCGGTGCTCCAGCACAATGCAGGGCTCCCCATGAAACTTGACCACCTGGCCGGGGGCCACATTAGAAATAGCGGTTTTCATTGGTCAATCCTCCTCAGTGTCCTCCGGCCCCTCAATGTCGATGAGGTTTTCGGCCTGGACGATAATTTCAGATACAATCTGCCGGATGGGCAGAGCGGTCTTTGCCCTCAGACGGCGGACCACTTTCTCCGCCTCCGGGGTCAGCCGGACAGTTCCGATGCACTCATCAGAAAGCCGGTTGCTTTTCAGCACAATGGGGTTGTTGCTCACGGTTTTGTCCTCCTTGGTTTTAATAGGTGCGGGATGTCATGCCCCGGCAGTTCGGCGGCCTCTCCGCTCAAGGCCCTGCTGGACACTGAGCTGGGCAAGTTCGGCGTTGTAGCCCAGGCGCTTGTCAGGGAGCCTTGTGCCGTCCCGGCCACGCCTCAGCTCCGCATAGACTGCGGAGGGAGAGATGCCAAGAGAGGCGGCAATATCTTTGGCGCTCAGGCCTGCCTCAACCATCTCCTGGATTTTCTGCCGCTCCTCATAAGAGCGGAAAGCGTAGTCTGCCAATGCGTTCACCTCCTTACCGGCATAAAAAAATTGAGCTACACGACCAATCTCTTGGTGTGTAACTCAATTATCGGGGCTGCCTTTCCGCGGGAAAGGCAAGAAAAGTGTTGACAAACCGGGGCTGATAGGGTAATATACTATCGTTGTCTGCGCGGTTAGCTCAGCTGGTAGAGCACATGCTTGACGTGCATGGGGTCACAGGTTCGAGTCCTGTACCGCGCACCAGAAAAACCTCGGAACCACAAGGGTTCCGAGGTTTTTTGTTTTTGCCCGTTTTCCGCTTTGTTAGCTACGTGTTAGCAACGTCAGCCCTTCTCCACCACGTGCATGCACTGCCGCAGTGCCTCTTTCACGTTGGGATCATCGGTATCCTGCATCATGCGCTCGATCACATCTTTGGCATGCCCATCGCGTGAATACCCGTCATCGCGGCTATACCGGCCCATAGAGTCTCTCTTGCGCCGGTACGAGCTGCCGCGCCCATACGTACCCCGGATGCTTGCATCCCAGTCGCCGCCGCGGGAATACCCATCCTCGCGGGAATACCCGTCGTCACGGCTGTACCCGCCGCTCTCAAACATGGCGATCTTATCAATGTTCTTGATAGAGGCCGTTAACTTGTGGATCACGTCCAGCTCCCCGGTGCCCATCTCCTGCTTGCCGGCATACTCGGAAAGCTCGTCACACAGCATCTCGCGGATGCCGAAAAGTTCCTTCATGTTCATGTCGTCCCTCCTCTCACGCAATTCTCTCAACGGTCAGATTGCTGTTGGCAAAGCTGACCGCCTGCGTACTGGTGTTCTTCATGGCGACCGTCAGGCAGCAGCCCTTCGGCACGCACACCTGTGCGGAAACATAGATATTGAAATAGTTTTCCACGGCAGCTGGCGTCACCGTCGCTGTGGCGCTGGTCAGCGCCTCGCCATTGACGGCCAGCGCAGCGGTGATGGCTCCCACGGCGCCGCCGGTGGGAATGGCGATGTTGCCGCCGTAAGTGACTTTGTACAGTGCTCTGCACTGGTTCGTCAGTCCACGCAGCGTCACCACCCCGGCACCCTCACGGTGTACGATGCACGGTTTGCTGTTGACCGCGGTTTCCGTCAGAGGCACATTCTGCCCTGCGGCCACAGTCACGATATTGGCGTTGGTAAACTCGGCCAAAATAATCACTCCTTTCAAAATACAGCGGCGGAGCTATTGCCCCGCCGCGTTGGTGTCAGTATCAGCATGGGGCTGAACAGTTCGGAAATTCCGAACAGCTGGTGCTATGCAGTTGTCAGCAGCCGCAGCAGCCGGTATAACTGCCGCTTGCCCACGGGTTGCAGGACGGGTAACTGGGAATGGGCGTGGGGCGCAGCTGGGAAATCAGGTAGTTGTTCTGCGCAGCCTGAGAAGCCTGCAGGCGCAGCTCCTGATTGGCGCTCTGAAGATCCTGCAGCTTGCTCTGCGTCAGGAAGTCCAAAATCGCACGGGAATTGGCGTTCGCGTTCTCCACGATGTCCCGGGCCGCCGTCTGCACGGTGTTGCGTGTGTCGCAGGCCTGCGTCGCCATGTCGTACCGCACCTGGGCGATAGCCGCCCGGTTCTCGCAGCAGCACTCCTGAGACTGCATCTGCATGGCGTTGAGCTGCTGCATCAGCGCCGCCTGCTGGTTTGCGCGGGACAGCTCTGCCGTAGCAAAGCCTCCATTGATAGCGTTGTTCAGGGCAAACGTGGAGTCGCAGATGCCGTTATTCACCGCGTCCAGCTTGCGCTCAACGCTGGCGAAATCGGAGGTCAGCACATAACCGTCCACCACACCGCCGTTGTTGTTGCCGTAGCCGTTACGACCCCAGCCGAACAGCAGGATGATAAACAGGATGACCCACCATCCGTTTTCGCCGCCGAAGCCGCCGCCCATCATGCCGGTAGGGGCCACAGGCATTGTCATGGTGGGACCGCCGTCAGTAATTGCCATTGTCGTCACTCCTTTCGGATAAAGATGTATTTCATCAAATCGTGGCCACGATATTGATCACAAAAGGTTTTGGAATTGCCGCGCCATCGCCTGTGCCCGGTTCAGCTGCTCCTGCGTCAGTGCGCCGCTCTGCAGCATCTTCTCTACCTCTGCTTTCGGGTCGCCCTGAAAGCTCGTTTTGAACTGCTGGAACTTCTGCACCAGCTGTCCAAAATTCCCCAGCGGGTTCACGTTCCCGCCCATCGCTTGATAAAACGGATTACTCATCGTCCTCTTCCTCCTCCACCTTGCGCTTCTTCTTGGCCTTCATTTCGGCCACAATGGCCGCCAGCTTGTCCAGCTCCGCCCGGGTCACATATTCCGCCCCTGGGTCCTTTTTTGCTTCAGGCGCGTTTGCAAGCCGCTCCACAAGGTCGTATACCTTCAGCGTCGGCTTGCCGCTGGCATCGGCCTGCTTCAGGTACACCGTGGGCGCCGTGCTGTCCCAAAGGGCCACCGCCGCGTTGGGTGCCACCATCCAGCTCCTGGCTTCCTGTTCGCCCGATACCCACTGCACGCCGCTCTGCGGTATAGGGTTCTGCATCTGCGGCATCTGCTGGGGCATCATCTGCTGCTGCCTGAGCTGGCCGAGGTTGTCCGGCATCGGCGGCATATAGGGGTTTCCGTAATAGGGATAGTTCATTCCTCATCCGTCCTTTCCCAAAAGTACAAAGGTGTTTCGGCCCCGGAGTCCCACGTGTCATGCCAGTCTCCGTCTATCACGCACACCACGTGGGACGCCAGCGCCAGAAGATATGTACCACGCGGGTGTTCCCTTGCGAAGTCACCCACGGAATAGCTGTCCGGGTAATCCTCCGGGATAATATGCCGCCTAAATCCCAGTTTTTTCAGATACGCGCCCCATACATTGTTGGCACTGGGCATATCCGCCAAAGCCAGCCCCTGCATACACAGCTGCACATACGTCTCATGCCATCCCTGCCCCGTGGCCTTGCAGATGGCCCTAACCGGGCAATCCCCCACGTTTTTACCCGCCGGGTTTGGGTTATAGCGCACAAACATCACGACCACCTCTCTTTACTGTAAGCATACAGGGATATGCCCATTTCAAAGTGGCGATAAAGTGGCTGATAAGTGCGCGTTAAAAATCAGCGCGTCTCTATTGCGTTTTTACTTATTTCGCCGTATAATCAGGCTATCCCCCCCAACACACGCCGCCGTCCCCCTTTCGGCGGCAAATAAAAAGCCACACCTTTTCAGGTGTGGCTTTTTTCTGCGTTCAGCCCGTCTGCAATTTTCCGGTATGCCCTTCGCCGGCATCGTTTTACCACGTCCACAGACACGTTCATGCAAAATGCCTGCTCCACGCAGCTGCGACGCCGCACATCGCACTCCGCGATACACTGGGCTTCCTCTTGTGGTAACTCAAAAGATTGGATCCATGCGATAGCCCTTTTGGGTGCCATGCCCTTCAGCATGGCGCGGATTTCCCTGTGCTGCTGGTTCATCCTGCTTACGCAGGCCTGCGGACCGCCTTGCGGCGGGATGGTGCCATAGGATGGTTGCGCCTATCGCCCGTTGCTCCTTTCTTTGTTTTACGGTGCCATCCACCGGTTTCTCAGTTCTTTCACAGAGTTTACGCCCTGCTCCTGCTTCATAATGGCCTCCACGCCCTGCCGCACGTCCGCCTCCTCATAGCCGTGCGCCAGCATCTCCCTGTAGATCAGACGCGCCGTTTCGGTGTCCCTTTCTTTCTGCGCCCGGTACAGCAGCTCGCACCACGTTTTCCGGTTCCCGGCGCTCTTGTCCATGCGGTAGATGGCCTTTTCCATCTCGAACATCAGCCGCACATTTCCGGTCTCGCTGGCAATACTTCTGGCAATGGCCCAGGTATCCCGTCCCAGGTTCGCCACGCTGACGCCAAAGATTTTGCTGACCACGGTCAGGAACTGCTTGACGTTGTACGCCGCCGTTTTTTTGCCCTGTCCGTTGGCGCTGGAGATCATGGACTTGGTGGCCCTTACGATGTCGTCCACCGCTCCGGCATCCATGCGGTCTACGGTGTAGCCCTGCAGAATGGAGATAATGTCTTTGGCGTAGGGGATACGGCCTACCAGCGTGATGTTGCCCTTCACATTGCCCTGCAGCGTGATGTTCTTGACAGCCTCGCTAAAGTTCTTTTCCTCCCCTGTAATGCCGGTAAAGGCTTCCAGAACGCGCTCCCAGTACTTCTTATCCTTGTCGTCGTCCCGCAGGCCGTCCACGATGGACTGTGCCAATGCGTTCACCACGTCCGTCACCAGCAAAGCGCCCACGGCCCGCTTTAGCTGCTTCAGCGCCTTGCTGCGCTTCTGCGGGTTCGTTTCATACACCCATGCATCGTAGGACCGCATCAGGATATTCAGGCTTTTCAGCGGCTCACCCATAAAAGACGTGGCCTGCCGCGTCAGCGCGTCGCTGTCCCGCATGATCTGCGTCCGCTGCATGATGCCGTCCACCACCTGCGTCTGGTCGATCACGTCCGTAAACACCTCCGCCACCTGCTGATAGTAGGCATCGCTGCCAACCTCCAGGTTCGTGTCCGCCGCCACCTGCCACTCGCAGGCGTTCCAGATCTTGCCCCACGTCATCGCATCGGCTTTCCCGGCCAGTGACATACTCTTGTCGCTCAGCCACTCCATAAAGCCGCCGTCCGTGCCGTATACCTCCCGTGCGATGGTGTACCGGCTGCCCTGGTCAAAGCCTGACGTGTCCTTGATGCCCGCAATGGGTGCCCACTTTCGTGCCTTGTCCCATCCGTTGCCTTTGGTCACGCCGTTGCCCAGGCCCTTCGCCATGTTCTCCGGGTCCAGCACCACCGCCGCCCGGAAGTACGCTGTGGGCTGCTGGATGACCACGCGCAGGTTCGCACCCACCGCGGCGCCCTTCGTGTTGCCCACGATGCGCTCCACGGCCCTTGTGGTGGCGCTGGCGTTCTTCACCATGCCGTTCTGCACATCCCGCATCAGGTTTCGCCAGTAGCTTTGCGCCGCGTCGCCGTACACGCCGGACAGCACCTGCCGCACGTTCTTCCCGGTCAGGTTGCCCATGCTGTCCCGGTACCGGTAGTTGTACAGCCGGTTGATGTCCTCCATCGGGGCCAGCAGCGTGGCGTACTTGATCATGTCGCTGGCGTTCTGCGCGAACACGTCATACACGCCGCCGATGTCCAGCGCGTTGCTGGCGTTTGGCGTCAGGGCCTTTGCGCTGCCCATATTCTTGATCTCTCTGGCGATGTCCGGTCCCTTCTCCACGCTGGATGCCGTGGCCTCTTTCGCCGTCTTGATGGGCCAGTAGTGCGCCTCCATGAACTTGCGGTAGCCGTACACCGCCATGCTGGCCTCGTTGCCCCACTCCGCCAGCTTCGTGCTGGCCAGCTTTTGCAGGCCGTCCGCCACCTTGATCTGCTCCGGTGTCAGCACGGAGGTGATGGCCTTGACGTCCTCCAGCGTCAGCAGGATGTTCTCCGTCCCGCGGGGGATGGCTTTCAGTTTGCCGTCCCGCTTGATCTCCGGCTGCACGATGCCGCCCACCATCAGGTGGTTCATGGCCTGCTCACCGCGCTTTGCCAGGTTGTACAGGTTCATGATCTGCTCGTTGGTCAGCGTCAGCTCCACGCCACGGCTTGTGGTGAACGTGTGCCGTTCAAAGCGGTTTTTGTACACGTCCGCATCCAGGAACTTTTTAGCCGCGTCCCGCAGCTCCGTCAGCATCACATGCTCCCGGTCCTGCGCGTTCCGCAGCGTCCGGTATACCTGCATGCCGCCGTCGCCGTAGGCGGAGAAGAACGTATACGGGTCCGCCATATCCAGCGAGATCTTCCGGTTCCGCCGCTTCCGGCTCATGCTGCCCATCATAAGGCTGTCCGCCCACTCGCTGGTCCGTGCGTACTTCTGGTTCGCCAGCGTCCGGTCGTAGCTGGTCAGCGTGGCCTCGATGGCCCGCACCGCATTCCATACGGTCTCCAGCTCCGTCACGTTCATGTCGGCGATACGCTTTCCGCCCAGCGCCGCCAGGCTGTCCAGCAGACCGCCGCTGTCAAGCAAATCGGGGTCCACCACCATGTTCGCCTCACGGGCAATGATGTCCTCGTATGCCTTTTTCAGCTTTACGGCCTCCTGCGTCCGTCGGGTCGGGTCGCCGCCGGCGTTTTTCCGCAGCCGTCCGTTCTCGTCGTAGCTGTATGCGCTCTCCAGGTTGATGTTCCGCAGCAGATCGGCCACCACCACGCGCAGCTCCTCCGGAATGTGCTTTTTGTCCGTGGGTCGCAGCAGCTTTTCGGACAAAGGCCCCGTGTGTCTGGCGATCTTTGCACGCATCTCCGCGGCGTACCGCTTCTCCCGGCCCTTCTGTGTCTTCTCGCTGTACTCCCGGCGCATCCGCTTCACCATGTCCCGTCGCTTTTCCCGCTCCTTTGTCAGCATTTCACGCACCCGGCCCACGGCCTCCTGCTTCTCCAGCTCCCGCCGGTCGGCAAAGGTCTTCTTCTGCCGCACCTGATCAGAGATCATGCCGTCAATGATGTCGTTGGCGATCTCCTGAATGGCTGCGTCACGGTAGCTGTCAAAGGGATTTTCAAAAATGCTGTCCATGCTGTCCAGCACATCCGCGATCTGCTGCAGCTTGTCCGCCTCGGTATACACGTCGCTGGGGAAATAGCCCTCGCCGAACATCTCCGTCATTTCCTCGTACATGGTGTCCACCGGCAAGCCCTCCGACTTGTTCAGCTTCAGCGTTCCCATGTACCGCTTGCGGAACTCGTTGTAGTGGTCCATCTCCCCGTTGAAAAGGATCTTCTGCCGCTTCAGGTAATCTTTGATCTCCAGCAGCTCCGCGCCGTGCTCCGTAAGCTCCGTCGTGTTGTCCACGATGGCCGTCGCCGCGTTTCTGGCATAGGGCATCAGGTCGGCCATACTCACGTCTTTCTTCATCACAGCCTTGCCCAGCGCCTCCATGTCGGCCTGAATGTCTCCGTATTTCACGTCGCTGCCGTACTTGCGTATGGTCTCGCGCCCTAGATTTTTCACGTCCCGCAGCACCACAGAGGGTTCCTTGCTTATGCGCATTTCGCCCTTCAGCTCCTGCACCCGCTGCTCCAATGCGCGGTTGCGGCTGGCCAGTACCGTGCGCTCCCGTTTCAGGTCCCGCACCTCCTGTTCAATGTCCGCCGTACTCCGCAGCTGAAATCTGGCACCCTCTACGCTGTTCACGGCATCCAGCCGTGCTTTTTCGTCTCCGCTTGTGTATTCGATCCTCCGCACACCGGCGTTTTCCAGCGCTGCCTTTACCTCTGCGCTGGCGTCGTTAGGAATGACCGCCGCCAACACTTCATCAAAACCTACGGCTCTTTGCGGCTTTGCCTCGAAATACCCGGTCGGCATATTGGAAATGTCTTTATACAGCTGCAGCACTTTTTCCGCCGTATCCGGTTTGATTTGCAGCGTGGGGTATGTCCGCAGCTCTTTATCAATTCCCGCCACAGTCCGTTTTGTACGCAGCGTCTCTACAATAGCCGACGCCGCATCGTCCGATGCGATAAACTCATTCCTTGCTGCAGGATCCTTGATCTCGTTGGTCAGCTCCGCAAGGCGTTCAGAATACTTCTGCCGGATAGCGCTGTATTCTTCCTCGGTCATTTTCTGCAGCCGCCCGGAGTCGGCCTTGATCTCGTCAATAGAGCCGTAATCCTTTGACGCAACACCCCAAATTGCCTGGCCACCAAAGAATGTGTTGGCGCCCTTCTGATCTCCTTGCTTCATCGCCTTAACAATGTTTTCCAGCGTGATTTCATAGTGCGTTGCCGAAAAACTCCTGCGATTGCCGGAGGATGTATAGTAGTCCTTACCGTTGTAAATGCCCTCGTTTTTTACAACACCGTCAAACAGATTATCCAGCCATTGCTCGTACTCCTTCTGATTTACCTTGTCGCGGATAGCTTCGTTGGTGGCGTCCCTGTCCACTTCTTCCGTCACAGTTTCCGTGTTACCGGCCAGATATTTCCGCGCATCCAACATATACCGCATCTTTGCCGCAAAGGTTTCTGCGTTTACCACATCGGCCGCATCCTTTGAAGGTAGCCCCAGCTTTTCGTAGTGTTTTTGCAGTGCGGCGTTCAGCGCTTCACCGTGTTCCTTGTACCACAGTTTTCTTGCCGCAATAGGCGACTCGCCGCCCTTTGCGCGAAAATCGTTTACAGTGCTCTCCCCCAATTCGCGGATCAGGAACGATGCCATTTCCTGCTGGTTATCGTCCATGCGTGTGACTTCGCGCTTCATTACGTTTTCTGCCGCACCCCGCCCGGTATCTTCCAGATAAATGTTCATCACGCGCGGGTCGTCGCGCATAGCTCCGACAACTTTATCTACGCCGCCCTTCCGGTTCAGCTCGTCCTCCAGCGTATTTGCCACGGAATATAAGGGGTCTGCAAAGCTCCTGCCTTTCGCCCGCTCCATACGGTAAAACAGGTCGTGGATTTTCTTGGCGGATTTCTCATTTACCTCATATTCAATTCGCGGGGCAGTTGGTGTCCATGCGTCGTAACCGTATACCTTGTTGCTGCGAAACAGCTGCGGGTCAATGGTATCCTTGCTGAACACAAACGAAATATCGCCGTACTCGCCGTGGCCTTCGTCTGCCTTTACGATGGCAATACTCGGCATGGGAAGTCCGCCAAGCTTTGCGGCATCCAGCAAGTTCTTCTCTGTCAGGTTATGCAGCGCCAGCAGGTTTTTTGTTTCCTCCACAGGCGCTTTCAGTGAGAACAGTGCTCCCTCGCCCAGCTTGCCCGCCGGTCTCTCGCTGTGGCCGAAATGCCGCAGAACACTCTCCGGCAGCACGTCCGGGAAATACCGGTTGACATACGTAAGCAAATCGGCTATACTTATACTGGAACCGGTTAGAGTAGCGGGTACGCCCGTGATCTCTGGGGATAAGCTCCCGGCCGGTTCTGTTTTTGCGTTTATCGCATACAGAACATCCACGGACATGACCTCGTTGGAGGCACGATTTACAACGAACTGTACGATGTACGGTTCGTTGTTTTTGTTTTTGGCCGCACCCATCAGCACATACGTTGCGTCCACGGTGTCCAGCTTCGGCACCAGCTCATTGACGCGCACCGCATTCTGCAAGATCTCGCCCACCTTCAAAGTAGCCGGTGCATTGACAGTAAATCTACGGTCAAGCCCGTGCCGCAACGCCTTTGCGCTGATGACCACATCCGCGTCCGTATCGTTGACGTGTACGTACACATTCCCATTCTGATTTACGCCGCCGTACTTTTTTGCCTCCTCAAGTGCCTTGTCGATCACTTCTTTGCGGGTGAGTCCGTCCGCGTCCTCCACCACCGCCAGCGTCATATCCGGCTTTCGCACCAGTGCGTCGTAGGAATAGTTTTTCAGCATCATCCGCCCGTCGCCATCACCGGCGGCGGTTTTTGTTTTCTCCGCCTGCCGCTCCGCCGCGTCAAAAGCCGCCTGCCACTTCTGCGCAATGTCCTCCAGCTCTCCGAAGGTCTTGCCGTAGGCATCCATCGCCGCGTTGTCTCTTGCCTTTCCGGTGAACATAGCCTTGACTTTGGCAAGAAATTCCTTTAGCCCGTCCAACAGCTTCTGCGCCGCCGTGCGGTTGTCCTTGGCAAACTGTGCGAACAGATCCGTGTCCTCGATCATCCGCCCCGCGAAATCCGCGGCGATCTCGTCCATCACTTCGTCCTGCGTCAGCGTTACGCCGGCTCTCTCCGCCGCCTCCATGTACCGCTGCACGACCTCCGTTTCCGTGTCCGCGCCGTTCTCCCGCATGCGGTACTCTATCGCCGCCTGCCGGAACGCCCGGTACTCGTTAGGTGACAGGTCCTGCATCCGGTGGGTGACCTCATGCCCCGCCACCTCATAGATGGGGTTCGTGCTGTCCGCCGCGATCTGGATCAGGTTTTTCTCCCTGATGTACTGGCCGTTGGCCTGCCCATCCATAATGCTGTCCACAAACTCGATACGCACGCCCAGCTTCTTGCCGATGGTGTTCAGCGTCGAGGCCGCGCCCTTGTCTTTTGCGATGATGTACCGGCTGTAGGCATTGTCCGCCAGACCGGCCCCCGCCGTGGTGGTCACGTATGCTGCGTCCGCATTTTCCCGTGCCACCTGCGCCCTGGCGTCCTCCAGCCCCGCGTTGTACGCCGTGTACCGCTGCTCCGGCGTCAGCTTCGCCGCGTACTTGCCCTTGGCCTTGTCCGCCTCAACGCCGTTCAGCCCCGCGTTGTACATGGCGGAAAAGCCTGCGTACACCTCCGCGCCGCTGCCGCTTGCCTCCCGCACCTGCTGATACGCTCTCTGCCCCGCCTCCATAAAGCCGCCCACAGCTTTCTGTGCGCGTTTCTGCGTCTGGGGGATAGCCGTGGTGCGCTGTGTCTGCTCCTGCGCTGTCTCGCGGCTTGCAAGGGCGATAATTTCACGTTTGAGCTGGCTGATGGGCTTTTCCGTGTCCAGCTTTACCCCGGTGCTGGCCTCCAGCGTCTCCACGGCCACCGGGTCCCGTGCAATGGCCGCCGCCTGGTTGCCGGTGATCGTCTCGCCCCGGGTCACCGCCTCCACGGCTTCCGCCGTCCTGCCGTCCATCTCCGGCGCGGTGTTCTGCCGCACGTCCCGATCATACTGCGCTCTGGCCGCGTTGTATGCTGCGCGGTTGGCAAGGGTGTTCACGCCCACCTGTCCGCCGCCCAGGATACCGCCAACCACAGCGCCGCCGGCAAATTCCTCCGCCGCTGCCGCCGGGTCGAAGATGGCGCCGTTGCCGATACCGACAAGGGGGTTGTCCCGTCCATAGACGGCGTTCTGCGTGGCGCGTTCGATCACGCCCTGCACCACTTCCTCCTTGCCCTCGTCCAGCATGGCGTCCACCCATGTTTTCCATGCGTTGCCGCCGTTCTGCAATTCACGGGGCAGCGTCTGGATACCGCCGCCCACTTCCACGGCGGCGTTCATCAGTCCGTTGCCGATGGCGTACACGGATGCGCGGAAATCGTCCGCGCCGTCCGCCTTTGCCTGCTCATAGCCGGGGCCAAATACCTGTGCAAAGGAGAGCTGGAAGTTCGGATCTTTCGCCATTGCCCGCATACTGCGGGAAATGGTGCTTACCAGGCCGGAGGAAGCCGCCGCGTTTTCCGCCAGTGCGCCCGCCTGCGCCGCCGCGCTGGCGCCGCCTGTAAACAGCGCCGCAATGGCTTGCGGCACCGCCGCCACCGTCGCCGCACCCAGGTCTTCAAAAACCTGCGCCGCTTTCCCGCCGCGTGCCGTGTTTTCCGCGTACCGCTGCTGCACCCCCTGCGCCTCCGCGTCAATAGCCCGGTTCCAGCGATTGAAAAGCCAGTTGCTGGTGTCCGGGTCCCAGTAGCCGTTGGAGCCTTCCCGGGCAAAATCACCCAGCAGGTTCTCTATCCATGCGCCGGCAGAGCTGCCCACTTTGGCGATCTGTGTCAGGCCCATTTGTCCGGCCTTTGCCAAGCCCTGGCCCACGTTATATTTCCCCGCCGCACTTGTTGTGTTCCCCGCAGGCACGCTCGGCGTAACCAGCATAGACGTGTCCGGCTTATAGGTACTGGGCGCTACATCCGCCGCCGTTCTGCCGCCGGTGCGGATAATGTCGCCGCCCATGCCGGCAGCTTCCATTTTGCTGCGGAACTTATCCTGCCACCCGCCGCTGTCTGCATTGCGGTTTGTCCGGCTTGCTGCGGGGATGTCGTTTTCCATCCCCGCAGCTTTCATTTTCTTCTGAAATGTCTGCTTCCAGCCCATCGCGCCCTCCTTATTTCCCCGGGTTCTTCACGGCGTATACCAGATCGCTGTACTGCTTCTTTGTGATGTTCCCGTTTTCGTACATAGCCTCCAGCGCCATCACCTGACCGCTGGTGGTCCTTGCGTTGCTGGTGGCCAGGTTCAGTGCCGTGCTGCTGCTGTATCTTGCGTTGCCGCTGCCGCCGGAGCCACCGTTGCCGCTGCGGCTTTTCAGCCGGTCAATGCTTGTCGTGCCGGCGTATCCGCTGCCGCTGTATGCGCTCCGTGCCGCGCTCTGTGCCGCCGCCAGACGATCATTGTAATCGGCCAAACTGTCCCGATAGCGGCCGTACTCGTCGTTTGCCAGATTGCGGTACAAATTGGCGGTGTCCATAATGTCGCCGCGCTCCTGGGAATACATCTGCCGCGCCACTTCCTCCAGCTGCGCCATGTACTGGTTGTACTGCTGCTGCGCCGCCGTGGTGGCATAGCTGGAGGCCAAGCCGCCGGTGCGGGCGGCCACCTGCCCCAATACGTCCTGCATGCTCATCCGTCCGTTGTTGCCATACCGATCCGCCAGCGACTGGTACTGGCTGCCCTTTGTCCAGTCCTCGTAGTTCATGCTGGTCAGCTGCCGCGCCAAAGCATTCAGCTGATCCAGATACGAGCTGTTGAAGGTGGGAAGTGCGCCCACATCTACCGGCATTTCCACCCGCGTGTAGCCCCCGCCGGAATTGCCGCCGCTGTTCCCGTAGTTCAGTGCGCCGCCCACAGCGCCGCCCATTGCGCCCGCCAGGGCGCCATTGACCGCGTTGTTTTTAATTGCCGCCTTTTTCATGGCGACGGCGTCCGCCATGTTGCTCCGGTTATTCGGGTCGCCGAATAGTCCGCTTACTGCGCCCATAACACTGCCGGTCGTCGCTTTTTTGTTTTTCCGTATAGCCATAGGCATCCTCCTTATGTCTTGTTTTCCAGCGCCGCCACTCTCTGCTCCAGCGCCGTGTAGTCGTTGCCCAGTATCGTCACGCTCTGCGTCAGCGCCGATATGCTGGCCCCCTGGCTGTTCACCGTGCTCTGCAGGGCGGATACCGTATTCTGCAGCGCCGTCAGCAGAATGTACATCTCCGCGTTGGACACGCCCGCCTTGCTGACGTTCTTTGTCACGTTGCCCATTGCCCAGTCAATGCGCTGGCACATGTACTTAATGTAGTTTTCCGTTATGTCCAGCGCATCTGACGGGTTCTCCTTCGGCAGCTCGTTTATGCTCTCCGGGAAAACGATCATTTCACATCACTCCCCACCATAAACGCTCTCGATATGCCCAGTATGGTGCACGGGCCCTTGCCCTCCAGCCTGAGCTCAAATTTGTCGCACCGGTTGGCCGCAAGCCGCAGGCTGGTCACGTTGTGCTCCTTGCCCACCACCTTGCCGCACGTCTGCCACGGCTTTCCGTCGCAGCGCATCTGTGCCGTCATGTAGCTGCCCTTCGGCAGCTCCAGCCGCATCAGTATCTTGGAATACGCTTTCTTGCCGTCGATGGTCTCATACATGGGGGCGAACTGCGCCATCCACTCCTGCGTCTGCGGCGTGTCCTCGCCATCCAGCAGGTACACGTCGCCGTCCGCCAGCATGTATAGCTTCTTGCCCAGCCGCGCAAAGTCCACCGCCTCCGTGCCGTCCTCCAGCACCCATATCCCGGTCTTGGTCTCGTACACCATCAGCCGGTGCGCCGCGCCGTCCTTCACGCTCAGATAGTAGCTGTCGCCGTCGTTGCCGGCTACCGCATCGGTAAACTCCTTCTCGCCGAAGTTGTCGCTGATCAGCACCGGCGTGCCGCCGGAATAGGCGTATACCCCGTGAGGGCCTTTATAGAACAGCGTGTCGTTGATCACCTGCTGGCTTTTCTGACATCCATCCTGCAAGCCCTCCATTTCGTAGGTGTACATGGCGTACTCCGCCGGATAGCTGCCCAGCATCTTGTGCAGCTTTGTCTCCTTCCAGAACAGCACCGAAGAGCTCAGCTTGCAGCAGCCGGTGAATTTCCCCTCCGTGCCCACTGCCAGCGTATAGGCGTCTGTGGATAGTCCCTCATACACGTAAAAATTCGTGGGGTCGCCCAGCGCACTGGCGTATATGGTCTGCGTGTCGTTGTCGCAGCCCCACAGCCGGTTTTCGCTCTCGCAGATGTAGTCCAGGTCCGGTATCTTTCGCTCGATCTTAATGCTGGTGCTGGCCTCGTTCACCGCCGTAAACGTGTTGTCCGCCACCGTGATCGTGTTGGAGGTGACCGCCTTAATGACAAAATCCTTGTTGTTCTCCGTCTTGGAGGTACAGCCGGAAAGTGTCACGCCGTCTCCCGCCTTGAACTTCGTGGTCAGGTCCGCCCAGCCGTTCACGGTTATTTTGTTGGTGGCAAACGTGGCCTTGCTGCCCGTCACCTCCACCGCCAGCGGCTTTACGGTCTGGTCCTTGATGTCCAGATACACCTTGTCCGGCCATATCACCATCTTGGTATTCACCACGGCAAACTGCTTCTTGCCCGCCGTCACCGTGCCCACCGTCTGCCCGTCGTACAGCAGGGAGGTCCCCTGCACCGCCACCAGCTTGTCCCACGATGTCAGCGCCGTCACGTTCTGGTACCCGGTCTGCTTCAACCGTCCCTTCCGCGTGGTGATGTACGGCCACCGTCTGGCTGACAAATTCAGGCTGTCCCGCAAATCGCCGTTCTGTATGGCGTCCGACCAGTTGATGCCTCGCATCTGCACCATCTCCACCTTGTTGGGGTTCAGGGAATAGGGCAGGCTTGCCAGTCTCATCCCATCACCTGCACATTCCCGGTGTTGTCCGGGCAGTGCTGCCGGCGCCACCACGCCATTGCCTCACTTATCGCCTCGTCATACACCGCCTTGTCGTTGCCATACAGCGCCGTTTCGTTGTTGTAGTAGTCGATCTGGCTGCACAGATACAGCACATACACCCGGTCGTAGGGCGCGGGGAGCAGCAGCTCCCCGTCGCCCGCCGGCCAACTGTGTACGTAGGAGGCCATATCGATCCTCTCCCCGATCTGCTGGTCCAGCCCGATCACCCACGCCGCTTTCTGCTCGTCGCTTATGGTGTTCAGCCGCAGCTCGTCCGCCTGCGAAAGAGTATCTGTAACCGTCATGTCTTCACCTCACTTCACGATCTCCCACGTGCCGCACGTTCCTGTGCTGTTCATGATCTTCACCAGCAGCTCGCCGGGGGTCATAGGCTCCAACGGCTCCGCAGGCTTCGTCTCCTCCACATACGGGATGCCGAACCACTCGCACAGCCCCTTCGCCGCGCTCTCCGCCACCTCTGTCATGTGCTCGTGCCACCAGCCGATGTCGTTGGGGTTGTCGTGGAAAGCGTGTTCCTCGTAAAAGCTCACCGCGTTCGGCACCCGCAGCTCGTACCACTTGGCGTTTGGCACCAGCGTCACCTTGCCGGGGTACACCTGCTTGCGGTATTTCACCATGATCTCGCCCAACTTCTTCCCCTTGCTGGAATAAGTGTAGTACATGGGGTTGCACCCGCTCACCCGTGTCTGCTCCGCGCCGTTGCTGATGGCGTTGGTGTGGCTGACGTAATGCACGTCCGCGCCCCATGCGTTGCTTTCCCTCACGTTCTGCTTCATGATGGCATCGCCGTTGTCGCCGTTCATGGGGGTGCGCCGGTACCCGCGCTTAGTGGCAATGCCGCAGCGGTTCAGGATCGGCTCCAGAATGTCGATGTACTCGTTGTTCTCCAGTGCCTCATAGCACTGTTTCCCATCCGGGCGCGGATATACACAGGGGTTTGCCATGTGCATAGCCGGGGACAGGTAGACTTTCGGGGCGGCCATTTACATGGCCTCCTCATCCAGCGTAGATTTCTTGTAGCTGGCGCTGGAAATGCCCAGCAGCGCGCCAAGGAACACGGTAATGCAGGAGATAGTCCCCGCCACCTGCTCGATGTACGGCCAGCCCCAGATGCCGCCCAGTCCCACGTACAGGGCACTAAGGGCGGGCAGCACGATCATAACCACCCACTTGATGATGTCATAGGTCTTGTTGTTCAGCTTCATATTTCTTCCTTTCCGGCTTTACGCCTCTCTCTTGATGGGCAGCTTCCTTACTTCCTCCATGACCCGTTTTGCGCTGCCGTTGCCGCCCATCTTTTCATACGGCTGGTACAGATAGTCATTGAGGTTTTCGTACTCGTCCTGCGTGATGTACCCCCTTGTCACGTACACCATGCCCAGATGGATGATGCGGTCATGCGCCAGCCCCACCAGCATCTTCCACTCTGCGTTATTCTTGTCCGCCCGCTTCGATACCAGTGCCCACAAACCGCTGCTTGTCAGCACCGCTACCGCCAGCGGTACGGCGATCTGCTGTACCCACGGTTCCATTCGCCGCGATCTCCTCTCAAATTATTTTTGCACCCTCGACACCCTTCGACCGTTTCTGACACGCCTCCTGTGCTATCCTGCTTGCAGAAAGGAGGTGTTCCCATGCCCGAGTATTTCACCCTGTTCAACGCCGTCACCGACGCCATTGCACAGCTTGAAAAGGCCGTTGCCGCGCTCAAACAGGCACAGCTCGATGCCGAGGAAGCCTACATCCAGCGGGGGGAGTAATTCTCCCCGCCCTTTATTCTGCGTACACGCTCTCGATCAGCGCACACAGGTCCGTGTACTGCTCGTCCGTGATGCGCCCCACGGCGTAAAACACGTCGCACTTCTGCTGCGCTTCCTCACGGGTCTTGTAGAACCGCTTGTTGATGAGCTTCGTCATAATGTTGTACATAGTCGTTCTCCTTTCTTAACCGATAGTATTCATATCCGCCTGATAGATGGTTTCCACAGCCTCGCCCAGCTGCTGCGTCAGGCTGTCTATCTCGTTGTTGGCCTCCTCCAGTGCCGTCAGCACCTCTTTGCCGTCACGGTAGAACTTTCCCTCCGTGTACGTGTCGCCCATGCCCACAGGCCGGTCGCCTGTGTACACCGCCGAGGGAAAGAACTGCTCGTTCCGCTTGTCCATTTCGATGATGTTCGTAACAACACCGTTTTCCACTAATGCGTATCTCACTTAATCACGCTCCTTAATCCGAAATCTTGGTGGCGTTTGCGGTGAACCATGCGTAGAACTCCGGAGAAACTACTTGATAGCGATTCCAGAATTTTATGGTTTTTGCTGTTGATTGCCTCCACATGTTATGTGTAAAGTCATATACCAGTACATAATTTGTCGACAAATCACCGGAGTTATGCCCAAAGCACAGATCGGTTGTGCCAGAGAATGCTCTTGCGCCCATCACGCCATAAAAACTGGAGCCAGCATAGGCAACTGTCCCGTCATAATCGAAGTTTTCTGTAAACAAGGTACTCGGCATGGTAAGAGTGTCATTAAACCTCCACGTTCCACTCAGCACGTTCTCAGTGGGGTCGTCTTGGTGCAGGCGGATACACACGATACCGCTGCCGCCAGCAGTTCCTTTACCGCCGGGGCTGGAACTACCAGTGGATGCTTTCCCGCCGCCACCGCCGCCGCCGGTATTAGCCGTAGCGTCAGTTGTGGAATTTCCATTTGCGCCGCCCCCTTCACCGCCAGCTCCCGCAGTTCCAAAGCTTCCGTATATTCCTTTACCACCGCCACCACCACCGGAATACAGTTTTCCGGTTGCTTCGCCAAACTCTCGCGTAGTGGTTCCTTGTCCTTTTCCGGGGTTTCCGGTTGTCGGGGATCCGACATTCCCACCATCCGATCCGTTTGACCCGCCATCTCCGGCGTTCGTCTCCCCGCTTGCAGAAACGCCGCCTTTACCGCCGCCAGAGCCGCCGTTAGCAACAGTTCCACCTGTAACTGTGTAACCAAAAGCCGAAGTCTCCCCGCCGGAGTTGCCGCCACCGGTGCCGCCCGCGCCAATAACAACTTGGTATGCCACCCCTTTTCGCAACAAAGCGTTTACAATAGTTCTTGTGCATCCACCGCTACCTCCGGCTCCGCCGTTGCTGGATGTTCCAATAGACACACCACCGGCACCACCGCCAACCATGAATACATCCACATACGTATCCTTTTTCATCGTAAGGATACCGGTTTCCAAAAACTCCACTACACCGTCTGCGGTACGCTCATTGAATGTACCGCCCGTGTAGGTGAAATCCAGCCGATTGGCAATTCCGCCGCCCCCTGCTGTCACCGCTCTGCCTGTAATTGCCATATAAACCTCCGTTCCCGACCTCCGAAACGGAGGCCGTGTTTATTCTTTGTGTAGCCTTATGCAGACGATGCCCGAACCGCCAGCCCCTGAATAAGAAAAGCGTCCTAAATAAATTTCTGAACCTCCAGCGCCTCCACCACCCCCGCCGAGGTTATCAGTTCCATTAGAGCCTGAACCAGACCTGGGTGCACCGTTTCCTCCTCCCCCCTCTCCCCCTAAACCAACACTCCCGTAATAACTACCCGAATAACCATCCCCGCCTCCGCCAGCGCCAGAATACAGTTTGCCAGTGGCTTCGCCAAATTCTCGCGTTGTGGTGCCCTGACCAGTACCGCCTTTATCTGAGGAGGAACCTGAGGAGGAACTACCCCCATCAGCACCGTCCGAACCGCCGTTTGCCGCTTTTGCTACCCTCGCGCCAGCACCTCCTCCTGAACCTCCCGAAGTCACCGTTCCGCCAGCAGCAGTAGAGCCGAAAGCGACAGTATCTCCTCCGGGATTTGCGCTGAGACCGCCATTGTCGGGTGTGTAAGTTGCAGCGCCACCAGCACCGATAACGATAGGATACTCTGTGTTTACTCTTAGTATGATGTTCAATAGAGTTTTGGTAGTTCCCCCACTTCCGCCAATTCCACCAGCAATGGCACCAGAAGTGGCCCTCGACCCTGACCGTCCAGAAGAACCCCCTCCAACTAAAAAGGCATCAATGGCCGCTTCCTTCTTGACCGTCAGCACACCACTTGTCAGCAGCTCTACCACGCCATCCTCAAGGCGTTCATTATAGGTACCGGTATATTCGAACTCTAATCGTTTAGCAGTACCCCCCCCCCGCTATTTGCGATTTACCGATAATAACCATCGTTAGCTTACCTCCTTCACGTCGTATACCGTCACCTGAACGATCAGGTCTGCGGTGGGCTTTTCGCCCACAGCGTAGGCAGTGAATGTCCCGTTGTTGTTGGCGATATAGATAGCGTTGGTGCCGTCGTCCAGCATCTGCTTGATGGCCGTCTTGTCCGCCTCCAGATCCACTTGCTTGCCCGCTGCGCCGCCGGCAATGGTCACCGGCTGCTTCCAGTCGTCGCCGTCCGCCGCCCAGCCCGCCACCGTCAGCGTCACAGAGCCCTTGATGATGCTGCCCTGTTTGGCGTTCAATGCCGTCTGTGTGGCCGTGGAAATGGGCTTTGCAAGGTCGCTGGTGTTGTCCACGTTGCCCAGCCCGACCATTCCCTTGTTATAATCTCCCGCCTGCGGTACGACGCTTCCTGCGCGTCCGTTGAAGCTCACCACGCCGCCGCCTGCGGCCTGCTGTGCCTGTCCGGCCCAGTACGCCGCGCTTTTTTCGCTGTCCGCTGCCGCCGCCGCGCTTTTTGCCGCCGCCGCCACGGCATTACCTATGCTTTCGGCTGCCGCCGTGGCGGTCTCCGCGCTCTCCGCCGCGCTCTGCGCCGATGCCGCCGCCTCCGTCGCCGCCTTTCGCGCGTCCACGATGGTGGCAAGCACGTTTTCGATCTGCCCTTGCAGCTGCTCCGCCTGCGTGGGCGACACGTCCTGCTCCGTCTCTGCACTGGTGTCCCACTTGCTCTCGCCCACGGTGAACCGCCCGTACACCGCCGTTGTGGCCCGTGTCTCTTTTCCCCCGGCCACCGTAGCGCCCTTGACGCACAGCGTCATTTCACCGGCGTACTTTTTGGCCCCGTTTGGCACCGGCGCAAGATACACGCTGGTATCGTCCGCCTCCAGCATGTCAGCGGTCAGAAGCACCTCTATCGTGGCCTCCCCCAGCGCGTCCCGGAACTGCACCGTCTTGGTCAGCCCCTCCCACATCGGGGAGAACTCCATCCGCAGCACCACGTCGTTGTGGCTGCCAGCCGCGCCGATGAGCACCTTGTCACCGGTGATATACTCATTTTGGATTTTCAGAGGGATCGTCCTCGTCATGTCCGCTCCTTTCTGCCGTGAAAAAACGGCACAGCAAGCAGGAAGGATAACGTCCTTCTCCGCTTGCTGCGCCGTGTCACAGCCGTTTTTGGGTCTCGCGGTGGTATGCAGTTGTCAGTTCAGCTGCTGCTTGACCGCCTCATACTCCCGGGCCTTTTCCTCCAGCATCTCCGCCGTGGCCGCGTCCTGGGCCATCGACCGGCGGATGATGTTGTATACCGGCCGCGGGATACGGACGTGTTTTCCCCGCTGGATGCGGTACACCTTGCCGTTCAACCCCACCACGATGTCGTCCTTGTATCTGTCGTCGTCCTTGAAAGCGTAGAACGATACCATGCCGTCGTCCGCCTCTCTGGCAGACATACCGCGCATGACCTCCTCGGCGGCCTTTGCGGCCTCCTTGGCGTCCTCTGCCTCCTTCTTGGCCTGCTCCAGCGCCTCGTTGGCCGCGGCCAATGCCTGTTCCATTTCTTCAGGCGTTCTCTGCTTCTTTTCTGCCATGTTTATCACTCCTCATGTCCGGTGCGGAGGGGGACAATGCCCCCTCCGCTTGTGTGTCAGTTCATCAGGCCGCTCTCAAAGGTAGAGGCGGACTCGATACGCACCATGTACTGCTCCACCAGTCGCTCGGCCACCTTGGTCAGCTTCCAGCCGGCGGTGGCGCGCTGGTTCAGCGGGTCAGCGGTGCCGGAGGAACCCAGCTGCTTCACGATGTGCTGCAGACCGCCGCCCTCCAGCTCGGTCACGCCGTAGGCGTCAGCGCCCACGATCAGGGTGGAGTACACGTCACGGCCCTTTGCGCCGCCCTCACCGGGATAGATCACGGCAGACGCGGCAGGCGTGGTTGCGGGGCTGTCCTTCACGGTGATGGTAGCAGAACCGGCAGCACCCGCGGCCGCGGACGCCACCTCCATCAGCTCGCTTCCCACCAAGATCTCGCGGCCGGTCAGCGCGGCAGCCTGATTGGTGCTCAGGGCCTCGTTGACGGTGATGACCTTGCCGGACGCGCTCTTGACAGTCAGGTCACGCACAGCGGCGTTGCTGCCGTCGGCGATCACCAGGTCAGGCGCGTGGAAAATCTTTGCCTCGGTGGTCTCCACGAAACGGACGCCCTCGATCTTGCCGATCTCGCCCTCGTAGATACCGTCGGGGTCGGAGTAGGTCTTCACGTCCACCCACTTCTTGTCGCTCATCAGGTCATAGGCGGTGTCGGGGTGAATGATACCCGCGAAATAGCCGTTGATCTTCTGGGCGTTCATGACCTTCAGCGCACGGACGGCCTTGCGGATGTCGTCCACGCTCAGGTACTTGTTGTTCGCCTCAGTGGCGTCGCCGCCCACCAGCTCGCTTCTGTCCTTGGCGCCGCCGGCATACACCACGTTGGTGCCGCCTGCCAGCACCTCGCGGGTGATGGTGTCGGAGGTACGGCCGGCCTGAGAGGCCAGCAGACGGGTGGCCTGCACCAGGTTGTTGTCAATAGCGGTCAGCTCCAGGATGTCGGACAGCTCGATGTAACCGCCGTACTGCTTGATGGTCGCACGGATGACGCCCATGCTCAGCTTCTGGCCGGCAGGCGTCACACCTTCGGTCAGGGGCACCAGCGCCTTGGGCAGGCTGTCGTACTTGCGGAACTCGATGGTCTTACCGCTGTTCTTGGGGATGGGATGCTTCTGACCAAACTGGTCATGGATCAGCTCCGGCTCGGCCAGATTGATAAGACGCATAGAGTAATACGTCTTCATCTCGTCGCTGAGACCGGGGTCCAGCGTGGTGTTGGTGTTGCCGTCAAACAGGTTCAGCACCACCGGCATCAGGTACAGGTCACAAATGGTATTCTTCATAGTTTCATAGCTCCTTTCAGCATATCGCAGCGGAGCCGTGAGAGATCAGAACGAAATGCGTTCGCCTCTTGCCACTCTCCGCTCGATCTCTTCAAAGTCTGCCCTTGTCAGCTTTGAAGGATCCGTCTTTGTTACGAACGCGCTGTTGGAGTTGGTGCCGTTTTCGTTGGGACGATTGCCCTTTGCGCGGACGGAGTCTGCCACCTTCTTTTCCGTGCTGGCGGCCGCGGCCTGTACCGCGCTGCCCATCAACTCGTCAAAATGCAGCACGCGGTAGGCGTGCTCCACCGGTGTCCCGGCCTTCAGCAGGCTCAGAAACTCCGGGTTCTGCAGCTCCTGCATCAGGTCGAAGCCCTGGTACAGGGGGTTGCCCTTCATGGCCTCCGCTTCCTTGTACCACTTCTCGCCCTGCGCCCGGAAAAACTCGTTCTGCTGCTGCTCCTGCTGGCTCCGCAGCAGCTCGGCGTTCTCCCGCTTCAGCCGGCGGAACTCCTTGTACTGCTCCTCGCTCATGCCCGCCTCCTCGGCGGCCTCGCTCCAGTAGGCGTGGTCGTTGTCCACGGCCTCCAGCAGCCGTGCGGCGTCCCCGTCGTCGATGCCGTAACGCTCCATCAGCGTATCCAGCACCGGCTGGTAGGACTTCATCCGCTTCTCATTCTCCCGCGCCTCCTTAAAGCGCCGGTCGATCATCCGCTGCGTTTCCTGGGTGTACAGGTCCTTGTACTCCCCGTTGATCAACTCCCTGAAAGCCTTTTTCTTGGCCTCCAGCGCGTCGGACGTGGTCTCCACGTCCTTCACCTTCTCCTCAGCCCCGGCGTCAGGCTGCTGCTCCGTCTGTGCTTCGCTCTCCGGCTGTTTGCCGTACTTCACGTCGCTCAGTGCGCCCGTTTTGCCCTGGCGGGTGGTACCAGTGCTCGCTTGTGTCTCGCCCTGTGCTGCGGGAGCTGCCGCCCCGCCGCCCTCGCCGTCAAACAGGCAAAGGCTCATGTCAAAAAGGTACATATCTTGTCCTCCTAATAATGCGCGGGCATGTCGCTCCCGTGTGGCGTCCCCGTTCCTGCGGCGAAGCGGTGTCTCATAACCGCCGCCCCGCCGCCCGGAACAAAAGGGAGGTACAGAGTTCGCCTCTGCACCTCCCACGGTACCATTGCTTTTTCTGAATTTTCCACTTAAAAGTGGAATTTTCAAAATTTTACAGAAATTTTTTTCGGCGCCGCCTTTTCCAGCTGCAAAAAGCCGATCTTCAGCAGGTCGTACAGCCATTCCCCGCCGTGCCAACGCAGGTATGCGTCACCGCTGTCCAGCTTTTCATACACCAGCTCCGCCTCCTGCGTGTTGTGCAGCCACCCAGCCGCCGTGTACATGAGGCAGCTTACCGCCGCGCACACGTCCGGTGCACCCGTGGCGTGTCCCCTGCACCTGACGGAGCAGCTGTCCCCGCGGTGCATCGTCACCTCTGTCATACGCTGGGTGTGCTCCGCTTGGCAAGCGCCTGCCCGTACCCGGTCATGGGCGTCTGCGCCTCCATGATGCCGCTTGCAAGGCCGTTCCCGCCGCCTCCGCCGCTCTCTGCGGTATTGGTGCCGCCGCCTGACTGCGTCTCCTCCTGGGGCATGAGAACGCCGGTGATCGCTGCCAACTGCTGGCTCATCTGCATCACCATGTTCAAAAGCGTTTGCCCCTGCATGACCTTCTCCTTCACCGTCTGTATGCCCTCAAAGTCCATCATGTCCAGCGCGATCAAACTGGCCTGCGCGTTCTCCGGCGCGAAAAAGCCCATTGCGTACAGCTCCTTGGCCCGCTCGTTTTGCTCCATGCGGCTAAAGGGGTTTTTCTTCTGCGCCTTGATCTTCAGATCGAACACCGGCCGACGGAACATGGGATTGCCCATCGTGTCCAGTCCGGTCACCTGGTCCTGCAAGCCGGTGTTGTCGAAGTCGATAAACTGGTACTCGCTGCCCTCACCTGTAATGCGGAAGCTGCGGCTCAGGTCGTAAAACTGCCGCATCAGCTCCACGCACAGGGTGTTGATCTGCGTATACGCCCGATAGCTGGCGGCGATCATGTCCCGGCTGGCCTTGTTGCCCGCCTCCTGCAGTGCTGCGATGGCCGCCGCCGCGGTCACGTTGGTGGTACCGCCGGAGTTCACATCACGGTTGGCCGCCGTGTCCTTCATCTCCTCGATCTTCATCTGCGCCACAGTCACGTAGATGTCGGAAAGCGGCTGCGTCACGATCTCCTGTATGCGCCCGTCGTCCAGCGGCCCGTTCACATGCACCAGCGGCCGGTTCCAGTCCAAAAACTCCTGCTCGTTGATGGCCGTGGTGTCGCTGACAAAGAAACGCTTTTTCGTGGCCATCATGGCGTTCTCCAGAATGTTGGCGCTCAGCTTGTCGATGTACAGCTGCGGGTCCTTGCAGATGGCCACATAGCCGAAGCCGATGGGCGTGCCCTTCTCCGGGTACATTACGTCCAGCACCACCGGGTACATACCGTGGTCATAAAAGCCCCGCTCCCGGTACTCCGGGTCGTTCTCGCTGGCGTACAGCAGCGTGGAGCCTACAAATTTGATGTAGTGCAGCGCCGTCCTGCCATCCGGCGTCTTGACCTTGTAATACCAGTCCACCACCACGCTCTTGTCGCTGGTGTCCACGTTGTCGTCGTAGATGTACTCCTTCACGTCCACGACCTTGCCCTTCTGCTTGCCCTTCAGCTGCGGGTACTCGCTGTCCAGCAGGTCGTTGTCCACCAGGTCTACGATAAACAGGTTCCGGCTCTTCTGGATGTCCGTGATGCCCGGCTCCCAAAACAGCTTCAGCAGATCGATGTCCCGTATCTCGATGTCGCCCAGTCCGTTGTCCTTCTGCGGGTCCCAGAAGATGCCGTACACCGCCGTGCCGTGCTTCAGCTTCTCCCACCAGTTGTCGGAGTACACCTGCTCGAAGTGGTTGTACTCCTGCACCACCGGCAATATCTGGCTCAGCGTCTTGGCGCTCTGCTCGTCGCTGCGCTCCCGGGGCAATACCACCGGCTCCGGGTAGTTGTCCATCGCGTCGGCGTGCTTGTTCTGAATGGTGTTGAACAGCCACGCAGAGGACGGCTTGGGCTCCGGCGGCGTAGACGTGACCTCCTTGCCGCTTTTGTCCACCCGCTTTGCCTTGCTCTGACCGATGCCCTCCCAGTGCCGCAGCTCCCACCACAGCTCGTCGTTGACGATGCGGTTTTCCAGGTTGCTCTTGCCGTCCTTGTACTTCGTCAGCAGGTCGATGCCCCGCTCCACGTCCCGGTCCGTGATGGTGGGCGTCTGCTCTGTCCGCTGCAGCAGCATGGCCGCCATCTCCGGCGCCATGTCCTGCTCCTCCGGTACGATGCCGGGGATACCGTATCTCTCCATGCGCTCCTCCTTAATACACTTGATAAAATGCGTACCGGCTGGGCCTGTACTCGTCCTCTGTCTCCAGCGGGGAATACGGCCGCTCCACCGTCCTGTATTCCTCCCGCGGCCCTATGGGGTTGCGCATGCACACATACCGCAGCTGGTCGTAGATGTGGTCCTCGCCGTCGGTGTCGATGTCCTCCACGTCCGTCTGGTCATAGACCAGGTTCGGCACCGTCCGTATAAAATGCTTGCAGGTGCTGAACACATACAGCATGGGCACTCCATCCTCGTCAAAGGCCAGCCGGTGGTGCACCTGCATCTTGCCGTTGATCCGCGCGTGGTCACCCTTCTCGAAGTACACCCGCTGCCGCTCCATCAGCGCGCCAACGCTCTCCGTGCCGTCGCTTTGCCAGATGGCCGGGTCGCCCACACGGTGTATCTGTTTCCCCTTCAGGTTGGGGTCCTCGTCCTCGATCCTACGTATCTCCTGCGCCACCTTTGTTGGCTCCCACATCACGCCCCGGTTAGGCGTTCCCGTGCAGCCATATAGCTCCCGTATATGGTACATCCGCCTGTTGCGGTCCACGGCGTACCACCCCACGGAAAAGGGCCGGGAATAGCCCCAGTCCAGTCCGCACCAGATCACCCAGTCCTCCGGCACCCGGAACGGCGCGATCACGTGGGTGTTCTTCCGGTCCATATAGTGCTCGCTGTCGTTGCGCCACTCCGTGAACACCTGCCCCTCGAAGCTGTCCCAATTGCCGTACAGCAGGGCGTTCCGCTCCGCCTCCGGCATGCTGGCCAGCCGCTGGACGTACATGGGGTCGTTTTCCATCAGTATCTTGTTGTCAAATACCGAGGACGGCACGAAGATCCGCTTCTGCTGCCCTATGTGCTTCCTGCCGTCCGGCGTGTACCACGCAGCCTCCTCCGTGATGGTCTGCATCGGCGCCGCCGCCGTGATGAAGCGCTCCTTCACCCACCCGTGGCCTACGCCGCCGGGATTGGCCGTGGAGCGCATATACACCCGCGTCCCCGGCCCGTTGGGCCGGTTTCGGGATTTCAGATACTCGTATTCCTCCTGCGCAAAGTGCGTCAGCTCGTCAAAGGCGATAAAGTCATAGGCCTGCCCCTGATACTGTATCTTGTCTTGCGGCCGGTTCATGCTGCCGAACACGATCTGCGCCCCGGAGGGAAACCGCCATGTGTGGCTGCTGCCGTTATACCTGGCCTTGGGGTATACCCGCGGGTAGTAGTTCAGCGTCTTGTCGATCAGCTCCCGCAGCTGCGGGAACGTCTTTCGCAAGATCAGCGCCTTGTACCAGGGGATATGCACCTGCCGCAGCGCCTCTATGACCAGCGCGTCGCTCTTGCCGCCGCCTAACCTGCTGCCCCGCCATAAAGGGCTTCATACTCCGGCCTTGCCATAAAGACGGCTTGCCTGGCCTGTGGCTGCCAAACGACACTCGGTGTATTCATATCACATCACCTCCCTATAAAACCGATGACCGGCGACATGATCTCTTTTCCCCTTGAGCACATCCGAGATGTGCCTGCTGTTAAAATATCTTTCTGCGTCCGACACACTATCGAAGTACAATCGTTCCCCGGTTGTTTCGTTTTCTGCAACAACCGGAGTTTTTCTTGCGCTGTTCGTTTTTTCAGACGCCGCGAACACATTGCTCCACAGCCCTGTTTTAATCGCATGCCGGGCGTTGTCAGCATTGCTTATCCACTCCAAATTGGATGCCGAGTTGTTTTCCTTATTACCGTCAATGTGGTTTACCTGCGGCAAATGTTGTGGATTATCCAAAAACGCCTTTGCGACTTCACGATGTACTTTAAGAGAGAATTTCCGCCTGTTAATGGTTACACGGACACGGCAATAGCCCTTACTGTCTTTTTGTTGCTTAAGTATGCGCCCATCGCGCAGGTTCGACCTTACTCGACCCGCATCGCTTACATCTAACGCACCATCTGTGCCATGTATGACTTTCCAATTCTCCACAATAAGCCTCCTTTTAAAGTGTGGCTTTACTCATCCCTGACCTCCGGCATCAGCACCACGCCGATCTCCTGCCGGTCAGTCTCCGGCGCTTTCTCGCGCCACCCGAAATTGCAGCTCAAGCTGAACTTTGCGCCGTTCGCGCCGTCACGGTCATACAGCCGCGCCTCCGCGTATTCCTCGCACATGGACTTCGCGCGCGTGACCGTGTCCGTAAACTCAGGCCGCGCCTGATAGTCAAGTAGCGCTTGTCTGCCCGTAAACCCCAACGCCAACGCAAGCCCCGTTATCGTGGGCGGCTTCTGCCCTATCAGGATGACGTTGCCGTATTTGTCCATAATGGGCTGTCCATCATCGCCAATAATAGGTTCTCCCTTGCAGCTCTCAAAGTAAGCGTCAATGGCTTTCTGCATTTGCTTGACGCTTTGGTATTTTCTCGGGCATCCTACCTTTGCCATTTTGCTCACTTCCTTCCTTGTCTGACGCACCGGCCTCCCACCACTGGCCTTTGTCATTGGCACGTCTGTACCCGGCTTTCGCCTCACCTGAATATTCTCCCACCGTGAGCTATGTGCCCCGCAAGCATACATAGCGTCCACCACGGCGAAATCCTTTGCAGTAAGCAGACTATTTGAGACGCATCCCATACAGCGGTCTGCCAGCGCATTGTTTGGGCGGCATTGCAGTCCTGCCCTGCTTTAGCGCTTCAGGGAAAGTCCCCGTCACTCGCTGTGGTCTCCCCTTACGGGGCACCTATGCCGCATATTGCTCCCTCCGGGCGGAGCCGAAGCCCCGCCCATCAGGTAAAGAAGGGGGAAAAGAAAAAGAATGGAGATGCAGAGTTCGCCCCTGCATCTCCCATGATAAAGTGCGTTTTTTCAATTTTTCCACTTTTAAGTGGAATTTTCAAAAATTATTTTTCGGCAACATCTACCACGCAGGGATAGTCCGTCCTGCCCATCAGATAGTCCACCGACACGCCGAATTCATCCGCTATACTCTTCAGCGCATCCATCGTCGGCTTCGCCGTCCCCAGCTCGTACCGGCGTATAGCATCTGAATTCAGCCCACAGCGCTCCGACAGCACATACCGCTTCAGCCTCTTTCTCTCCCGCAGCTTTCTCAGCCGTTCCGGGAATTCGCTCATGTCAGCACCTCCTCCGGGAAGAACGTCTCCCGCACCCCGCCGCACTCCGCCACGATGTACCGCCCCTTCGGATGCACATACACCACCGTCGCCTTGCGCACAGGGGACAGATTGTCCTTTGTCGCCCCGGCACCGGGGAACGGCTCCGGCATCGTCAGAAACCGCGCACGCACGATATCACCCTTCTGCATTGGCTCCGTCCTTTCGTTCACCGTAGGAACAGAAGTCCTCCGGCTTGCGCTTCTGCCATGCCACTGAGTGTACGTTGCCGTCCGAGTAAATTTTCAGGCATACGCCCAGATCGTAATGCTTGCAGTCCTTGCACCGCACCACCTCTACCGCGTCCAACGTCCGCGCATTGCCTTTAACTCCGCCTCCCGCCGCTTGCCACACTAGCGACTTGTATGATATGCCGCACTTGCTGCACGTTATCCATCTCTCCCCCGGCTTCTGCGCGTCCGGATAGCGTACCGGGCTTTGGCTTTCCGGCGTACCGCACAGCGGGCAGCGTACCTCATATCCCTCTACGTATTTCAGCGTGATCTCCGCCATCGCTCCGTACCTCCTCAATAATCCGTGACCACGACCGGCAGCCGCCTGAATGGGTCAAACACCACCTTATCAACCTCGAATGGTTTTACATCGTCGTACAGCTGGCCGAACCTCTTAATAGCCTGTTTCTTTGTCCAGCAGAAGCAGTATGCTACATCGTCTGTAAATTCGTGGCCCTCCATTTGTGCAGCGCGGGTGAATATCCAACAGAACATTACTCCGCGCCCTTCTTTCTCTCGCCGTAGGAGCAGAAATCATCCGGCTCTACACACACCGCCTCGCCGGAATACCCGCGGGCATTTGTCTTTGGCTCCGTATGTAGGTAACACAAACCGTTTGGGTAGTTGCGATAGTGCTTGCAGCCCTTGCACCGTACCACCGGCACGGCATCGACCTCCTCTGTCAATGCGAGATACGCAAGTGCAAGCGGTCTGCTGTGGTGAAGCAGCGCTTCTTTTGTCATGTACTGCGCGATTTGTTCGATGACTGCAACGGCTTCCGCTTTCAGATCCGCGCCGTCTGAAAGGTCATTCGTATAGTGCATAAGTTCGTTTCGCAAATTATACACGATCGTCACCTCCGTCCATCTTCGCCAGCTCCACAAACCCAAGAACCGTGTCCACAATCGCCTTGTCAATTCGCGCCTGCAAACTGCATCTGTTTTCGCAAACAACAGGCATTTCAGATAGAGACTTGTTATAATAGGCTGTCTTACGGACGACCCACTTACCGTCCCAAAAATCGATAGAATAGCCGCTGGATTTCGCCCCCTCCATCTCTGCTGACTTTGCAGCGCCAGTTTTCACAAAGTAGCTTTCCCGCGTCACCCACGGCTTTTTGTAGATTTTCATTCCACACCGTCCATTTTCGCGCCGCAGTGATAGCAGTACAAGTCAATTCCCTCCGGGTTGTCATTCATACCTCTACCACATCGGCTACACCTCCAAATGTGAAAACCACCTTCCGTTTTTTCGTACATCCACCGTCCATGCACCACCGGGGCAACATCAGCGGCAGGCTGTGCGTCTACCTCCCATATCACATCTTCAAGCAGCCCACAGCCTTGTTCGTCATCAACATCCGCATGAGCATCCCGCCAATTCTCTAAAACTTTGCGTAACGCTTCCCTGTCAATGTATTCAGCCATTGTCAGCCCTCCTGTTCCACTTTTCGACGATAAATTTGGGTTCGCTATATACGCCACTTTCAAAATCACACTCTGGACAGTATATATAGCACTCTTCTGGGCTGTTGCCATCTACTGTTTCAAGTATTGCTTCTCCGCCACAAAACGGGCATGGTTTTAACTCAGTCATTCTTCATCGCCTCCAATGCCGCTTCCGCCTCCTCGCGGGTGAGGAAAACGGTCTCGCCGAACGCTTCAAGCCAAAGAAGAGCAAACTTTATCTCTGCAACTCCCACGACAAATCGTCCAGGCGTTTGCTCAATGTATTGCAACCGATACACCGTATCGCCCACCTTGCACGGTAGCACCACAATCCGACCGTCCTTGTCGGCCTCGGCCAACTCGCGCAGGCGGTCTATGCCGCCACATTCTCCGATCACCGTGCAAAGGTCGCTCCAATCTTTTTGAAGTGCGTTCACTTCATCCGGTTCCAGCCCCGTGTCCTCGTAAGCGGCAAGGCGTTCGCAGATTTCGACCTTAAATCCACAGTCCTCAGTGAGGCATCCCATGCCGCCGCACGGTTCTTCAAAGCATCTCGGGTAATACACGTGCCCATTTTCGCGTTTTGTCATTCGTTCCATCACTCCATCTCCCATTTCAGTTCGTCATACAGGTCACTGAACTTCTTATTCCAACGCTTCAGCCAGACAAGGGCCTGAATGCCTATCACAATCCACAGCCCGCTGGCGATGTCTTGCAACAGATTTTCCATCACTCCACCTCCTGCATCCAGAACTCGCGGCGACAATCGGAGCACCCCTGGCGCAAACAATCGGCGGTAACCCGTATATCAGCAGAAATACGCTTAGGGCACAGGATCAAAAGCCCGGTGTTATCAATATCAGCCTGAGGATACTGCTCCAAAAACACGCTCTGCCGTGTCTTGCACGGGTGTGCAGCAGACCACTCCTCGACCAGCTCGACAATCTCCTCCGCGCTCTCCTGTGAACGCTCCTTAGCAGGTACAGTACAAAAGTCAGTCTTGTATACAGGGCAATCCTCGCACTCATCAACCTTTGTGCACATACGCAGATATTCCTTTACAAACTTCACAGCATCCATCACATTTCCCTCCATTTGCACCCGTCACAGGCGCCCTCGTGTGCTTGTTTGTACTTCCCGCAGTATTGGCATAGCTCGTTCTTTATGGTGTGCAATTCTTCTTTAAGCCGCAAAACCCTGTCTGTTTTCGACACAGCCATGTCAAGCAATTCCTTGATGTCTCCCGGCGTCAGCCCCGTGTCCTCGTAGGCGGCAAGGCGGTCTTGCAGCACACAGATCCACTCTTGTTCCGTGTATTTCTCCTCGTAATCTGATGCCATAAGAACCTCACCAGTTCTAAGTCGCTCTGTCAGTCGTTCCATCACTCCGCCTCCTCCTTCACCGCCACAGCCTTTGCCAGCTGTGCCATGCCCTGCTTCATGTCCTCTATCTGCTTATCCCGCCGCGCAATGGCGTCCTTCAGGCTGTCGTTGGCTTTCATCAGTGCCTCTATGTGCCGCTGCTGGTTCTCGATCAGGTCAGCGGCTTCCCCGCAAACCACACCAGCGCATTTATAACGCGCCGGTCTTTCAAACGAAGGGCACTTATCCTTTGGGCACGCCCCAGTTTCTATTGCATCACAATGGCACCGCAGCGCGGTCACGATCTCATCTCTTGTCATGTCATTCCTCCTTATCCAAGCTCGCACGTCATCATGCCACCTTCGCAAATGTCCACGATGTATTCGCACAATTCTTTGGGGATAATAGATCGTTCCATACTCCCCTTTAACCCCTGTGTCCCTGTCTTTGCCCCTCTCGGCGCAGCCACATGACACAGATCCCCGTTGTGACATGGCGGCTTAAATCCAGGATCCGGGTGATTTGTCCAGATGTCCGTCGGCTTCATTCGCGTATCTCCGTACTGGCAGTACGTGACCGTATACCGCGGCAAGCCCTGCATCCACGTCATCTTCCGCATGCCTCCCCTCGGGTTCTCGATAAACCAATACACGGGTGACAACGCCAAGATCAACCGAAGAACGTGCTGGTCTACCTTGTCGCAGAACTTCGCATACTCGCTTACAGGGTCAAGGTTCCCTGTTTCTTCGTTTTTGCGCCGGTGGTGGCTTATCGCCGCGATGGAAAACGTTGCGCAATCCGGACTGGCCCATATCACGTCCGGTCTGCCAAACTCCCGGATAATGTCAGCGGCTGTAACAGTCATAATATCTGCGTACAAGTCGATGTTTTCAAACCGCTTGTCCCATTCGATGGAAAACACTTCGTGCCCACGCGCTTCAAACGCTTTGCCAATGCTCCGTGTCCCGGCAAATAACTCCAAAACTTTCATATCAATCTCCAAACACCACGCCGCACTCGTCCTTCAGCACGTCCTTGATGTGCTTGCGCTTGATGCGGCCCTCGTTGATCTCCTCCGCCAGTTTCTCCAGGCACTCGTACAGATACGCGATGCTCTGCGTGTCCCGGCTGTCCGCTGTCTCCTCTTGGACGTGCCAGCCGCATTTGTCCATCAGCACCATTGCCACCATGTCCATGTTCTCCCGTGTGCCTTGCAGCTTGCCACGCATAAAGATGCGGTCGTCCCTGCTCAAATGCTGCTTGCCCATATCAATACCTCACTCCTATGTAGTCCAGCACCCGCGCATAACCAAGGCCGTCTTTCGTGGGCTTCCACAGCCCGTCTGTGTCAAACGCCCCGCCGCCGATGCAGAACTGGTAGTGCTTCGGGTGCGTCAGTTTCATGCGCTCAAATCGGTTGATGCCTTTTTCGAGATGAGCGCCGAACCCACAGAACATACACCCTGTGCGTTGGCAGCCCGTGCAGTGCAGCTTGCAGTCGATCAGCGTCGCGCCGTAGTCGTTCTCGCCGTCGCTGGCCACGATGTCGCCGTACACGCTGGCGTAAAAGAGATGGTTGTCTATGATAAGCCGCAGCACATCCTGCTCCGTCCAGAAACTCATGGGCTTAGATAAAGGGCGCTTTCCTTCAAAGGCGTTGCAGCCAGTTTCGCGCCATTTTTGCATCCGCAAAAGACCTTCCTCCGCCATTGTTGCCGTCGTGGGTTTGACATCCGCTCGGTGCTCATAGCTCCTTGCTGGGGACTTTTTCATAATTTCACAACACCTGTCTGATATGAGGAATGGAGCCGAAAGCAAATACTTCCACTTTTCACAGTTGTACATACTCTTTTCCCCATCGGCGCGTAAAACTTCCCCACGCAATAGCTTCATACTTCGGCTATCTGGTGAACGCCGCGCGGTTTCTATCCGGTGCGCTACGTCTTTACCGATAATGCTGTACCCGTACTTCGTCACCACCTGCCGAATGTTCATCTTCGGGCGCAGGCGGTGAAGGTTTACGGTCACGCGGGGAAATTCCCTCCGCAGCCACGCGGCGTACTCATTCACGAACTTCTGAATTTCAGGGTATTCCAGCCCTGTGTTCACGAACACCAAATTCAGCTCCCACGGCGGCGTCCTGAAACTCGACAGATACCGAGCCGCCAGATACGCCAGTACCGTGCTGTCCTTTCCGCCGGAGAAGCTGACGTAGCACTGTCCGCCCCATGCGGTGTACCACTCGTCCAGCTTTTCGTAGGTCAGTATCTCCTTGTCCTGCACGTCCAGCGCCATCAGTTTCCTTGCCGCCTCATTCGTCAGCGGCTGGTTTGTGCGCTCCACGTCACACCTCCCGTATAGAAAACCCGTACCTACTGCGGAACAGTTTTGCTTTCATGGCATACTCGCGGGTACGCATCCCCTTCACGTCCTCCACCACCGGCAACCAGTATCGCTGGCCGTAGCTGTCAGGCGCTGTTCTGCGCTCGTACACGAAGTCCGCGATGTAGTCGATACTTTTCACCTTATCGCCCTCAAACGTCGTGTACGCCTCTTGCAAGCAGTACCGCACCTGCAATTTCAGCCCCCGTATCTCACCGGCCTTTTGCAGCAGCACCAGCACGTCGTAGCGCTCCGCCTCCTTCTTGCTGTCGAAGGTCAGCTTCCCGCGCTTTGTCTTCTGCGCCTTGTACTTCCCCGGTTTCCGCATCTTCTCCATGACCTGCTTCTGCGCCGCAGGACTAAGCCGCGCCAGGTCGTTACTTTTCAAGCCCATTCTCCAGTCCTCTTTTCTCCAGTCCTCGTTTGTTCATCGTGTACTGCACCTCATGGACGATACGGTTTTCTCCGCACCGTTCGCACGTGCCGCCCAGCGTCCGCCGCCACATGGGGGAGAAGATGTACTCGTCCTCCATGTCCCGGATGCACTGGCCGCACAGCTTCGCCGTGGCGATCTTCCAGATGCCGTTATCCATGCAGCACCGCCTTTGCCTCATCCCACGTTATGCCGTGTTCTCGTGCGTACCGTGAGATACGTCCCAGCCCGCCGTGGTCAGCGTTGATATACCGCCGCATCCACGCCGCTTCCTTCTCGCTGCCACAGCTCACATTACCGGGCAGCACCTTTGCGCTTGCAAGCTCCGTGACGCGCTGTTTCACCTGCCCCACCACCGGGGGGAACCCTTTGCTGTCGGACGCGATAAACGCCTTTACAGCCGCCGCCACGGCGTTGTAGCTGTCCTCGGAAAACATATCCGTCCACAGTGCTACAACTCCCTCGGCGTCCCTGCGCGTCATGTCCTTGTAGAAGTTTGGGTACGTGGCTTTCAGCACCGCCATGATCTTCAACGTTTCGTCCCTTGTCATAGCCCATCCTCCAGCATCTTCAGGAACACGTTGCCGCTGCCCTTTTCCTGCGGGCGGCGCTCGTCTTTCCACCTGGTCTCCCAGCTCCGCACGGCGGCTTTCCAGTCCTTCATGTGGTTTTTCCCCACCATCCAGCCCTTTTGCTCGTAAAAGGCTACAAAGCGCTCTGCGTTGACGTGATACCCCTGCGCCTGCACATAGGCAGACACATCATCGACGGATGGCGGTGTGAAGCGCGCCCCGCGTGTATCACTCTTGCCATCGTTAGATGGCAGAGTATCGGTATTGGTTTCGGTATTGGTTTCGGTATAGCCATTTTTGCCATTGGCAGAGATGGCTTTGCTATTTTTGCCATTGGCAAAAATGCGTTTGCCATTTTGCCATCTTGCAGCAGCTCCAGCTTTACCTGCTTCGCTCCGCACTACGGACACTTCCTCGTAGCTTGCTTTAAACCGATCCTCCTGAGACATAACGCGCTTGGCGTAAAATCTCTCATTGCCACAGAGCGCTATCTGCTCTCCCGTCATGCTGTATGCCAGCAATGCCCGCGTTAGCCGACCGAACTCTGCATCGTTGAGTGCTTCCATCTCCTCTAAATAGTCATAGGGGAGTGCAGCATAGTTTCTTGCCATTGCGCCACCTCTCACTCCTTCGGCATCGCACCTATGACGTATACACCGCGCTCTTTGTCCAGCTCATATTGTACGGTGTAGTCCGTCAGGCCTTTTGCCACCAGCGTCGCGGGTATCTCCAGGTGATAGCCCCACAGCACGCCGCAGTCCTCGCGCTTTTCGCCAAACTGTACGGCGCAGGCGGCGTAGTGAGCGTCTACCATGTCACTAAAGGCTTTAATAGCCTCGTCCGCCTCCGCCAGCCGTTCCCGCTGCCGCTGTACCACGTTCTGCAAATGCGTGTTCTGCCTACGCAGCGCCTTGATCTCTTCCTGCATCTTGCCCATTCACGTCACCCCCTTAGAAAGGCAAATCTGACATGTCGTCCTCGTCCATCTCCACGGACTGGCTATTGCCGCCCGTCCGAGGAAACGTGACCTTCGCGTCCGTGTCCTTCCAGCTGTCGCCAAAATACATTTTGTCCGCCACGATCTCGGCGCTTCTTCGGTTGTTTCCGTTCTTGTCCTGCCAGTCACGCATCTGCAGCCGACCCTCCACCACCGCCATGCGGCCTTTGGTGAAATACTTGGAAGCAAACTCCGCCGTACCGCGCCACGCCACAATGTCGATGAAGTCCGTGTCCTTGGTCCCGTCTGCGTTCTTAAAGTCCCGGTCTACCGCCAGTGCAAAGCTGGCAACGGCGGTACCGTTATTGGTGCGCCGCAGCTCGGGATCCCGTGTCAATCTACCCATGACAAAAATCTTGTTCAGCATATCAAATCTCCTTATAAGTAACTTTTTCCGAATTCTCGTCGGAAGTCCTCTTCCGTCCAGCCCTGCTCCTGCATGGCCTTGAGCTGTCCGTACCGCTGCAGCTGCTTCATGGTCGTTGCGTTGTTGTGTACGGCACGCCTGCCGAAGATGTGGCACCGGTTATGGCACAGATACACCACCAGGCCGTACTTCTCACTTTTCTTCCGGTTTGCCGTGCCGGGGAATATGTGGTGGCGATCCAGCGGATCCGCCCCGCCGGTCGCCCCGCACAAAAAGCATCTCTTACTCTCCATGCGCTTCCTCCGTCCCGTCCCACTCGTATTCCGGGCAGCTGTGAATGGCGTAGCTGCACATGATGCCCGCCTTGCGGCCTCCTTTTTTCTTCACCGTAGGCGTAGCGTCCCATCCGGGCACCGGCTCCGGGTCTTTCATCGACCAGCTGCAGCCGCCATAGCACTTCCTGCACGTCCAGCAGGGCTGTATGTGCAGCTTGTTCATGCGCTCCCATCTCCCCACCGGCTCACCAGCGCGTCCAGCTCTGCCGGCGTCAGCGTCTCAATACCTACCGCCTTACAATCCTGCACAACGGCATCTATCAGCCGCGACATCTGCTCCGTGTCGTATACGGAGCTGCCGTACCAGACGGTCACGTTTACGCAGCCCTTTAGCTTGCTTACGCCCTTGTCGGTCATCCAGCCCAGACCGTTACGCTCCCAGCCCTTGCAGAACGCATCCGCGGCCTTTTCCTGCAGGCACAGCACCTCGCTCACGCCGCCTATGTTCCGTATCTCCTGCCGGTATACCTCCTGCTTGGAGATGCCGTAGTGTGCCGCCAGCCTGTCCAGCAGCACCCAGCAATAGGCGTTGGCATCCAGGCTCCGGCCTTTGCCCTTGATGGTCACGTTGTACTCCTTGTCTGGCTTCATGGCGTCGCACACGTCCATCGCGGTCTGCTGTGACTTTACCCGCAGCGCCAGCCATGTACCCTCACTGTCCTGCTGCCACCGTGCGCCATCGACTGTCACCTGCTGCATATTACTTCTCCTTCTTCATAGCGGCTTTGATGCACTTGGCACACAGCGTTCTGCCCAGCCTCCCGGCGCTGTACTTGGCAATATCCGCGCTGTCCCAGATGGTGCCGTCTCGCTTCGTCGTGGCAGTGATAGGCAACCCGCAGTCCTGGCAGTAAATGACCTCCATTGCGCCCTTTTTGACGGGCTTCTGCTCCTGCCGCTTCACCTCGTCCGTGTCCGCGTCCTTTGTATCGTCGATGCAGAACAGCCCGTTCAGCGCGTACTTCCTGGCGTAGCTGGATGCCATGCCGGTGATCTGGCTGTCATCCATGCCCTTCTTGTCCTGCGGCTCTCTGGCGTATGCGTCCGCTTCCACAACACCGTCGCTCTCCTGATCGGCAAGCGTGGCCGTAGCAACAACGTAAAACCGACCGGAAATCTCACGAACCGTGTCATTCAATATCAGCGTGGCATTGTTCTTGATGCACAGCGGCTTTACCGCCTCCAGAATGTCCTCGCAGCTGCGGTAATTGTACTTAGCAAAGCTGTTGTACTGCCCCTTTGGCGCTTTGAGTTCCTGCTGGATTGCCGCCAGTTTCCCATAGATATTCAGTCCCATCACTTCACCCCCATGTTCATCCGCTCGGCAATCTCCGCACCGTCCACCGCAACACCGGCTTTCAACAGCGGGGCAATGTCGCTCTTGGACACCGTGGGCGCGGCATACGTCACCTTGCCGTCATAGCCGTTGTCCATGCACCACCGCACCAGCTCCTCCATGTTGGTGATCTCCACCGCCGTACTCTTGCGGTAGGTAACAGAACACTTTGCCGTCTGGAAAGGATGCCCGTCCAATGCCCGGTCAACGTAGTCCCGCAGCCGGTCACGCTTGCGCTCCATCGTGCGGCGGCGCTCCGCCAGCTCCTTTTCCTCGTCCCGGATGGCCTTTGCCTCCGCGTCCAGGCTCTTGGACCAGCACACCATGTTCTCAATCTTGTGTTCCCTGTCCATCTGCAGCTGCTCAAAAGCATCGTAGTCCAGCAGCTCCCCAGTCTCCGGGTCGATCAGCGCCTCCAGCGCCTGGTCAATGTGATACAAACTCAAGCTCATTTCTTTTCCTCCCATGCGTCCACCGTTCGGATGCATACATCGCACCCAACGGTCTCGCCGTAAATATTCTTGTACAGAGTATCTGTTTCTTCGCCGCACACCGGGCATCGCGGCGCCTTGTAGGGCTTCGGCTCCGCCCGCGGCTCCTTGTAGTCAAACACGCTCATGCCAGCCTCCCAGCCGCTTTCAGCACTTCCCGCATAGGCTTACGCGCTTTGAGTATGGACATGGCCCGCGCCGTCTCCCGCCTGTATTGCCGCCACAGGTCGCTCAGCTCGTCGCTCTGGTAGTACCCGTCCCCGTCGTTGCAGATCATCACGCCCTGCTTCTTTGCCTCGGCAACCGCCTTTCGCATCTTCCGGTCGGTGGTGTGCAGCGCCGCCGCCAGGTCTTCCCGGCTGATGGCGTTCCTGCGTCCATTGGGGATCAGACCGGCGATCCGCTCTGTCTCCGCCGTACGCATAGGCATCTCCGCTTTCTCGTCCTCGCCGAACAGATACGCCCTGCTGGCCCAAAGCGCCGCCTCCAGCGCCTCGGTGACTTCCTCCGTGGGCAGGCACACGCCGTTTTCAAACCGGCTCACCATGCTCACGTCCATCCGGGGGTCTGCCAGCTTTAGAATGCCGCTGACCGCCTCCTGCGTCAGTCCCAGCTCCAACCGCCGTTCCTTCAGTCGGTTCATCTTCCATCCCTCTTTCTTATCGCCTTTTTGGCGTTCTCTCGCCTTGCGCTGTTCATGCTGTAAAAATCAGCCTCGCTGTACGATGCGTATCGTTTCGCCTTGTCGGCCTCAACGTCCCGCCGGAACGCTTTGTAGTCCTCGCACTCCCCGTGGCACATCGCGTGTCTGCGCGGGCAGCCCTGGCAGGGCGGAGCCGTCCGGTTCACCAGTCCGATCATTCCCACTTCACCAGCGCTTTCACCACACCGGCCTGCGCCGCGTCCTCGTGGCTCATCAGCACGTCCACCGTGTATCCGTACACACCGGTATCGGCTGCTATGTAGGTCTTGCCGCCCAGCGTCACGGTGCTGCCCAGCGGGATAACGTCCGGGTCTACCGCCACGGCCTCGCCGATGCGCACCCAAAGGCCGGAGGCCGTCAGCACCTTGCCGTCCCGCTGGTTCATGTGGGCGTAGGGCGTGCAGCACGCGCAGTACCCGGTGATGTCGCATACCAGCACGTTCTCCGCCTCCGGCTCCGCGATCTCCGCCGTGGGCGGTGACTGCACCACGTCCTCCTGCACCGGCGGCAGCGTCAGGCACCACGCCACCAGCACCAGCAGCATCACCCACAAAACGATTGCCACAACCCACATACGCTTGCACCATCGTCTGGTGCGGCATAGCTGGGAGTATTCCCGCGCCCGCCTGTTCCGCTCTCTCATCGCCCCAGCGCCTCCACGCCCTTGACGATAGCCCAGCTCAACCACGCCGCGCCGATAAACGCCAGCGTCCATGCAAACCACGTCATTCCTCCACCGTCCTCTCCGCGATCCATGCGTCCAGCTGCTTCTTGAAGATCTGATACACTGGGCTCTTGTCCAGCTCGATCACCAGCCCGAAGGGGTACACCCCCTGCTTGATGCCCTGCCGCAGTGTGTCTGTCGTCATGCCCAGCCCACGCTCCCGCAGGTACAGCGTCGCGTCCTGCGGCGTCAATGTAACGATCCTGCTCATTTCTTCTTCCTCTCGATGATGGCGTCCAGCGCGGTTTCCATCCGCTTCTGGATGTCCTTCGGCTTCTTCACGCCGTTCAGGATCTGGCACACATACGCCTTTCCGACCCCCAGCTCTGCGCCCAGGTCGGAATAGGTAATGCGGTTGTTGTGCATCCTCCCGATCAGTCGTCCCGTCCATGCTTCCGGCATTTCTTTTCTCCTTTCAAAATTTATAGTTGCAAAAGTTTACTTTTCGTGATACCATAAAGTTGCCACACATCATGCATCACGACTGGCAGTGCCATCTGCGCTGCCTCAATAGTTCTGCGGCCCGCTGCCAACGGGCCGTCTCACCACCACCCTTCCGCAATTACGCTAACAAATTCAACCCATAACCGTATAATAACGCTAACGTTGTTGACAGTCAAGCCAAAAACGCTAACAAAATAAACTTCGGTTGGTTGCACAAAAATTCTTGAGGTAATTTGTATGTTTTTTCAAAACTACCTGCGCCTGTGTAACAGCAAAAACATAAAGCCAACTGCAGCAGCCCTTGAAATGGGAATTGCAAAAGCAACTGTTTCTCGCTGGAAATCAGGCTGCAAACCAAATTCTGCAACTTTGCAAAAAATCGCTGACTATTTTGGCGTTCCGGTCGAAACCCTGACCGAAGAGCAAAAAGAAACCGCGCCCACCGTTACCGATGAGCGCGATCTTGAAATGCTGTCTTTGCTGTCCCGCCTTACGCCGGAGCAGAAGGAGATGCTTCTCCTCCAGATAAAAGGGCTTTTGCCGCCGCAAGAATGATGTCTTTCTCCGCCTCCCCCAGCTGCACAAACCGGTCCATCAACTCTCTGTCCATTTTCTCCCTCATTCCTTCGTCAAATCGTCCAATTTCTATCCCATGTTTTATTCAGTTGTACTAAAATCCCCGCCTTACACTTGTAATTTCTTCACCAAGTTATATAATAGGTGCCAGAAAGGGGGCATATTATGCAAGATGTATTGGAAATAATTTTGGGTCTGCTTATTACTTGTTTGTTCTATAGCGTGATCCCAATATGCGCCGCCGTGTTTTGCCATACGCCAATATCTAAAAAGTATTACGGGACGATCTGTATTATCTCAATTGTTGAAGTCGCATTGCTGTTTTCTTTTATTACGGTATATGCTGGCTTCAGTTGGAAGGCATCCCCTGCGATAATTTGGGGATATGTTTCGTATCGTATCGGCGTGTCCATTCTTGCCAAACACGGGCTGCTGACTTCTGAGCCCAAAAAGGAAAAAGTAATACCTCCGGCAGAGCAAGTAAAACAGGCACAGCAAGAAACCTATTATATTTGCCCTGGATGCGGAACCCTTGTGCGTACCGGGGAGGTGTGCGCTTGTGGCTTTCGGAGCGAAGCGCAGACTTCCGAAAAAAACCATTAACATCGTTGTCGCTGTCGTATTTGTTCTATTGATTGTAGCTTCGTGTTTTGTTGCGTATACCGCAGGGAAAGACGACGGTTACAAGAACGGGAAGATTGACGGCTATAAAAACGGGAAAACAGATGGATACAGGGATGGAAAAGGCGCCGGCTTTTCTGACGGCTATGATGCCGGTTACGATTATGGCTACACATCCGGCTATGCCAGCGGAAAGATTGATGCCATATATGGAAGGTAATGTAAGACCGTCCCCGCCGCCTCCGCAACGGCGGCGGGGACTTGCAGCAGCCACGCCAACCATCACGCCTGTCTGCTGCGGCTTTACCGTAGCAGTTTTAAGTTGGGTCGGTCAACGCCAAAAAGGGGAAACCGCTGTTTTCTCGCAACAGAATTAGGATAATTGACCGCCAAAAAGGGGAAAAGAGGGAAAAAATGGAAGATACGTTAAAGGAATTGTGTCGCGAAGCAAGGGACCGCCAGAATATCACCATTCAGGGCCTGGCAGACGAAGCCGGAATTTCAATATCCACCATCGGGAACTTTTTTGCTACCAAATCCAAGGCGCCCAACGTCTATAATGCCGGCGCCATCTGCGCCGTTCTCGGCGTGTCCCTGGACCGGTATTTCGGCATCATAGAAATGCTGCCCCCGGAGGATCAGATGGCCCAGCTGCAGCACGACCACCATAACGAGCTGGAGATTGCCCGTCTTGAGGGCAGCATGGAGCAGATGGCGAAAACCATTGATTACCAGCGCAAAAAAACGCGGATCACCCAATTTGCCATTTACGGCCTCATGCTTGTGTGTGCCATATTTTTGGCGGTTATCGTGGGCTATATCTTTTTTGACTACCGTGTGCCCAACCAGGGGCTTATTCAGGGCGGAGAGGCCAGCATATTCGCATGGATCGTCTTTTTGCTGCTTGCCGTCGGCATCGGCATTTTTGCCGCCGTTTTTATCGTGGCCCTGCGTTACACAAAGGACCCACACGCCAGACCTTAACGCATAAAACATTTGTTCTATTTTACACAGACATTGTATATGACAAGTTTCTTGTTTTCAATAGACGTAATTCACAAGTTTCTTGTTATTCTTTTGTGAGGTATCCCTATGTCCACCTGTATAAAATGCGGCGTCGAGCTTGTCCCCGGCGCCGTTTACTGTCATATCTGCGGCAAAAAGCAGGTCAAAGAAACCCGCAAAGCCCTGAAGCGCCCCAACGGTGCCGGCACGGTTTACAAGCTCTCAGGTCGCCGTACACGCCCCTGGGCTGCCGCCAAAAATCATGTGATCATCGGCTACTACGAACGCAAGACCGACGCACTGGCCGCGCTGGAAAAGCTCTCCGGCAAACCGATCGAAGAAAAATTCAACATGACGTTCTCTGAGGTGTTTGCGGAATGGAAAGCAGAACACTTCCGTGAAATAGGTCCGCAGGGAATAGAGTCCTACAACCAGGCCTATAAGGTCTGCACCAGTCTGTATCCCCGGAAATTCCGCGACCTTCGCACAAAGGATTTTCAGGCGATCATCGACAGCAACATGGCAAAGTCCAACTCCACCCTGTCCAAATACAAGCAGCTTATGACGCAGATGTCCCGCTGGGCTGTCCGGGAAGAGATCGCCACCACTGACTTTGCCAAATACGTCAAGCTGCCCCAGCAGGTAAAAAAAGAAAAAGCCATCTTTACAGATGACGAGATCGCGCTATTGGAAAAAGACGGCTCCGACGCCGCCAAAATCGCCCTCATGCTGATCTACACCGGTATGCGTATCGGAGAATTGTTTTCCTTGCCGCTTGCAGACTACCACGAGACGTATGTGATCGGTGGCGAAAAGACGGAAGCCGGAAAAAACCGCGTCATCCCCATCCGCCCGGAGGGCAGAAAGTATTTTGCCTACTTTGCCGGTCGGGCCGACGGCGATCTGCTCTTGTCCGGCTACGACGGGCAGCGCATCCCCGCCAATTACCGCAAACGTGACTTTTACCCTCTGCTGGAAAAGCTCGGCATCCCAAAGCACACGCCCCACGCCACCCGTCATACCTACGCCACCTGGGCGCGTAACGCCGGCATCCAGCCGGACGTGCTGCAAAAGATACTCGGCCACGCCGACTTCTCTACCACCGCCAACATCTACGTCCACGCCGACACCGAAAAACTCATATCAGCAGTGGAGAGTGTTAGTAATTTGTCAGTAACCGAAAAGACCTGAAAAAGCTTCACGAGGATTTACGTCACAGTTTCATGTAAAACAACCGCAAAAATTCGCCTAAGACCTCATAAATAGTTGCAAATATTTGTGCACCATAATTGACGTGCATGGGGTCACAGGTTCGAGTCCTGTACCGCGCACCAGAAAAACCTC
>ERZ827088.731-NODE-731-length-45696-cov-4.927587_pt1 | contig 45696 bp, 46 predicted proteins | sample MGYA00519922_ERZ827088 | MGnify/ENA primary metagenome ERZ827088 (study PRJEB31778, sample SAMEA3449254) | human gut metagenome | biome: human gut; feature: human-associated habitat; material: faeces | place: United Kingdom | collected 2010/2012 ...
CTACCTTAACCCACCGTCTAAAGCCAGTGGGATTGCGGTAGCCTTATTTCAAGTCAAACACATGCAGAATCTGATGCAATCAGCACAAAAAAATCCCGCAAACCATATCGCTATGGTATGCGGGGTATGTTTAAATGCTATTTTGCGTAATCAACCGCTCGGCTTTCACGGATCACGCTGACTTTAATCTGTCCAGGATATTCCAGCTCTGCCTCGATCTGTTTTGCAACATCTCTTGCCAGAAGAACCATATCAGCATCGCTGACCTGTTCCGGAACTACCATGATACGAATCTCTCGTCCTGCCTGGATAGCAAACGATTTGTCTACTCCCTTGAAGGAGTTGGTAATATCTTCTAACTGTTTCAAACGATTTGTGTAAGTCTCAAGTGTCTCTCTTCTCGCACCCGGTCTTGCTGCTGAAATCGTATCAGCTGCCTGAACGATGCATGCGATCAGACTCTCAGGTTCTACATCTCCGTGATGTGCTTCCACCGCATTGATGACAAGCGGAGATTCTTTGTATTTCTTACAAAGATCTGCACCAATCTGGATATGGGAACCTTCAACCTCATGGTCGATGGATTTTCCGATATCATGCAGAAGTCCGGCACGTTTTGCCATGCGGACATCCACACCGATCTCACCTGCCAGAAGTCCGGAAAGCTGTGCCACCTCGATGGAATGTTTCAGTGCATTCTGTCCATAACTGGTACGGAACTTCATACGTCCAAGGAGACGCACCAGCTCCGGATGGATGCCGTGCACACCAACTTCAAGTGTTGCTGCTTCACCTTCCTCACGGATCATGTTCTCTACTTCTTTCTGTGCTTTCTCAACCATCTCCTCGATCCTTGCCGGATGAATCCTGCCATCTACGATCAGTTTTTCGAGGGCGATACGAGCCACCTCACGGCGGATCGGATCAAAGCCGGATAAGATCACTGCTTCCGGAGTATCATCGATGATCAGATCCACACCCGTCATGGTTTCCAGTGTACGGATGTTTCTGCCTTCTCGTCCGATGATCCTTCCTTTCATTTCGTCATTCGGAAGCTGTACTACAGAGATCGTAGTCTCTGCAACATGATCTGCCGCACATTTCTGAATGGCATTGACCACATATTCTTTGGCTTTCTTGCCGGCTTCCTCTTTTGCTCTGCTCTCAAGCTCTTTATAAAGCTTGGCAGTGTCATGTTTTACTTCATCTTCAACCGTTTTTAAAAGATATTCTTTCGCCTGCTCGGAGGTCAATCCTGAAATTCTTTCAAGTTCCTGTACTCTCTGTTCTGTCAGCTTTTCCACTTCATTGCTTCTCTTTTTGATTTCCTCTTCCTTTGCCGCTAAGCCTGTCTCTCTTCTTTCGATTGCGTCCGCTTTTTTGTCCACTGCTTCTTCTTTGGACAGTACACGTTTTTCGTAACGCTGCAGCTCTGCTCTACGTTCCTTTGTTTCCCTTTCCAGTTCATTCTTGGTTTTCAAGGATTCCTCTTTCACTTCGAGCAGTGCTTCCCGTTTCTTTGTCTCTGCAACCTTTAAGGCGTCATCTACAATCTGTCTTGCCTTCTCGTCGGCATTGCCGATCTTTGTCTCTACCACTTTCTTGCGGTAAGAGATCGCTACGACAGCTGTAACAGGGACGGCGATGATGAGAGTCACCAGAACAGCAATAGCAATTACTACTGGGCCCACAGGAGCACCTCCTTATAGAATTTTCAAGTAACGGACGGATTTAAAGCATCTGTAACTGCTTTATCTTCACAGCTGCAATGTTTCTTTAAATGCCTTTTTGTTACTCGCATTGTACAAGTACAACATATTAATTTTACATTGCTTTGTGCATATTGTCAAGTAATTGTGAAGTGCTTCATCCTATTTTGTTGTGAAGTGCTTATTGTCATACCGCCAACCATGATCAGACCTACGGTACTTGCAGCTTTTGTAAGAATATTCATCAGACCGCTTGCATAAATTTTCTGGACATATTCGGAACCCAGTTTGTATCCCAGAAAGGTTCCATAATATTTCACAAGAAGGGACGGAATGTTAAACAGCAGTAAGAATACGATCGGTGCCAGAATATTTCCGGTCATACCAAGCCCAACTGCGATACCGGCTGCGATCACGCAAAATCAAACAATATTGCTGAATCTTGCTTTTCAGTCTCTCTCCACCGACTTCCTTTTTACCAGTGTCACGGACAGTTCTACTTCCCGCTGCGGATATTCTTCGCCTTCTTCGATCCATTTCAGAAGGATCTCCACTGCTTTCTGTGCTTTTTTCTGCACGTCCTGCTTTATGGTGGTAAGTCTCGGTGTGGAGTACTGTGCATAGCTGATATCGTCATAGCCTGCCACGCCGATCTGCTGCGGCACGGCTACTTTTTTGTCAGCACAGAAGCGGATCGCTTCCAGTGCATACATATCGGAGAGGAAAAACAGTGCCGTTCCCGGCAATCTTCTCTGTACCAGCCAGTCATAACTTGCTTTTCGTTTTTCATAGTTCATGCCAAGTGCCACAAACTGCAGTTTCTGACCTTCTGCCGCACACTCCTGCATGGCTCTCTGTGCACCGACATAACGCAGATGATCGACACCGTTGTCTCTTCCGGCACAGACTTTGATGTGCTCATATCCGCATTCCAGCAGATATTTCACCATCTGATAGCCGCCACTTTCGTCATCCAGACCGATATTGACCAGATGGCTGTCTTTGGCTGCGTTTCCGTAGGCATCGATCGACACGATCGGTTTTTTGATCAGCTGATAAATCTTTTCACAGTTGTGTCGGCTGAAGGAGATGGCGATCACGCCGTCCACATCCCAGCCTGCCACCATCTGAAAAATCTCTTCGATGTCTTTTGTGGAATACAGCATCAGGTAATAGCCCTGTTTCTGCACATATTCTTCGATAAATCCGATGATTTTCCCGTAAAATGGATCTCCGAGAATGGAATCTTTGAATTCTTTATGATAGTTGATGACAACTGCGATCAGCTGAGACTTCTCGTTATTCAGCACTCGCAGTCCTCTTTTCTGCACGTAACCAACTTCTTTGATCAGTGCTTCGATCTTCTGGATCGTTGCAGGTGATACTTTTTTTGTTTTCCCGTGAATGACGTTGGAAACGGTTGTGGTACTGACACCTGCCTTTTCTGCTATTTCTTTGATTGTTGCCAAAAATATTCTCCTAATTATTCGAGACCCCGCAGAACCTTGCGTACCGCAGCATAGGAAAATCCTTTTCTCATAAAGAACGCATAGTATTTCTGCTGTTCTTCCGCTGTTGGATTCTCCAGGTTCATGCGTTTCTTTTTCGCAAGTGCGAGGATCGTCTCTTCTTCGCTGTTTCCTTCTGCCTGTTCGTATGCCGCTTCAATATCTTCTGAAGAAACGCCTTTTGCTTTTAACTCCTGTACGATCTGGCGTTTGCTCTTTGTCTGGCTGCGGCTCTCGATATAGTATCCGGCATAACGTACATCATCGATATAGTGGAAGCTTCGCACATACTCGATAGCGATATCTTCGATCTCTTTCGGGTATCCTCCCTGACGGAGCTTTGTTCTCAGCTGCCATTCGGTCTTATCTGCACTTTTTAAGATATTCATGCAACGAAGCCTGGCCCGTTTGGGCAGGATCTCCTGCATGATCTCTGCATATGCCTGCTCTGAAAGGGATTCCCCTTCACGGATCCCCATCCGGTAAGCCTCATTCCGGTACAGAACAAAAGCTTTTTCTCCGTCTAAAAAGACCTGCACTCTCGTCTTGCCGACCGGCTCTAATGCAGTGACGATCATGCTTCATCCCCGCTGCCGTCCGGATCTGCTGCCGGAGTTTCTTCTTTTACGGCATCCTTTTTCGCAGTACTGCTCTTTGTTGTTTTTTTGTCTTCTTTTTCATCATCTGCGGCTGCCGCACCGTCAAATCCATACTTTTCACGCACCAGTTTTTCGATCTCTGCCATCGTCTCCGGATTGTTCTTCAGGTAAATCTTGGCATTCTCACGGCCCTGTCCGATCTTGATGCCGTTATAGGCAAACCATGCCCCGCTCTTGTTTACAATCTCATTTTTCACTGCCAGATCAAGGATGTCACCTTCTCTTGAGATGCCCTGACCGAACATGATATCAAACTCTGCCTCTTTAAATGGCGGTGCGATCTTGTTCTTGACGATCTTGACACGCACACGGTTGCCGACGATCTCGCCGCCCTGTTTGAGTGTCTCGATACGGCGTACATCCATACGGATGGAAGAGTAAAACTTCAGTGCACGGCCACCGGTTGTAACCTCCGGATTGCCGAACATGACACCGACTTTTTCACGCAGCTGGTTGATAAAGATCACGGTACAGCTGGATTTGCCGATGATACCGGTCAGTTTACGAAGTGCCTGAGACATCAGTCTTGCATGCAGACCTACGTGAGAATCTCCCATATCGCCCTCGATCTCTGTTTTTGGCACCAGTGCTGCCACAGAGTCCACGATGATAATGTCCACTGCTCCGGAACGCACCATGGTCTCTGCGATCTCCAGTCCCTGCTCACCGTTATCCGGCTGTGAAATGTAAAGATTATCAATGTCTACGCCGATATTCTTTGCATAGACCGGGTCCAGTGCATGCTCTGCATCGATAAATCCTGCGATACCGCCGCGTTTCTGGACTTCTGCTACCATATGCAGTGCTACGGTCGTCTTACCACTGGACTCCGGTCCGTAGATCTCCACGATCCTTCCTTTTGGAACACCGCCAAGTCCCAGTGCCACATCCAGGCTCAGAGAGCCGGTCGGAACGGTCTCCACGTTCATATGGTTTCCAGAATCACCCAGTTTCATAATGGCACCTTTTCCAAAATCTTTCTCAATTTTTGTAATAGCCGCTTCCAGTGCCTTGATCTTATCATCCTGTCCCATTTTAATATCCTCCTTAATCTTCTATTTGCTCTATATTGTTCCACTTGTCTTCCCGTATCAGGTAAATATCTGCAAAACGGACCCGAATCGCCTGCCAGGTCTCACATGTGTTCGACTTGAAAATACTCAACTGTACTGACCACAAGCGTATACTTTCGATACAGATTATACCAATCTGATACCTGGTTTCTGTAATGCCAATGGTTTTCTCATTTCTTCTGTGCACCTTTGCAATACGCAAAAGGGCTTGCTTGCGAACTTATGTTCGTTCTCTCCCCATATTAATATATATTTTTAAAAAAGTCAACCTAAAAGCGTGTCCATGTTTGGAAATTTGCAGCAGAAGTGCTGCCTGCTGTTTATCGAATTCAAGAATGCCAGAGTCGGAATTCACCTCACATCTGATGTCATTCTTCTCTGAGTGAAATGAAATGTCAAAAGGAAGGACAAAATTATCCTTCCTTTATTATAGTTTACTCTTTACTTATTGTCAATTTATTTCTCGTTCTGTTTTCTCTTTTCTGATGTTCGTATCAAAAAATGTTGTTCGTTTTGCTCCGATCGAAGCGGAGCGTAGAAAGGATTGTGGGAGTGCAACGCACGGAACAATCCGTAGGCATCATAGTTGGGGACTTTCTGGAACAGACTCCTTCTCAGTCAGCAACTTTTTCTGCGACTTCGCCGCGTTTTTTGTAGATGCTGTGTGCCGGGATCACTTCACGCACAGAGGAAAGCGGATAGATATTGCTGTCCGGTCCGACTACGGTTCCCGGATTTAAGATGGAGCCGCATCCTACCTCTACGTTATCGCCGATCATGGCACCGAATTTTTTCAGTCCGGTCTCGATGCGATTGCCTTTGTCATCTTTTACCACTACCAGTTTTTTATCGGATTTGACATTGGATGTGATCGAACCGGCTCCCATATGTGCCTTGTATCCAAGAATGGAATCACCGACGTAATTGTAATGCGGAACCTGTACTTTGTTGAACAGGACCACATTTTTCAGCTCGGTGGAGTTGCCGACAACGGCTCCTTCACCTACGATCGCATTGCCGCGGATGAATGCACAGTGGCGTACTTCTGCTTCTTTTCCGATGATTGCCGGTCCGTGAATGTAAGCGGTCGGTGCTACGGTTGCGGATTTTGCGATCCAGATGTCTTCCCCGCGTTTTTCGTATTCTTCTTCGCTTAAGGTCGCTCCCAGTTTTTTGATAAAATCGCTGATCTTCGGAAGCACTTCCCACGGATAAACGGCTCCTTCAAACAGATCTTTTGCAATCGTTTCCTCGAGATTATAGAGATTTTTGATTTTACATGTTTCCATCTTTCTTACCTCCTGTTAATCGCCTCTGCGGCTTTTGCTGTTTTTTATAGAAAACTGCCGATTCGTCAAACAGTTTCCGCAAAGCATAGGAACTGTTGCTGCCAAGTACGGCATCGGTTCTTCTTTTTATAAAGCCCTCTAACTTTTCCATATATTCTTCGGAAGTGATCGTACCCTCCGCCACATAGGTGAGCCCTTTTTCCCAGCTTGCCGTAAGCTCCGGGTTTAACAGCGAACGGATTGAATTGTTCACCACATCAAAGATCATCTCCCCCAGATGTGTCGGTGTCAGAACCTGCGTTTTTTTATTCAGGGCAATGTATTTGTTTGCCTGAAGCTTCTTCAGAATCTCTGCCCTGGTTGCACTCGTTCCGATGCCGCTTCCTTTGATCTGGGCACGCAGTTCTTCATCCTCGATCAGCTGACCGGCATTCTCCATTGCCAGAATCATCGAACCGGATGTATAGCGTTTCGGCGGTGAAGTTTCGCCTTCTTTGATGGAAAAGCCCTTCACCGGAAGTATATCACCTTTTTTGCATTTCTGCAGTGCCTGAAGCAGATTTTCGTCACATTTCACATCTTCTGTATCGTCTTTTTTCTTATTTTCTTCCGGCATGCCTGCCACTTTAAGGTATCCTTCGGACAGAAGCAGACGGAAACTTGAGAAAAAGGACTCCTGCTGTACTTTTGAAACCAGTGTCGTTTTCTGGTAAATGGCCGGCGGATAAAAAATACTGAGGAACCTTCTTGCAATCAGCTCATAAACCTTTACCGAAAGGGCACTTACGCTCCGCAGTGCCAAAAGTCCCTGCCCGGTCGGGATGATTGCATAATGGTCGGTGATCTGTTTGTCATTGACGTAACGTGTCGATGCGATCTTTTTCCAGGCCGTGCTTTCTAAAACTTCCGCCGCATAAGACTGCACGTTTGCAAACCCGGAAAGTCCGCGGATATTTTTGTGGATCTCTTTTGCTACTGCCGTTGACAGCACTCGGGCGTCCGTTCTCGGATAAGTGACCAGCTTTTTCTCGTAGAGTTCCTGGACAATCTTTAAGGTCTCGTCCGGGCTGATTTTGTAACGCTTCGAGCAGTCATTCTGAAGTTCCGCCAGGTTATAAAGCAGCGGCGGATTTTTGTTTTCTTTTTTGCGTTCCAGCTTTTCGATCACAGCCTGCACCGGTTTGGGATCGCTCAGCTTCTCTATCAGCTCTTTTGCATCTTCTTTATGCGAAAATCCATTCTCTTTGTAGAGCTTCGGAGACTGGAAATACGCGGAACCTTTGACGGCACGGAACTCGCCTTCGATCGTGCTTTCACCGCATACCATGGAAGACAGTACACGGTAGAACGGCATTTTCACAAACTGACGGATTTCACGTTCCCTTCTGACGATCATGCCAAGCACACAGGTCATCACACGTCCGACTGATATCACCGTGTATCTTGTTCCCATGCAGCTTGAAATGGACTGCCCGTATTTCAGACTTAAAAGTCTGGAAAAATTGATGCCCATCAGATAATCCTCTTTTGCACGCAGATAAGCGGCACTTGCAAGATTATCGTATGCGGAAAGATCTTTTGCTGTCGCAATCCCGTGTAGGATTTCTTCTTCTGTCTGAGAATCGATCCACACACGCAGCCTTTTCTTGCCCTGAACATGTGCTTCCTGCTCCACCAGGCGGTAAATATATTCTCCTTCCCGTCCGGAGTCGGTACAGACATAGATCACATCAATATCTTTTCGATTTAAAAGAGTGCTGACCACTTTGAACTGCTTTTTCGTCGCCGGGATCACTTCGTAAAGAAAGTTCTCCGGCAGAAACGGAAGCGTCGCAAGGCTCCATTTTTTATAAGAAGCATCGTAAATTTCCGGGTAGCTCATCGTCACCAGATGTCCGACACACCAGGTCACAACGGCCTCTTCCCCCTCCAGATAGCCATCTTTCCTTGCCGCCCGGATCTTCAACGCTTTCGCAAATTCCTGTGCAACACTCGGTTTTTCTGCTATGTATAATTTTTTCAATTATTTACTCCTCTTTTAAAGCGGCAGATCCCGCTTCTCAAATATTCGCATGGAAAGCCAGTAAAGCAGGACGCCCGCCAAGATCAGTACCGGATATTTCCATATAAAAAACATGCCCCCGTCGATCACATCGTCCGCCAGATACATGGAGAAGATCGTCACATATTTCAGATATCCGAAAATCCCCCCAAGCGAAGCGAGCATTTTCAGAATATAAAATAACAGTACGATCCCTGTCGTGATCATCACTGCCAGTGCTTTCTCATCACACATTGCAGATATCACAAACAGCAGGCCCCCAAGGCAGAAATGCAGGCAGAATCCGCCAAGGCACATCAGTAAGAACTCGGAAATCACAAAATACGATCCGCAAAAGGCCAGGCCGCACACTATTCCGACCAGACAATTTACAAAAAACAATGCAAACAGGGCAAATGTAAAAGAATAAATCTGAGTAAACAAAAGCTTTTCACGCTCCACAGGTGCCGACAGAATCCAGGCAAAAGCACCGCTTTCCAGTTTGCCAGCAACGAAAGATGCCGCCACCGGGATACTGAATACAAATGGTACCAGTGTAAAGATATTCTCCCAGAAATAGCCTCCCAAAATGCCACTTAAAGACAGTCCGTAATTGCCTGCCCCAAGTGCTGTCTGAACTGCGGACGGCAGCCCGGAAAATAAAAGGATCACACCGGCTTTTCCATCTGGTGCGTATGTCCCCAACAGCAGAAACAGATAAAGTACCAGTACAGCGGTGACGATGCCCCACAACCAGATATGTTCTCTGAAATTTTTCTTCAGTATTGGAATATTAATCACTCAGGTCACCTCCATACAGATAGGTAAAGGTCTCTTCCAACGTCTGCGGAATGCTCTCCATGGTCAGCACTTTATACCCTGACAGCACTTTGATAAAATTCTGCAGTTCTCCGGAAACCGAGACGGTAAGCTGAGTCGCATTTTTATTTAAAACATCAAATCCTGACTCTCTGACAAAACGGACTGCTTCCAGCTCACTTCGAAATCCGATGCAGAATACCTTTCTGGAGGCCTCACGGATCACGGAAACATCATCCAGGTTGACCAGCATGCCACGCCGCAGGATCCCGATGCGGTCACAGAGCCGCTCCGCCGTCGCAAAACTTCCGGTAGCGATCAGGATCGTCTTTCCCCTGCTTTTTTCTTCCAGGATCAGGTTCATGAACTGCACTTTTGCCTTTTCGCCAAGATCACTCTCCGGTTCATCGAGCAGAAGCACCTCCGGATCATGAAGAAATACACCGGCGATCGCCAGCTTTTTTTTCTCTTCCTGATTCAGATCACGGATCTTTTTTGAAGTGTCCAGCTCAAATGCATCTGCTGTGCGGATCGCTTTTTCCAGGCTTTTTCTGTTTCTTAAATCTGCCAGAAAGCGAAAAAACTGAAGACTGGTCATCGACTCCGGCAGTGTGATCTTCTGCGGCAGATATCCGGTAAAATTCTTAATACCGGTACTTTGTTTCCAACAATGTTTGGCGTTGATCGTGCAGCGTCCCCCGGAAAGGTTTGAAAATCCCATCAAAATCTGCAGAAGTGTCGTCTTGCCGGCACCTTCCATCCCCAGCAGTCCAAACGTCTCCTGATCCTGTACTTCAAAAGAAAGATCAAAAACACCTTTATTGCTGCCATAATCCTTTGTTACGTTTTTTATCCTTATCATTTACTCAAACCCACCTGTAAAAATTCGAAATGTCATATTTATGATGCCAGGGGCAAAAGGTCTAAATCCACATGAGCTTGCTCATAGGTGGATGAAAGACCTTGGGACCCCAACATCATATCTATTATTAAGAATGTCTCTGACATTCTTGCTGCGTTCCTGAATATTGTACAAAATGGCAAACAAAAATGCAAGAGCAAAAAGAGATGCCGGCGTTTCTTTTCGCTGACATCTCTTTGAGCCTGTTTTTTAAACCGTTTTTCTTTATTTCTTTGTGATATATCCTTTTGCTGTCAGGGTCTCTGCACACAGGACGGCTCCGCCTGCTGCTCCTCTGACGGTGTTATGGGACAGTCCCACGAATTTCCAGTCATAAACTTTATCTTCTCTTAAACGGCCAACCGATACGCCCATGCCGTTTTCGTAGTTGACATCCAGTTTTACCTGCGGACGGTTGTCTTCTTCCATGTACTGGATGAACTGCTTCGGTGCACTTGGCAGATCCAGTTCCTGAGGAAGTCCTTTGAAGTTCACCAGTTTTTCGATCAGCTGTTCTTTGGTCGGTTTCTTTTTGAACTTAACGAAAACTGCTGCGGTATGTCCGTTCAGAACCGGAACACGGATGCACTGGCAGGTGATGACCGGGCTCTGTGCCGGAACGATCACGCCGTCTTTCACTTCGCCCCACAGACGAAGCGGCTCCATCTCGCTCTTTTCTTCTTCGCCACCGATGTACGGGATGATGTTCTCTACCATCTCAGGCCAGTCTTTAAAAGTCTTGCCTGCTCCGGAGATTGCCTGGTAAGTGGTAGCTACGACTTCGTATGGCTCAAACTCTTTCCATGCAGTCAGTACCGGTGCATAGCTCTGGATAGAGCAGTTCGGTTTTACTGCTACAAAACCTTTCTTGGTTCCCAGACGTTTTTTCTGAGATTCGATCACATCGAAATGCTGTGGATTGATTTCCGGAACAACCATCGGTACATCCGGGGTCCAGCGATGTGCACTGTTGTTGGAAACAACCGGTGTCTCTGTCTTTGCATATTCTTCTTCGATCGCTTTGATCTCATCTTTTGACATATCAACGGCTGAAAATACAAAGTCTACGTTTGATGCAACTTTTTCTACTTCGTTTACATTCATGACAACGATCTTCTTTACAGCTTCCGGCATCGGAGTGTCCATTTTCCATCTTCCGCCTACTGCTTCTTCATATGTCTTTCCTGCACTTCTCGGGCTTGCTGCCAGTGTGGTTACTTCAAACCATGGATGATTCTCAAGAAGAGAGATAAAACGCTGACCTACCATTCCGGTTGCTCCAAGGATACCGACTTTTAATTTCTGTTCCATTTTTCAAATCCTCATTTCGTAATTTATTTACAACGGACAATTTATCGTTCGTGTATTTTGTGTGCGGACATTTGTCTTTACTCGAACTATCCTATCCTATTTCAGAAAAAAAATCAAGCAGTTTTTATAAATTTTCTGCTTCTTCCAGGTATTTTTTTTCGAGCATGATGACTTTTTTCATGGCTTCTGCCCCAGGAGCACCGATCGTCAGACGTTTTTCCACGCAGGTTTTCAGGGAGATTGCCTCGTAAATATCTTCTTCAAAGACCGGGCTGATCTCTTTGTACTCTTCCAGTGTCAGGTCATCCAGGGCAATGCCTCTGTCAATGCACAGAAGTACCAGACGGCCTACAATACCGTGTGCGTCACGGAACGGTACGCCATGGTTTACCAGATAATCTGCGGCATCGGTCGCATTGGTGAAACCGTTTTTTGCACTCTTTTCCATGACATCTTTGCGGAAGCTCATCGTAGAAACCATGCCGGTAAACAGGGCAATACAGCCTTTTACGGTGTCGATCGCATCAAAGGTCAGCTCTTTGTCTTCCTGCATGTCTTTGTTGTATGCCAGCGGGATGCCTTTCATCGTGGTCAGCATGGAGGTCAGTGCTCCGTAAACACGGCCGGTCTTTCCTCTTACCAGCTCTGCGATATCCGGGTTTTTCTTCTGCGGCATGATGCTGCTGCCGGTGCTGTAAGCGTCATCGATCTCCACAAAGCGGTATTCATTGGAATTCCAGAGGATGATCTCCTCGCAGAAACGGCTCAGATGCATCATAATCGTTGACATGGCAGAGAGCAGCTCGATCAGGTAGTCACGGTCGGATACGGAATCCATGCTGTTTAAGGTTGGTCCGTCAAATCCAAGCAGCTGTGCCGTCATCTCACGATCCAGAGGATACGTTGTGCCTGCCAGTGCACCGCTTCCAAGCGGGCAGAGATTCATTCTCTTATAAATATCAGCCAGTCTCTGTCTGTCACGTTTGAACATTTCAAAATAAGCCCCGAAATGATGTGCAAGCGTGATCGGCTGTGCTTTCTGCAGGTGGGTAAATCCCGGCATATAAGTCTCAATATTTTCTTCCATAATGCCAAGCAGTGTCTCAAGAAGTTTTTTCAGCAGTTTGTCGATCTCCCCGATCTCATCTCTTGTATAAAGCTTCATATCCAGTGCAACCTGGTCATTGCGGCTGCGTCCGGTGTGCAGCTTTTTGCCGGCATCGCCGATGCGGTCGATCAGATTTGCCTCCACAAAGCTGTGGATATCTTCGTATTTGTCTGTGATCTTAAGTGTTCCGTTCTCAACATCACGCAGAATGCCATCCAGGCCTTCCAGGATCTGATCACGCTCTCCCTCAGTCAGAATGCCCTGTGCTGCCAGCATTTTCACATGTGCCTTGCTTCCTGTGATATCCTGTTTGTAAAATTTCTGATCAAACGATATGGATGCATTAAAATTATAAACCAGCTGATCGGTCTCTTTGGTGAAACGTCCACCCCATAACTGTGCCATAGTAATTCCTCATTTCTTATAAAATATAGTGGATAGAAAGGGCAGAACCCGTCTGCCCCAGATTATTTCCGGCAAAATTCCTGATTTTATGCCGAATCCTGTAGTTCAGTGTATCACAGGCGACTTTTCCTGGCAAGAAAAAACGGCGGATCACTCAAACTCCGCCGTCTTTCCCTGTTGCTATATAGTAAGAGGTTTCTTACTTACTTTTTAATCTTTACTGCCTTCTTTGCACTGTACTGTGTGTAAACTTTCTGTCCGTCGATGACTTTGTAGCCTCTTACACGTACATAGTATTTTTTGCCTTTTTTCAGGTTTTTAACAGTAAGGCTGATTGTGGAAGCCTTTACATTTTTCTTCTTTGCAGATTTCATGTTTGCTTTTGTAGAATATTCTACTACATATCCATCTACATTTTTTACTTTTGCCCATCTAATCGTTGCCTGTTTTGCTTTTTTAGATTTTGCACTCTTAAGCCTGATATTCTTTGTGCGTACATCCAGTTTTGCCTGCAGTTTTTCTACTTCTTTATTTGCAGCCTGTGTTTTCTGGTTTGCTTCACCCAGTTCTTTTTCCAGTTTGTCTGCTTTTTCCTGAGCTTTCTTCAGCTCGTCTTCCAGTTTCTTCACTGCGGTTGTCTTTACTTCTTCTTTCTTAACGGAAGAGTAAGTTACCAGGTTATCATAAGTCTCTGTGTGTGCTTTTACATCTACTTTAGAATTCATTTTACCGAACTGAGAAGATCTCATGATCATAGTCAGAACCCTGGATACACATTTCTGGATATCACCGCGAACCAGTGTTTTATCAAGATTCGGATCAGCAGTTGTTCCAACTGGATTTCCCTGCAGTGCTGCAATCATACGATCCTGTGTTCTTCCCGGCATTACCAGGTCATTTCCTGCATGCATCATGGTGTCAACACCGGCTCTGTTTCCTGCACCCCAGTCTGTCATGACCATACCGTCAAATCCCCATTCACCGCGTGGGACAGATGTCAGCAGATCAAAGTTTTCGCATGCATAAGTTCCGTTTAATGTCTTCTGACCGACACTACAAGAAGCATCAGCGACATTGCCTCCTCGCTTTCGTACTCCAATTTTTCCGGATTTTCCCGGATGTTCAAAAGTGAAACCGGGCTTTCTCCGGCGGAGTACCGCAAAAAACACCGCAAAGCACTCTGATTTTTCTGTATATCGTATTTTTTATAATCTTTTCAGGCAGGCTGCTTCCAGCCTGCCAAGCAGTGCATATAAAAGCATGGCGATCACGCAGAGGATCACGATCGACATCAGCACCCAGTCCAGTTTAAACACCTGGGAGCCGTAGATGATTAAATAGCCAAGTCCTCTTCTCGCCCCGATAAATTCCCCGATCACGACACCGACCAGACACAGTCCGATGTTGACTTTCATAATGCTTAAGATGTTCGGCACCGTTCCAGGCAGCACGACTTTCAGAAGCGTATCTTTTTTTGTTCCTCCAAGCGTATAGATTAGTTTCTCTTTCTCCGGTGAACTCTGCGAAAAGCAGGTATAAAGATTTAAAATCGTCCCGAAAACAGCCACCGACATGCCCGCCAGAATGATCGTTTTGATGTTGGCACCGAGCCACACGATCAGAAGCGGAGCCAGTGCAGATTTCGGCAGGCTGTTCAGTACCACAAGTGCCGGCTCCAGGATCTCCGATACCATCGGCAGCATCCACAGCAGAATGGCAAGCAGGATTCCGCAGATAACCACCAGGGCAAAGCTGATCAATGTCTCAGAGAGCGTCACACCGATGTGCATGGTCAGGCTTCCATCCTGAAGCATCTGCCAGGCGGTTTTTGCGATCCGCAGCGGACTGCTGAAAATAAAGCTGTCGATCCACGAAAATTCTGCGGCCACTTCCCATAAAATCACAAAAAACAGGAAAAGAAAAAGACGCATGAACTGCACGGTGCGTCTTCTCCTTCTTACCGTCCGGATATAGTTTTTCTGCGATTCGGAAGGCTTAGTCATGTTCATTCAGCTCCTTCCAGATAAGATTGAAATAATCCCGAAACTGCGGTGCATTTCGAACCTGCATCGGCGTGCGTTCTTTCATATTAAAATCAAGTTTGATTTCTTTTTTGATCCCTGCCGGGCGTTTGCTCAGCACAAAAATCCGGTCTGCCATGCTGATCGCCTCAGAGAGATCATGCGTCACCAGCACCGCCGTCTTCTGTTCTTTTTTGATGATCCGGTAAATATCTTCACAGACCGAAAGTCTAGTCTGATAATCAAGTGCCGAAAATGGCTCATCCAGAAGCAACAATTCCGGCTGAAGTGCCAGTGTGCGGATCAGTGCCGCCCTCTGCCGCATCCCGCCTGAGAGCTGCGACGGCCTTACATTCCGAAAGTCCCACAATCCATAGTCTTTTAACATCTGATCCACGCGTTTCGTATATTTTTCACTCTTTTTCTTCTGGATCTCCAGCCCCAGCATCACATTGCTGTAAATGCTCCTCCACTCAAACAGATAATCTTTCTGCAGCATATAGCCGATCCGCTCTTTTTCGCCTGCGATGCTTTTGCCATCGAGCAGGATCTCGCCTTTTTCCGGCTTTAAAAGTCCGCAGATCAGTGAAAGCAGCGTGGATTTTCCACAGCCGCTCGGACCCACAATTGCTGCAAATTCCCCTTCTTTTATATGAAAAGAAATATCCGCCAATGTTTCCGTCTCGCCATCTATGCTGTGATAGGCATAGCTGACATGATTCACTTCCAAAAGCTCTGACATCACGGTCTCCTTCTCTTTTTTTCTAATTTATTTTATGATGCATGGGGAAGTTTTGATTATGAATTGTCTGCTTTCCGGGATTGTGATAAACTAAGAACAGCAGGGACAAAAGTCTGCAACTACGAGTACGAAGTACGGAACCATTCGTATGGTATTCTTTAATGACAATATTATTTTTTATTATAAGTATTACAGAAAGGATGGCTTTTATGGCTAATAAGATAAATTTTCAAAAAGAACTGGATAAACTTCTGGAACAGCATCAGCGTGAGGCATGCGTCCCTTCTCTTTTTCTGCACAGCTGCTGTGCACCGTGCAGCAGTTACGTGATCGAATACTTATCCGATTATTTTCAGATCACGGTTTTTTATTACAATCCGAATATTTACCCGGACGAAGAGTATCTGCACCGTGTAAAAGAACAGCAGCATCTGATCTGCCAGATTCCGCAGAAGTATCCGGTCTCGTTTCTCGAGGGAGACTTTGACAAGGAACGATTCTATGATATGGCAAAGGGACTGGAAAAGATTCCGGAAGGCGGCGAACGTTGTTTTCAGTGCTATCGGCTCCGTCTGGAGAAAACAGCACAGCTTGCAAAGGAACATGGATTTGACTATTTCTGCACGACACTCTCGATCAGTCCTTTAAAAAACGCCCAGAAATTAAATGAAATCGGAGAGGAGCTTGCAGATACTTACGGTATCTCATGGCTTCCTTCCGATTTCAAAAAGAAAAATGGTTATAAACGTTCCGTCGAGCTCTCAGCTCTTTATGGTCTGTACCGGCAGGATTACTGCGGCTGCGTGTTCTCAAAAAAAGAACGAGAACGCCAGATTGCATCTGAACTTATTTGATTTTGCCTTTCTTTAATCCTGACTTGCTTTTACTTCATACATATACAATTCATGCAGTGCCCTTGTCGCACAGATGTATCTGGCCTGCCGGTGCAGCGGCGTATTGTCCTGCGTCGTATAAAGTGCAAATACCTGGTCAAATTCCAGACCTTTTGCAAGATAAAAGGTCGTGACAGTCAGCCCCTTTTTGAAGTGGGTGCTGTCACGGTCTACCACAGAAAAACGATTCTCTGTATCCATGCCAAGCTCTTCCATCCGCTCTTTCAGATAAGCGGCACTTTTCTTTGCACGCTCCTGTGTCATCTCGATCACAGCGGCCGTCTCAAACTCTTCCAGACGCAGTTTCTCAAGAACGGCTTCCAGTGCCGCCTTTCTGTCTGAAAATGTCTGCTCTTCCACTGGTTTTCCATGACGCTCAAACAGCTCCATATCGGATACATCTGAAATGGAATTGGCATAAGATGCGATCTCCATGGTGTTGCGGTAACTCTTGTTCATGTTGATCTTTCGGATGCCGCGGCCAAAAACACGCGGCAGGAAACTTAAGACATCCCTCGTTTTCTCCTCCATGGTCTGGGCTTTATCTCCGAGGATCGTCATCTTGCAGGAGAACATCTTATCCAGGATCAGATACTGCATATAGGAATAATCCTGCATCTCATCGATCACCAGATGACGGATGTTTCGGTCCATCCTGCGACTTTTCAGAAGATATTTCAGATACAACATCGGATAAACATCTTCATATTTCAGAAAGCGTTTCTCATAAGAAACCTGCGGCAGTGTCTCATAGCCGTATTCTTTCAGGAACCAGTTATACAACACGTACAGATCCGTACTGCGGTACATTTTCATGAATTTGCCGCGTACGATCTCGATCTCGTCATCGCCGAGATCTCTGCCGATCAGCGTTTCGTACTCATCAACCATGTAATCCATGACAGCCTGCATACGCTCCAGCAGCGGAATATCCGGAAAGCGGTAATAAAACATCTCCGTCAGCTGACGTTCGCTCTTTGTCATGCCCTTGTATTTCAGGTCCGAAAAACGCATCAGGCGGTCTTCCAGTCCCAGCACAAACTCATTGAGCTGCAATACAAAATCGATCGACTGTTTTTTGCGGCAGCTTTCTGCATATTTTTCATCGAGAAGCTCTTTTTCGATCTGGTCACAGCGGTCTTCGCAGTCGCTGACCGTATCCCGGAGCTCCCTGTAGGCAAACATATCAAAACTCATCTCCCGGATATTCTCCTCGCCAAGCTCCGGCAGAATGTGGGAAATATAGTCTGAAAATACGCCGTTTGGCGAAAGTACCAGCACATTCGAGGACTTGAGATTTTCCCGGTCGTGATAGAGCAGATAAGCAATGCGGTGCAGTGCCACGGAAGTTTTGCCGCTTCCGGCCACGCCCTGGATCGCCAGGATCCGGTCCTGTGTGTTGCGGATGATCGCATTCTGCTCTTTCTGGATCGTCTTGATGATGTTTTTCAGTTTGACATCCCCGTGGCTGCCAAGCTCCTGCTTTAAAACCTCATCATCGATCTTGACATCACTCTCAAATGCATAAATCATCTTCCCGCCACGGATCTTGTACTGCCATTTGGAAAGTACTTCGCCCTCCATGCGTCCTGCCGGGGCATCATAGTAAGCTTCTCCTTTGTCGTAGTCATAAAACAGGCTGGAAACCGGGGCACGCCAGTCATAGACCAGTGGCAGTCTTCCGGATTCTTTTGAAAAATTGCCGATGCCGATATAAAACGTTTCTGCCTCTTCTTCGCCGTCATAGATGAAATCCACCCGCCCGAAAAACGGGGAATCCAGCATCTTTTTGAATCTCCGGCGAAGATCCAGCTTCTCCTTGTTGGCATTGACCTGACCAAGCAGTGCCTGCTGATTATCAAAATCTTCGTAGCCATACTGGTCCATCTCCGTGTAGTTTTCCCAGTAGTACTCATGCATATTTTCGATTTCTTTCTGTCCGTGCAGGATCGCATCATCCAGTTTGCGGATACGCTCCTGCAATTTATCTAAAACATAGTTCAGATACTCTCTGCTGTCCATGTTATCATCCTTTTTATCATTTTAGTCGGAGAGACATCCACTTGTAGAAACGGTGCGTCATTCTTCCGCATTTAAGCATTATACTTTATTTTTTCCTGCGATACAAGGCTTGTTGCATATTTCTCAAAATCGGCAGCAGAGTGCCTGTGCTCTCTTTACATTCTTCTGTTTCCATGCTATCATTTATAATTATTTCCGCAGGAAAGATGCGGATTTTGAATGTTTACAAAATCGAATGCATCCGTCTGCAATTTTTTTTGTGGATTTTTTATACTTTGGAGGTTTTTTATGGTACGAAAAGCTGTTATGGATGACTTTCCTGTCATCCTGAATATTTATGCAACTGCCCGGGCTTTTATGGCAAAAACCGGGAACCCGACCCAGTGGGCAGACGGACATCCTTCCGCTGATCTGCTCCGGGAATGTATCCTCGCACAGAAGCTGTTTGTCTTCACGGATCCCGATGATTTTTCGCAGATTTGCGGCTGTTTTTATTTTGCCATCGAAAACGATCCGACTTATGCACAGATCTCAGAAGGCAGCTGGTTATCCGATGCCCCTTACGGCGTGATCCACATGGTCGCAAGTGACGGGCAGGTGCACGGATTTCTGCGAAACGTGCTGGATTTCTGCGAGCCGCAGACTTCCCATCTTCGCATCGACACACACCACGACAACAAGATCATGCAGCATGTGCTTGAAAAAAACGGATTCCGCAAATGCGGCATCATCCATCTTGCAAACGGTGATCCGCGTCTTGCCTACGAAAAATGCTGATCCGGCTCATGTTCTGATCTCTTTGCCGCCTGCACACACGCAAAAAGCTCCCTGGCTTTGTCCCTATGACATTGCCTGAGAGCTTTTTCTGGTTTTTCTTTTTATATTTCTCTTTTTTGTCTCTGTTTTTATTTTGCACGGAATCTGGCCAGGAAATCTTTTGTCCTTGCATTCTGCGGATTTTCAAAAATATCCGAAGGACTGCCTTCTTCGCAGATGACACCGTCCGCCATGTAAACGACATGGTTGGAAACGTCTCTTGCGAATGCCATCTCGTGTGTAACGACCAGCATGGTCATGCCTTCGTTTGCCAGTCCACGCATAACTTCCAGTACTTCACCTACCATTTCCGGGTCCAGTGCGGATGTCGGCTCGTCAAAGAGCAGGATCTCCGGCTCCATCGCCAGAGCACGGGCGATCGCCACACGCTGTTTCTGTCCGCCGGAAAGCTGACGCGGCTTCGCATTGATGTACGGGTTCATGCCGACTTTTGTCAGATACTGCATGGCCTTTTCTTTTGCTTCTTCTTTGTTTCTTTTCAGAACTTTTGTCTGTCCGATGATGCAGTTCTCAAGAACCGACATATTGTTGAACAGATTAAAAGACTGAAATACCATGCCTACTTTTGCACGGTATGCTGCCGCATTGACCTTTTTATCCACCACGCTGTCTCCATGAAATACCACATCCCCGGAGGTCGGTGTCTCCAGAAGGTTGATGCAGCGAAGCAGTGAGGATTTGCCGGAACCGGAAGAACCGATGATCGATGTCACATCGCCCGGATGTACAACAAAATCAATGTCTTTGAGAACGGCGTTGGCACCAAAAGATTTGGACAGGTGTTTTACTTCCAGAATCGCATCTCTATTCATTTGTCTCTTCCTCCGTTCACATCAGTTTCGATATTTCTCTCTTTGTCAAAGCTTCCTTCTCCCGGATAACTGTAATTTCCGCTCGTATGTGCCAGCTGATCGGTCGTTGCCAGATCAAAACTTGCCGGTCCGTCCAGTTTGGACTCCCAGAAGCGCAGAAGTCTTGAAAAGACAAAGGTCATGATCAGATAGAGGACCATCGCTACAGTCATTGCCTCAAACCACCAGTAATAAGCTCCGGCTGTCTGTTTTGCCGCATAATACAGCTCGATAACACCGATTACGGACAGTACCGAGGAGTCTTTGATGTTGATGATCAGGTTGTTGCCGATCTGCGGAATGATGTTTCGCAGCGTCTGCGGGAAAATGACGTACAGCATCGTCTGAAAGTGCGTCATACCGATTGCTTTTGCACCTTCGGTCTGTCCCGGATCGATCGATAAGATACCGCCTCGCACGGTCTCTGCCATGTAGGCTCCGGTGTTGATCGACACGATAAAGAATGCAGCGAACCACATTCCCATAGTGATGCCGAGATACTGCATGGCACCAAAATAGATAAACATCGCCTGGACGATCATAGGTGTTCCGCGGAATACTTCCACGTAGATGTTCAGAATCAGTTTTACGATAAACAACAGGGCTCTTTTGATGATGGAATCCTGTTTGGACACCGGAATGGTCTGCACGATGCCGACCGCAAAACCGATCAGACATCCGACAAAGGTACCCACCAAGGCGATCAGCAGGGTGCTTCCTGCCCCGCGAAGGAAGGATGCACTGTAGTGTGTGACCAGATAAACGACTCTGGCCCAATAGTCTGTTGGCAAAGTACTGCTCATAATACATTTCCTCCCAAACGTGTTTATTCAGACAATGGCTGTACGGAGATCGCTTCGTTCATCATCTGCTCATAGTCTTCTTTTGTCATTTTTTCCAGAACGCTGTTGATCTCATCCACCAGTTCCTGATTGCCTTTCTTTACAGAGATACCGATGTTGATCTCTTCGTCAGATACCTGATAATTGTTATCCGAAGAGGAGAAATCCAGCATTTCCATATCCGGATAAGCCACACAGGCTGCCATTGCAGTCGGCTGGTCGGTACAGATCAGGTCACATGCTCCGGATTCCAGAGATACCAGCATCGTTCCTGTGGTTTCATAAGCCGGCAGTTTGTTTACATCTTCGATCTGATCAAGGCAGGTATCATACCATACGGTGTTGATCTGAGAAGTAGCCGTTGCACCCTTTAAGTCTGCCAGACCTTTTGCATCTTTATACGGTCCGTCCTTTTTTACCAGTGTCACGATGGATGCATAATAATACGGGTCTGTGAAATCTACGGATTCCAGACGTTTTGCGGTAATAGACTGTCCTGCGATCGCACAGTCAATGGCTCCGGAACTTACCGATGTCGGAAGGCTGTCCCAATCCATCTTTACGATCTCCAGATCCCAGCCAAGCTCTTCACAGATGTGTTTTGCCATCATAACGTCATAGCCGTATGCATAATCAGAAGAACCTGAAATCGGAACGGCTCCGTTGGAATCATCGCTCTGTGTCCAGTTGTACGGTGCATAGGCACATTCCATGCCGACACGCAGGGTTTTCTTTTCCCCGGAATCCGCTGCTGCCGCATCGCTTCCTGCTTCACTTTCTGTTTTGCTTCCGCCATCTGTGGATGCTGCCTGCTTGCTTCCGCATCCTGCCATAGACATCGTTACTGCTGCTACAAGTACTGCTGCTAATGCTTTTTTCTTCATTGTTCCGCTCTCCCTTTCAATCCAGGAAACCTGCCGTGACAGTTTTCCTTTACATTTTAAATTTTAAATTTGATAAAAAAGGACAGAGAAGTCCAGAATCCGACCTCTCTGTCTTCTTGTTATCATACCTCAGCCATGCTGCTTTGTCAACGTCTGTCAGTTAAAAAATCTGGCTCCCATATAGCCCACCTGGCCATTTACGGAAACCTTGTACCATCCGCCCTCATCTCCTAAGAACTCTACGGTCGTACCTGCCTCAAACTGACCGATGATGTTGTCACCGTAGTCCGGGTAAGAACGCATGTAGCATGCGGAATTGATCGTCATGTAAACCGGCTGGGCAGCATCCGTCTGCGGCGTTGTCACATCCTGCGTGTCATTGCTGTAGTCACTGCCATCGGTCGTTGTATCATTGCCTGCATTATCATATGTACCATCGCTGCTCTGTGAACCATTACTGTATGTGCCGTCACTGTTCTGTGAAGCATTGTTTGCGGAATTGCTGCCATTTTGGCTGTTATCTGCTGTACTTCCTTTACTGTCTGTACCTGCATTGGAAGATGTTGAACTTTCGGTCTGCTTTTCTGTCGCTTTTTCCGTCTGTTTTTTGGTTTCTTTTTCGGTCTGTTTTTTCGTTTCTTTCTCTGTCTGCTTTTTCGTTTCTTTTTCAGTCTGTTTCTTTGTCTCAGTTTCTTTTCCGGTCTCTGTCTGTGCCTCTGTATTTTTACGGATCACAGCCGGATCACTGTTTCCATTGACCTTTGAAGAATAAATCTTCAGTCCCAGGATTGAACCGCCGATGATCAGTATCACGACAACACCGACCAGGAAATAACGCAGGTTATCCGATAACCATTCTTTAAAATCTCCCATTTGGATCCTCCTTGTTTTTGATTTTATGCTGCAGCCTTTCACAGATACTGCTTTTCACTGTGCGAAATAACTGCACTGTCTGTAAGTATATCATGCTTTCCTGCTATAATCCAGTGAAATATTTTTCCAGATGCTCCCTTTTTCATCAGATTTTTCGGATCACATCTCTTTTTACCGGATTCTGTACTCTGTATACAAAATACTGGCTTTCACGTGTATTCTGCCTAAACAAAAATAAGAAGAAAGTGGAACTCTTCTTCAAAAATTCCTCTTTCTTCTTATTTTATATCATTTTATTTCATATTGTTTCTGTCATCCGCTTTCAGCAAACGCACCTTACAGTTCGTTTCCGTTCGGTGTACCTTTCAGATAACTCATGGCATTATCCAGTGTCACTTCACTGATCGCTGCCAGTGCTTCTTCGGTAAAGAATGCCTGATGAGATGTCACCATAACATTCGGGAAGGATAACAGTCTTGCAACGGTTGAGTGCTCCAGGATCGTCTCGGACATGTCTTCGTAAACGGAACCGTTCTCTTCTTCGTACACATCCAGACCAACGGCAAAGAATTTGTTCTCGCGGATTCCCTGGATCAGGTCATCTGTCTTGATCAGTCCGCCTCTTGAGGTGTTGACCAGGATCACACCGTCTTTCATTTTCTGGATCGTGTCGATATTGATCATGTGATGTGTCTCTTCCATCAACGGGCAGTGAAGGGAGATCAGGTCAGACTGTGAAAGCAACGTATCCAGATCAACATATTCTACGAAATCCAGATCTTTGTTCGGGTACATATCGTAGCCGATCACTTTCATACCAAATCCGTGGCAGATACGTGCCATCGCAGCACCGATTTTTCCGGTTCCGACGATACCTGCGGTCTTTTTGTAGAGGTTGACACCCATCAGTCCGTTCAGACTGTAGTTGTTCTCACGTACTTTAATGTACGCTTTGTGCGTGTGGCGGTTTGCCGTCAGAGCCAGTGCCATCGCATGCTCTGCAACGGCTTCCGGTGAGTAGCTCGGTACGCGTGTTACGGTCATGCCGTAGCCTTTTGCTCTCTCGAGATCTACGTTGTTGAAGCCTGCACAACGCATCAGGATCAGTTTTACCTTGCATGTATTTAAAATATCGATTGTCTCCGCACTCAAGTCCATATTTACGAATGCACACACGGCTTCATAACCGGCAGCCAGCATTGCTGTCTGAGGAGTAAGATTCGGCTCAATGTATACAACATCCAGATCTTTGTATTCTTCTTTGTCCAGATACGCATCAAAAGATTTTATGTCATAACTTTTCGCACCAAAAAACAAAATTTTCATAATTTTATTGCCTCCTTTTCTTTTCTTGTTAGTATGAACTTACAGCCATATTATATACAAAAAGCAGAGTAATGTAAAGGAAACAATTTCTCATCTGGAACCTCTTTGATCCGTTGAAAGCCATATCAGATGCAAGACCATATCCCGTCACTGATAAATGAGGTCTTATTTTGCGGCAGCTGCCAGGATCTCTGCCGCTTTCTCATAACCTAATTCTGCGGTATTCAGGCAAAGGTCATAATGATTACGGTCACCCCAGGTTTTTTTTGAAAAATAATGATAATAATTGCCCCGCTGAACATCTCTTTTATGTAATTCCGTGACCGCATTGCTCTGTGCAACACCATCCACTCTTATGATGCGTTCTGTTTTTGCATGCTGGTCGCTGCTGTAGATAAAGACATTTAAAAGCTCTGTTTTGTCTTTCAAAATTTCAGCCGCACATCTTCCAAGAAAAATGCACGGTCCTTCGGACACCAGCTGACGCATGACTTTTGCCTGAGCCTCGTAGATCTCATATGGTTTTGTGATCTTGTCAAAATCGCTGGCATAGCTGGTCGCCATGGCAATACTGTACAGGATGCTTCCCATACGTTTCTCGTCGTAATCTTTCATCATGCCAAGGTCAATGCCGTATTTTTCGCTGGCAAGTACCAACAGTTCACCGTCATAAAACGGGATTCCAAGTTTCTCTGAGAGAAGCTTTGCGACCTCCCGGCCGCCGCTTCCGTATTCTCTGTCAATTACGATCGTTTTTCCTCTCATTATGCCTGTACCTCACTTTGTTCAAACTGGCTGGTATACAGATCTGCATAGAATCCGCCTTTTGCCAGAAGTTCTTCATGATTTCCCTGCTCTACAATGTCACCGTCACGCATGACCAGGATGATATCCGCATTCTTGATCGTGGACAGGCGGTGTGCGATCACAAAACTGGTTCGTTTCTGAGTCAGCTGATCCATCGCCCTCTGGGTCAGAAGCTCCGTTCTCGTATCGACGCTTGAGGTTGCCTCATCAAGGATCAGCATCGGGCTGTTCTGGATCATTGCCCTTGCGATCGTGAGCAGCTGTTTCTGTCCGGCTGAAATCGAAGTATTGTCTGTCAGAATGGTATCATAGCCCTGCGGCAGTGCTTTGATGAAGCTGTGGATGCCACACGCCTTGCAGGCATTTATCATCGTTTCTTCGGATACATTTTCATTATTATATAGAAGATTCTCACGCACACTGCCCTCGAACAGCCAGGTGTCCTGAAGCACCATGCCGAATTTTCTGTGGACATTTTCTCTTGTCATATCTTTTGTGTCCACACCGTCAATCGTAATGGTACCGCCGGTTGGCTCAAAGAATCGCATCAGCAGGTTGACAAGTGTCGTTTTTCCGGCACCGGTCGGACCGACGATGGCTGCTTTCTGTCCCGGTTTTACGTGAACGGAGAAATCGTGGATGATCTCTTTGTCCGGCACGCTCGGGTAGGAAAATTTCACATGGGAGAATACCACATCGCCCTCTACTTCTTCTACATTTGCCATCTTTGCGGATTCATCTTCCAGCTCTTCCTCGGAAAGGAACTCAAAAACTCGCTCGGAAGCGGCTGCCGCGGACTGGATGTTTGTCATACCCTGGGAGATCTGACGCAGCGGCTGTTCAAACAGACGCACATAGATCAGAAATGCCGTGATCACGCCAAAGGTGATCTGACCTTTCATAACGAGCAGGGCACCGATGATGCAGACTGCCACATAGCCGAAGTTTCCGATAAACGTCATCAGCGGCTGCATCAGTCCGGATAAGAACTGTGATTTGTAGTTTGCCGTTCTGACATCTCCGTTTAATTTTTCGAAACGTTCTCTGACTTGTCCCTCTGCTCCGGAAATACGGATCACATCATGACCGGCATACATTTCTTCGATGTAGCCGTTCAGCTCACCCAGGCTTCTCTGTCGGTCGGTGAAGTAGCGCTGGGAGTGTTTCATGATTAGCACCATCAGCACCAGACCGAGCAGTGTGGTCACAACAGTGGTCGTTCCGAGAATCCAGTTGGTGTAGTACATCATGATCATACAGCCGATAAACTGTGCCACTGCTGATACGATCGCTGCAAGGCTGTTAGAAAATGCCTGACCGATCGTGTCCACATCGTTCGTCACACGGGAGAGCACATCCCCATATGAATGTTCTGAGAAATACTTCAGTGGCAGGCGGTTGATCTTTCCGTCAATATCTTTTCGCATACGCTTGGAAAGTTTCTGTGTCACCGTTGCCATGATAAAGTGCTGTGAGAAACTGCACAGGGCACTGATCAGATACAGTCCGAGAAGAAAAACTGCCACTTTGAAAATGCCGTTCATATCGATGCCGTCATCCTGATGGGCTGCCCGGAACTCATCGCTTAAACGGATGTTGTTCACGATGTTCTGTGCAAGCTCGGAGTTTTTGTCCGTCAGGTCGAGATTCTGAAAATCAATACTTGACGGATCGGTTCCCTCCGGCAGATAGTCCATGATGTTGATCTGTCCGGACTGGATCTGTTTCTGGATGTCTTCCTGAACTGCTTCGGTGGAAATCCCGCCGGTCAGTCCGTTATATATATAATCTGTGATCTTACTGATCTGATTCGGTCCTGCGATCGTCAGAACTGCACCTAATGCCGCCATGATCAGTGCAAATAAAATGATACCTGCTTCTTTTTTGCAGTAAGAGAACAGATTGCTCAATGCGGCTTTCAGATTCTTTGGTTTTTGTCTTTTTTTATGCATGATTCCGCATCTCCTTTACGCAAGTTCCGCTTTTGAAAGCTGAGATAAAGCAATTTCCTGATAAACTTCACAGTTTTTCATCAGTTCTTCATGGGTTCCGATACCTGCCATCTTTCCGTCATCGAGTACGATGATCTTGTCGGCGTGGCGGATCGTTCCGATACGCTGTGCCACGATCACGCAGGTGGTACCTTTAAGGTCGGTGGAAAGTCTTCTTCGCAGTTCTTTATCTGTTTTATAATCCAGGGCTGAAAACGAATCATCAAAAATCAGGATTTCCGGATTTCTGGCGATTGCACGGGCGATCGAAAGTCGCTGTTTCTGACCTCCGGAAACATTGCCGCCGCTCTGTGCGATATGGCTGTAAAGACCTTCTTCCATTTTATCAATAAATTCCTGTGCCTGCGAGATATCGATGGCTTTCTTTACATCCTCTTCGGTGATCGCTTGTGCCGCCTCACCAAACGCAACGTTTCCTTCGATCGTATCGGAGAACAGGACTGCTTTCTGTGTAACATATCCCATCTTGTCATACAGTCCGCGGAAACTGTAATCTTTTACATTTTTGCCATCAATCAGCACTTCGCCCTCGCTGGCATCGTAAAGTCTTGATGCCAGACCTGCAAGCGTTGATTTTCCGGAACCGGTCGCTCCGATGATGGCAAGTGTCTCGCCCTGGTTTACCTGGAAACTGATGTGTTCCAGACAGTTTTCTGCGGCTCCCGGATAGCGGAAGGACACATCGTTGAATGTGATGCTGCCTTTTTCTTCCGTCTGTCTGCCGTCATCTTTTCCTTCTCTGACTGCGATATCGGAGTTCAGCACTTCATTAATACGGCCTGCAGATACCTGTGCTCTTGGAAGCATGACAAAAATCATAAGCAGCAGCACAAATGCCATAACTACATACAGGGCATAGGAATTAAATGCCACTACATCACCAAGCATATCCGCCCTTGAACCGATGGCCGTGAATATTTCCGTCATTGTTCCGTTTAACGGAATTGAAATGTCATCAACCAGTTTTGCTCCCAGCCAGTAAATACCAAGAGATAATGCACTCTGTACAAAAATCATCACCGGGAACAGAAATGCCATGCCACGCATGGTGAACATCTGCGTTTTCATCAGATTTTCGTTGACGTTTTCGAATTTGTCTTCCTGATATTTTTCGGCATTGAATGCACGGACCACTTTCAGTCCGGTCAGATTCTCGCGGGTCACACGGTTGACGTCATCGACCTGTTTCTGTACAGTCTTGAATTTCGGAAGCAACACTGCCATCAGGGTTCCGATCACGACCATGATCAGCACGACTGCTGATGCCGTCAGAACGGATAACTGCCAGCTCTTGCCGACAATCTTCACGATCGCCCAGGCTGCCATGATCGGTGCTTTGATCATCACCTGCAGTCCCATGGCTACGAGCATCTGGATCTGCGTGATATCGTTTGTCGTACGTGTGATCAAGCTTGAGGTAGAAAATTTGCTGATCTCGCCCGCCCCAAAATCAAATACCTTATGGAATACTTTTCCTCTGACATTGTGACTGAAATCTGCTGCAATCTTTGCAGCCAGATAACCGACAATTACCGCCAGCAGGGCACTTCCGAGTGCACATGCCAGCATCTTCCCGCCTGATAACAGATAATCTGAGATCGTATTGCTCTCAGAACTGATCAGAACGGTGATTTCTTTTGTATAATCCGGCAGTTTCAGATCCAGAAACACCTGACCTGCGATCAGAAGAACGGCAAGAAACGCAAGTCCTTTGTCCTTCTTTCGCATATCTTTCAACAAATGCCACATATGATTCACCTTTCTTTCTTCTTTATCTTCCAGATTTTTTCCGGTATTTTTTTATTCTTGCTCTTTTTCATTTTCCGGCTGTTTTTCCACAGACCAGACACTTACCTGATAATCGACCAGCCGCTTTCTCCAGGCCTTGTCATCCAGTGTACTGTGTCCGGTATCGGTAACGCGTTTCATCACATAATGCATCAGAATAGAATTTACGGAAAGGGCTGCCATCTCAAAATCCATCTCTTTGACTTCCCCGGCTTCCATCTTTCTTTTCAGAAGTGTCGGCAGCCACGGAATCCGGTTCTTCCAGATGCTTCTGACCTCTTCTTCTGACAGAAATTCCCTGACACCGTTCTCACGCACCATCATGCGGATAAATTCCAAATGCTCATCGATCACCGTCATAAAATTGATATAGGCTGCATCCAATGCCGCATCCAGCGGCAGTTTTTCGTATACATCCTGCTTTTCCGGCTCCTGAAGCTCCTGAAACATTTCCTGCATATTGCCGGTGATGACTTCTTTGAAAATTTCTTTTTTCCCACCTGGAAAATAATGATACAGAAGTCCGTCCGCCAGATCCACACTGCGGTTGATCATACGGACCGTCGTTCCTTTATAACCATTTTGTGCAAACAGATGTTGTGCCGATGTGAGCAGTTTCTGTCTGGTTGCCGCCGCCTGCTCCTGTCTCTGATTTTTTGTCCCCTGACTGCTCATTTTCACACCTCCTGTAACTTTTCGTTCAACATTTGTTCAACGAGAATATAGCACCCTGCCCGGTATCTGTCAACGACTTTATATTTTTTTCATTTTCTTTATCTTTTGTTTGTCGCTTTTTGCTGTGTTTGTCACTCTTTACTGGTAAACAACTGAGATTTCTCCATTTTTTTCTCACTTTTTTATCTTATGATAACGTGGTATTTTCTTATGCTTTGTGTTAAAATATCTGCGGATTCCTAATCCTTTACGGCATCTTCTGCCCGCAGCATCATGAGCAGATTTTCCATGATGTCGGGGGCAACAGATGCCCTGTAAATAGTTTCCGAAATTTATTAATTAATAAGAAATGAGGTCTTTTATTATGAAGAAAAAAATTGCTATGCTACTGTGTGCCACACTGTTCTGTGCGTCTGCACTGACCGGATGCTCAAATCTTGACAACGCCGGTACAACCGCTTCTTCCCGTTCTGCTGCCGATTCAGTCGTTGCAACTGAAAGTGCCGCAGAATCTGAAACTGCTGCGGATACTGCTGACCATTCCGAGACAGCTGCTGAATCTGAGGCTGCTGATACCGAGGCATCTTCTGAAAATGTGACAGCAACCGAAGCTGCCGCTGATATCTCCGATACCACGGTTGCCGGATGGCAGTTCGTTGTCGAAAAACTGGAAAAGAACAAATCTCTGGAAAACGTCAGCGTTGACCTTGGATACACCGGCGTTGAGACAAATGATTATGTGAAGGAAGCTTCTGACGGAAACGTTTATTATCTGATCAAAATGCAGATCAACAAAGATGGCAGCACGGAAGCTATCGACTGGGCTTCCCTGAAACTGACCGACAGCGATGGAAATGAATACACCCGTATCGACGATGAATTTCTGACCAACCTCGGCATGACACGTATGGCAGGTACCAAGCTGAACTTTGGTTCCAACGAAGGCTGGATCGCTTTCGAGATCAAGGAAGATGCTTCTGGTCTTACCTTATCTTACCCGTTTGAATCCGAAACTTATTCCTGTGAATTACCGGATCTTCAGTAACTGTTTTTCGGAAGTTCAAACAAGAACCTGAAACTATGATCTCTATGGCATTTTTGCCGCAAATATCACGATACAAGGAGTGTTTTTATGAAAAACAAAGTGCTTTTATCCCGTCTTTGCATCTGTACTCTGACTGTTTCTCTGCTTGCCGGCTGTTCTTCCGCCGGTTCGACTTCCGAAACAGCAAACAACAGTGAAACAGAAAGCATTTCTTCGGAAACAGCTTCCGAAACATCTTCTGAAAGTGAATCTGCAACGACTGCTTCCGCTTCCTTTGCTTCTCTTGAAAAAACGGATCTGTTTGAGCAGCAGAACAGCATTGATGAAGCCCTGCAGCAGGAGGCATCCGCCGGATATTCTTTTGAAGAACCAAATGTGATCGTCAATCCTTACGGCAATTCTCCGCTGACTGCTGTCGCTGCCTTCCACACAGATAAAGAGCTTGGCGGCACGGTCACCGTCAAAGGAAAAGATGAAAAAAATGACATTACCGGAACTTTCGAAGCTGCAACGGATCATCTTGTCCCGATCTACGGGCTGTATAATGGCGCTACAACAGAAGTAGTCCTGACACTGGAGGATGGCACTTCCACAACCGTAGAAGTTACCACCGAAAAAACTGATATCAACGTCGGCACGATCGAGACAACCATGAGTGATGATTCTGCCTATGATTATTCCAATCTGACCTTTGTCTGCTCTTCTGCCGGTATGCTCTACGCACTGGACAGTGCCGGTGACATCCGCTGGTACTTCACAGATGGCGGAGTACTTGGCGTTCATCAGCTGAAGAATGGTCATCTGATGATGCCGACTTCTTTTCTTCTGAAGAGTATGTACTACAAAGCAGGTCTTCAGGAAATCGATCTGAGCGGCAAGATTTACCGCCAGTACATGATCCCGGGCGGTATGCACCACGATTTCCAGGAACTGCCGGACGGCAATCTGCTGGTTGCCGGAGACAGTCCGGATCTTTCCACCGTAGAAGATTATGTTGTGGAGATCGACCGTGAAAGCGGCGAGGTTGTCTGGGAATTAAACGCAGCTGATTTGATTGGCAAAGAAGACGGACAATCCGCTTCGATTGCAACTGACGGTTCCGATGAGATTGACTGGTTCCATAATAATTCTCTGTGGTACGATGAGAAAAATGATCTGGTTCTGCTTTCTGCACGCCATAAAGATGCGATCATCGCCATCCACAAATCGGACAAATCCCTTGCCTGGATCCTCGGTGATCCTGCCAACTGGAATGGCGTAGATAAAAAATATTTCTTCACCCCGACCGGTGATGATTTTGAATGGCAGTATGCACAGCATCAGATCACTATGCTTGATAACGGTGATATTATGATGTTTGACAATGGTACTGCAAAAGTAAAATTAAGCGATAATGACAACCGTGTTTCCGGTGATGATATCTACTCCAGAGCCGTCGTTTACCATATCAACACCGATGATATGACGATCGAGCAGGTCTTTGAGTATGGAAAAGAACGTGGTCCGCAGTGGTATTCTGACTGGATCTCCGGTGTAATTTCCCTGGATGGCACAAAAGACCAGCTCTGGATCACAGCCGGTGCCAACCTCTATGATGAAGAAAACAACCGCTATGATCACTATCCGACCGACATGATGAAGCAGGGACTGATCAAACGCACCCATATCGACCAGGTATCAAACGGCACACTTGCTTACGAGATCCTGATCTCCGGCGATACTTATGCATCCCTGACTTACCGTTCTCTCCGCCTGCCGCTCTATACCGAAGGAGCCACACTTGATGTAAATGCAAAAGGCGAGCTGCTTGGAACACTCGGCGAAACTGCCACCGCAGATTACACGGCAGATCTTGAAAATGCCGCAGCACTTCCGGAAGGATGGGCATTCACCCTGGATGATGCGAAATTCTCCTTAAAAGGTGCTTACACTACAGACAAAGCTTCCGATGCACTGGAAGATGCTTACGTGATCTTAGTAAGCGGAGATGAGACAAAAGCTTACGCACTGACCCAGTATGGCACTGCCGGTGACGATGCAACAAAAGTTACCGTTTCCGGATGGGTTTCCCCGGTTGGCCTGGAAGGCAAGACCTGGGATATTTACCTTTCTGTCGATGGACAGGTTTATGAAAGCGGACATTCCATCGCATTGTAAAAGATTTGCACAAAACATGAACTATCTGCAGATCATCTCAGAAAGTATGCTTATTTCTGATTGATTCTGTATAAAAGACCGGGGATTTCTCGTGTGAGAAATCCCCGGTTCTATTATTCCCTGTCTTTTGTTAAATGATAATCTTTCAGGCATCGTTTCAGCCCTTCCTTCGCATCACTGAAAAGGATTCCTCTCTCCTTTGCTTTTGTACAGTCCATCCACAGATTATGTGCCGGCGGCACTTCTTCCGGTTTCCTGTCACTTTTCAGGAAGTGCAGCATTTCACAGGTGATATCATACATCGTCTGCTTCGTTTCACTTCCAAAATTGTAAACGCCTCCCGGAAGCATAAAAATCTTCGGCATATTTTCTGCAACTTCACGAAGATAGGTGATCCCCCGGTACTGTTTTCCAAACGTCAGAACCTGCTTTTCGTTTAACAGCATACGAAGATAATTTGACCTTTCTGCCGGATAATCATACATCCACTCTGCCCGCAGCATCACCGCATCCGGCTTTACATCCAGAACCCGCTGTTCCATCTCCAGCTTATGCCTGCCGTAAACATTACAAGGACTGGCATCTTCCTCCTTATATGGACCTTCACCTGCACATCCGCGGTATACCTGATCCGAACTGAAACAGATCATTTTTTGTTCTTTCGCTGCTTTTGCAAGAAACAACGGCAGACGCACATTTGCTTCATAAGATGCCCCCGGATCTTTTTCACACGTCCCGACATCTGAGATTGCTGCTGTATGGATGATAACGTCTGCTCTGCTTTTCTCAATCATGTTTCGGATCTGTTCTTCGCTCATACCTCGCATGGACGGTGCCGCAACCGTATCATCCAGATCCTGCATCAGACGATTGCCCACAAAACCATGAGCACCTGTGATTAATATTTTCATGTTATCGCTCGCTTTCTATATTCTGACAACAGCCAGTTTAATCGTTTCGATTCTTATATACATGTATAAAAAAATGTTAGTCAAATCTTAGTCAATTATAAGAAAGAGCACCCTTTCACAGGATGCTCTTTCTTTTGTTTTTGCCGTATTTTCGGGCTTTTTCTGTCAAGCTGGAAAAGGGACTTGAACCCTCGACCCCTTCATTACGAGTGAAATTTAATCATTTTTGTATTCTTTGCCAGCTTCCAAGAATTGCGGAAAATAAAGCTTTTTTCTATCCTGTTTCTTTGCCAATGTGGCTACTATAGCACGGTTTTTGATAATTTTGCAAGCTGTTGTTAACCAAATGTTAACCAAATTACAGCTCATTAAGTGCTTCCCTTTCCGTGGCACTTGTCCAGGAATGTTCGAAACGCTGCACACCTGTGCCGCTGATCGCTCTGGAATAGATCCGCTGCCGGTCAGCTTCCGGAAAAAACGGCTTGAGCTTCTTCGCCCTTGATGGCTTTCTAAGCTCCCTGAGTGCCTTTCTCTCATGCGTCCTTGCCATCTCCACCGAACATCCCAGCTCCTCGCCTATCTGTTTGAGTGTGCGGCTCTGCTGGTACCGCATCCGGATAGTTTCCGCCTGTTTTTCCGGCAACGTGTCCACCGTTCCCCACAGTACCGCCCTCAGCTCTTCCTGCTCTACCCTGTCCAGTACATCCCCCTCAACGTCAGCCGATCCCGGCAGCAGATCACCCACCGTGCAGTCTTCATCCTCTCCCACGCTCATGTCAAGGCTCTGTATTCTGCCCGTGCTGGCACTTCTGGCAAGTTCTATGGTATTGCTCTGTATATCACCAAAATACCGCCGTAGCTGGTCATTTGCTGGCTTACAGCCGTATTCTTTCCGGTGATCGTCCACTATTTTTTCATACTGGTGAGCCTTTGCCCTGGCATGGGATGGAACACGAACCACAGAACTACAGTTCTCCACATATCTCCGCATCTGCTGCCGGATCCAGTAACCGGCATAGGTCATAAAAGCTATGCCCTCCTGCGGTTTATACTCATCTACCGCCCTGCAAAGCCCTATGTAACCCTCCTGTTTCAAGTCCTCGATGTCCTCAAATGCCTGGTAATTCTTTGCCACCAGTGCAATATATCCCCGGTTCTGCTCCCAGAGCCTCAGCATATTGCCTGGAACGTCCACGCCTGCCTGGATCCGTGCTACAAGCTGCTCGTTTGTCACGTTTTCTTCTCCCATCTTCGCCACCTCCGCATATAAAGAAAGCCCCGGAACTTCTGTCCGGAGCTGTTCTGCAGTTCTGATCGGCTTATAAACCGGCTGCCTCTCTCATAATCAAGTTGACGATATCGCCATAATCTGCACCAAGATAAGTGTCTGCCGCATCCCCGATCTCATGCCCATATGCTTCGCACAGCTTCACCAGGTCATTTTTTACTTCCGGCAACAGGTGCAGCGTTTTCGGGTATCCGTCTGCCAGCATATCAAACTTATTTCTGATCTGTTTGACCGCTCCTGACCCGTCCACGGCTTTTCCTTCCAGGAAGCTCTTGTTATTCTCCTTTGCGACTGCTGCCAATGCCAGGAGTGCAAGCCTGTTACCCTTGAACTTCTCCGCTACGCTTCCGATCAGCTCCAAAGGCAGTGCTTCCGGACTGTTTGCCAGGAGTCCAACGCACGGCATAAGCTCCGGATCCGCAACGTTAAGCGTCTGATCCAGACTGTTCACGGTGTTTTCAAGGCTTTCAAGCTGAATCCTGATCGTGTCGCACGTTCCGGCGGTCTTTCTGACAAGATTCTCTCTTGCCGTCTGCGTCTGCTTCTCTTTATATTCTTTCGTGTATTCGATCTGTTTCTGTACTGCTGCCAGTGTCTCCGTATAATCTTTATATGCACTTACCAGTTTGCCCAGTTCGCTGAGTACGTCTGTTGAAATGTTCGCTACTTCTTTTACAAGCATATCGTTTGCCATAGTCTTTACCTTGTCCTTTCTGATCTGTAATATTGCCCCGGCACGGAAACAAAAAAAGCGTAGGAACAAACCGACTCTGCTTGAGTCCTGTTCATTCCCACGCTTGTTAAGCTTCCGTTTATGGCTCTGTGCCGTATAACCGGGGTACTTCTGCCCCTATTATAACGTACTCTGTGGCTCTGTACAAGCTTTTATTGTCTTGCCTGTGCCATTTTTCCAAGAGCTTCTTGTAGTACCTTAGAACAGCTTATGCCGTTCTGCTCTACGAAAGTGTTAAGCCATGCCGGAATTGTAAGGGTTTTCTTTACGGCATTACTGCCGTATTTTGCCGTGTATGCGTCCATATCCAGGGCAACCAGACTGACAAACTGCCCCGGTTCGGCTGTTACGTCCTGGATCAGCGAAGCATGAGGCACCGGGTTGCCGTCTTCCAGCTCGGTCAGAACCCAGCCACTCGCCGCATCTTCTGCCATGAATAAGGCTTCCGCCATGTCCTCGCCCTCGGTCACGCATCCCGGAAGGTCTGGAAATTCAACCGTATAGCCGCCGCTGCCATCCTCAAAAGGTGTAAATAATGCCGGGTAAACTAATTTCATCTATCATCACTCCTTTTCTTGGGGAGGCTGGGGCTTTATGCCAGCCCCGCCTGTTTCAAGATTGATTTTACTGTTGTCGGGTTCAGGTCTTTCCCTGCGTGTCCTGGGACAGTTACCTTACCCGGTTTCGCTGGGTGCTTATACTGGTGATGTGATCCAACTTGTTTCACTTCATACCAACCATCAGCCCTCAGTATCTTGTCAATTTCTCTGTAACGCATGTGCACCTCCCTTACACCGTCTATTATAGTACGTGTTGCACGTATTGTCAAGGTATTTTATACCTATTATACGTATTATTCTGTAAAAAAAGAAAGCAGCTTTTCCGGCTGCTCTCCTGTCTATTATTCGCCATTCTGCGGCATCTTATCCGCTATGCCCTCTATTTCCACATAAGCCTTTTTATAACGTCCCTGCTGCCCTTTTGCGACCTTGCAGGAACGCATGACCGGTGACAGCATGGCAACGATCTGCTTCAACTCTTCCGGTTTCTCGTAGCTGATTTTTATTTTTGCACCCACTAGCCTCTCCTTTCCGGTTCTGGGATCTCCTGCCAGAACCTTGACATTTCTTAACATCCAAGGGTGTCGACCGTTTCGACCCCCTCATTATATTTTCAACGTTAACATTTGTTAACATTCTGCAAGGTGTCATTGTTCTGGTGACCCCTTTTGATGGTCTGACATTCCGGACAATCCTTGCATGTCTCCACCATTTCTGCCAGCCCCTTTTGGGGCATTAATTTGTTTACGCCCTGCTGCCGTCCGTCTGCCTCTGGTAACGGTTTCAGGAAGGGCAGCAGCTCTATTCGTGGTTTTGGAACGTTGCAACGCTGAGTCGGTGTTTTCCCTGGTCAGCATCCGCACGCCTGCCTCTTTCGTTTCGCTGGATCATACAGATCTGCTTTGCCATATCTACAGAAATGAAGTGTTCTATGATTCTTCCACCGTTTTCTAAATTTTTAGAAACCGTCATGTAGTCCTCATTTTCAGTAAATCCATATGTTGACATATTTTTAAACCAATCAGCATATTTACTTTTAATTTCCAGACCTGCGTGTAGATCTTCCAGGTTAAGGAAATACTGGCGGTACTGTCTGCCCTTTTCGTTTCGCTCCGGAACGTTGCGAACGCTCGTTATTGTTTCCGAACGCTCGCATTTCTCGACTTCCCTTCGACTTCAACAGCTGTCTGTTCATGCGTGTCACCGTGTTCACTAATTGCAATGTTGTTAAGTAACTCAATGATTGTATTGTACTGCTTTGACATTTCTGCCACACTCACAAGTGCTTTATATGCATATTCCGCTGCAATGTCGCTTCTTAACTTGTTTTCATCCCAAAAATACAGCTTGCTTCTGTCCGATGATTCTTCCTCAAACTCCATGTTAAGCTGATAAGCCATGTATTTTCCTCGTTCTGTCGCTCTCTCTGCCTCTCCCAAGGGGTCCTCAAACGCTCTCACCAGCTTCAGAAGCTCTTGTAATTTCTCTGTGTCTACGATCGTCTTACCCTTCATCATCTTTTTTGTCCTTGCCCTTTCCGCCGCCCTGTGCTATTCTGGCAGCAGGACGGCTATTCTGTGTTTATTTTACCTTGTCGACTTCAACCAGAACGTCCCCAGCGATGCAGAACGCTCCACTGCTGCCGATACAGCTTGTAAGGCGGCTGAGGTGTCCGCTAATGCCTTCGAGAGCGTCTGCAATTCGCTCAAGCTGTTCAATTTCCATTGCTTTCTCTGCCTGTTCCAGGCTGATCGTGCACTCTCCTGCGGTGTCCGCACATTCTTTGATAATTTCCAGCGTTCTCACGCTTCCCTCTCGCTTCATCATGCTTTCTTCACTCCTTTTTCTAACTCTACGGTTCTGTAAGTAGTTTCCTTGAGCCGCAACACATTCACAAGTTTATAGATCTTTTCCCATGCTTTCGGGTCTTCAATGTGCTGCAACATGACAAGCGTGCTGTCTTTGTACTGTTCCGGTTTCTGCTTCGGCAGCAGTCCCCCCGGCAAATGCCATTGAATACATAAAACGGATATTTTCGCCGCTCGCCTTGCTCATTGCTTTAAAAACTTCTACTGTCATATCCACTGTTGAAGCCGGTTCTTTTACGTTCTCCATATTGCCTCCCTGTGCTTATTCAAATACTTCGTTTGTCAATGCTTTAACCGTTGTATAAATCTTCTTCCATGCCTCCTGATCTTCCAAATGCATCAGCATAACAAGTGTACGGTCTCTGTATGGCTCTGGTTCTGGCTGCTGATCCGCAAACATCCCAGCAAATGCCACCAGGTACAAGTGTCTGACCTGATCCCAGCTCGCTTTGCTCATTGCTCTGAAAAGTTTTACCATCATGTCTGTTGCTGGCATCGGTGCCGGTGTTTCTCTGTTCTCCATGTGCTTCTCCTTGTGCCGGTATCCTGTCCGGTTCTCTTTGTTCGCTCTTTGTTCGTTGCCCTTTAGGGACTCAGAAAATGAAATATGTTACCCCTGTTTTTTACATCCCACTTCCCAGAGTCCCCTGAATTTCCTGAAGCCACGAAGTATTAACCATAATGTCGTTCAGTTCTTCGTTCATTGTGTCCATAGCAGGCTTGAGCAGAAGAACTTTCATAAACTCAAGTGCCTCGCTTCTGGTAAACCCTCTGTCAGTCAGAATGTTAAGGTAGTCCATGCCTCTGTCAACCTGTTCTTTAAACTCTTCCAGTTTTTCGAGATGTTCTGCTTCAAGCCGTTTCTTTGCTTCCTCTAACTCTTTTCTTTCCTTTTCTTCTCGTCCAGATAAATAATCTGTGGTAGTATCCAGTATTTTTGCCCATTCGTAAATCTTACCCGGGAGTGCATCCTCTTCGCCATTTTCGACTCTTTCCAAGATCGGCACGAGAGCCGTTCCGAATCCTACTTTTTTTGAAATATCTTCTAACGTCATTCCCAGCTCTTTACGTCTGGCTTTGATTCTTTCGCCTATTCTTGACATGTGTTTATCCTCTCTTTCTCTTGAATGGGGAAAAAAGGGCAAAAATTTTTCACTTCTCTTTATAGGCATAAATATAAGCATATTAGTTTACATAACTTTATATTTTTGCTCTACGTTTAGGATTTTTAAAAAAGTTCCCTTTTTTCCCTAAAATTAAAGTTGTGTCTCTGCATCCGGTAATATTTTGAGCGTTAAACCCATCACGTAAAACTCACCCTTGGTTTTTTTGATCGGGTAACCTTTTAACTGCAAGCTCTTGAAAAACGTTGATTTTTTGAGGGGTGTACGCCCTTCAAAGCAACAATAAGATTCATAATGCTTGTATACATCACCTCGTTTTAACTCATGTTTTTCTTTCGGTTCCATGTAATCCGCCAGGAAAGCCGCCACCGTGTCAGACTCGTACCTTAACCCCGCAATTTCTTCAATACTTTCCCTACTTTCGAAAATTCTTCCCTCAATTAGGGAAGTTTTGAGGGAAGAAATGCACCCCGATATGACCGCCTCCACTTCTCTTTCGTCTGCAAGCTTCCTTTTCAAGTCCGGGATATACTCGCCGGACTCTGTAAAACGGATGATAAGCAACCGCCTGTAAAATCCATTGCTTTTTTCATCCAGCACTTTCGGCAGTTCGTTGCAGGAAAATATCATTTTTGCATGGTTCTTAAAGTTGAAGATCGCCCCGCCTTTGTACTCCCCTTTTACGTCATCGTCTCCGGTAAGCTGCTTAATAACGCTCGTGTCTGTCAGTGCCGCATTTGTCAGGTCGCCGCAAGTGTTTAATATCTTCATCAGCAACACAGCCGTTGTGAACCGGTCACCGAGCTGTTGCAGTGGCACACTGCAGGTATTTTCCTGTCCAACCATAGCAGATAAGAAGTTGATCACCGTTGACTTTCCGGACTCTCCCAAGCCATACAGAATCATAAACTTTTGAAAAGTAATGTCCTTTGTCATACAGTACCCCATGAACTGAAATAACATCGCCTGGTTGTCCTTGTCCGGAATCCTGCTTTGCAGGAACTTATAGAACACGGTGTTCTCAATATTCAATCCCTCTACGTAGTTGTGCGGGATCTGGTTCACTGAGTAGTAGTCTGGTGAATGTTCGTGCATGATACCGGTTTTTACATCCAGCATACCGTTTTTGAAATTGATCCAGTCGGACGGGTAACGGTTTACCTCTTCCGGAGTCCTTGAAATGTCTTTGTTGACCATCAGCAGTTTATAAACCCTGTTCATCCTGTGGATCGTCACCAGCTCCGGGAAAATGAGTGCTCTTATATACTGCATGAGCTCCTTGCCCTCATCGTCCTTTTTGTAAACTCCGTTTGTGTATATGTACGGCTTGCCAGCTATTACAATGATATTAAGCTGTTTCAGTATGTGCTTTTCAATTTCGCCGTCCATGATGTCATACGGTCCATTCTTGCCGACTTTATGGAACGCAAAGCGGGGGTCTGCTTCTTTGTCAAGGTTTTCGCCCTTTTCTGGCTGCTCCTTACTCTCTGCCGGTTCTGTTCCATACTGCTTTTCACCTGCCGCAAGTTCCGCCTCTATTTCTTTGAGTCGCTTTCTTCTTGCAAGAGCTTCCTCCGCTCCCTTACCATTGTTGGGATTGTCATTTGCTCGTTCTCCTTTCTGTTATGCCTCTGTGAGGCTTTATTTTGCCCTGTGAGGTGTTTGCCTATGCTACGTGTGTATTTCTGCGGTTTGCCCATGTAAGAAGCTTACAGGCTACCCAAAGCCACACCGCCGCCGTTATGACAATCATATCCGCCTCTTTCAGTACGGTATACTTTGCCATCCAGCAGAAAGAACCTGCTGCCACTGCTGCCGATGCAATCCCCACAAGTGCCTCAATCAGTAATGCTCTTGCTCTCATGCTTTCACGCTCCTTTCTCTCGCTCTGTGTGCTGCTTCTTTTGCCTCTGACAGCTCTTTAAGTTCCTGATCGATGCTTTTAAGCTCTGCCTCATATTCCGGCAACCAGGACACACCAGAGTGCAACAGAATGTCCATTCTACGCTTGCAAAGCTGCGTGTATCTCAAAACTTGCTGGTCCGTCATGCTTCTGTTCCTTTCCGGTCTTAGACCTCACCCACGCACCGCCACAGTGCTTAATCTTCGATAATGTCAGTTACATCGACTTTCAGACCTGCTGCCACTTTTCCCAGCGTTGCCGGAAGCACGTTCTTGCCTTTCAGAACCTTCATGATAGTTGACTTTGGCATCTGCGTAGCTTCTTGCAGATCTGGCAGACTGATACATTTTCTTGCCATAACAACCTCTACTTTTCTTCTATCTGCTTTCATGTTCTCACCTCACTTTCTGCGTACACGTTTTCGTGTTACAATTTTATGTAATTTCGTAGTAAATCATAGTACGGTTTTTCGTATTTGTCAATATGTTTTTTTATTTTTCCGTAATCGTCCACTTTACTTTTATATATTTTCGTGTTTTAATAGAAATATGGAGGTAAGCACTATGAATGAATATATCTCAATAAGAAAAATTACAGAACGCTATAACACAACCATCAAAGAACTTGCACTAAAAACTGGTATACCTGCAACAACATTGTATTCTCTAGCAGATAAGCCGGTAGAATCTTTGAAACTTGAGTACTTAAGAAAAATTGCAAAAGCCTTAAATACTCCCGTTGATGATTTGATAGGGCAGCTTGATGAATATGAGTTGGGTGATATGTTCTGGAAAATAGGTTGGGATCAAGCTTTTATTGACATGAAAAAAGCTTTTTCTGACAATGAAATAGAACACTTTAAAACCTATGTGAATTTAAACAAAGACGATCAAAACCGAATTGATCAATTTACAGATAACTTATCAGTAAATCAAGACTTATGGGACGAACTCGCTAAAAAGAGAAAAGACTTAGAGTACAGACTGAGGGATGATCTCCCAACCAGCACCGCCCCACCCGATCGGGACGAACCGGAAGCTCTGAACGCCGCCAATGACCGAGGGGCAACACCGGAAGAAAAGAAAAATGCTGATGATATTATGCACAATCCGGATGAATGGGAATAGCTGACGCACAAGAACGGTGCAAGTGGTATCCTTAAAAGCAAGGAAACCCTATCAGACTCAACGACAAGATGGCGTCGAGTACCGAAACGGTACTTGAGACTGGGGGACAAAATGACCCTGAGATACAAGCGTACATCAAGTACGGTTGTTAAATATGCAGCAGTGAACGCAAAACTGCGTTGAGCTGATGGGACCGGATAACGAAACGTTATTGAGTCAAACCATCTATTTTGGATGATATGACGGGACAAAACACCCCATCACCTGCAGATCTATTCCCGATCAGGCTGGCATAGTAAAACACGATGCCAGGTATTCGTCATTGGTGAAGAAAACCACTTTTACTCAAAAATGAGTAAAACCGCTCCCCAAAATTGGAGAACAGTTCCATGCGTGCGTATCGTGTCAAGAAAGATGAGGTCGTGAAACGCTACCCCATGCAGTAACAAACCGTTACCCCATGCAACCGGATCCACAGACGCTGAACGATTCATTCACCGTTTCGCCGGCGAAAAAGACTTTAGCTCAGAAATGAGCAAAAGTACAGGAGGCAGACCGCTAAAAAAGGCAACAAAAAAGCTCCAGCCCTTCGGGTACAGGGTCGAAGCTTCTTTGATCTGTTTAGGTTATGCACTATCACCAGAATAGTTTACTATAATTTCAAACTTACGTCAACTAATTGCTGGTATCTGTAACTTTTTGAACTCTGATCAGACCGGCAGCAGTTGAAAAACGCTGGAAAATGTCTTAAACTTCACTCACGCACCGCCACGCAAAGAGGAAGGAAGATATTTTACAATGGCAAGTATAACAAAACGTGGGAATAACTACCGTGTAGCGGTAAGCAACGGCAGGGACAGGAACGGGAAACAGATCATAGAGACGGCGACCTTTCGCCCTGATCCGGCAAGGACAGAACGGCAGAACCAGAAAGCACTGGAAAAATTCGCTATAGAGTTTGAAGAAAAAGTGAAGTCAGGCAAGTATCTTGACGGTGAAAAGCTGACTTTTTATGCATTTGCCTGCACATGGTTGCATGAATATGCAGAACAGCATTTAACTGCTGCCACCGTGGAAGCTCACAGAATCCTTTTAGAGCAACACGTCTTCCCGGTGATCGGCAGTATCAAGCTTGCAAAAGTCCAGCCCCTGCACCTGAATAAATTATATAATGCAATGGCAACGGAACGTAAGGACGGCAACCCGGGCGGCTACTCTCCTGCCACGATCCGCCGGACGCACGCCACAGTCAGCAGCGTAATGAGCACGGCGGTTAAGTGGAACGTACTGCTTGACAATCCCTGTGAGCGTGTCACCCTGCCAAAGGTGCAGCAGTCCGAAAGCATCAAATTCTTTACGCTGGAAGAGACAGAAGCCTTTCTTTCTGCCCTGGATCAGGACTACCAGGAGAGCAAAATATCTTTGCAGCACAAAGTTTTCTTTCACCTGGCACTGTTCTGCGGCTTAAGGCGTGGCGAACTGATCGCCCTGGAATGGTCAGACGTTGACCTGGTAGAGGGTATTGTGAGCGTAACCAAAAGCACCGGTTTAGTTGGTGGTAAACCGATCACAAAACAGCCAAAGAACTCTAGTTCGGTGCGTGCGGTGTCGCTCCCGGCAAGTGTGGTGGATCTTCTGAGGGAACACAGACGGCAGCAGCTTCGTTACCGTCTCAGCCTTGGGACGTACTGGAAGGGAGATAATTACATCTTTACGCAGTCGGACGGCTCGCAGATGTACCCATCTACACCTTATGCGACCTTTCAGAAGATCATTAAGAGATATAACGACTCACTGCCGCCGGATGCCCCACCGTTGCCCAGGATACCCTTACATGGACTGCGGCATACATCCGCAACGCTCCTGATCAGTCAGAACGTTGACGTCCGGACGGTTTCCGGCAGACTTGGACACGCACAGACAAGTACCACCATGAACATATACAGCCATCAATTACAGAGTGTTGACCGCAAAGCCGCCTCTGTTTTGGATGATCTGTTACAGGCAAAATAGAAAAAACGTTAACCAAATGTTAACCAAACGTCAAAAAGAGCACCCTTTCACAGGATGCTCTTTCTTTTGTTTTTGCCGTATTTTCGGGCTTTTTCTGTCAAGCTGGAAAAGGGACTTGAACCCTCGACCCCTTCATTACGAGTGAAGTGCTCTACCGACTGAGCTATTCCAGCATCGGTCAGCAGTATTGCTGCTGACTCAAATTATTATACATGATTATTGTCTGTTTTGCAAGTATTTTCACAAAAATAATTACAATTTAACTAAGTCAAATACATTTCCCATTTCCATTGCAGATATCTGCTCGACTCAATATTCTTCATCGTAATTATATCCATCCGGGCTGTAATCGTTATACTGCTCCTGATCGTAAAAATTATCGTAAGAATTATCATCATAAACACTGCCGTCACCATTATCGCTGACTGCCGTTTCCTGCGTCTGGGTTTCTGTCTCAGACTCGGTCTCCTGGATTCCCGGAATATTGTCATCGACATCTTTTCCGGCTTCTTCTCCGTTCAGCGTATAATTCTCTTTGCTGACGGCACTGCCTTTGCTGAATCCGCTGACTTCTTCGATATGAGCACTTCGCTCCTGTACACCTGCGGACGGCTCATAATCTTTGATGCCAAACAGGTAGTCATGCAGTCTGGTAACATTCCAGGATAAGGTAACCGGAACTTCGGAATCTCCGCTCAGATCACTTGTACGGTGTTCAAACGGGAATCCGCAGGTATCCCCCAGCTGATAAGACAACATATTCATTCCCAGAGATACAATATCCGATTTGCTGAGACTGGTGGAGATCATCGGGAACACATTGTCCATGATATCTACCAGCGTCTTCATATCTGCTTTTTTTGCTTTTGCCACGATTTTGGCGATCAGCTCTCTCTGGCGTTCGGTACGTTTGTAATCGTTTCCGGCTGTATAACGGATACGGCTGTAGGATACTGCCTGCACACCGTTCAGATGATACGTGCCCGCCACTTCCGGCTCGATACGTTCATAAGATTTTCCTGTGATTTCAGAAGTTCCGACACAGTAGTTGTTCATATGTACAACCTCTTCATCTGTCAGATCAAAATCAAAACCGCCAAGTGCATCTACTACTTCTACCAGTGCATTCATATTCACCGTTACAAAATCCGTGATGTCCAGATCCAGGTTCTGGTTCAGCATATTGATCGCCCATTTATAACCGCCGTTCGCATAGGCTGCATTACATTTCCGGTAGGTGCTGTTGCCGATATCGAGATAGGAATCTCTGTATACGGATACCAGCTTCACCTCATGTGTATCGTTGTTGATGCTCGCAATCATAATCACGTCGCTGTTACCCTTGGATAAGTTGCCGTTGGAACGGTTGTCCAATCCGAACAGCGCGATCGTCGTATACCCCTTCATGATCTGCTGGGATTCCGAAGAAAGTCCCTCGTTGAATTCCAGATCGCTCTCATCGAAAGAGGTGTCCTTCTCGATTTTGGAGAGCTTCACTACCGCAAACAATACAACTGCCAGAAGCAGAAGTACCAGGATCTCAACCACAACGAGAATAATCTTCTTCTGAC
>ERZ827088.732-NODE-732-length-45677-cov-4.531849_pt1 | contig 45677 bp, 39 predicted proteins | sample MGYA00519922_ERZ827088 | MGnify/ENA primary metagenome ERZ827088 (study PRJEB31778, sample SAMEA3449254) | human gut metagenome | biome: human gut; feature: human-associated habitat; material: faeces | place: United Kingdom | collected 2010/2012 ...
CAGTAGGCTTTGAGACGATTTTTGATTTATGCCAGGCAGATTTTTCTGTCCTTTTTGAGAACTTAGCGGGATATATCAAGAAAAAAGGCTAGTCAACAAAAAAAATTCCCTACTCTCTAGCACATGCTTGCGAGAGTAGGGAATTTTCTTAATTATCAATATTGCATCCTGCAGCAGTCAGTCATCAGACTTTCTTAGGAGCATTGGCCAGCGTGGCAACCAAGAACTCATAGAACTTCTTGACCGAAGGAATCAGCACGCGTTCATCAGGAGAGTGAGGCGAACGCAAAGTCGGACCGAAGGAAATCATATCCAACCCGGGAACAATAGCTCCAATGATGCCGCATTCCAAACCAGCATGTACGACTTTCACTGCGGGCTCTGTGCCAAACTGCTCTTTATACGACTTCACCATGGCTTTCAGGATGGGCGACTCGACATCGGGATTCCATCCGGAATAGCTTCCGCTCATCTCTACCTTCATACCAGCCATCGCGAAACAGCTTTCCAGCGAAGTGGCACGATACATCTTCATTGTCTCTGAAGAGCTACGTACGAGCAGACAGAACTGTGCCTTACCTTCAGCAATGGTAACAATGGAAAGGTTGGATGAAGTCTCCACCGTGTCGGGAATGGTTGGAATCATGCGGCAAATGCCGTTTTGGCAAGCATAAATGGCGTCAACGAGATTGTCTTGAATTTCTTCCGGAACGACAGTCGACGGTTTATCCGTACGCTCAGCCTTGAAAGAAAGTGATGTTTCGATGGCTTGGTATTCTTCCTTAAACATATCTTCAAACTGCTTAACCAGTTCGAGGAACTTAGCCTCACATGCCTCCGGAAGGGTCAAAATCACGTCAGCCTCACGAGGAATGGCATTACGCATGTTTCCGCCACACCAATATGCCAACCGCGCTTCACACGAAGTGATGGCTTCACGCACAAAGCGTGCCATCAATTTGTTTGCATTCGCACGACCTTCATTGATTTCCAGTCCGGAGTGTCCACCACGCAAGCCTTTCAATATAACCTTAATGGCGATATGTGCGGCTTGGGCAGCTTCATCTTTGTATTCCAAACTTGCCGTCACGTCAACGCCTCCAGCACAACCGATATACAGTTCGCCTTCTTCCTCTGAGTCAAGATTCAGCAGAATTTGTCCGTTAAGAGTGCCCGGTTTCAATCCAAAAGCACCATACATGCCTGTTTCTTCATCAAGCGTGATGAGAGCTTCGAGGTCTCCATGCTTCAAAGTCTTGTCTTCCATGACAGCCATGATGGCAGCCACACCCATACCATTGTCAGCCCCTAAGGTCGTCCCCTTAGCTTTCACCCATTCACCATCTACAAACGTTTCGATAGGATCTTTTTCGAAATCATGCACTACATCATTATTTTTCTGTGGCACCATGTCCATGTGTGCTTGAAGAATAATGCCTTTGCAGTCTTCCATGCCCGGAGTAGCCGGCTTACGCATGATGATGTTTCCCACTTCATCTTTAAATGCTTCCACACCAACACTCTTGGCAAACTGAAGCAAAAACTCTTGAACCGGCCCCATAAAACCAGAAGGACGGGGCACTTGGGTCAGACTGTGAAAATGCTTCCACACATTTTGTGGAGCTAATGACAGAATCGTACTCATATTATTTAAGGTTTTAAATTTATTATTGCATTACGTTCCTTCTGCTCCTTACGCTCAAAATGACAAACTGAAAGAGAGAAGAGCCTCTCAACCCCGTTTTTCACCTCTTGTTAGTAAACGGCAGAACCGCTAAACCGTAAATGCCTAACAAAATTATTAATAATGTTTGAATACCATGCACAATTAAGGCAAAAATTCCTGCATCTTCCCAACTTATCCCATAAAGACTCATCATGGAGATGACAGCGAAGTGCCAAGGTCCGGCTCCGTTTGGCGTGGGGACAAGCACAGCTATACTGCCTCCGACAAACATGACCAAGCCGACCATCCAACCAAGATGCGCCGAAAAATCAAAGCAATAAAACGTCAGATAGAAATGAAAGAAATAACAGGCCCAAATAGCAACCGTATAAAACACAAACAATGGCAGGTTCTCCACTTTGCGTAGCGAAAGTATCCCCTCCCAAACATTGCTCATAATTCCCTTAATCTTGCTAAAGAAAGTAAATTTGCGAATCAAGAAATAGAGCAAAACCAAAAAGGCCAGTATGGATGCTCCTACTATATATATAATTGGTGAAGAAAACAGATCACCCAATGAGTGGAAGTTACTGCCGGTCTTAGCGAAAAATGCATCAAATACATGAATATTGAGCAGCAATGTGACCCCTATAATCGCCAATACACACAAGCTGTCTATCAAGCGCTCTGTCACCACAGTCCCCAAAGCTTTAGAGAAAGAAACTCCATCATATTTAGTCAAAACACCGCAACGAGAAATTTCGCCCAAACGCGGGATAATCATATTGCTGGCGTACGATACAAAAATCGCATTTACACAATTATTCAAACGTGCATGTTCGCCCATGGGTTCAAGCGTCTGTTTCCAACGCCAACCACGCAGCACATGACTCAACACTCCAAAAATCAGAGATACAACCATCCAGAACCAATCCATCTGACGCAGTATCCGTCCAACTTGTGACAAATCAAAATCACGATAAGTCCGATACATAATGGCACCTCCCAATAAAAACGGAAGCACAATTTTCAAACAAGTATTTAGTATCTTTTTCAAGAGATGTACCTTAATATTATGTGAAACTATGTAACTTTGCATATTGCAAATTGCTGCAAAGATAAAAGGATATAAAACAACTCACATACAAATCAACCAAAAATAAGGCCTATGAGACTAGTAAGACCGAAAAAATTCTTAGGACAACATTTCTTAAAAGACCTGCAAATCGCACAAGACATTGCCGACACTGTGGATGTTTGTCCCGGATTGCCCATATTGGAAGTAGGTCCGGGCATGGGAGTATTAACCCAATTCCTATTGCCTAAACAACGTCCCATAAAGGTTGTGGAACTAGATTATGAGTCTGTGGGTTATCTGAATGAAAATTTCCCGACTTTAAAGGGCAACATCATCGAATACGATTTTCTTAAAATGGATTTAACACAACTATTCGATGGACATCCGTTCGTCTTAACAGGAAACTATCCTTACAACATCTCCAGTCAGATATTCTTTAAGATGCTCGACAACAAGAACCTCATTCCGTGTTGTACGGGCATGATACAAAAGGAAGTGGCAGAACGCATTGCTGCCTCCCCCGGGAAGAAGGCCTATGGCATCTTGAGTGTACTTATCCAAGCATGGTACAAAGTGGAGTATTTGTTCACCGTGCATGAGCATGTCTTTAACCCTCCCCCTAAAGTGAAAAGTGCTGTAATCCGTATGACACGCAATGACACACAAACATTGGGGTGTGACGAAAAACTGTTTAAGCAAATTGTGAAAACGACTTTCAATCAACGCCGTAAAACCTTACGGAACTCCATCAAGCCAATTCTAGGAAAAGACTGTCCCTTGTACGCCGAACCAATATTTAACAAGCGTCCAGAACAGCTTTCTATTCAGGAATTTATAGATTTGACAAACATGGCAAGCAATGCTTTGGCCGAAACAGCTGAAAAAAATCAGGCATAACTCTTCAAAGGCATGGAAATAGAAAAAGACTTTATACATAAAATCAGCGAACTCATCGAGCAGAAAGATTCGGCCCAACTGAAAGAATTGTTGGCCGATCTTCACCCTGCCGATTTGGCTGAATTGTGCAATGAACTCGATACGGACGAAGCCCGCTTCATATTCCATCAACTGGACAATGAAAAAGCAGCAGATGTCCTTATCGAAATGGACGAAGATGCACGAAAAAAATACTTGGATATCCTTCCTTCTGAAACCATTGCCAAGCGCTTTGTCGACTACATGGATTCAGACGATGCTGTCGACATCATCCGTGACATGGATGAAGACAAGCAGGAAGAGGTGCTCTCGCACATCGAAGACATAGAACAAGCCGGCGACATCGTCGACCTTCTGAAATATGACGAAGACACAGCCGGAGGTCTGATGGGCACAGAAATGGTCACCGTCAATGAAAACTGGAGTATGCCCGAATGCCTTCGGGAGATGCGCCTGCAAGCAGAAGAAATGGACGAAATCTACTATGTCTATGTCATTGACGACGACGAACGGCTACAAGGCGTTTTCCCCCTGAAAAAGATGATCACCAGCCCATCTGTCTCCAAGGTAAAACATGTGATGAAAAAAGACCCGGTCTCCGTACATGTCGACACGCCTATCGAAGAAGTAGTACAAATCATCGAAAAATATGACTTGGTTGCAGTCCCGGTCATAGACAGCATCGGACGATTGGTCGGGCGAATCACCGTAGACGACGTCATGGATGAAGTCCGTGAACAAGCAGAACGTGACTACCAGTTGGCATCCGGTCTCTCGCAGGATGTCGAGACGGATGACAATGTATTCCGTCAAACCAGTGCACGCCTGCCGTGGCTACTCATCGGCATGATCGGAGGAATATGCAACTCTGTCATATTAGGAAACTTCGACAGCGTATTTGCAGCTCACCCAGAAATGGCTCTTTATATTCCTCTCATCGGTGGCACAGGAGGTAATGTCGGTACACAGTCATCAGCACTTGTCGTACAAGGATTGGCTAACAGTTCGCTGGATGCAGGCAAAACATTCAGGCAAATCACCAAGGAATCAGTCGTTGCCCTAATCAATGCAACAATCATCTCCATGCTGGTCTACATTTATAACTTCGTCCGCTTCGGAGCGACTAGCACAGTGACCTATTCTGTTTCCATCAGTTTGTTCTGCGTCGTCATGTTTGCCTCCATTTTCGGAACGCTGGTACCTATGACTTTGGAGAAATTGAAAATTGATCCTGCCATCGCAACCGGACCGTTTATCTCCATTACCAATGACATCATCGGCATGATGATCTACATGGGAGTCACAGAATTATTGGCATAGGACGCAAAAAAACACAGATTTTGTTATGATATGAATTTTTTATTGCTTTAATTTGTAGCCTATAATACATTGGGATAAATCCCTTAATCACAAAAAAACGTTTTCAACAATGACGGACTCTCTTAATGCCAATGCTACTCTGAATTCAGAGAATTTGGAAGAACACACTACACAAACAGTACCTCAAGAAACACCCCAAACGGACAACCTTGAGCCTGCGGATACAGAAAATAATAAAGCCGTTGCCTACGAACCAAAATCCTCAAAGGCCGAAATCATCGAACGTCTGAAAGAATTAGCCCAAGACATCGAGAGCGCAACCAAATCGGAACTTGACTTCCTGAAGCAAAATTTCTATAAACTGCATAAAGCAGAAACGGACGCAGCCCAAAAGGCTTTTGTCGAAAATGGCGGAAGTGAAAATGATTTCATTCCTGCTCCCGACCCCGATGAAGAGGCCTATAAGGACATCATGAAGACCATCAAGGAAAAACGCAACGAACTCTTCGCCCAACAAGAACACGAGAAAGAAGACAACCTCCAAAAGAAACTTGCTATCATCGAGAAGATTAAAGAACTGATAGAGAGTCCGGAAGATGCCAATAAGAACTATAACACGTTCAAACAGTTGCAACAGGAATGGAACGAAATCAAACTGCTTCCGGCCAACAAGGTCAACGAATTATGGAAAAGCTATCAGGTTCAGGTGGAAAAGTTTTATGACATTCTGAAACTGAACAACGAATTCCACGACTACGACTTTAAGAAGAATCTCGAAATCAAAACCCACCTTTGCGAAGCAGCCGAGCGGCTGGCCAACGAACCAGACGTGGTGTCTGCCTTCCACCAACTACAGAAACTGCACCAGGAATTCCGCGACACGGGACCTGTAGCCAAAGATTTACGTGAAAGCGTGTGGGCGCGTTTCAAAGCAGCCTCCACTGTCGTCAACCGACGCCACCAGCAACACTTCGAGCGACTGAAAGCTGAAGAACAGCATAACTTGGACCAAAAGACTGTCATCTGCGAAATCGTGGAGGCAACGGAATATGACCAACTGAAGACATTCCTCGACTGGGAAAACAAGACGAAGGAAGTCCTGGCACTACAAGCCAAATGGAAAACCATCGGCTTCGCCCCGCAAAAGATGAACGTCAAGATATTCGAGCGTTTCCGCTCCGCATGTGATGAATTCTTCAAACGCAAGGGTGAATACTACAAGAAATTGAAAGAAGAACTCAGCAAAAACCTTGAACGCAAAAAGGCCCTTTGCGAACAGGCTGAAGCCTTGAAAGACAGCACGGACTGGAAGGGCACATCCGAGACACTGACACGACTGCAAAAAGAATGGAAAGCCATCGGTCCTGTGCAGAAAAAGTATTCCGACACCGTGTGGAAGCGATTCATCTCAGCATGCGACTACTTCTTCGACCAAAAGAAAAAGGCCACTTCCTCACAGCATTCGGCAGAAATCGACAATCTCAACAAGAAGAAAGCGCTCATCGAACGACTGAACGCACTGCTCGAAGCCCCACACGACGAAGATACGGAAAAGGCCGTGCGCGATGCCATCAAGGAGTGGAACAACACGGGGCATGTGCCTTTCAAGGATAAGGACAGACTTTACAAGGAATTCCACAGACTTGTGGACCAACTGTTTGACAGCCTGAACCTCACGGCGGCGCAACGCCGACTTGCGAACCTGAAATCCAACAGTAAAGACCAGGGCGGAAAAGAGGGCAACGCATTGCAAAGGGAGCGCGACCGCCTGATACGCCAATATGAAATAAAGAAGAACGAAATCCAAACATACGAGAACAATTTAGGTTTCCTCACAAGCTCCTCCAAGAAAGGAAACAGCCTCGTCAGCGAAATCACCCGCAAGGTCGACAAGCTCAAGGCCGACTTGGAGGTGCTGGAACAGCAAATCCGACTCATCGAGGAATCCATGTAATGACCCTGCGCCCCTGCGCGGGGCTACAAACATAACAAAACTTTTCAGACGCGAGTGACGCGGGCAAGACGGATACGTAATCAATCATCCGTACTTCCCGCGTCTTCCGCGTCTGATAGCATTCCGCCAAACCTCGTCCCGGCTTCGCCCCTTTTCCCTCGACCTAAGCCGACATTTCACCACCGGCTTCTGAAAGCGGCTATAAACAAGATGCAGGGATGAGAGAAATCCTGACTGATAATTTTGTTTACAAACTAAAAGACTGTCCGGAAGATGTTCCGACCACGGCATGAAGCCTCCCAACCCTTTCCGGGAATGGTTAGGAACGATTCTAGGAATGGTACGGAAGGATTCCGGGAATCGTTCCGTACCATTCTCCATACCCCCAAAAAGGCTTCGGAAAGCGCCATCGGCACTTTCCTTCCATTCATCGGAATCACATTGAAAAAAGAATACAACTATTCGCCAATCCCCTCTCCGCTCAACAGAGAATCGACACCAGCGACACGAGCACGACCATCCATACCTCCGTCCAAAAGTTGACGCGCAAGGCCCGCTTCATGTCAGCCGTCGTCAGGCAGCGTTCGGTCTCCCCGATGTAAGGCTTCCAAAATGTCGTCCCGAAATAGTCGTGCGGACCGCCGAACCGACAGCCGAGAATCCCCGCGAGCGCAGCTTCCGGATAGCCCGAATTCGGACTGGCATGCTGCCTTCCGTAGCGGGCCACGAAGCGAAGGAGCGAGGGCCTCCCGCTGACCATGACCATGAGCAGGGCCGTCAGTCGGGCAGGCACATAGTTGGCCACGTCGTCAATCCGAGCAGCCACGCATCCGAAACGGGCAAAGCGTTCGGTCCGATAGCCAATCATCGAGTCGAGCGTGTTGACCATCTTATAGGCCATCATGCCCGGCACGCCCAGCAGCGCATACCAGAAGAGAGGGGCGACGACGCCGTCGCTGAGGTTTTCGGCCAATGTCTCCAAGGCGGCAGTGCGCACCTCCTGGGCTGAAAGCCCGCCGGTGTCGCGCCCCACAATGCGGGCGACCTGCCTGCGCCCGTCAGCCAACGAGCGGTCGACAGCACGGAACACGTCGCGTACCTCGCGACGGAGCGTCGTCCCGGCCAAACCGTAGAAGACCAACAGGGCCGAGACTCCGGCCTCAGCCCACCACCCGCCGACGGCCTCCGCCCCACGAAGCAGGGCTGCGGTCAAGACGTATGCGCCCGCTATCAGGCAGAGGGCCAGCGCGCCGCCCTTCAGCATGCGGCGGCTTCCTCTGTTCCAACGGCGTTCTCCAGCGGAAATCAGCCGCCCGAAACCCACGACCGGGTGTGGCAATCGGGCAGGGTCACCCAGCATGAGGTCGAGCATCCAGCCGCCCAGCAGGGGAAAGATGTGAAAGATTGTCGCTATCATCGGCTCACATGATTACATTCAAGGCTCTGCCATCCACTCCATGAACGCACCAATGAGGGCACGGTTCTCCTCCCGTCGTTGGGTGGCAAGGCGGATACAGGCGGCATCGAGGCCTTCGAAGTTGGAAGCATCGCGAATCAAAATCCCGTGGCGACGAGCCAGGAAGTCTTTTAATGCCGAGGCCTTGCCCGAACGCAGTCGGAGAAGGAAGAAATGCGTATCGCTGTCCCAGACGTCGGCCAGGCCCGTCCGCCGCCAATCCTCGGCAAACTCGTCCTTCAGCCTCAGGTAGGCTTCGAGGTCGAACGGCAGGGCAAACTTCTCATCCAAGGCATAAAATCCGGCCTCAACGGCCAGTGCATTGACCGACCACGGCATGCGCTGGGCCCGAATCAGCCGCATAACTTCGGCGCAGGCGGTCAGGTAACCGGCACGAAGGCCGGGGATGGCAAAGTGTTTGGTCAGCGAGTGGATGAGGACGACGTTGGGCATCCGGGCCGCTTCCTCGATGGAGAAAAGGCGTTTCAGCGTGAAGGCTTCGTAGGACTGGTCGATGACGAAGAGTGTATGGGGGTGTGACGTAATCCAATCCCTCAGCCGGGCATGGTCGCGGGCCTCCCCGGTCGGGTTGTTCGGGTTGCAGAGCCATGCGATGTCGGCATCGGAGGGCAGGCCCTCATAAGTGTAGAAGCTGGACACACGGTGTCCGTGGAGTCGGCAGGCGTCTGCGTACTCGCTGAAGGTGGGCATCCAGACGGCGCTTTTCCGTCCGCGGAAGGCTTGGGCGATAAGGTAGATGGCCTCCGTCGCGCCATTGGTGAAGCAGACCGAATCCGCCGGGACGCGGAAGAATGCGGCCAAAGCGGATTCCAGCGAAGCCGGCTCAGGTTCCGGGTAACTGCAAAGGCGCGGCAGGGCATCGGCCAGACGCTGGAAGAGCACACTGTGGTCGATGCCGCAAAACACGTTGGAACTGAAATTGCTCGTTATCGGCGTCGTATACCGATAGAGGTCGTCGCCATGTCCGTTAATCATTATTTTGCAGGATTTTATATAGCAACGGCATGTTCAGGTGTGCCCTGACATGCGCCGCCAGTTTATCATATTGTTCGTTCTTGAAAGCCTCGTAGTCCAATGCCGCCGAGGAGTCCAATCGGGCTGCGTGCGGGGCGAGCAGGGCGTCGATGACGCTCCGGTTGTCGAGAATACCGTGGATGTATGTCCCCATGCACCGCTCTCCGAGGCAGCAGCCTTCGGACGTCCCGTCGGGAAAGATGTTGAGCGTCCGTGCGCCATCCTCGTCCGCCAGGCAAGTCCGCCCCATGTGAATCTCATATCCGCGGCAGAGGGTGGATGCATCGCGAAAACAGAATTCCACCTGCCGCGTGACTTTCTCTCCCGTAATCGTGGTCGTCACGGGGAGCAGTCCCAGCCCGGGCAGGTGGGTGATGTCGCCCTCGACAGCGTCAGGGTCGCAGACCTCCCGGCCCATCATCTGATAGCCTCCACAGATACCGAACACGGTGGCTCCCCGTCGGCTGGCACGCTGGATGGCTTGCGCCACACCGTTGCGCCGCAGTTCATACAGGTCGCTCAGGGTGCTTTTCGTTCCCGGCAGGAGGATGATGTCAGCCTTCTCCAGCTCCTCGATGTTGTTTGTGTAATACAAATGCACCCGTTCGTCGCGCTCCAGGGTATTGAAGTCGGTAAAGTTCGACAAATGGCGCAGCAGGACGACCGCGACATTCACCTTTCCCTGCGCGGATTGGAAGTGTTTGTTGCGGAGGTCGACGGAATCTTCTTCGTCGATTTGTATGTCCATATAGGGAATGACCCCCAAAACAGGCACATGACACAAGTCTTCGAGCATACTCCGTCCCTGCTCGAACAGGCGGAGGTCTCCCCGGAACTTGTTAATGATAATACCCTTGATTCTGGCCCGGTCTTCCGGCTTCTGCAACAGGATGGAACCATAGACACTGGCAAAGACGCCTCCCCGGTCGATGTCTCCCACCAAAATCACGTCAGCACCGGCATATCGTGCCATAGGCATATTGACCAAATCCGAATCCCGCAGGTTAATCTCCGCGATGCTGCCGGCCCCTTCCATCACGACCGGATTATAGCGGGCAGCCAGCCTGTCATAGGCGGCATGCACGGCCTGGCGCAGGACATCCCGTCCCTCACGCCGGAAATAATCATACGCATCCCGGTTACCGATGGGACGGCCGTTGAGCACGACTTGGGATGTCCGGTCAGAGCTTGGTTTCAGCAGCAAGGGGTTCATATCTGTGTGGCAAGGAATCCCGGCAGCTTCGGCTTGTACGGCCTGTGCGCGGCCTATCTCCAGTCCTTCGGGCGTGGCGTATGAGTTGAGTGCCATATTCTGTGCTTTAAAAGGAGCTGGATGAAACCCATCTTGCCTAAAAATGCGACAAAGGGCTGTCGCAAGAATACTCTTGCCCACATCGCTGCCCGTCCCTGCGAGCATCAGAGGATGCAGGCGTGTCATATTGGTCACTGTCATTTATCCGATTCTTTCTTTTATTCCATAAACAAATCAAAGAGATTGCTTTCTCCCCAATACAGATGGGTGTATCCGGCCAAGACGTTCTTGTAGCGATATAGCGCAGTGGGCACGGCTTCGCCTCGGGCATTCCGCTGGCTTGCTATGGACCGCAGGCTCGCAGCCCCGGCCAACGGACGAACGTCCGAGTAATGAAACTCATGTCCTCGAAAGGTCTCATCGCCATGCTGCAACATCCGGTAGCCTAAATGCAGCCTCATCCCTTGCATCGTTGCTTCCAAAGGCAAGACACCCACCATGGGATAAGACATGGCATCCATACCGCAAATGCGGTCGCAAAGATACATCATCCCTCCGCATTCTGCCAGCAAATAGCCACCATTTTCGATATAAGAGCGGATGCTTTCCAGCATGGTCCGATTGGCGGCCAACTCATGCAAAAAGAACTCCGGATAACCTCCCGGCAGATAGACAAAGTCGGCTTCAGGCAATGCGATGTCATGCATCGGGCTGAAATAGGTAAGCTCTCCGACTTCGGCCAGACGTTCCAAATTGTCGTGGTAGGTAAAGTTGAACGCATCATCACGTGCAACTGCTATGCGACATATACCTCCTTCCCATGTACATGTCATCGGTGACGGTGCGTTCCCGACAAGAGACAATGCATTTTCTCCTATCGGTTGCCACGCACATAGCTCCACCAAGCGGTCCATATCCACATGTTGCACTAAAGCATCGGCAATACGCTGCGAGAAGGAGTCCAACTGATAAGCCGCTTCCAACGTGAGCCCCAAATGGCGGGACGGCAACTCGATTTCCTTCATGCGAGGCAAATAGCCCAGGCAGGGGACTCCAGCATCTTCACAAGCCTTTTGCAGGAAAGAGGCATGGCTGGCCGAAGCTACTTGGTTGAACAAGACACCAGCCACACGCACCGACGGGTCAAAATGCTTGAAACCATAAATCAATGGCGCGACAGAATAGGCCACAGACTTGGCATTGACCACCAGCACGACCGGGATACCAAGCAAACGGGCAATCTCGGCACTGCTACCTTGATCGGCCCGGTATCCGTCAAACAATCCCATAACTCCTTCCACTACGGATACATCGGATGTCCCCCCATAACGGGCAAACAGCCTGCCGACATGTTCCGGAGAAGACAGCCATGTATCCAGATTGACCGATGTCCGTCCCGACGCGACAGCATGATACTTAGGGTCAATATAGTCAGGGCCACACTTGAACGGCTGTACGCAAAGGCCACGTTCACGCAGCGCACGAAGCAATCCGATGGACAACGTCGTCTTGCCGCTGTTCGACGTGGCCGCTCCTATAAGAAATGCAGCCTTGGGATGAGAGGAAGGTGAAGCTATATCCATATTGTTTGTCTTTCGCATGCAAAAGTAGTAAAAACAGCGCATGCGGCAAGGAATTCGCAGACGGGAGATAAAAAGCAACCCCTCCCCACCTCTTCCTGCAAAAAGAGATTGGGAGGGGTATATCATACGTTATGCCTCGTTAGCGGTCACTGAATGCCACGCTCACGAAGCTTCAACTGCCAATTCCAAGCCGAACGCAGGGTGTCGTCCAAACCAGTCTCGGCATGCCAACCTAGTACTTTGTTAGCCTTGGCCGGATCAGCCCACACCTGCTCAATGTCACCTGCACGGCGTCCGACTATACGATAATTCAACTTGACTCCTGTAGCCGATTCGAACGTGTGAATGAGTTCCAACACAGAAACACCTCGTCCTGTGCCAATGTTGAACACTTCCACTTGTTCGTCCTGCTTACCTTCAAGCATACGGGCTATGGCATACACATGAGCCTTGGCCAAATCGACAACATTGATATAGTCACGTATGCAAGAACCGTCAGGTGTGTTATAATCATCTCCAAACACACTCAACTGTTCACGGATACCAATGGCTGTCTGCGTCAGATAAGGAATCAGATTCATTGGCACTCCATTGGGCAACTCGCCTATCAAGCCGCTCGGATGAGCACCTATCGGATTGAAATAGCGAAGCAGGATGGCATTCATCGGGACTCCGGACTTCACCGTGTCGTGAATAATCTCCTCATTGATTTGTTTGGTATTGCCGTAAGGAGACTCAGCTTTCTTAATCGGAGCTTCTTCCGTCACCGGCAAGACGTCAGGTTGGCCGTAAACCGTGCAGGAAGAAGAGAAGACAATACCCTTCACGCCATATTTCGGCATCAATTCCAACAAATTGATGAGCGATACGATATTGTTACGATAGTACAACAAAGGCTTCTGCACCGATTCGCCCACAGCCTTGCTGGCCGCAAAATGAATGATGGCTTCTATGCCCTGGTGGCGGCAGAACACCTCTTCCAAAGCCGGACGGTCCAGACAATCGACTTGCTCGAAAGCCGGACGCACGCCCGTAATCTGACCAATATAGTCCACCACATCAGCACGCGAATTAGACAAGTTATCCACGATGACGACTTCATATCCGCTCTGCTGAAGCTCCACCACCGTATGGGAACCTATATATCCCGTTCCACCCGTTACTAAAATCTTACCTTTCATATTGTCGTTTGCTTTATTTAAATTACATGTTACTTTCAGCAAATAATCTTGAGGGATATACTCCCTTGCGTATCAGTTCGTTGATACGCAGCAAGGCCTGTATCTTGTCATCAGGGGACACCAGCCCCATCCATTGGGCCTCCGTCGGCACGTTCTTCACACATGCACCGCCGGCAATAAGCTCATTGACAAAATCCGGCAAGATATAGGCACGCTTAGCATCATGCCCATGCTCCCTGATGAAACGGTCAAATCCGGCAGCCAAGGGCGCAAACACACGCGGCGTAAAGCCCCACATATTCATTGACACACAAGCATCTTCATCCAGATTCACCCAACAGTTTCCCGCATCCTTGTACATCGGATGCCCACCGACACGCTCCACACCAGACAATTCGTCGACGCGAAGCAAACGTCCGTCGCTGTCCAACTGACAGATACCACGATTTGCACCGCCCGATTCCGGCATCACATTGGCAAGCTTGTAACCCACAAGAAAAGCGTCGTCCGACGTGCTCGCAAGCCTCTGTAAACCTTGGTAAAGCAATTCAAAACTTTCGCGCTGATAGAAATTCACAGCATTAATCACACCGAAAGGTGCTCCGTCAAGCTGTTCCCGCCCACGGAGCAAAGCATGAGCTGACCCCCACAGCAGCGTACGCTTGGGCGAGCGCAACTCCTGCGCCACGTCAGTCACATCCTGGTAGACATAATCGACGTCGACGACCGATGCATACTTGGAAGATATGTTTTCTTTAAATGCGGTTTCAAAAGAAGGATTGATGACAAACACAATACGCCGGAAGCCCGCCTTGATGGCATCATAGACCGAATAGTCAAGGATGGTCTCGCCATGCGGCCCGATTCCGTCAAGATACTTGAGGCCGCCATATCGGTTTCCCATCGTTGCTGCTAAAATCACAAGTGGCGTTATCATACGTTTTCTGATTCTAATCACCCGCAAAGGTAGAAAAATCATTGGAAAACGAAGCCCGGCCGACCATATATTTTTAATGAATAAATACAGACGTCAAAGTCGGTCCAAGCCCTTCTCCCAACTGTTGTCCAAGGCCCTCCGCGCGCCCAACGACGGCCATCTACGTATGACGGCATTGGAAACATACGTATATTTGCACCTGAAATCTACGTATGTTTCGACGGAAGTCTACGTATATTTCGACAGAAACCTCTATAGATTCCGACAGAAACTTACGGAAGCAGCTGCAAAAAAAGGCGGAGGAACGAACTTGCAGCCTCTTCCGGCTTCGTCCGTTCCCCCGCCTCGTCAGCAAGGATATGATTCCGTCAATCCAGTCCGAACAGCGTAGACAAGCCTTTGTCCACACCCGAGAAACCCATAAAGGCCATAGCCAACAGGCCGGCGGTCACCAAAGCGATGGACATGCCGCGCATACCCTTGGGTATGTTGACCAATGCCAACTGTTCACGGATGCCGGCAAAGACAATGAGCGCCAAGGCAAAACCTAATGCCGTGGAGAAGGCATAGACCACACCCGTGAGCAGGTCAAAATCCTTCTGGATGACCAGGATGGTCACACCAAGGATGCAACAGTTGGTCGTAATCAGGGGAAGGAAAACACCCAGCGCCTGGTAAAGCGCAGGGGAAACTTTCTTCAGGATGATTTCCACCATTTGCACCAAAGCGGCAATGACAAGGATGAAGGCGATGGTCTGCAAATAGGCTATGCCGAAAGCGTCGAGCACGAATTTCTGAATAAGATAGGTGACAATCGTGGCGATGGTCAACACGAAAGCCACGGCCGCGCCCATGCCGCAAGCTGTCTCCACCTTCTTGGATACGCCCAGGAAGGGACATATGCCCAAGAACTGTGACAACACGATGTTGTTCACAAAAATGGCTGTGATAAATATCAATACGTATTCCATAAGTCTGCAGTTTTAGGATTTAGCTTTCTTTATACGGTTCACGATGGCGATGAGATAACCCAAGGCGATAAATGCTCCGGGAGCAAGCACAAAGACGAGCATGCCGTAGTCCTCGGGCATGATGGTGAAGCCGAAGAATTTTCCTGTACCCAAAAACTCGCGCACACCACCAAGGATGGTCAATGCGATGGTAAAGCCTAAGCCCATACCCAGTCCGTCGAAGAAAGAAGGGATGGCGCCGTTTTTGGCTGCAAAAGCTTCAGCACGCCCTAAAAGGATACAGTTGACCACAATCAGAGGGATAAACAGTCCGAGCGTGGCATACAATCCGGGGACATACGCCTGCATTACCATCTGGAGGAGAGTAACAAACGAAGCGATGACCACTACATAGGCCGGGATACGCACCATGTCTGGAATCAGATTTTTTATTAATGAGATGACGACATTGGAACATATCAACACGAAAGCCGTGGCAAGTCCCATGCCCATGCCGTTGAGTGCCGAGGATGTTGTTCCCAGCGTGGGACACATTCCCAAAAGAAGAACGAACGTGGGATTTTCCTTCACGATGCCGTTCATCAATACTTTGAAGTTGTTCATTGTGTATGCTCCTTTCTTAATTTTGTTCTACATGTGAAGTAGCTCCCGTCGTGCCATTCAGAGCGTCACCGGCGTCAATGCCGTTTCGCTTGGCATAAGCCGCATAGGCTGCATTGACAGCTTTAAGGAAAGCCCGTGAAGTGATGGTCGATGCCGTGATGGCATCGATTTCGCCCCCGTCTTTGCTCACAGAGAGGGATGCCTTGCCGGGATTACGTCCGGTAATGTCGCCCTTGCTACCTTTCTTGAACCAATCGGCAGCTTTGGACCCCAGTCCCGGAGTCTCGGCATGACTGAGCAACGAGTAGTCGATGATGTTGCCTTCAGCATCAAATCCAACCAAAACATTCAATGCCCCACCAAATCCATTGGCGGATGATTCCACCGCAGCTCCGATGAATTGGCCTCCCTTCGTCGCCTTATAAACCACATAATTCACGCCGTCGACTTCGACAGTGTCGGGATTGGCTGCCGGTTCGTTGTCAAAGCCTGGCACTACCAACGCAATGGCATCGCTCAACGCCTTGGCATTAGCCTGGGCAATGGGTTCTGCCGTCACTTGGTTCACATATCCAAGCAACAGTCCGGCCACGACGGCCACTGCTGTCAGCACGATGGCCATATTCTTAAATGAGGATTCTAACTTTTTCATTTCTTTTTGCCCTCCCCAAATCTTTTAGGTTTGCAATAGTTGTTAATCAACGGAGTGAATGCGTTCATAATCAGGATAGCAAACGACATACCTTCCGGATAAGCTCCAAAATTACGGATGACAACCGTCAAAAAGCCGATACATACACCATAGATAATCATGCCTTTATGTGTCATGGGCGAAGTAACATAATCCGTCGCCATGAAGATGGCACCCAGCATCAAGCCGCCTGTAAACAAATGTACGACCGGTGAAGCATACATTACGGGATCGGCCAAGTGCATCAATCCGGCAAAAATGAAAACCGTAGCCAATATAGAAACAGGAATATGCCAAGTGATGATACGACGCCACAGCATGTAGACCAATCCGATGAGCAATGCAAGCGCACTCACCTCACCCAATGAACCTCCGTTAGCACCTATAAATAATTCGAAAGCCGAAGGAAGTTGTTCCAATGCAGAAGTATCACCATGAACAGCCTGCTTCATGAGCGAAAGCGGAGTGGCAGCTGTTTCAGCATCAATGTAACTGGTGAGTTGACCTATTTTCGGCCAACTGGTCATCTGCACCGGAAAAGATATAAGCAAAAACACACGTCCGACCAATGCGGGGTTGAATGGATTACAACCCAAGCCACCGAAAGTCATCTTGCCAATGCCTATAGCAACCAGCGCACCAATGATGATAATCCAAACTGGCAGATTAGAAGGTACGTTGAATGCCAACAAAACACCGGTGATGATGGCTGAGCCATCAAGTATCGTGTTTTTTTCACGTTTCAATATGAATTTTGTAATAGCCCATTCAAAGAATACGCAAGCCACGACCGAAGTCAGCGTGACAATTGCTGCTCCCACACCAAAATAGATCAGCGAAACGAGTAATGCCGGAATCAAAGCGATGAGTACACCATACATGTTTCGCTGCACGCTATCGTTGTTGTGAACGTGCGGGGATAAAGATACGATTAGTTTATTTGCCATAGTTTTCCTCCTTTACTTTTTAGCGTTACGTGCACGAATAATACCACCTACCGTGCCCTTGCCTTGCCGGATATAATCCAACATCGGACGATGTGACGGACATGTAAACTGGCAAGAACCACACTCAATGCAAGACATAACATCTTCCTTTTCCACACGTTCCCATTCCCGGTGTGCCGAAAGAGTGGCCAACAAGAATGGTTCCAATCCCATCGGACAAGCGCTCACACACTTCGCACACCGAATACACGGTTGCACTTCAGCTCGGGACGCTTCCTTGTCATTCATCAGCAATACGCCAGAACTACCTTTGCAAATGGGTACCTCCGCGCTGACCAATGCTTTTCCCATCATCGGACCGCCTCCGATCAACTTGCCCGTGTCTTCAGGCATTCCACCTGCAGCTTCAATCAACTGGCTCATGGGAGTCCCCATACGTGTGAGAAAATTAGAGGGATTTTTCAGAGACTTACCTGTCACCGTCACGATGCGTTCGAATAACGGCTTATTCTTCATCACAGCTTCATAGACGGCAAACGCTGTACCCACATTCTGAACGACAGCCCCAACATTGATCGGTATGGCAGGAGGAGCAGGCACTTGCCTGCGAATGACGGCATCAATCAACTGCTTCTCACCGCCTTGTGGATATTTGACCTTCAAAGGAACGACTTCAATGCCAGGATAAGCCTGTGCCTTTTCTGTCATACACTTGATAGCATCCGGCTTATTGCTCTCTATTCCAATATATGCCTTTGTCACCTTCACAGCCTTCATCAGCAATGTGACACCGACAAGAATTTCCTCCGTTTTTTCCAACATCAGACGGTGATCTGCTGTTAAATAAGGTTCACATTCGACACCGTTGATAATGACACACTCGGCTTTCGCACCCGGAGGAGGACAAAGTTTGACATGTGTCGGGAAACACGCTCCTCCCATGCCGACCACGCCGGCTTCCTTAATCTTAGCAACGATTTCTTCTGGTGAAAGCGAGCACTCACGAACCAAATCAGTCGTACGGTCAATGCTATCCTCCCATTCGTCGCCCTCTACATCAATGTATATCGCAGGCTTACGATAACCACTGGCATCCACCACCGTGTCTATCTTGCTAACCTTCCCCGATACGGAAGAATATATAGGCGCGGACACAAAGCCTCCGGCCTCAGCAATCTTCGTCCCGACTTTCACCATATCGCCACGTTTGACGACGGCTATCGCCGGAGCTCCGATATGTTGTGACAAAGGAAACACGGCTTGCTTGGGCAAACCAAGCGTCTGGATAGCCTTGCCTGCTGACAATTTATTTTCTGCTGGATGTACTCCACCAATTCTAAATGTCTTCACGTTCGTATTTTATTTAATGTTTATTCACTTGGATTCTACTTCCATTTTAGTCTCCTCCGCAGGTACTTCAGCTTTGGGCTTGCGCGGAGGGAAATTGACAGCAATGATAGCCCCTTGCGGACATTCTTGCTCACACTTTCGACATAGTTTGCATTTCGCCGGGTCAATATAAGCCAGATTGTCCGTCAGCGTGATAGCCTCAAAAGGACACACTTTCACACACTTGCCACAACCAATGCAACCCACTTCGCACGCTTTTCGCGTAACAGCCCCCTTGTCTTTGTTGACACACGATACATAGACGCGACGTTCATTCTTGCCCTTAGGACGAATTTCAATAATGTGACGGGGACAAGCCTTAACACAAGCACCACACGCTGTGCAAGCATTTGCATCTACTTCAGGCAAACCTGTTTCCGGGTTCATACGAATAGCCCCGAACTGACAAGCCGAGACGCAATCGCCACATCCTAAACAACCAAACGTACATCCCGTCTCGCCGCCATACGTAGCATGCGCAATGGCGCACGACGGCACTCCGTCATAACGGGTCATCCGCGGACGATGTTCACAACTGCCATTACAACGGACTACAGCGACTTTCGGTTCCGTAGCAACAGCTTCCAATCCCAAAATTGCAGCCACACGTGTCATCACGGCTTGGCCGCCTACGGGACATAGTTTTCCATCCAGTGAACCAGCCTTCACACATGCTTCAGCAAAGCCGGAACACCCAGGATAACCACATCCGCCACAATTAGCCTGTGGCAACACTTCCGCCACCCGGCCAATACGTGGGTCTTCATACACTGCAAATTTCTTGGAAGCCACAAACAGCACGACTGCAGAAATCAGCCCGATGGCTCCCAATGAAAGTACAGCAACCAGAATTAAGTTCATAATAAGTTAGTTATTTTTTAATTAATCATTTGTTTCGATTCGGAACGAAAAGTGGCGTTTAATACGTCCCCTCATTACATAGAGCACGGCATAATAAGGAATAAGCATTAACATAGCCCCTAACGCAGAAACGGCTTCATTGCCTCCAGTCAGCCGATAGAAGACAAACAAAGCCGCTACTAAAATCAAGAAAGGTACGCCGAATGCCAAGCCTACAGCACGCATACCCATCGATGTTGCGCCGCAAATCACCACATCTTGTCCCACACGAAGTGACGATGTATCGGCATCATAAATATCAATAAGCTTGTCCTTGCTCTCGGATGAAGAGCAAAATGACTTGGCAGAACAAGAAGCGCACGCCGATGTTTGCACGATACGAACCTGCACACGGGTGCCCTTGATGTTTTCCACAGTACCTTGGTGTTTGATTATGTCGGTCATTTTTGTAAATTCCACTTTACAATTTCCCTGCAAAGGTAATACATTTATTTAAGGACACATCCGCCGAGCTTACATTTTTTCGCTTTTTTGGGGCTACATTCGGCCATTACTTCGCAAAAACGGCTTGTGTGACTGCAAACCGACAACGGACCGCATGAGAGTAAGCATGCTTCTCACATCAACGATATAAGAAAGAACTATTTACTTAGACTTGAAATACACGACTATTTCATTTAAACAGCTGATGGGAAATCAATAGTCTGCTTTGTGCCCGGGTGGTCCCTTAACACCGCCCGACCACGGAAAGGAGGGTAAGCGAGGACGGATAGGACTCCGTGCACGGACGGAAAGGAAGGCTAGGTCGCCGCCCTTTAAGGCTTGAAATCTAAGAAGCTGTTTTGAATTTCTACAAAAAGTTCTTCCCGACTGGATGTATCCGTTTTCGTGTGTGCTTTGGGCGATTTTTTTGGTCCTTTTCGTTCCTGTTCTTCGTCAGATAGCCCGCTATCTTCCTCATCACAGAACCAAAAATGACTCAAAAACTCATCTCAAATCATCACACGATAAATTCAAAACAGCTTCTAAAATCCCCCTATGGATAAATAACAGACCGTAAAGGAAGCCTTCCAAACGTCTTCTAATAGTCCCAAAAAGGACACAAGAATGATTAGAGAAAAAGCAAAAACAGGAAATACGACAGCCTTCCGAGGATACGCATGGTAAAAAATCACAGGGAAAGCATCGGCAAAAGCATAAATTTACATAATTTTGTCCGGGCCTGTCACGCAGGCACTATTCATCAAACAAACCTTTAAACTGATTTTTTACAGAAATGAAAGAAGAAGAGAAGAAAACAGGCCTGCCAGAAAATGCGTTCAGGCCTCTGAAAGACGGAGAACAGTACGAACCGGTCATGTCTCCGAAAAAGAATTACCCGGAAGTCAACCTCTGGTCCGTGCTGTGGGGCATCGGCATGGCCATTCTGTTTTCGGCTGCAGCAGCCTACCTAGGGCTGAAAGTTGGCCAGGTATTTGAAGCAGCTATTCCAATCGCCATTCTGGCGGTAGGTATATCCGGAGCAACCAAACGCAAGAACGCATTGGGAGAAAATGTCATCATCCAGTCCATTGGCGCATGTTCTGGTGTTATCGTGGCCGGTGCTATTTTTACCTTGCCAGCACTCTACATCCTGCAATCCAAGTATCCGGAAATGACAGTCAATTTCCTCCAAGTATTTATTAGCTCCTTGCTTGGAGGTGTGTTGGGCATCCTCTTCCTTATCCCCTTCCGAAAATATTTTGTAAAAGACATGCACGGCAAATATCCTTTTCCGGAAGCAACGGCAACAACACAAGTTCTTATCTCAGGCGAAAAAGGAGGCAGCCAAGCCAAACCGCTATTAATGGCTGGACTTATCGGTGGACTCTACGACTTCATCGTAGCGACCTTCGGATGGTGGAATGAGAACTTCACAACCCGCGTGTGTGGTTGGGGTGAAATGCTGGCAGAGAAAGCCAAACTTGTGTTTAAAGTAAATACCGGTGCAGCCGTATTGGGTCTGGGTTACATTGTCGGATTAAAATATGCGGCCATCATCTGCTTCGGCTCACTGAGCGTATGGTTCATCATCATCCCCGGCATTGCACTCATTTGGGGCGACCAAGTACTAAACATGTGGGATCCGAGCATCACGCAAACCGTCTCCCAAATGAGTCCTGAACAAATTTTCGCCTCCTATGGCAAAAGTATCGGCATTGGAGGTATCGCAATGGCCGGCATCATCGGCATAGTCAAATCATGGGGGCTAATTAAAGGAGCCATTGGCCTTGCTGCTAAAGAGATGAAGGGTAAGAATACAGGCAACACAGAAGTGGAACGCACACAAAAAGACTTATCCATGAAAATCATAGCCATCGGCTCTATCCTGACACTGATACTGGTGACACTGTTCTTCTATTTCGATGTGATGGATGGCAATCTGCTACATACGATCGTCGGGATTTTGGTCGTTACTGTCATCGCCTTCCTGTTCACCACTGTGGCAGCCAATGCCATTGCCATCGTGGGCACGAATCCGGTGTCCGGCATGACACTCATGACACTTATCCTGGCTTCTGTCATCATGGTGGCTGTCGGACTAAAGGGCACAGGCGGCATGGTGGCTGCATTGGTTATGGGCGGTGTAGTCTGCACAGCACTTTCGATGGCCGGCGGTTTCATCACTGACTTAAAGATCGGATATTGGCTAGGGACGACGCCCAAGAAACAGGAAAGTTGGAAGTTCTTGGGCACATTGGTATCAGCAGCCACCGTGGGCGGCGTCATCATGATTCTGAATCACACATACGGATTCACCAGCGGACAACTTGCCGCTCCTCAGGCAAACGCCATGGCTGCTGTCATCGAGCCGTTGATGAGCGGTGTAGGCGCACCGTGGTTGCTCTATGCCATCGGCGCCGTACTCGCCCTGATACTGACCTACTTCAAGGTGCCGGCATTGGCTTTCGCGTTGGGCATGTTCATTCCGCTTGAACTGAACATCCCGCTTGTCGTCGGCGGAGCTATCAACTGGTATGTAACCACTCGCAGCAAAGACAAAGCTGTCAATGCAGCACGCGGCGAAAAAGGAACGCTGTTAGCTTCAGGCTTCATCGCCGGCGGAGCATTGATGGGAGTTATCAGTGCAGCCATGCGTTTCGGAGGTATAAATCTGGTAAATGCCGAATGGCTTTCCAACCCGATGAGTGAAGTTGTTTCTATAATAATGTATGCGATACTCATAACCTTCTTAGTGAAAGCCAGCATGAATCTTAAGAAATAAACCTATCTTTCGACTACAAAGGACGCAGATCGCACTTGACATGTGACGGTCTGCGTTTCTTTTAAAAGACAATCTGAACAACATGAAAAGACATATTCTTGTAGGTATTCTCCTCACACTATTTTCGACTATGCACGCACAAAAACCTATCGTCATGCCTCTTTGGGAAAACGAATCCGAAGCAACACTCTACATCTATCCAGCAAGACAACCCAACGGAATGGCCATCATCTGCTGCCCAGGAGGAGGATACTCTCATTTAGCCATGGAACACGAAGGTACAGACATGGCAAACTGGTTTAATACGCAAGGCATCACATTGGCTGTACTGAAATATAGAATGCCCAATGGGCACAAACATATTCCTCTCACAGACGCTTGCCAAGCTATGCAAATAATACACCAGCATACAGAAGATTGGCATATCGATTCGAAGAAGATTGGTATCATGGGTGCTTCTGCCGGAGGACACTTAGCCGCTTCGTTGGCCAATCTGGCACCACAAGAACTGCGTCCGGCTTTCCAAATCCTCCTCTATCCTGTCATCACAATGACAGATGCTGATACTCACAAAGGCTCACAAAAAAGCCTGCTAGGCGAATCTCCCAACGCGGAAGACATCAAACACTATTCATTGGAACAACAAGTCAATCCTTTGACTCCACCTGCCTTCATCGCGTTGTCCAGTGATGACAAAGCTGTTCCCCCGACTAACAGCCTGAATTACGCAATAGAATTGGGCAAAGCCGGTATCCCCTACACCCTGCATGTCTACCCCACAGGAGGGCACGGATGGGGATTCCGTGACAGTTTTACGTACAAACGACAGTGGACAGATGAGCTCGAAAAATGGCTTCGGGAAATAAAACTCTAAAAAACAAAGTCCAAATAGTTTTGATTCAGAATAAAAGCATTATCTTTGCGCCCGCTAATACGAGTTATTAGCACAATTCAAATCCAATTAACAAACAAAAAAAAAACAATTTAAAAGAATGGCAACGAGAATCAGATTGCAAAGAAGAGGACGTAAAGGTTATGCGTTCTACTCAATCGTTATCGCAGACGTAAGAGCACCACGTGATGGTAGATTTACTGAAAAAATTGGTACCTACAACCCGAATACCAATCCTGCCACAGTAGATTTGAATTTCGATCGCGCCCTGTATTGGGTCAACTGCGGTGCACAACCGACCGACACCGTACGAAACATCCTGTCAAGAGAAGGCGTTTACCTGATGAAACACTTACTTGGTGGTGTAAAGAAAGGCGCATTCGACGAAGCTCAGGCACAAGCAAAATTCGAAGCATGGAAAGCCGACAAACAAAATGGCTTGAACGCTTTCAAAGCAAAGCAAGATGCTGAGAAGAAAGCTGCCGCACAAGCTCGCTTGGAAGCTGAAAAGAAAGTAAACGAAGAAATTGCGAAGAAAGTAGCTGAGAAAAAAGCTGCTGAAGCTGCTGCCAAGGCTGAAGCTGAGGCTGCCGCCAATGCAGAAGCTGCTACCGAAGAAGCTCCGGCAACAGAGGAAGCTCCTGCTGAAGCATAATCTTCAGGCAAAGCATTCAAGTAAAAAGCCAAGGATTTCTCATGAAAATGTGAAGTCCTTGGCTTTCTTGCTAAGTATATTCAACAGCATGCATCCCTTCGATTGTCGGCTATTATTTCAAACATATCGGAAATCTTCCGATACTCCTCTAGATGTTCTTTTCTGAATGTCAAACAATCAACGAATAATTCATTCCAAATCGGATTGTTCCTGCTAAAAAGAAACTCTCTCCAAACAAAAGTCGAATAATGCTCATCGGAAAGCTCGGCTTCTTCTTCATCAGTCATTGTATGCCTGTTACGTGACATGAACATGTCTGAAACAATCCCAGACATCATAGCCTCAAAATACTCTGTGTATTGATTTACCTTAAGTTCATCACGTGAGAGATACGTCTTTACAAGTCCGGTATCCCCCGATAGCAAGTCACCCAAAAATATTCCATCTTCACAAAGCCCCTTTATACTGCCTTCAAGCTCCGGTTTCCTGGACATTATGTGATGGTTTCTCAAGAAGAAATATTTCACAACGTCATTTACCATACACCCCATTTCTTGACGCGAAGATTTCAAAAGCCGTTCGACATAACGTTCAAAGAAATGTGAGGTGAACAGAAACAAAAAATTCCAGTCTTCTCCATTCACGAAAAAAGCCGCCCAAGTGGCATTTTCATGACGAAAAGTAATATAGACTTGAGGCCATATACAAGCAGCATCCTTCTTCGTGAAGGCGTAATACACTATAGACCAGCTATTGTTACGTTTTGTTTTTACAGTCGCTTCCCAAAACCACGGGAACATGGTCTGTCGTTTCCTCATTCTCTCAAACTTAGGCATAAACGCCTTCCAGCGAGCTGAGACTTCTCTATAGTCTTTCCGAAGCTCTCTTGTCAATTCGGAAAGGGTCATGGTGGGGAGTATCAATATATGTTTTTCCTATAAAAGCAAACTATTATCCAACTAGTATTTCCAGCTTAAAATCCTTACTCATACGAATTACAATGCTTTTCTTTTCTACCATTTTTTTAAATTCTATATCTTTATCTAAAACAGCTTTTAGATCCCGAGCAACAGCACTTCCTTTTTTGGTAGGTATTACAGCATCTTTTATATCCAATCTAAAACTATATCCAGAGTTAGGACGATTCCCTGCAACCATAAAAGCAGAAGAATTCATATCCATTGAATCACCACCTTTCTTAATTGCTTCTTTAATAACAGAAAGCTGAGCTTCCCAAATTCCTGTATATTTTCCCATAATCTATAAAGTTTTGTTTATTATCTACGCAACATCTTTATTTTTTCTCTAAATTCTCTATTTTCTCCATTTTCATTACCTTGTAAATTCAAAGGCGGATTATAATCATGTATAAATTCCTTTTCATTTCTTTCTATCTCATCTTTAGAATTACAAGGCTTATAAAACAGCAACAGATTATCTTTCATCCATGCGGATAGTATTTCTTCATCCTGCATACTAAATTTAGTTTTCCCATTCGTGGGATTATTTTTATCACGCGGTATTTTAAAGAATCCCATCATACTTCCAAGAGATTTCCTCAAAGTAGACCGCCCTGCATTATTTCCTGTGAAGTGCTGTTTATAATCACGCACTCGAAGACTCTGATTACTAATTCCTGTGTAAATGATATCATATTTCACATTCTCATAATTCCACTTATGATAGATTGGCGTAATGCCAATAGAAGGTAATTGGCAATTCACACGTAAGACAATAAAATAATTTCCCGGTTTATCTGGAAGTTCATCCATCGTCGAAATTTTCGGATCAAATAATTTAAATTCTGTTTCCATATAGTATTGTTTTATAAATTAAAAGTGATACTTTTTCTGTAAACGAATAACCCATTTGTCTAAGATGGTTTTAATCATGTCATTTATAGCTTGAGAGTGTTTTAAACGCTTTGCAAATGAAGGACTCAACCAATAATATATCATTATAAATGCATTTCCGTAAAAATGCCTTCTTAATACCACATCTCTGAATTTTCGTAATACAAGAACTTCTGGAGCACAATATGAACCATATACAGCCGTTGCAATATAACATCCACTTTTCTTTTCATTTGTTAATTGCCCTTCGCCTTCAATAGTTTGTTCTGGTAATCCTTGCTTTATGCGTTCAAGGCTTTTCTTAAAACGCTCCAATGTACTGTCATTCATACTTGTACCATATACATTGTATCTTTCATTAAAAGCATTTTGAAAAAGTATCCATTGCTTGGCAATTTCCTCTACAATCCGGACTAATTCTTTATCAGATGATATTTTTGAATCTGGAACAGCCAATCTTAACTGAAGAATACTCCCTATTTGCCGCCAAATAGCATCATGATCGGAATCTAAAGCAATAGTCCTTTCCGTAGCGGTAAACATACTTGATTGCCAAAAATTATTATATATACTTTGAATATATTCTACATCTTGTAATACTCTTATACAATATTCTAGGTCATCTACGCAATCATACAAATAATAAGCATAAACCTTAAGTTCCATTTCTGGTGAATTTGCGTATTCAATGGCCTTTTGTCCTGCTGCTATAACTTCATTGCATTTCAAATCACGCAAAGTCCCCAACAAACCTAAAGCCTGCATTTTCATGTACCAACCTTTAGCATTCTTTGCATCAAACTCTAAGGCCTTGTTTGCATAATTATATGCCTCTATACCATTATCAGCATCAATAGCTGCTTGAGCTAAATCAAGATATGTTTGGACATCACCTGATTTATCTATTACTATTTTATTGACTGTGGGATTTTGCAATTGCACCTTTGAGCCACAATAAGAACAAAAACCAAATTCCCGATTATCGTCTAATTGGATAGAAGCACCACAATTAGGACATTTTACGTCTATCAAGCTCATATTATCAAATATTAAAGTTACAAAATTGGAGGAGGACAATCTTCCGGACTAACATTTTTAAACTCCTGAAATGTAGATAAAGGTTGCCATGTTGGCATTCCCTTTTTCCATGCAAGCACTCCCAACGTCACAGAATTGTGCAATATAGCTTCATACAACTGATATCTTGTATAAGGCTCTTGCTGTTTCCCGTTGACAGCAAGAAAATAGGACTCTTCAATTATCGGAGGTGGCACAATTTTATCATTCGGCATAAACGTTTCACCTATTTGCTTTCCAATATTCAAGGATGCTCCAAGCCCTAATCCTGCATTTATAAAGGCAGCTCCCGTACCACTTTCATTAACAGCTGCTTTATCCATCACATCAAAAGAACGTTCTAAAGAATAATTTTCTTTCCCTGCTATTTTTAACCGTGCTGAAAGATTTTTAGCCTTCTTGATTTCATTTAAACTGGCATCATTCTCTGGTATATTGATAGAAATAATATTGAATAAAACCAATTCTACTCCATAAGCGGCAAAATAAGGCTTCAAACTATCTTCTGAATACGAAGAAATCTCTTGCAGATGAGACATTATTTCCAAAACTGGCATTCTATCATTAATTACCTTTTTTGCTATAATATCTGTCAACTTCATTAGTAATAGCCCTCTGAAGTATGCTTGTAATTGTTCTTCTTCAAAATAAGGCATATTACCGACTAAATTAGAAAGAAAAAGTTCTGCATCAGAAACACGAAAACCATATTGCCCATAAGCTCTTATGGGAACAATTATTTCATACTTAGGATCCTCTAACTGGATGGGAGTTTCTGTTCCCCATTTCATAATAAGGCGTTGTAATGTATTCACAAACCATACATCTGCCTGAAAAGGGGAATCACTGCCAAATGGAATATTTATTAGTTTGTTTAACAATGGGATATTCCAAGTTTTTAGTGTATAAGTACCTTCGGTGAACTTATCACAGAGCTTACCACCTTTACAAAAGAATGTAATTTGACCTGGATAAACAACCAATTGACTTCCCCATCGCAAATCACATGAAGGAAATTTGTGAACAATAACACCCTCCCGCTGCTCATACTTAACAATATCAATAATTGCCATAATTGTAACATTTCTTCCACATCCCGACTCCCTAAGAACGAGGTTTATAAAAAAGAAAGTGTGGGAGTCAATCATCTATCTTGTCTTAGGCTCTGGTAAACCCGAATGTAAATAGACAATATCCCCACACTTGTAAAGTATATGGCTTGAACAAGCATATACGAGACAAGTGATGAGCGTGATTGCCATACCTTACATTCATTTTGAGTTTACCAGACTTCAAGACAAAGGTAAAAGCTACACTTTCATCAATTAACTAATAAGCATTTTTGCCGACAGCCGTTACTGACCGACAAGACAAAGATACAAACTTTTAATTAATCAACAAACTCATACAGGGGATATTGCTATATTTTCAGTCGGCTATGAAGTCATAAAGGTCAGGGTCTTCATGCATCAAGTCGTATTCCGTGGGTTCTACATCCCAGATGTTGACATCCGTCTCACCTTCAAGTGTCATATTCTTACGGCTCAACAAATCAGAAATCTCACGCTTGGGAGCACGAATGCGTTTTGTTTTTCCCTTTTTAATAAGGTCTTGACATTGCTTAAGGGTCAGCGGTTTGGCAGAAATGATTTCATAATAGGCCACAGACTTTTTCGGACGTTTAGTCTTTGACTTATCAGTCGGAGATTTCTTCTTGTCAAGCTGAACCTGGGAAGTCGTTTCTACGGCCAGAACGTAACGATGTTGCTTTTGAGCACATAACACACCGGAGCATAAGAATAATGCTGCCACAAAAAGGCTTTTAAACCAACAGATTGCATTTGTTTTCATGATTGTGTTTTTTATGGGTTCGACTATTTGTTTCTTTTCAAAGCTTCTTCATACACTTGCCTGATACGCTCGCGCAAATGTTGCGGGCGAATGACTTCCAGCGAACGGCTGCGCGAAAGCAACTCCATGACAAAGTCATTGGTAATGCGCAGGCGCACCGTGATACGAAACTCATCCTTGTCATCGACCAAGATTTGCTGCGAATGATGCAAAGGGCACGACTTCAGGAATTTGCCATCCAAGGCATCGTATTTCAACTCGACCTCCTCCACCGGAATGCTTGGCTGATTCCATATCCCATAGCAATCCTTGAAATAAGTCTGCACATCGACCGTTTCACGACGTTTGAACGTTTCGCTTTCCACTACATGTAAATCGCGGATGCGGTCCACACCAAATGTCTTCAAGACGTCGCCTTCGTATGCCAGAAGATACCAACGCTGGTTTGACTCCTTCAGATAGTAGGGATACACTTTCTTATCCTCCACCCTGTCGTCCTGCCTCACCAGCACATAGCGAAATGTCAACGGATGGGCACGACGGATGGCATAAACCACTGCAGGCAAGCATTCGCAATGGAGCGGACGGTGATGTTCGGCCAGGACATACGAATCCAGATGCGTGTCTTGTGCCAAGGCGTTCAGCAAGTCGAAGTTCAGTAACAACTGTTCGTAACATTCCAGCTTGAGTCCATCTTGCTCTCGTATGTAATATCCAGACCTTTTGTCATGAATCTATGTCTATGCCAAACATTTCCCGAATGGCAGCAAAGTCACGTTCGATGGTGCGAAGCGAGACTTCTTCATAGCCTCTGACCTGCATACTACGATTCACGGCATCCACCAGCTCGTCTGTCGGCATATATCGACCCGGCACTTTCAACTTGCCAACTATCGTCAGCATGCGCAAAATGATTTCCAGTTGTTTTGCCATTGTTTTACCTCCTTCTTTATTCAGACAACGCAAAGATAAAAGGCCAAGACGACAAAACATGTCGTCCTGAAAAAAAGTTTGCTTTTTCGATGCATAAAGACCGGTCATGGACGGAAAGGAAGGTAGCCGAGAGCGGAAAGGAGGGTAAGCGAGCACCGAGTCTATGCCTAGGTCGGACGCCCTTAACACCTTTCCCGACAGCTGTCAAACGGGCTTTGAGATGCCTTCCAAGAGCTATAAAAGGAGAAGAAGAATATCCCGAATGCAAGAATAATCATGTATCTTTGCCCATCCAAAACGATACGTATTATGAAAAAAACGATCCTAAGTATAATCTGCATTTTAACCCTCTGCGGCTTTATCGCTTGCGGAAACAAACACAAACAATCTATGGAAGGAACTGTATTATTGCTGGAAACCAGCATGGGTGACATACGAATCAGACTCTATGACGACACCCCCAAACACCGTGACAACATCGTGAAACTCGCCAAAGAAGGCTTCTATGACGGGACTTTGTTCCACCGCGTCATCAAAGACTTCATGATCCAGGCAGGCGACCCAAAATCAAAGAATGCTTCAGACACAGCCACGTTAGGCTCCGGAGACACCGGCTATACAATCCCTGCCGAATTTGTTTACCCCAAATATTTCCACCGTCGCGGAGTCGTGGCCGCAGCACGTATGGGAGACGACGTCAATCCCAAGCAAGAATCATCCGGCTGCCAGTTCTACATTGTTACCGGAAAAAAATTCACGGAAGAAGAACTTGCCGCTTTGGAATCGCAACTCAACCAACAACAACTGCAAGCAGCATTCAACCGGATGGCCCGCCAGCACATGAAGGACATCTTCAAGATGCGGAAAGCCAACGACACACTGGGACTGAAAAAACTGGAAGACACCCTATTCGAACAAGCCAAACAGGAAGTGCTCTCCCACATGTTCCGCTTCAACGACGAACAAAAGAAAGCTTATACCACAATGGGAGGAGCACCTCATCTGGACGGGCAATACACCGTGTTCGGTGAAGTCATCGAAGGCATGGACGTGGTTGACGCTATTCAGAATGTAAAGACCGGCCGCGCCGACCGCCCCATACAGAATGTGACCATTGAAAAAATAACCGTAGAAGAATAACCGTGATAAATATCCATAAACAGACTTTGCCCAACGGACTGACTGTCGTGCACTATGAGGACAAAAACACTCACATGGCAGCACTTAACCTATTGTATAAAGTAGGAGCACGCGACGAACATCCCGAGCATACAGGATTTGCCCACTTGTTTGAACATCTGATGTTCGGAGGGTCAATCAATATACCCAATTATGACACCCCTTTACAGAACGCCGGAGGTGAAAACAATGCATGGACCAACAATGACATCACGAACTACTATCTGACACTCCCGGCACACAATCTGGAATTGGCTTTCTGGCTAGAATCGGACCGCATGCTCAGTCTCAATTTCAATGCCAAAAGCCTGGACGTGCAACGCCAAGTTGTCATCGAAGAGTTCAAACAACGTAATTTGAACCAGCCTTACGGCGATGCATCGCACCTGGTACGTAGCCTGGCATATAAAATACACCCCTATCAATGGCCGACAATCGGTAAAGACATCAGTCACATCGCCAATGCCACGCTGGAAGATGTGGAAGACTTTTTCTTCCATTATTATGCGCCCAACAATGCCATCCTGGCTGTGACGGGCAACGTCTCATTTGCAGAGACCATGCGCTTGGCTGAAAAATGGTTTGGCCCCATACCGTCGAGGAATGTCCCAGAGAGATGCTTGCCGCAAGAACCCAAGCAGACCGAAGCCCGCAAGCTGGAAGTGACACGTCCCGTGCCGCTTGATGCGTTATATCTCTGTTTCCACATGTGTGACCGACTGCATCCGGATTATTATGCTTTCGACATGCTGTCCGACATCTTGTCTAATGGAAAATCGAGTCGGCTCATACGCAAACTGGTCATCGAAAGACGCATCTGTTCGAGCATCGATGCTTATATATCCGGCAGTTTGGATGCCGGCCTTTTCCACATTGTAGGCAAACCGGCTTCCGGTTTCACACTTCAAGACGTGGAAAAAGCCATTTGGGAAGAATTGGAAAGTCTTAAAACCACCCCGACAGACGAACATGAACTGGAAAAGGTGAAAAACCGCTACGAGTCCGAGCAAATCTTCGGCAATATCAACTACCTCAACGTAGCGACCAATCTTGCTTATTTTGAGATGATAAGCCGCGCAGAGGATATTAACGACGAAGTACGCAAGTATCGCAACGTGACAGCTAAACAGTTGCAACGAGTGGCACAGGAAACATTCATTCCGGAAAACAGTTGCACGCTCTACTACAAAGCACAAAGCAAATGAACCAGCTTATCAGTTACCAAAGACATTACAAGGAACTTATCTATTTAGGAGTTCCCATCATGATTGGCCAGTTGGGCACCATCATCCTCGGATTTGCCGACACGATGATGATCGGGCATCACAGTGCAGCAGAACTCTCGGCTGCCGGTTTTGTAAATACCATATTCAATCTGGCCATTATCTTTGGACTGGGCTTTTCATACGGACTCACTCCAATCATCGGAGCACTCTACGGACGCGGTGAAGAACAAGATGCCGGAGGAAAACTAAAAAACAGCCTCATAGCCAATCTATTCATTGCTATGTTTCTGTGCTTAGTCATGGGCATCCTCTATCTCAATCTGGACCGTTTGGGACAACCCGAAGAGCTATTGCCCTTCATCAAGCCCTACTATCTTATCTTATGGACATCATTGCCACTTATCATGATGTTCAACGCCTTCAAGCAATTTGCAGACGGCATCACTGACACACGCACTCCCATGTGGATTCTATTGGGAGGCAATGTGCTCAATATTGCCGGAAACTATCTGCTTATTTACGGTACATTCGGATTCCCGGAACTTGGGCTTGTCGGTGGAGGACTATCCACACTGTTTGCACGTCTGATGATGCTTGTAGTCTTTGTCTGTCTTTTCTTTTACAATAAAAGGTACAAGACCTTCAAAGAGGGATTTCGCAAGTCTTGTATCAATCGCCCCGACTTCGTGCAACTGAACAAGCTCGGATGGCCCATTGCCCTGCAAATGGGCATGGAGACAGCTTCATTCAGCCTCTGTGCCATCATGTTGGGATGGTTGGGAAGCACCGCGCTGGCAGCTCACCAAATCATGAATACCATCACGACTCTTTGTTTCATGATTTATTATGGCATGGGGGCTGCCATTGCCGTGCGTGTGAGCTACTTTCGAGGACAAGAAGATCTGCCCAACCTGCGCCGGTCGGCCTATGCAGGCTTCCATCTAATCTTGTTATGGGGCATCATACTATGCACCATTATCTTCTGCCTACGCCATCAATTAGGGGAATGGTATACAGATAGCTTGGAAGTCAGCCGACTAGTAGCCTTACTAGTCATCCCGATGCTGGCCTATCAGTTTGGTGATGGTCTCCAAATCGCATTTGCCAATGCCCTCCGTGGATTAGCAGATGTTAAACCCATGATGTACATTGCTTTTGTCGCCTATATTATCCTATCTTTACCCACAAGTTATATATTCGGCTTTATCCTCCATTGGGGGACAATCGGAATATGGATGGGATTTCCAATAGGCCTGACCAGTGCCGGAATCGCCTTCTATCTCCGTTTTCGCCAGAAAACCAAACTGACACATGCCCAACAATTATAAATCAACACAAGTCAAAGTCATCATAGGCTATGTCCTGCTCAGCCTGCTGCTCTTCATTTCTGTCAGCTACATCTATCAGAAAGTGACCGTGCTGATCGAAAGTGGAGACTACGAACAAAGCCTGAACAAACAACGGCGTAACACCTATCAAGTGCTGAATCAGCTTTATCAAGCAGAGATTGTCGGCCAATCAGTCAGCGCAGGACAAGTGAATGAATTCTATCGCTACCAACGCGCTCTACAAAATTCACATAAAACACTAAAAGAACTTCAAGCCATCTTAAGCGACACGATTCAAAAAAACAGGCTGGACACCGTAGCCCGCCTACTGAAACAAAAAGAACGCAATATGTACAATATGCTAAAAGCCATGAGCGAGGCTAATAGCGGACAAATCTACCAACAGAAAATCGAGCATATCATTCATCAGGCACAAGACACTACAATTCTCAAACATGAACAGAAAATCCAAAAGAAAATCGTCGTACAGGAAGAATCCTATGTCGTAAAAAAAGAACGCCCGGGATTTTTCAAACGGCTGGCACAGGTGTTTGTTCCGCCCAAAGAAGATTCGACTCTGGTCACCAATACACAAAGTGAATTAGTGACAGACACTTTGGTCAATGCTTATAACCCGGCTGACACATTGGCTACCATCCTGCGTACCATACAAACCCAAGTCAACGACAGCATCCTGCAACTCCAAGGCAATATCCAACAAAAGGTAAACCGATTCAAAAGAACAGGCTGGGAACTTAGCGAGCAGATGAACCGAATCCTGCAAACATTTGACCAAGAAGAACAAAAATTCATAGACCAACGTCTGCAACTAGAACAAAATGTCCGTTCCAACTCAGCACATGCCATTGCCGTAGTTGCCATCACAGCCATCGTGTTGGTCGTCGTCTTTTTATTCCTCATCGAACGAGACATCTTGCGAAGCCACCATTACCGACAGGAACTGGAGAAAGCCAAACGGCGTGCTGAAGGCCTACTGACCGCACGTGAAAAACTCATGCTCACCATCACACACGACATCAAAGCTCCGGTGGGTTCTATCATGGGGTACATCGACCTCATGACCAGACTGCTCAAAGAAGACCGCCAACGCTTCTATCTGCAGAACATGAAAAGCTCGGCACGCCATCTGCTGGACCTTGTAAGTTCCTTGCTGGACTATCACAAACTGGAATCAAACAAGATGGAAGTCAATCATGTGCCGTTCAACCCTTCCCAACTCTTCCAGACCATTTACACCAGTTTCCAGCCACTGGCAGAGAAAAAGAACTTGCATCTCTATTTCCAAGGAGACGAAAAACTCAACCGTTTCTATATGGGAGATCCTTTCCGTGTGCGTCAAATAGCCGATAATTTGTTATCTAATGCACTTAAATTCACCCACACCGGAAGCATCACACTCCGCATACGCCTCAATGATGGGAAATTCCAATTCTCTGTTACTGACACCGGGAGTGGCATGTCAGAAAGCGAACAAAAACACATGTTCGAAGAATTCACCCGTTTGCAGAATGCGCAAGGAGAAGAAGGCTTCGGCTTGGGACTAGCCATCACACAACGCCTCGTCAACCTGATGAACGGAAATATACAAGTGACCAGCCAACAAGGCAAAGGCAGCACTTTCACGGTGAACCTGCCGCTCTATCTGGCCTCCGGAGATTTGCTGAAGACATTGCCAGAACCGGAAAACACGGAAGGAGCGTTATCGTTGCCGTCATCCCGGCGTGCATCCTTGCCGGACAATCAAAAACTGCACCTGCTGTTCATCGACGATGATCGCATTCAACTTGACCTGACCAAAGCCATGTTCCATCATCCACAACTGGACATCAACTGCTATGACAGTCCTGACATTTTATTCCAGCAACTTAAGAACCAAACATACGACTTGCTGTTCACCGACATCCAAATGCCTACACTCAACGGCTTTGAACTATTGAAAAAACTACGAAGCCTACCTTATGAACAAGCACACAACATCCCTGTCGTCGCATTGACAGCACGTAGCGATATAGACGAACAGCAATTCGTAGCCAAAGGATTCGCCGGATGTCTGCACAAGCCTTATAGTCAGAAAGAAGTGTTACAGCTCATCGAGGACATCACAGGCTGGACATTGGCAGAAGCTCCCCTATCCTCGCCTCCCTCAGCCGCAGCATTACTGCACCCGGAAGAAGACGAATTCAACTTCTCTGCCCTGACAGCCTTTTCTGAAGGAGACGCCGAAGCATCAGCAGAAATTTTACGCTCCTTCACCGAAGAAACACAACAAAATAAAAATCGGTTGGAAGATGCGCTCAAAACGGGAAACTGCAAACAAGTGAAATCCATCGCTCATAAACTCCTCCCTCTGCTGACCATGCTGGAGGCGAAAGAATGCCTGCCGCTAATCATCTGGCTCGAGCAGGAAGACTACACAGAACTCACAGCTCCCGTCGCACAGAAAATTAACATCGTATTGCAACAAATGGAAAAAATTATAGTCGCGGCAAAGAAAAGAAGCTAAAAAAGGTATAACTTTGCTTTACGTATAGAAACCAACAAGCAATGCCAACATCTATCTTAATCGTAGAAGACGACCTCACGTTTTCATTAATGCTGAAAACGTGGTTGGGAAAAAAAGGCTTTCAGGTAAACACCGTAAGCAACATTTCTCGTGCTCGCCGGGAACTAACGGACAATCCTTATGATGTCATCCTGTCCGATTTGAGACTTCCGGATGAAGACGGCATTGCACTGCTAAACTGGATGCACAAACACGGCATCACTTCTCCCCTTATCATCATGACCGGATATGCAGACATCCAATCAGCCGTACAAGCCATGAAGTGCGGAGCTAATGACTACATATCCAAACCGGTGCAACCGGATGAATTGCTGAAGAAAATCCGCGAAGCCCTGCAAACAGGAAAAGATGATGATGCCACTTCCACACCGATACAAGAGGAGACAGCAAAAGGCACAGACACATCCATCTATACAAACCCTCAAAACTTTTTGGAAGGCGAAAGCGAAGCAGCCCACCAACTCTATAACTACGTTCGGCTGGTGGCTCCCACCCAAATGTCAGTGCTCATCAACGGAGCCAGCGGGACCGGCAAAGAATACGTAGCCCATCACATTCACCAGTTGAGCAAACGTGCAGGCAAACCGTTCGTCGCCATCGATTGCGGGTCTATCCCCAAAGAACTTGCCGCGTCTGAATTCTTCGGACATGTCAAAGGTTCATTTACAGGAGCCGTGACCGACAAAACCGGTGCATTCGTGGAAGCCAATGGGGGAACATTGTTCCTGGATGAAATCGGCAATCTGGGATATGACGTACAAATCCAGCTACTGCGTGCTTTGCAAGAACGCCGCATCCGGCCTGTAGGCTCGACTAAAGAGATAAAGGTGGATGTCAGGGTCGTGAGCGCCACCAATGAGAACCTGGAGACTGCTATCAAAAAAGGAACATTCCGCGAGGACCTCTATCACCGCATCAATGAATTCACTCTGCGCATGCCTTCCCTGAAAGAACGCCAAGAGGACATCCTTCTCTTTGCCAACTTCTTCCTCGACCAAGCAAACCGCGAGCTTGGACGCCACCTGACAGGCTTTGACACACAGGCTATGGCCGCGCTCCAGCGTTATTCATGGCCGGGCAACCTCCGGCAACTGCGCAACATTGTCATGCGTGCCACCCTATTGGCACAAAGCGATTACATCACAATGCGCGAAATCGAAAATGAACTTACGGAGCAAGACGACCCGCAGCCTATAAAACCGTCATTCAGCCTACACAATGAAGAACTGGAAAAGAAACAGATATTGGATGCCTTGCGCCAGACGAACAACAACAAGAGCAAAGCTGCCATCCTGCTAGGCATCGACCGAAAGACGCTCTATAACAAACTCAAACTCTATAACCTACAATAACCTTTCTAAAGAAGAGCTGGAAGAAACGTCACGCAGATGTTTCTCCCAGTTCTTTATTTGCCATCACGTTCCTTCCCCATCAACTGCATGCACTCAAATACATTTATCCTGTCCAATATACTTGTAGGGACGCTCGGTCGGAGCGTCTGGAAGATGTTCATTGTTTGCGGACATTCAAATAAAAGAAAAAGGCTTCTTGTACATTTTCTGTTTGCTCCGATTTTACAGCAGACACGAAAAATCCACCCTTGCGGTTTCCATCAAGCCCGGGAATGCCCTACAAGCATTACACTAGTCCACTTATTATCAATCCCTTATCACAAGTCTATCATGATAGATTCATCTTCGCTATTATGACACTCTAAGTATCGCGAAGATAAGGACCTCATGTTCGCGATTGTCAGACCTTCATAATCGCGATTATAAGAGTATCAAGTCCGCGAACATGGGAATCTGACTCTGAGCCACTTGGAGTTATTGTATTTTTTCAATCAAGTTTCTTCCAGTCACTACTCATCCTCCACCAATCCTGAAGAGGCAGACGTACCACTTCACCTCACGTCCTCACGGAAAGGCTATGAAGATGGATACTCCGGGCTTTTACGTAGGAACATTTTGTTACATCCGTGGAAACTTCTATCTTTGCGAAAACTCGTAATATGAACACTATGAAAAAGACCCTATTCTTACTGGCCGTGCTTCTGAGTGCCTGCCACGCATTGGCACAAACGATGGAAGAAGCATTCAAGACGGCTGAACAAATCGTGCAGAACATCAAAAAGACACAGTTCCCCGACCGGACGTTCCGCATTACGGACTTCGGCGCTGTAGCCGGCAACCCGGAAAAGTTGAACCATGAAGCCATCAATTTGGCCATCCTGGCCTGCAACCAAGCCGGTGGAGGTACCGTCATCGTCCCGGCCGGAGACTTCTACACCGGACCTATCACCCTGAAAAGCAATGTCAATCTCCATCTGGAGGAAGGTGCTACGTTGAAATTCACCACAGACCAATCTTATTATTTTCCAGCCGTCATCACACGCTGGGAAGGCATCGACTGCTACAATGCACATCCGTTGATTTATGCCTATGGCGAAACCAACATTGCTCTCACGGGCAAAGGCACTGTCGACGGACAAGGCTCGCCGGATGCCTGGTGGTACATGAAGGGCGGACGCTTTGCGAAAGAAGGGAAACGCACCCAGCTGATGGGCGGCCGCGACCGTCTGTTTGGTCTGGCCGAAACATTTGCCCCCATCGACCAACGCATCATGACCCCGGAAGACGCCCTGCGCCCGCAACTGGTGAATTTCTACCGTTGCAACGCCGCGCTGATAGAAGGAGTCACCCTGAAGAACTCCCCGTTCTGGGTCATCCATCCGCTATTTTGTGAGAACCTCATTGTACGTAACGTGACTATCAACGGACTTGGCCCGAACAACGACGGTTGCGACCCGGAATCTTGCAAAAACGTGCTCATCGAAGGTTGCTCGTTCAACACCGGTGACGACTGCATTGCCATCAAGTCAGGCCGCAATGCCGACGGACGCCGCTGGGCCACGCCAAGCGAAAACATCGTCGTACGCAACTGCCGGATGCAAAACGGCCACGGAGGAGTGGTCATCGGAAGTGAGATTTCCGGAGGCTACCGCAACCTCTACGTGGAAAACTGCGAGATGAACAGCCCGTTGCTCGACCGCGTGGTACGCATCAAGACTAGCAACTGTCGAGGCGGCATCATCGAAAACGTCTTCGTGCGCAATGTCAAAGTCGGCGTATGCAATGAAGCCGTCATGCGCATCAACTTGCAATATGAGAACAAGGAGAAATGTGACCGGAGCTTTCCGCCCGTGGTGCGCAATGTGAATCTGGAAAACATCACATGTGAGAAAAGCAAGTTCGGCATCCTTATCAACGGGCTGGATGAAGACGACAACATCTACGACATCAACATCAAGAACTGCCAGTTCAACAATGTATTGTCCAAAGGCAACAAGCTCACAGGCAAATATCATAATATCCATTTCGACAATCTGAAGATTAACGGCAAGACCGTAAAGAAAGTGGAATCCAATGCCGAAGGCGATTTCGAAATATTCTAAGCCGGAGATGTCCACAACACGTTTTCTCAAATGCGAATGATACAGATGACGCGGATAACGAATTAACAATCCGCGTCATCGTTTTTCTTTAAAGTTCAAACAGACATGAAACATTATATCCCCATCCTCAGCATAGCCGGAAGTGATTGCAGCGGCGGCGCCGGCATCCAAGCTGATTTGAAAACCATCTCCGCTCTCGGCAGTTATGCAGCAACAGCCATCACAGCCATCACCGTGCAAAACACATGCGGCGTGAGCGACATATTTCCCGTCCCAGCTGAAACTGTTAAAGCACAAATAGCAGCCGTAATGGAAGACATCCATCCGGAAGCTATCAAAATCGGTATGGTCAATGATCCAAGCGTCATCCGCGTTATAGCCGAATCCATACGCACCTACCATCCCCGGTATGTCGTACTCGACCCGGTGATGGTGTCGACCAGCGGTCACAAGCTTATCAAAGATGAAGCCATCCAACTGATAACGGCCGAACTGATGCCACTTGCTGACCTCATCACCCCGAACCTGAAAGAAGCAGAAGTCCTGTGTGGCTTCAGCGTCCACACCGTCGAAGACATGAAGCAAGCAGCCATCCGGCTCTTGCATCTGGGAAGCCAGGCTGTGTTATTAAAAGGTGGACACTTGGAAGGCGACCAGATGATTGACATCCTGATGACGGCTGACAATCCGGAGCCTTATACATTTGTCAGCCCCAAAGTGGAAAGCAAAAACACTCACGGCACCGGATGCACAGTGTCATCAGCCATCGCGACCTTGCTGGCACAAGGTGACTCCATGCCGGAAGCTGTCAGCAAGGCTAAAGAATACGTACACCAAGGCATCCTTCACGGGAAAGATGTGGAAATAGGTGCAGGACATGGCCCATTGAACCACTTCTTTCGTCCCATTTGCATGAAAACAAGAGACTGAACATTGTAAGGAACAGGCAAAATGGCTAACTTTGCCGCCATAAAACATAGAATCTAATCATTTAAACATCTTATTAATATGAAAGCATTTGTATTTCCCGGACAGGGAGCACAATTTGTAGGAATGGGTAAAGAATTGTATGACACAAACCCATTGGCAAAAGAATTATTTGAAAAAGCTAATGATATTCTCGGTTATCGCATCACAGACATCATGTTTGCCGGCACGGACGAAGATTTGCGTCAGACAAAAGTAACCCAACCGGCCGTATTCCTCCACTCGGTGATTTCTGCACTCTGCATGGGTGAAGAATTCAAACCGGACATGACAGCCGGACACTCCCTGGGAGAATTTTCCGCATTGGTTGCAGCAGGTGCCTTGTCCTTCGAAGACGGACTGAAACTGGTATATGCACGTGCCATGGCTATGCAAAAAGCATGCGAAGCCGCTCCTTCCACAATGGCCGCAATCATCGCTCTCCCTGATGAAAAGGTTGAAGAAATCTGTGCGCAAGTGAGCAAAGAAGACGGCGAAGTCGTAGTCGCTGCCAATTATAACTGCCCGGGGCAGGTGGTCATCTCCGGTTCTATCGAAGGCATCAACAAAGCCTGTGAACTTATGAAGGCAGCCGGAGCAAAAAGAGCTTTGCCACTGAAAGTGGGCGGCGCTTTCCATTCTCCGCTGATGAATCCGGCAAAAATCGAACTAGAAGCAGCCATCCAAGCAACGGAATTCCATCAGCCTAAATGCCCGGTTTACCAAAATGTAGACGCCCTGCCTCACACATCTCCGGAAGAAATCAAAGCCAATCTGGTGGCCCAACTGACCTCTTCAGTCCGCTGGACACAAACTGTGAAAAACATGCTTGCCGACGGTGCAGACGAATTCATCGAATGTGGCCCGGGAGCAGTGCTTCAAGGATTGATTAAGAAAATCGACAAAGCAGCCAATGCACATGGCATCGCCTAACAAACACATAAAACACAATGAACGAGAAGTCTAAAATCATCATCTACCAAGTATTCACCCGCTTGTTTGGAAATTCACAAATACCCACGACTCCAAACGGCTCCATAAAAGAAAACGGCTGTGGAAAGATGGCGGACTTTACTATAAAAGCTCTCAACGAAATCAAGAAGTTGGGAGCTTCTTATATATGGTATACCGGCATCATCGAACATGCCACTCAGACCAATTACACTCGTTACTACATCCGTCCAGACCATCCTGCCATCGTAAAAGGGATAGCGGGTTCACCTTATGCCATCAAAGACTACTATGATGTAGACCCAGACTTGGCCAGCAGCGTCCCGGGACGTATGAAAGAATTCACCCTACTGGTCGACCGGACACACCGTGCCGGACTGAAAGTCATCATTGACTTCGTGCCAAACCATGTGGCCCGCCAATATGCTTCAGATGCAAAACCTGAAGGGGTAAAAGACTTGGGCGAAGGAGACAATCCACAGAAAGCATTCGACCCTCAAAACAACTTCTATTACATCCCGGACACACCGCTGACGGCTTCTTTCGACATGAAAGGCAACGCAGATGAAGCATACAAGGAAATCCCGGCCAAAGCTACAGGCAATGACCGTTTCGACGCTTATCCGAACATCACAGACTGGTACGAAACCGTGAAGCTGAACTATGGTGTAGATTATTGCAACGGACGCACGTGCCATTTCAATCCGATTCCCGACACATGGCTGAAAATGCGCGACATCCTCCTGTTTTGGGCGGATAAAAAAGTCGACGGATTCCGTTGCGACATGGCTGAAATGGTACCCGTGGAATTTTGGGAATGGGTCATTCCACAAGTCAAGGCACAACACCCCAGTATAATCTTCATCGCAGAAGTCTATAACCCGGCTGAATACCGCAACTACATTTTCAAAGGACACTTTGATTACCTGTACGACAAAGTGGGACTCTATGACACCTTACGCAATGTGACTTGCGGCAATACTCCGGCTTCTGCCATCACCGGATGCTGGCAAAACGTGGAAGGCATTGCAGACCACATGCTCAACTTCCTTGAGAATCATGACGAACAACGCATAGCCTCTGATTTCTTTGCTGGAAACGGGCGGAAAGGCAGACCGGGCATGATAGTTTCAGCCTGCATGAACTCCAACCCCGTCATGCTCTACTTCGGACAAGAATTCGGCGAACGCGGTATGCAAAGTGAAGGTTTCAGCGGGCGTGACGGACGCACGACTATATTTGACTATTGGAATGTGGACACCATCGCACGCTGGAGAAACAAAAACAAGTTTGACGGTTCATTGCTTACTAAAGAAGAAAAAGAACTTTATGACTTCTATGTACGCCTGATGCGTATCTGTAAAGAAGAGAAAGCCATCACGGAAGGGCAATTCTTCGACCTTATGTATGTCAATTATGAAAATTGGAACTTCAATCCAAACAAACAATTTGCTTTCCTGCGTAAACAGGACAATGAAGTGTTGCTCATAATAGCCAATTTTGATGACATCCCGGCCCATGTAAGTGTAAACATCCCAGCACATGCTTTCGAATGTTTGGGCATTCCACCCCTCACCCAACATCCGGCAGTCGATCTGCTGACTGGCAAAGAAGAATCTGTCAACATACTGCCCGACAAACCTGTACAAATGGAAGTGGGTAGTTTCAACGGTCGTATCTTGAAATTCACATTCTGATAGGCTTCGATTGCCCGCAAAAAGAGGACGTGTCAAACAAAAAACAGAACGCAGAGCTTTAACTTAATACTGTATTCTGTTTTTCTGATTATGACACGTCCTCTTTCCATTTTAACCCCAATCGGTTCATTAGGCTTTGAGACGATTTTTGATTTATGCCAGGCAGGTTTTTCTGTTCTTTTCCGAAGGCATAGCGGACTATGTCAAGAGAAAGGGCGGGGAAAGATGCCGACAGAAATCGAAAAGCGGACAAAGAGTTTGAACAAACGTGCTAATGATTTGGGGTTAAATTAAGAAATACCCTTGTTGGGTATGTGGCATAAAAAAAGGGTCAACGCCTTGACCCAACCTTTTACTTAACCTTAAATCTAATACTATGAAAAACACAGTGCAAATGTAAGGACAGATTTGATTGCCTGCAAACATTCGAGACTTTAGAGTGACTTTTATAACAACATTTAACTCATTCGCATTAAACCATTCTGTTAGTGACTAAGTTTTAGAGATTTACTGACTGGCTCAGCCGCTTAAGTGCATCCTGAAAATTCAGAAGAAAAATCACATAAAACTATAACATTTAGTTATATGCCATAATAAAATAGGAGTTGCATATCCTTAACAGATCCCGTACCTTTGCAGGCGTCAACAAACAGCTAATATTAACAACTAATCTGCAAGCCATCATGATCTCAGAAAAAAAAGCCAGCACCCTTCATGGCGTACTACTCATCGTGCTTTTCTCTTGCTCGGCTTTCTACATTGCCGAAATTCCCTTTGTACAGAAACTCTCATTCAGCCCGCTCATCGTCGGCATTATATTGGGTATGCTTTATGCTAACAGTTTGCGAAACCAATTACCCGAAACTTGGGTTCCAGGAATCAAACTCTGCACGAAGCAAATCTTGCGGACAGGTATTGTCCTCTACGGTTTCCGACTAACATTCCAACAAGTCATGGAAATCGGACTCCCGGCCGTAGTCATTGATGCCATCGTCATCTTTATAACCATCGCACTGGGTGTCATTGCCGGTCGCCTGCTGAAGATGGATGAAAAGACAGCCTTAATGACCTCCACCGGAAGTGCCATCTGCGGAGCCGCAGCTGTGTTAGGCGCAGAACCCGTCGTGAAATGTGCACCTTATAAAACTGCCATAGCTGTGTCGACGGTGGTCATATTCGGCACCATTTCCATGTTCCTCTATCCCATCCTTTACCGTACAGGATTATTAGACCTCGACCCACAAGCGATGGCCATCTATACCGGAGCAACCCTTCATGAAGTGGCTCACGTCGTCGGAGCAGGCAATGCCATGGATGCCACAGGAGCACTACACCTGGCCGATCAAGCCACCATCACGAAAATGATCCGCGTGATGATGCTTGCCCCCGTACTGCTCATCATGAGTTACATCATCGCCCGAGTGAGGCACAGCAGACATACAGATGTGACCAGTGATGGCAAAAGCAAAATCACCGTTCCCTGGTTCGCCTTTGGATTCATCCTCGTCATCGGAATCAATTCGTTGCTCCAAGGATGCAGTTTTATCCCAGCAGGCACATTAGAAAGCGGACTTAAGGCCATCACTACGCTGGACAACTTCTTGCTCACCATGGCCATGACCGCCCTCGGAGCTGAGACCAGCTTCGACAAATTCAAACAAGCCGGAGCAAAACCTTTCATACTGGCTTTCATCATCTATATCTGGCTCTTAGGTGGCGGCTACCTAATGGCTAAATACCTGCTGCCTGTCCTTGCGTAATGGCAGCAGGCGAACAGCAGTCCAAGAAACATCCTCCATTCACTTAAAAATAAAGGGGCAAAACAAACCTTAAAGTGAAGACGACCAAGCATTCCTTTCCGTCCGACCACGGAGTACTATCCGTCCCCGGCTACCCTCCTTTCCGT
>ERZ827088.737-NODE-737-length-45565-cov-7.368974_pt1 | contig 45565 bp, 52 predicted proteins | sample MGYA00519922_ERZ827088 | MGnify/ENA primary metagenome ERZ827088 (study PRJEB31778, sample SAMEA3449254) | human gut metagenome | biome: human gut; feature: human-associated habitat; material: faeces | place: United Kingdom | collected 2010/2012 ...
TTCCTCGCAAAACTATTTTGTTTTTTTCACTGTCTACTTGACAGGGGGCGCTTCAATCCGTCGGCGGGTTTTGTTTTTTGCAGCCGCAGCTGAGGTATCAAACAACGCTGAATACCGTTAATGTCCGTTTGTTATTTTGATGCATACATTTTGCCGACTATCCAATTTGACAGCCGACAGGGCAGAAACTTTCCGAGCAGGCAGCAGGCTTTGTATTGCAGCCCGACGGAGCGAAGCGGCTTCGGGTTGCGTTTGCGGGACACCGAATACATGCACCGCGCGATAACATCGGGGGACATGCCGTTCTGCTCATCGCGTTCCATCGTTGCAACGGATTTCGAAAGTGCAGCATAATCGGAGCTGCCCGCATTCGATTTTGTTCTTGCAGCAGTAAAACCTGTTTTTATATCGCCGGGCATGATTGCCGCAACGCGAACCCCGTACGGACGCACTTCGTTGGCCGTTGCAAGCACAAGCGAATTCAGTGCAGCTTTTGATGCCGAGTAATATGCCTGAAAAGGTATGGACAGCATTCCCGCAACCGAGCTTGTTACGATTATCATACCGCTTCCCTGCCTGCGCATTTCGGGCAAGGCCGCACGTATGCAGTTGGAAGTGCCGAAAAAGTTAACGTCAAATTGGCGTTTTGCATCCGCATAGGCTGTGAACTCAACCGCACCGGAAATTCCGAACCCGGCATTGCAGATAAGCACATCAAGCCTGCCCTCACGGCTGACAACGGTTTTAATCGCATTGCGGACGGCAGCCTCATCCGTAACATCGGCGCAAATGCTCTCAATTCCCGCTTCCGGGCACGGACGGCGGCTCAACCCGTACACTCTGTCTCCATTGGCGAAGAACAGTTTTGCGGCAGCAAGCCCGATTCCGCCCGAAGCACCGGTGATAAGTACGATTCTTTTCGGGTTATCAGTCATTTTTCACAATTCTCTCAATAATATCGAGAGCCTCGTCAAGTATCGTTTCGGTATGATTTGCCATATAGCTCGTGCGGAGCAGACTCTCTCCCGGAGGCGTTGCGGGCGGCAGAACCGGGTTCACATAAACACCCGCATCAAACAATTCCTTTGCCTTGCGGAGGGTGCGCATTTCATCATAGGTATAGATTGGGATAATCGGCGTTATGCTGTCGCGTATGGCAATGCCGCGTTCCAGCAGCCCTTTGCGCATATAAGCCGCAAGTTCAACAAGCCTCTTGGGCATTTCGGGATGACTGCGGAGAATATGCAGTGCCTCAATCGCCGTTGCACAGTTTGCGGGCGGAATGCTTGCGCAGAAGATGAACGGACGCGAGGCATGACGAACATAGTTCACAACGCGCTTATCGCCCGCCATATAGCCGCCGAGGGAAGCGAGTGACTTGCTGAAGGTGCCCATTATGATATCAACCTTATCGGTCAACCCGAAATAATCTGCCGTACCTCTGCCGCCGTTTCCGATAACGCCGAGACCGTGAGCATCGTCAACCATAACGCGCGCTTTGTATTTTTGCGCAAGCTCAACAATTTCGGGCAGCTTGCATATATCGCCGCCCATGCTGAACACGCCGTCTGTCACAATAAGCTTGCCCGATTCAAGCGGAACACTCTGAAGCGCAGTCTCAAGGTGTGCCATATCGCTGTGGTTGAAGCGAATCGTCTTTGCGTAGCTCAGTTTGCAGCCGTCATAAATGCTTGCATGATTCTCCTTATCGCAGAAAATGTAATCGCCTCGACCCGCAATCGCGCTGATGATGCCCAAATTGCTTTGGAAACCCGTTGAGAATGTCATAACATCTTCTTTGTTCAAAAAATCAGCAAGCTCCGACTCAAGCTGAACATGCAAATCAAGCGTGCCGTTCAAAAAACGCGAACCTGAACAGCCCGAGCCGTATTTTTCGAGTGCACGCACGCCCGCCGCAATAACGTCGGGATTGGAAGTCAGCCCAAGGTAGTTGTTTGAACCGAGCATTATGCGCCGTGAACCCTCCATGATGACTTCCGGAGCCTGTTTCGATTCGATTTGGTGGAAATAGGGATAAACGTTTTCGGCTGTTGCCTTCTCGACTATCTCAACCCTGCATTTGTCAAATAAATCCATATAAATCTCCAATAAATGCGGCAGTCCGCGCACCCGGATGAAAAATAAATATGGCTGCGCTTTCCGCCTTGGTATATACCTTTCAAGTTTAATACATTTTTTAAGAAAAGTCAAGGCATTTAAAGAAAAAACTTAGTTTGTTACGAACGGCAATAATTAAGTGAAACTTGCTAACGGCCCGCTCCTGTGCTAAAATTGAAACATCATATCAACTCGGAGAAATCAATGCAAAACGAACCGGAATATGAACTGATTAAAAGCAGCCGAAAAACACTTGCTGCCGAAATCAAGCAGGGTCGGCTTATCATTCGCGCCCCGCATCAGGCAGCAGATGATGATATCAGGCGATTCATCCAAAAAAACAGGCAATGGATTGAGACCCATCTTGCAAAATCACGTTCCCGTGAAGCAGCTGCGAAGAGCATCCCGAAACTGACGCCCGAAGAGCTTCATAACCTTGCTCAACAAGCTCTGAAAGTGATTCCCGCGCGCGCTGCGTACTATGCTCCGCTCATCGGCGTTACATACGGGCGAATAACGATTCGAAACCAAACCTCCCGCTGGGGAAGCTGCAGCAGCAAAGGCAATCTGAATTTCAACTGCCTTTTAATGCTTGCCCCGCCGGAGGTTTTGGACAGCGTTGTTGTTCATGAACTTTGTCACCGCAGGGAAATGAACCACTCGCAAAAATTCTATGCCGAAGTCCTTCGTGTTTTTCCAACCTATCGCACGCAGGAAAAATGGCTCAAAGAACACGGCGGCGAACTGCTGAAGCGGCTCCGTGACTGACATGATTTTATTTTATAAAATACCAGTTTTTTATGTTCCGCAGCAAAGCCGGTTCGCGCATCGTTCCGATTTCCTGAAGCTTTGCGGAGTACACAACGCTGTTCAGGCGAAAATAAAGCACAATGAACGGAAGCTCATCGGCAAAAGCGGTTTGCAGCTCATATGCGGCATTGCGAAGGGATTCCTCATCCGCAGCAGCGTTCATTTTGTTAAGTGCGGCCGAAACCCCGGAATATAAGCCTGCATTGTAATGCCCGAAATTGTTCTCCCCGTTTACACTGAGATAAGGTTCAAGGTCATTGCTTTGCGCAAGATTAAAGCCGCATAATGCAAGATCCCAATCGCCCGCCGCAAGCGCGGTCATGTATTCGCTGTCCGCGCTGCCGTATGAATGTGCAGCGGTCACGACCTTCACCGTTATGCCGACGGCCGCAAGCTGTTCGGCAATCATGCCTGCCGCCTCGCTTCGAACGGTGTTTTCGGTTGTGCCGCTTGTTAAGAGCGTAAGCTCAATCGGGCTTCCGTTCAGCGTTCTACGCCCGTCCGCACCGACGCGGCTGCCGAGTTCATCGAGAATTGCATTTGCGCTGTTCAGGTTAAAGTCATATTGAACGGCGTTGCTGTTATACAGCCATGAATCCGGCGGCACAGGAACGTCGGCAGCACGAGCTCTGTTCATGTAAGCGTTTGTTATCAGCTTGGTTCTGTTCAGTGCATGTGCAATTGCACGGCGGAACTCAACGCGTGACACGAATGCGCGATTATGATTCACAAGCATGACTTCCATGTTTTGAGTCATCATATCCGTAACAACGGTTTTTCCCGCCTCGCTGTATTGTCCGACGGTCAGAAGCGCAGTGGGCACAAAATTAAGCTGCCCCGCACCGTAGGAGGCGAGCGCGGTTGCGTTTGATTCTCTTGCGTGGAATTCGACAGTATCGATATACGGCGGCCTGTCCCACCATTCCTCGTTGGATTTTAACGTTATCTTTGTGTTTGAAACATAGCTTGCACGATATGCGCCCGTCCCGGTGAACGGTTCGGCATTCTCATGTATTATCGGGAAGCTGAGCGAATAAAGCTCACCGATGCCCGCAGAATTCATCGTTACGCGCAGTGTTGTCGCGTCTATCATTTCAATTCGATTGATGCTTGAAAGCGCAGAAGCATAGTATGATTCGGAACCGAGAGTGTAAAGCTGATTAAATGTATACACAACATCACCCGCGGTCAATATGTCCCCCGAATGCCATTTAACGTTTTCGCGCAGGTTAATAATCCACGAATTTGCATTTTCTTCATCCGCGCTCCAGTTAATGGCAAGCGACGGAATTAGTCTGTTGCTTTCGTCAATGCCGATAAGGCTCTCGAAAACAAGTGAATAAAGCCCGAGTGCTTCCTCCGTTGTTGCTATCAGCGGATTATAATTCAGATTATCTTTATTCAGGTTGCGCGGCATGGGGAGTTTCAGCGATCCGCCCTGCTGCGGAACGGGTTCAGATGTTTGCGGCGCCGCAGATTGCGGCAGATTCGTCTGAATCGCGTCGCCGCTGCCGCGCTTTCCGCATGCAGTACAGAAAAGCACCAAGACGGCAAGCAGAACGGCTCCTGCTTTTAACAAAACCCGCCTTGCAGGTTCGACCCTATTCACGTCCCGCTTCATGTTCGCTTTCGCGCAGAAATTGGTATTTTTCATATGCATCTTTAACCTTTTTAACATAATTTTCTGTTTCCTCGTACGGAATGGTGAGATTTTTCCCGTCATAGTATTTCGGGTCGTCCAGCCAACGGTTCACGGCGCTGTGACCTGCATTGTATGCAGCGGCGGCAAGTTCAACATCCCCGTTGTATTTTTCCAAAAGAAACGAGAGCAGCCAGCAGCCCAAATCAATATTGTAATCCGGTTCGAATATTCTGCTTTCGTCATACTCTTTCCCCTGCCGCCATGCGATCCATTCGCCCGTTTCGGGCATTATCTGCATCAATCCCTGTGCGCCCGCACCCGATACGGCATCCGGAGTAAAAAAACTTTCCGTCTGTTCGCGGCATCTTTAGGGAATATACTCAGTGCGCTGTGTTCTATATGGCATCAGCTTTATGATATGACGCAATTTATTTTTTTATATCTAAAACTAAAAAATTATCATGGACGAAAACAACAATCAGAAACAGGGCTTTCCCATTGAGCTCAATGCGGAGACAGCCCTCGGCGAATACGCCAACCTTGCTTTGATAAGCCATTCAAGTTCCGACTTCGTTATCGACTTCGCACGCATGCTCCCCGGCATGCCCAAACCGCAGGTGCGCAGCAGGGTCGTTCTTGCGCCGGAACATGCGAAACGTCTCCTCCAGGCGTTGCAGGAAAACATATACAAATACGAGCAGTCGTTCGGTAAGATTCAGATTCCCAACCAGCAGGGACGCACCATCGCTCCGTTCAACAGCGGTACAGGCGAGGCGTGATCTGACTTGTTTTTCTGAAATAGACATGGCAGGGATGAGTTTGTTCATCCTTGCCTTTTTTATTCGTTTTACGTTTTCCTTGTCCCGTTTTTTTTATTTTTGTTGTTTCATGCTGTTGTAAGCTGGTATGTGTGTTACGCTTCTTTAACATACCGTAATGCGTTTGTAGCCTCCACGTTCAGTCTGAATCTCTATTTGTTTTTCGTAGCGGCTATGTGTCAGTAGCCAGATGTTGCTTGTTCGTCCTGCATGTCCGATGTGGCTGTATGCATTTTCTGATGTTGGAATATGTGCATATGTATATAGTCGTTTTTCATGTATAACAATATTTACAAATATCTATACCTCTAATGCAGAGGTGTATATGTTTTCACAAAATCGAGGAAATGGAGATGTTTGATTATTGCATTTATCTCTTATATTCAACCAATACGGACAGTCGCATTAGTTAATATATATGTATTTATGTTAATTATAATGCCGTATATTTTGCTAAGTCATACTTTAATCTTAATTTTGCTGATGTTTAGAACAATATATATCGCAATATGTATACACCTCTGCATTAGAGGTGTATGGTTCTCAAGGCCTAAACGGCACGTCTTTCCGGTTGCGTAAGGCAGGAAGAGCGGCCGCGATGCCGAATCTCTCATATGCGTTACTTTAAAATATAAGCCACGCTACTATACATTAAGTTTCACCGGTTACAGACAATAAATCTTATAACAACGAACCGTAGCGAGTTATCTTTAAATAACAGTGACCTGTCCTGTGGTGTCGGACAGGCCGCATGAAATGAAAACATTGTAAAACCAACTAAAATAAAATGAAAATGAAGAAAACGTATGAGAAACCCTCCGTCACCGTAATCGGGATGGAGATGGAACAGGTGATGGCAAGTCTGTCGTCGGTGAACACGACAGGCGATCCGGACAATCCGGGATTTGACATCAACGAGGGAATGCCCGGTAACGACGGCACAGACCTCACAAACACAAACAGAAACAGTAACTGGGCAAAACCGCACAACGTGTGGGAATGAGAGTGTGGCGGAAAAGGAAACAACGAAAAAGAAAGGAAAAACAAGAATTATGAAACAATTTAACATTTTTTTTATCAACGCTCCTGCTGCTCCTTATAGGAGGCGTGCAGACGACAATTGCGCAGAGCGACAGCAACTGGAAAGACTACGCAAGGAATCCGGAAAGCATAATAGAGGAAGGCGTTTATGTATATCTCTATAACGTGACAAACAACGGCTTTCTTAATGCCGGAGGTGACTACGGTATGCAAGGTATCCTGAATCCGAGAGGTATAAGGCTCTCCCTGGAGCGTGAGGTAGATTCTTCTACTACCTATTATCTGGAAGGCCCTATTATAAACGATGCACAGGGAAGTTATCTCGCAATGCAGTATGATAACGATTTGGGTGGTAATGTGATATACATAGACAGAAAGAAAGGGGATAACGCAGGATTCACCATTGAAGCTATTGACGGCGGAAACACATTCCGCATCAACACCGGCGGAAACAGAGCGTATTGGACTTACGACACGTCCAGTAATTATGTTACAGTCACTCAACGGGTACGTGAAGCCGACGAGTGGTGTTTCATTTCTATTGAAGACTACAGGGATTTTACACAGCGTCAGGCACACGTGGGCGACTACAATGTGAGTGGTCTGCTTTACAACACGCGCTTCATCCGAAATGTGAGCGATCCGAATACTCTTTTCTGGAGAACCGATGGTCTTGAATACAGCAGCGACGACTACTGCACGGCCATCGATTCTCGGCTCGGAACCAACCCCTCAGATGCAGGAAATAATGATAGTTACGCACGTGATTACGGTTCATACGGCTGTCTGGAGATAGGCCACGCCACAGGAAAATTCTTTCAGGAAGTGAGCGGACTCAATCCCGGTCTTTACAAAGTGTCTGCCCAGGCGTTCTTCGACGGAAATGACAGCGCTCCATACACAAACGGTGCATACAACGAGAATAACCATGCAAGTGAGACCAACGCATATATTTTCGCTAACGGCAGAAGAGAGCCTATACCTATGCTCACCGACGAGCAATATTCTGAATTCATGAGCCTTGTGAATGCTCATCATGACATGCTTGAAGAAGGAGGACATTCATCAGAAGAAACAAACAGTATTCCCAACAATCAATTGTTCCGCCGCAATGTTCCAGCATCACAATACATGACTGGCAACAATACGTACTCACCGGATGAGAGCAGATTCGTTGTCGAGCTGTTTGTAATGGTAGGAGAGGGCGAAACGCTCCAACTCGGAGTAGGCAAGGATGCCGAAGGCGGCCGCGTGTATATGGACAACATGACTCTGACATATATGGGTAACCCACAGTCAGAACAGTACGGCTTCGGTGTGGACGCTTACGGCAATCGGAGCGATGTGGACCCTTACAAATATGCAATGGACGGATACATGTTCTATCTGAGCCGCAAGTTCGTGGCAAGCACCGATGGTCACGGATGGAACGCTCTCACACTGCCCGTAAACCTCTTGGCATCGCAGTTGCGCGAGGCTTTCGGCGACGAAATGGAACTTGTGAAGCTCACAGGACTCAACCCGCAGAACACTCAGCAGATACTCTTCGAGCCTGTAAATCTGGACGGCGGTGAGGGTCTTGAGGCAGGCCAGTGCTATCTGGTGAAGGTTACTAATGAACCGACCCATGCGGCATATGACAAGTTCACATTCAAGAGAATTGACGAGAGTAAAAACGAGGAAGCATATCTTGAAGAGAACGTTGATAACGTGATCTATCAGCACGGCAGCATTTACCAGTTCCTCGGTGTGGATTGCCCGGAGGGCATCAGCCGCGACGCTGTGACAGGAACAACGGAGAAAGGCGAGCTGAGCTGGACAAGCTATTACTATCATCCCGAATATGCGCCTGCAGGCTCATACGTGATGTCCGGCGGTGACATGTATCACCTGACAGACAACTGGAGCAACCTGATTGGTACGGCATGGTATATCACCGAGACCAACCAGACAGAGGGCACGAAGACATTCGTGATAGACAACGGCAGCGGCACGACCGACATCAATGGCATCGTGACAGAGACACCTGCCGAGAAGGCTGCCGAGGGTGTGTACACCATCAACGGTCAGAAGATTGCTTCAGACAAGTCGCTCAACGATCTGCCCAAGGGCATATACATCGTGAACGGTAAGAAACATATCGTAAGATAAGAAAGAAATTCATCATGCATTAATGTTCAACCGTGAGGCTGGATGTTTGCGGCCGGTAATGTGGATTCACATTACCGGTTTTTTTTATGCCCCACAACCAATATCACCACATTATTATATTATGCCCCAGCCCCCAGTAGAGACGCAAAATCTTGCGTCTCCCGAGTAGCTTTGTGCAATTATCCATCGCTACTCCATGCCATTCAAACAGCGGCATTCCTACTTGTGAGACGCAAGATTTTGCGTCTCTACAGGCTGACGCCACCGGTATTCCGTATAATATAACCATCAAAAATTACGCATCCTACAAAAGTAGAGACGCAAAATCTTGAGTCTCCCGAGTAAGTATGCGCAATTAACCATCCCTATTCCATTCCCGTCAAACAGCGATATTCCTACTTGTGAGACGCAAGATTTTGCGTCTCTACAGGCTGACGCCATTGGTATTCCGTGTAATATAACCATCAAAAATTACGCATCCTACAAAAGTAGAGACGCAAAATCTTGCGTCTCCCGAGTAAATATGCGCAATTAACCATCGCAATTCCATGCCATTCAAACAGCGGTATTCTTGCTCGTGAGACGCAAAATTTTGCGTCTCTACTGGCTGACGCCATTGGGATGACGGGCGGTGAAAATATAAAAAACGCTGTCAGCCGATGACTTCGGTTGGCAGCGTTGCATTTCTGACGGGTACATGCATGCACCCTGTATGTCAGCTACATACTGTCAGACATTCATATCTCAGGAGCTTTCCTAATCTTTCCTGTGAAGTTCCATTGGGTGTTTATTGACTTCCAGTCGTCCGATCCGCTATTGTTCGGGTCGTAATATATTATTTCGAGTGGTGATATTGAGACTGTGTATTTGTCTCCGTTTCTGGTTATCACGAGGTTTCCGCTGGAAGGTCCTTCTTCTATGTAGTATTTGCCTTCGGGGTTGTTGATGCTGCATCCTACAGCACCAGACACCTCATACGATCCCTCCGCGAAACTCCCTTCCGGCAGTTCTGACAGTGACCCTGCCGTATCGAACGACACAAGTACGGCTGAATAGTTGGACGGAAACGCCGACATGTCTCCGCTTGCCATCGCACTGTACATGTCGAAAGAGTAGAACTGAATCTCATAGAAGTTTGTCCCGTCACCGTTGCTTTCCGCTGTCCAGTAGACGTTGTTGAGCTTTGCGCTGACTCCGTCCAGGTTTATTGTTATCGAACTGTTGCTTCCTGAACCCGAGCCGGAGCCTGAACCGTTGTCGCCGTCGTCGTCACTGCTGCATGCAGATAACACACATAATGACGCAAAGAGAAAATACTTGAAAATTGATTTGTAGTTTGTCATAATGTTTTGGTTTATGAATAATGCAAAAGTAACGATTGTCTGTCGTTCCCACAAACGGCATCCGGCGCATGACTGCCTGTTGTCTGCCATGCGGATTCTATCCGGCGGAAATTGATGATTATACGGTTTTATAAGATGCTCGTGATGATTACGGCAATGGAATGTCACCGCGTCTGCCATGCTATGACGCAGTATGTTATAATGAAAAAAGCCTCCTGCGGTATGGGCAGAAGGCATAAAGGATTGCTTGCGAGCAGATTCGCTGGGCATGTTCACTTTACGGTGTCAGACATCGACGGCGGCAGCACCCCGTTGCGCGACCATTCCGACGGTTCGGGACCCATCACAAACTCCAGAGTGCCCCCGTCTTTTATGTCGCTGTGACGGAACCAGTTGTTGCCGAGAGGTTTCCCGTTGAGCCTTACCGACTGCACATATATGTTCCTGTCGCTGTTGTTCCGTGCCGTGATGCTAAGCGTACGCCCGTTCTCAAGATGCAGTGTCGCTTTCCTGAACACGGGACTGGAGATGAGATATACGTCCTGTCCGGCGTTCGGGTAAAAACCGAGCGAGTGGAAAATGTACCATGCCGACATCGAGCCGGAGTCGTCGTTGCCCGGTATTCCGTCGCGTGTCGTCTTGTAGCGGTCGACAAGTATGTACCGCACGAGACGCGCTGTCTTGTCCTGACGGTTGACGTAGTTGTAGAGCGATGGTGCGAGGAAGCCGGGCTCGTTGGCTATCTGGTACATGCCGATGAGCCACCGCTGGTTACCGTTGTTGTGTGTGAAGAAAGTGTCGAGACGCTGTTCGAACTTCTCCTGTCCTCCGCAGCGCGCTATGAGAGACTTCATGTCGTGCGGCACATACATGGAAAGCTCGAACGAAAAAGTCTCGTATGTGGGGTTCTCCCAGCCGCCTCCTGTGAGTACGGTGTACTTGTCCTCAGCCAGAAAACTGCCGTCGCGCTCTCTCGGCCATGCGAAGCCCTTGTGTCCAAGGCACTCTATGTCGTCGTTCCACGTGTTCTGCCAGTTGGACGCTTTGCGGTAGTATCTGTCTGCTATGTCGTTCTTTCCGAGACGGTTTGCCACGGTGGCTATGGCGAAGTCGCAGTTGGAGTACTCCAGTGTGCGCGTGAGACATCGCTCGGTGGCAGCCGACACGTAGCCGAGAGTGTTGTAGTCGTTCAGTCCGCCGCGCCCTTCCTTACGCTCGTCTCCTCCCGGCGGCACCTCGGCGTTCTTAAGCATAGCCTGCAAGCCAGCCTCATAGTCAACCCCCTCCACGCCCTTCACTATGGCGTCGGCAAAGAGAATGTCACAGTTACTGCCGCCTTGCACCCTCCCGTTGTCATTTCCGCTGCGCGCGTCAGGCATGTAGCCGTCGTTGCGCCATATGTCGATAAGCGAGCGCAGCATGTCTGCCTGTCTCGACGGAGTGAGAATGGTGAACAGCGGATGGGTGGCGCGGAAAGTGTCCCATATGGCGTAGAAGTCGTCGTAGTTGGGTTCTGCCGATGTCCATTTGGGGTTCTCGCCGGTCTTGTCGGTGGGTTGCAGATAGCAGTGATAGAGTGCGGTGTAGAACTTCACTTTGTCGTTCTTGTCTCCGTCAAGCTCCACCTTGTCGAGCACTCTGTTCCACTTCGCTGTCGCCTCAGCCTTCACCTTGTCGAAATCCCATGTGTCCACCTGCCTCATATAGGCTCTTGCCCGTCCGCAACTGATGTAGGATATGCCCACGCGGACTCTTATTTTCTGTCCTTCCGTGGTGTTGAACGTCATGTAGGCACCAGTCTTTTGTCCGGAGTCAAACTGGCTTTCCTTGCCCGGCTCGGTCTTTCCGTCCTTCCAGGTGCCGAAACTTACAGCCGGAGTGTCAGTCTCTGCGTGGAAGTACACAGTATATGCCTCACCTTCGTTCCAGCCTCCCCGCACGCGGGTATAGCCCTCCAGCTCGGTAGGCGACAGTATCCTTATTTCCGAGCCGATGACCTTTTGCGTCTCGCACATCTTCAGAGCGAGGCAGCTGCCCATGTCGAACAGTATTCTGGAGTCGGTCGCTGCGGGGAAGGTATATTCGTGTAACGCAGCCCGGTCAAGAGCCGTCAGCCTTGCCGACGTGCCGTAGCGTGTGAGCTCCACACTGTATTCGCCCACAGACGCCCGCTCGTTCTCACGTGGCGACGAATAGTCGGACAGGTCTATCACGCCCGTCATGGGCAGCATGAGGATGTTTCCATACTTGCATCCTCCGCCTGTTCCGCTCACGTGCGTATGGCTGAAGCCGTGTATGTTGCCGTCGGGAGCCCATCCGGCGTTCCACTCCATGTTGCCGCAATCAGGTCCCAGCTTCACCATGCCGAACGGCACGCATGCTCCGGGGAATACGTTGCCGCCTCCCTCCGTGCCTATGAACGGGTCGACATATGACGCGTTTCCGTTTTCATTGGCACCGCAGACAGTCGCCGAAGGCAACATGGTCAAGAGTCCGCACAACAATGCCGTCAGCGAAAACGGTCCCGCTACAGACAGCATACCATATCCTGAGCCGCTCTTGTGCAGCAGCATTGCATTCCTCCTCCGGCTTTCACGCGGGGCGTTTCGGGTGCAACCGTAATGGTATGGTGTGATGAATGGCAGCCGGAATGCACTGACTGACAAGGAAAAAGAGCCAAACAAATGTTTAAGTTTTACAAATACCGATGGTACAGTCGGGTTTAAGCGTGCCTTGAGCATTTCTTTTTATTTATATGGTTTTTGGTTATGTCCTGTCCCGTTCCTTATGCCATGTCTTCACAATCAGTGTGTGTGGTGTCACCGTATATTCTTATGGCAGAGGAAATTCAGGTGTAAAGTTACAAAAGTCTTTCCTTATAAACGATAACGGGAGCGCTTTTTTGTTCCCCGAATTAGCAGGTTTTGTTAACATAGTAATTAAAAAGTGTTTTCAGAATAAGTCTGTTTTAGGTAGATATTAAACTATTAATGAATTAAAATAACATATATATCGCAATTTTTTAATTATTATTTACAAAATAAAGAAAATAAATATTACTTTTGCATTAATTCATCAAAAACAACCAAACAACATTATTATGTTCAGAAAAGTTTTACTTTCAGTTGCATTATGTATGACAGTCATGTCTGCTTTTGCACAGATTTTAAGCGGGAGCAGCCGCGGACCTGCCTATGCCTTCGGTACGTCTGGCATGACGGGTATCGTGGGGTTCCCGTTGGATTCGTTCGAGCCTGCCATTCTGCACAGCCAGGACGAAGGAGTGAGAGCCGCCGCATTTGTGGAGGGAAGTTACTATGCCATCAGTCAGGACCAGACCCAGCTCTTGTCCTATGACCTTGAGAGCGGTACCAAGAAGACCGTGATGGAACTCAGCGGAGAGTTTCTCGACATGGCGTACGACTACAGTACGGGCTCTCTGCTCATGCTCCAATACAATTATCCGAACCCGTCGTCGCTGGTAAGACTCAATCTTGAGAGCGGCGAGATAACCCAGTTGTGCTCTTTCGAATACAGCATGTGTGCCCTGACGGCGACGCCTGAAGGCAAGGTGTATGTCACTGACATGTGGGGCGAGGTGTATGAGGCAGACCCCTCCACGGGAGCAACGACGAGCATAGTCAAGACCAACCAGTATGCGTCAAGCGGCGTAATGCGTTCAATGGACTATGATGTGGAGACGGGAAAACTATATTATCTGCACAACTCATCGTATGGCGGATGCACGCTGTATGAGATTGACACGGTGCAGAAAACGTTCAAGGCAAACGGCAGCAGCAACGGAACATACGTGGGACTGTACACCGGCTACACCAGCGCAGTGCCTTCAAGTCCGGCAGCCCCCGAAGGTCTCACGCTCACACCCGCACCGGACGGCTCAAACAGTTGCGTGCTTACATGGACCTGCCCTGCGACTACTTTCAACCGCCAGACATTGGACAAGCTCGCGCATGCTACGATATACCGTGACGGCGAGGTGATAGGTACGACTGAGAATGTGGCTCCGGGCAAGGAGGCGTCGTATACTGACACTGACGCCGCAACAGGCGTACATATATATAAGGTGACGCTGAGTAACGCGGACGGAGAGGAAGGAATGTTCGCCATAGCGTCCTCGTTTGTCGGAACGGACGTTCCGGCGGCACCGACCGACGTGAAAGCCACCGTCGGCGACGGCAATACGATTGTAGTGACATGGACAGCTCCCGACAAAGGACTCAACGGAGGATTCTTCAGAACGGACGACCTTAAAATATAAGGTGGTGAGAAACGACGGCGTGACAATAGCCGAGGCGACAGCCGAGACTACTGTGACAGACAAGATAGAGGGTGCGTACAGAGGATACTCGTACACTGTCACCGCGCTGAACGGAGCCGGAGAGGGCGGCAGCGCGGTGTCGAACACAGCCGCGACAGGAGCAATAGGAGAACTGCCTCTGTCTACTCCGTTCGACAATGAGAACGAGTTCTACACATGGACAGTGACCGACGCCGACGCCGACGGCAACACATGGCTCATGGGAAACAAATGGGGCGCCGGCAGGACAGGAGCCGAAATATACAGCACCGGAGGCGAGAAGGACGACTGGCTCATATCTCCGCCGGTGAAGCTGGAGCAGGGAGTGCCTACCCGTATATCGTTCGGAGCATACTGCACATACTACTGCACGGAGAACATAGAGGTGCGTATGGCTCCCGCGGGCACCGCACCTGAGGACGCCGTCACTGTGGGGACGATAGAGATAAAAGGCTCTGACGGAGGCTATTACGGCGACGTTATAGAGACGTGGATGGACATACCGGCAGCCGAGTCGGACGGAAACTACAGCATATACCTTCACTATCAGGGCGGATACTCCACTCAGGGAGTGCACATCAACGACTTCGCGTGGAAGGAGAACAACACCGCAACCGTGACGGGAAAGGTGGAGAACTTCATGTTCGGCATGCAGGGAGCTACGGTGACTGTGGGCGAACAAAGCACCACAACCGACATGTACGGCAACTATACCATCAGTGAGATACCGGCAGGCGAATATGATGTGACCGCGTCATATCAGGGATACAAGACTGCGACGGAGCATGTGACACTGAAGGCAGGTGACAACGTGACCGTGAACTTCATGCTGGAAATGCTTGAGAAGCGCAATGTGAGCGGAACGGTATCAGACAAAGGCGGAAAGCCGGTAAAGGGAGCGAAGGTCTCGCTCGCCGGATATGAGAGTCAGTCGGCTGTGACCGATGCCGAAGGAAAATACACCATAAGCGCTTACGAGGCTGACGGATACACACTGTCTGTTGTGAAAAACAACTACAAACCGCAAAGCCGTGAGATGAATCTCGACGCAGACAAGACGGACGAGAACTTCGCGCTCGATGTCGACGCGCTTCCTCCGTACACCGTTAAGGCAACCGACAACGGTGACGGAAGCGTGTCTGTGAGCTGGGACAAGCCGCGCAGCGTCAACGAGATGGCTTATGACAACGGACAGCCGGAAGGCGGATATGGGTATGGCTCTTACTTCACCGGCTCACAGGTTGTGGGAACAATATTCCCGGGAGAGACCATCGTGAACGAGCTGAAGTGGTGGACCGTCGGCGGCGAAGGCTGCGGAGAGGACATCACTCTGATGCTGATAGACCTGAACTGGAGCGGAAAGCCGACAGGCGAGGTCCTGTATCAGGCTAATGTGAAGACCGTGGACGGACAGTGGAATACGTTCCGCCTGCCGGAGCCGCTGCATACCGAGAAAGGCTTCCTCTTCGCCATAGCCGGCAAGACAAATGTGGCAACCGACGGAGGAACCGCCGACGGCACTGTGGACCATCCGCAGACACAGGTGTATACCACCACTTACAATGCCGAACGCTCATACAACTACTTTGACGATACCAACGATCCGTCGCGCCATCTGTTGCTTCGCGCCGTGTGTGAGAACGTGGAGCCGGACGACGCCACGATGCCGGACGTTGCCTATAATGTGTACAGACTGCCTGAGCAAGCAACGGAAGATGAGGCTCAGTGGACAGCTGTGGCAGAGGGATGTGAGGACATGTCGTTTACCGACGACAACATTCCGAGCGGCAAATACCGTTATGCCGTGGAGGCGAACTACGGAGAAGAGACATCTGAGGTGACGTTCTCGGAGGTTGTGGAGCATAACATGGCAGCTTCTGTCAGCGTGAGCGTGACTGCCAACTCGAAGCCCGAGCATGCCGAGGGAGCCGCTGTGAAGCTTTATAATGACACTTATTCATACACTGCGACAGTAGCCGGAGGGAAGGCTGTGTTTGACAATGTGGAGAAGGGTGTCTACTCTATGAGTGTGGAACAGACCGGATTTGAGACATATGCTGTGGCAGACCTGCAGGTGAACGGAGAGGAGACAGAGTTCGGCTTTGACTGCACTCTGACGCAGAAACTCGACAGACCTGCCAACATGGACGTGCTTGTAGACGGCTCAAACGCGAGACTGCTGTGGAACGTTCAGCAGAACATCAGCGACGACTTCGAGGGCGACTGCTACAGCGACTTCGAACTGAATCCGGCGGGAGACGCAGGCTGGCAGTATGTCGACAACGACGGACTGATGACTTGGGGATTCGGCAACACGACGTTCCCGCACATGGGTGAGCCTATGGCTGCGATAACATTCAATTCCGGAGCGACCACTCCGCCGCTCGCATCGGCTGAAGGTGAGGTGTACAACACGGCACATTCAGGAAACCGGGCACTGAGCTTCTTCGCCTCACGTGAGGTGGACGGCACTACCGTGGTGGAGAGTGACGACTACCTCATCTCGCCTGAACTGAATGCATACCGCGACTTTAAGTTCTCGTTCTGGGCACGCACATACGACGAGTATGAAGGCTACCGCGAGCGCATAAGAGTGGGTTACTCCACAACGACAAGCGACCTTGCCGACTTCACGTGGATAGACGAGGAACTGAAGTATGTTCCTACGGAGTATACATATTATGAATATGACATACCGAAGGAGGCGAAATATGTCGCTCTGAACAGTTCTTCAATGATGAACTTCATGCTGCTCGTGGACGACGTGTTCATCGGAGTGGACGGACAGGTGAGCGGTAACGGTTATCTGCCGGTAAACGTGCTGTCGTATGAGGTGTATCTCGACGGTGAGAAGGTTGCCGACACCAATGCGACAGAACATCTCTTCACCGGTCTGTCGGCAGGCAGCCACACAGCCGGAATAGTACAGAAGTTCGATACAGGCAAGTCGGAAATGCTGTCCCTGTCGTTCGACATCGTTACCACAGGCATCGGTTCTGTGGCTGAGAATATGGTTGCCGTATATGCCCGTGACAGCCGTCTCTATATAGAAGGCGATTACAGCGGTGCGGCAGTATACGATACGGCAGGAGCTAAAATGATGGAACTGCACGGAGAGAGTTCGGCAGACATCAGTTCAATTCCTGACGGAGTGTACATTGTCAAAGTTGTGAAGAACGGAGGCAAGACTGTATCTGTGAAGATAACAAAGTGATGATGTAGCCTTATGGCTTGGTGAAATGTCGGGGGACTGTCTCAAAATGAATTTGGGGCGGTCCCCTTTTTTTTGTTCATGAAAGCCCGCCATGATAAGCCCGAATCATGTATTTATGCAGGCGCATGTCGTCCGTATGGTTTGTTATATGCTTGTTGTGCAGGTGGCATAACGTGCGGCGGGGTGGGGCTGACACTGTGAATGTGGATAGGAGAGGATTGTTAAGATGCTGCATGAAAAACAACGTGCGCTGGTGTGATATGGTGTAACGGAGAGGAATATACGTATAACGTCAAGTCGCTGAGAATCGTGTGGAGGCAAGCGACCGGCAATCTTTCCGCGTATGCGCGCTTTTTTGACGTATATACATAATGTCTTGCAAACCAATGTGTTGCACATATTGTGTAAGTATATATGGTTTCCTGTATTTCGGAAAAGCCTTTTCCGCAACACCGGAAAGGCTTTATGGACGCGCGATAAAGGCTTTATGGAGAGCCGATATGCCCTTTCCTGTAGGGTGATTTCTTGTCATGAGTGAGGTGGACAGAACTCCGTGTTTCTTAAAAAGGACATTTAATGCGAGTTTGAGGAGAAAATTGTGGTCTGTCATACGGTTTGTGGCAGGACTATGGTAGGATGATGGTGTGGGAAAACGGATTCTTTATTCGTCTGCCATATCTGTTTCGTATAAATATTTTGTCAATATTTTTTACTTCATGCTTTGCCGCAAATGCCAACTGTGATTAAACCAAAATCAGTCATTAGAACGTATATATTTGAATAAATCTTTATTTCACATACACTCCGGTCTGCTTGCGCGTTTCTGTCGGTGTCTTGCTTACAGTTCAGTCTCGGCGTAGCCGCCACACATTTGATGAGGCTGAACACAATCCGGCTGACAGCAGTATGAAATAAGGATGGAAGTATGATGACGTTTCGGGTTAAAAGGGAAATGTCACCTGAGAGCGACGGGCAGTATGCGGAAGAATTCTTCCTTATCATGTCATTGCCATAATCTCCTTACGTCATGCGGTTTCTCGTCCTGTTTTGTCTTATCCTTATGACAGTGCGTCAGGGCAGAGGCTTCCATTTCAGACATGGATTTCTAATCGGTGTGGAATATAATGCATGAGCGGAGAAATGACGGATAGTCCGCCATTGTCAATCCGCGTCTCGTACCGATTCCATACAGACATGTTCCTATTTTTGTACAGAGAGTCGCTTATTTCATCAGATGTAGGCGTGAAATAAGGTGTTCGGGACATCGGGAGGGAGGGGTGAGTCTGCCGTATAATAAGCTTTTGCCGGATATGTCTTATATGGAATACGGATATGTCTTATATGGAATAAGCACATATAATTATGGTACGCGCGACATGAACACATGCCTGTATTTGACTGCAACAACGTCTGCCGAAGAGTGCTGGAACTGCTCATGTTTCTTCAAGAAGTCGGGAATTGTGAGCGTTAGCAGGTGTAAAGTAGATTAATATAAGTTATATAATGTTAATTGAATAAATCTCCGCCGCTTTCTTTACCGCTTCTTTTAGGCGGATTAAATAAAAGTTTGTACCTTTGCAGCCCGAAAGGCTCATTGTAGCCTGTTTGTAATAGTTTGATAACAACAAAATAAATATATAAATTTAAAAAAGTAATATTATGCCTACAATTTCACAATTGGTAAGAAAAGGCAGAAAGGTGCTCGAAGACAAGAGCAAGTCACCGGCTCTGGACGCATGTCCTCAGCGTCGCGGTGTTTGCGTCCGTGTCTACACAACCACACCTAAGAAGCCTAATTCGGCAATGCGTAAAGTTGCCCGTGTACGTTTGACAAACCAGAAGGAAGTGAACTCCTACATTCCCGGAGAAGGACACAACCTGCAGGAGCACAGCATCGTGCTGGTTCGCGGCGGTCGTGTGAAGGACCTTCCCGGTGTGCGCTATCACATCGTACGTGGTACTCTTGATACCGCAGGTGTTGCAAACCGTACCCAGCGTCGTTCAAAATACGGTGCCAAACGTCCGAAAGCAAAGAAATAAGATAACATTAAGTTGTTGATTGGACTATAATATTTTATAATCGTTTTGCTGGAGAATTGTTAAAGAGACAGGTTGAGTAAATGTCCGGGAGCGGACGTTGAAGAACACTAATAAACAGCCCCAAGCAGAATTAAATTTTCAAAAACAAAATGAGAAAAGCAAAACCAAAGAAGCGCGTGGTTCTTCCGGATCCCGTCTTCAATGACCAGAAGGTTTCAAAATTCGTTAATCATCTGATGTATGACGGCAAGAAAAACGCTTCATACGAGATTTTTTACAATGCACTTGATGTAGTGAAGGAGAAGATGGCAAAGGAAGAAAAGCCGGCTCTGGAGATATGGAAGCAGGCTCTCGACAACATCACTCCGCAGGTAGAGGTGAAGAGCCGTCGTATAGGTGGCGCAACTTTCCAGGTTCCTACTGAGATACGTCCCGAGCGCAAGGAAAGCATTTCGATGAAGAACCTTATCCTGTTCGCACGTAAGCGCGGTGGTAAGAGCATGGCAGAGAAGCTTGCTGCTGAGATTATGGACGCATACAACAATCAGGGCGGAGCCTTCAAGCGTAAGGAAGACATGCACCGCATGGCAGAAGCTAACCGTGCATTTGCTCACTTCAGATTCTAATCCACTAAATAAGGTAAAAAGAAAATGGCAAGTCGCGATTTACATTTGACTCGTAACATCGGTATCATGGCTCACATCGATGCCGGAAAGACCACAACGTCTGAGCGTATTCTCTTCTACACCGGTAAGACACACAAGATAGGTGAGGTGCATGACGGTGCCGCAACAATGGACTGGATGGCTCAGGAGCAGGAACGTGGTATTACTATTACTTCTGCTGCTACAACATGTAACTGGAAGTGGAACGACAAGACTTATAAGATAAACTTGATTGACACTCCGGGACACGTTGACTTCACTGCAGAGGTTGAACGCTCTCTGCGCGTGCTCGACGGTGCGATTGCAACCTATTCGGCAGCGGACGGAGTGCAGCCGCAGTCTGAGACTGTATGGCGTCAGGCAGACAAATATAATGTTCCGCGTATAGGATATGTCAACAAAATGGACCGCTCAGGAGCGGACTTCTTCGAGACTGTACAGCAGATGAAGGACATCCTTGGCGCCAATCCGTGTCCTATACAGATTCCAATCGGTGCGGAGGAGAACTTCAAGGGTGTTGTAGACCTTATCAAGATGAAGGCTATCCTGTGGCATGACGAGACCATGGGTGCCGAATACAGCATCGAGGAAATACCTGCCGACCTGGTTGACGAAGCAAATGAATGGAGAGACAAGCTTCTTGAGAGTGCCGCAAACTTTGACGATGCTCTCATGGAGAAATATCTCGACGGTCAGGAGATAGGCGAGGAGGAGCTTATCAGCGCAATCCGCAAGGGTACGATATCCATGCAGGTTACTCCGATGCTTCTCGGTTCGTCATACAAGAACAAGGGCGTACAGCCGCTTCTTGACTACACATGTGCGTTCCTTCCTTCTCCTCTTGACACAGAGGATATCATAGGTACAAACCCTGATACAGAGGAAGAGGAGTCGCGCAAACCGTCGGAGGATGCTCCGACATCGGCTCTTGCGTTCAAGATTGCAACCGATCCGTTCATGGGACGTCTGGTGTTCTTCCGTGTTTATTCTGGTAAGGTTACAGCCGGTTCTTACGTGTACAACCCGCGTTCGGGTAAGAAGGAGCGTATCAGCCGTCTGTTCCAGATGAACTCAAACAAGGAAATCCCGATGGAGGCTATCGAGGCTGGCGACATAGGCGCAGGCGTAGGCTTCAAGGATATCCGCACCGGTGACACTCTTTGCGATGAGGCACACCCCATCGTTCTGGAGTCGATGACATTCCCTGACACCGTTATTTCAATTGCTGTTGAACCGAAGAGTCAGGCTGACATAGCCAAACTGGACAACGGTCTGGCAAAGCTTGCTGAGGAGGACCCGACATTCACCGTACGCACCGACGAGCAGAGCGGTCAGACAATCATCTCTGGTATGGGTGAGCTTCACCTCGACATTATCATCGACCGTCTGAAGCGTGAGTTCAAGGTTGAGTGTAATCAGGGTAAGCCGCAGGTTAACTATAAGGAGGCTATCACACAGCCTGTCACTCTGCGTGAGGTTTACAAGAAGCAGAGCGGTGGACGTGGTAAGTTCGCTGACATCATCGTGACCGTCGGTCCTAAGGATGAGGATTACAAGGAAGGCGACCTGCAGTTTGTCAATGAGGTTAAGGGCGGTAACGTGCCTAAGGAGTTCATCCCGTCTGTACAGAAGGGATTTGAGACCGCAATGAAGAACGGTGTGCTTGGCGGTTATCCTATGACAGGACTCAAGGTCGTTCTTACCGACGGTTCTTTCCACCCGGTAGACTCTGACCAGCTGTCATTCGAGCTCGCTGCAATCAATGCTTACAAGAACGCATGTCCGAAGGCAGGTCCGGTTCTTATGGAGCCGATAATGAAGGTTGAGGTAGTGACACCGGAGGAGAACATGGGTGATGTTATCGGAGACCTTAACAAGCGTCGTGGACAGGTGGAAGGCATGGATGAGGCTCGTAGCGGTGCGCGCATCGTGAAGGCTATGGTTCCGCTGGCAGAGATGTTCGGTTATGTTACCGCTCTGCGCACAATCACATCCGGACGTGCTACAAGTTCAATGGAATATGATCATCACGCACCTCTGTCAAGCTCAATAGCAAAGGCTGTGCTTGAGGAAGTGAAAGGACGTGCCGATCTGGTATAATTCAAGCATAACAAATGATAAAATCGGAGTACTGCCTGCTTAGCGAATGACTCTTAAGCGGCAGACTCCTTTTTAAAACAATCATGTAATCAAAAATATTTATGAGTCAGAAAATCAGAATTAAGTTGAAGAGTTACGACCACAAGTTGGTTGATAAGTCTGCAGAGAAAATCGTTAAGGCTGTTAAGGCGACAGGTGCTATTGTGAGCGGTCCTATTCCACTTCCTACGCACAAGCGCATTTACACCGTAAACCGCAGTACGTTCGTTAACAAGAAGGCACGCGAGCAGTTCCAGCTCAGTGATTTCAAACGTCTTATCGATATATACAGTTCTACAGCCAAGACAGTTGACGCTCTGATGAAGCTTGAATTGCCGAGCGGTGTGGAAGTAGAGATCAAAGTATAGTATTTTTTTTAATATTTAATTATAATTGAAATGCCAGGATTAATTGGAAGAAAAATCGGAATGACATCCGTTTTCAGTGCCGACGGCAAGAATGTGCCGTGCACTGTTATCGAAGCTGGTCCTTGTGTTGTGACACAGGTGAAAACCGTTGAAAAGGACGGTTATAAGGCAGTTCAGCTGGGCTTTGGTGAGGCAAAGGAAAAAAACACCACCAATGCTATGATGGGTTGCTTTAAGAAAGCCGGTACAACACCGAAGAGACACTTGGCCGAGTTCAAGTTTGATGAGGAATATAACCTCGGTGATACGCTTACTGTTGAAATCTTCAACGATACAAAGTACGTTGACGTTGTTGGTACTTCAAAGGGAAAAGGTTTCCAGGGTGTTATGAAGCGTCACGGATTCGGTGGTGTCGGTCAGAGTACTCACGGACAGGATGACCGCGCTCGTAAGCCGGGTTCAATCGGTGCCTGCTCTTATCCTGCAAAGGTGTTCAAGGGAATGCGTATGGCAGGACAAATGGGTGGCGACAGAGTAACAACCCAGAATCTGAAAGTATTAAAAGTTATTCCGGAGCATAACCTCATTCTCGTAAAGGGTTCTGTTGCCGGATGCATTGGTTCAACCGTATTAATTAATAAATAATGGAAGTTAGCGTATTAAATATCAATGGTCAGGAGACCGGAAGAAAGGTTACGTTGAACGAATCTATCTTCGGAATTGAGCCTAACGATCATGTTCTGTATCTTGACGTTAAGCAATACCTCGCTAACCAGCGTCAGGGTACGGCAAAGACAAAAGAGAGAAGCGAAGTAAGCGGTTCTACACGTAAGCTCGGTCGTCAGAAAGGTGGCGGCGGTGCCCGTCGTGGTGACATCAATTCGCCTGTACTTGTCGGTGGTGGTAGAGTTTTTGGTCCGAAACCACGCGATTATGGTTTTAAACTCAACAAGAAGGTGAAGGCTCTCGCACGTAAGTCTGCATTGTCATACAAGGCACAGGCAAATGATATAGTTGTAGTAGAGGACTTTACTTTGGACGCACCGAAGACAAAAGATTTCGTAAATATTACTAAAAATCTTAAAGTGGACGGTCGTAAGACTCTTCTTCTTTTGCCAGGTGTAAATAAAAATGTATATTTGTCAGCTCGTAACTTGCAGCGCACTGAAGTCATGACTGCATCGGCACTTAACGCATACAAGGTTTTGAATGCGGATGTGCTTGTTGTGACAGAGGATGCGCTGAAGATGATTGACGGAATCTTAACAAAATAAAAGGGAGACAAAAGTAATATGGCAATTATCATAAAACCATTGGTCACTGAGAAGATGACCAAAATGACAGACAAGTCTTCTGTAGAGAAATCTTATAAGGTAAAGGGTGAGACAAGAACAAAGAAAGCTGAGACCAAGTATGGTTTCATCGTGCGCCCGGATGCCAATAAGTATGAGATTAAGAGTGAAGTCGAAAGTCTGTACAACGTTACAGTGATTGACGTGAACACAATGCGTTATGCAGGTAAGCGCATGAGCCGCTATACCCGCGCAGGTCTTATCAAAGGACAGAAGAACGCATACAAGAAAGCTATCGTTACTCTGAAGGAGGGCGATTCAATTGATTTTTACAGCAATATTTAAATAAAAAATGGCAGTACGTAAATTCAAACCGGTTACTCCGGGACAAAGACACAAGGTTATTGGCACGTTCGAGGAGATTACTGCATCCGTGCCAGAGAAGTCTCTCGTTTTCGGTAAACGCTCTACCGGTGGTCGAAACAACACCGGAAAAATGACAGTCCGCTACAGAGGCGGCGGTCATAAGAGAAAGTATCGTCTGATCGACTTTAAACGTGAGAAAGATGGTGTTCCAGCTGTAGTTAAAACAATAGAATACGATCCGAACCGTTCGGCTCGTATTGCTTTGTTGTTTTATGCAGATGGTGAAAAACGTTACATTATTGCTCCTAATGGACTGCAGGTGGGTGCTAAACTGATGTCAGGTGCGGAAGCCGCTCCTGAGGTTGGAAACGCTCTTCCTTTGGCAAACATTCCTGTCGGTACTGTGATTCACAACATTGAATTGCGTCCGGGACAGGGTGCGTTGCTCGTTCGTTCGGCTGGTAATTTTGCTCAATTGACTTCTCGTGAAGGCAGTTATTGTGTAGTTAAGCTCCCTTCTGGCGAGACACGCCAGATTCTGAGTGCTTGTAAGGCAACAGTAGGTAGCGTCGGTAACTCCGACCACGCTCTTGAACAGTCCGGTAAGGCTGGGCGTTCACGTTGGCTCGGTCGTCGTCCGCACAACCGTGGTGTGGTTATGAACCCTGTAGATCACCCGATGGGTGGTGGTGAAGGACGTCAGTCCGGAGGTCATCCGCGCTCACGCAAGGGTCTTTATGCAAAGGGTCTCAAGACACGCGCACCGAAGAAACTTTCGAACAAGTATATCATTGAAAGAGCTAGTAAATAATTTTAGTTAACAAGAGTAAATTATGAGTCGTTCATTAAAAAAAGGTCCATATATCAACGTCTCTTTGGAGAAGAAGATTCTTGCCATGAATGAGAGTGGCAAAAAGACAGTTGTAAAGACATGGGCCAGAGCATCAATGATTTCCCCTGATTTTGTGGGACACACTGTTGCAGTTCATAACGGAAATAAATTTATCCCTGTTTACATTACTGAGAATATGGTGGGACATAAACTCGGTGAGTTCTCACCCACACGTAAGTTCGGTGGACACGCCGGCAATAGAAAGTAAGCGGGTTAAAACCATTTAAAACAAGATAATAATAATGGGAGCAAGAAAACATATAGCGGCTGAAAAGAGAAAAGAGGCCCTTAAGAATTTGTACTTCGCAAAGCTCAAAGGCGTTCCTTCTTCACCACGTAAAATGCGCTATGTCGTAGACATGGTTCGTGGCATGGAGGTTAACCGCGCACTGGGAGTACTGAGATTCTCCAAGAAGCAGGCTGCCGCCGACGTTGAGAAACTGTTACGCTCGGCCATTGCTAACTGGGAAGCAAAAAATGACCGCAAGGCGGAAGACGGCGAACTTTATATTTCTAAAGTATTCGTTGATGAAGGTGTTACTATGAAGCGCATGAGACCGGCACCGCAGGGACGTGGCTATCGTATTCGCAAGCGCAGCAATCACGTTACACTGTTTGTTGATTCCAAAACTAATGACGAAAAATAAATAGCAGAATGGGACAGAAAGTTAATCCAATAAGCAATCGTTTGGGTATTATCCGTGGCTGGGATTCCAATTGGTTCGGAGGTAAAAACTTCGGTGACAATCTGGTCGAGGACCGCAAAATACGTAAATACCTTAATGAGCGTCTGGCAAAAGCCAGTGTTTCAAAGATTGTAATAGAGCGTACGCTGAAACTCATTACAATTACAATCTGCACAGCTCGTCCTGGTATCGTCATTGGTAAGGGTGGACAGGATGTTGACAAACTGAAGGAAGAGTTGAAGAAACTCTACAAGAAAGACATCCAAATCAATATCTTCGAGGTGAAGAGACCTGAGCTTGATGCAAACATTGTCGCAAACAATATAGCACGTCAGGTTGAAGGTAAAATCGCATATCGTAGGGCTATTAAGATGGCAATCCAGAATACGATGCGGGCAGGTGCTGAAGGTGTGAAGATTCAGATCACCGGACGTCTGAACGGAGCTGAAATGGCACGTAAGGAGATGTACAAGGAGGGAAGAACTCCGTTGCATACTTTCCGTGCTGATATAGACTACTGTCAGGCAGAGGCACTCACCAAGGTGGGACTCCTTGGCATCAAGGTTTGGATTTGCAGAGGTGAGGTTTATGGCGAGCGCGATCTGACTCCTAACTTTACACAGGAGAAACAGAATGGTGGCTCTAATGGCGGCCGTGGTAATCGCGGTAATCGCAAGAGAAACAATAACCGTTAAAAGTAAGACACTATCATGTTACAGCCAAAAAGAGTAAAATATAGAAGACCTCAAGACGGGCGTGGCAATAAAGGCAACGCTCACAGAGGCACACAGCTGGCTTTCGGATCGTTTGGCATCAAGACACTTGAGGCAAAATGGATTGACAGCCGTCAGATAGAAGCTGCACGTGTAGCTGTGAACCGCTACATGCAGCGTGAAGGTCAGGTATGGATCAGAATATTCCCGGATAAACCAATCACACGTAAACCTGCTGATGTCCGCATGGGTAAGGGTAAGGGTGATCCAGCAGGATGGGTCGCACCTGTTACTCCGGGTCGTATCCTCTTTGAAGTTGAAGGAGTAAGTTTCGATGTTGCAAAAGAGGCTCTTCGTCTTGCAGCTCAGAAACTGCCGGTAAAGACAAAGTTTGTTGTTAGACGTGATTACGATAAAAACGCTTAAACTATGAAGAGTAAAGAATTGAAAGACTTGGACGTCAAGTCTCTTAATGAGAAATTGGAGACAGAGGTTGCTCGCCTGAATCAGTTGAAGCTTAACCATGCGGTTTCTCCTCTGGAGAATCCGTCACAGATTAAGGCTGCACGTCGTGATATCGCACGTCTGAAAACCGAGATCCGTCAGAGAGAACTTAATAAATAACAATGGTCCAGATGGTAACAAGAAATTTAAGAAAAACAAGACAGGGTGTGGTTGTAAGCAACAAGATGGATAAAACCATTGTTATTGCCGCAAAGTTTAAGGAGATGCACCCTATTTATGGTAAGTTTGTCCAGAAGACAAAGAAATACCATGTTCATGACGAGAACAATGAGGCAAATCTCGGTGATACTGTCCTCATCATGGAAACACGTCCTTTGAGTAAGACAAAGAGATGGAGATTAGTTCAAATAACTGAAAAAGCTAAGTAATTATGATACAAGCAGAATCAAGACTTACAGTATGTGATAACAGCGGCGCACGTGAAGCTCTTTGCATTCGCGTATTGGGTGGAACACGCCGTCGTTATGCAAGTGTTGGTGACGTTATTGTCGTAGCTGTCAAGAACGTTATCCCATCAAGTGATTTGAAAAAGGGTGCAGTATCTAAGGCTTTGATTGTTCGCACAAAGAAGGAAATCCGCCGCCCGGATGGCTCGTATATCCGCTTTGATGACAATGCGTGTGTACTGCTCAACAATGCGGGCGAACTTCGTGGTAGTCGTATATTCGGTCCGGTTGCGCGTGAACTGCGTGCCGTTAATATGAAAGTCGTTTCTTTGGCACCTGAGGTTCTATAATTTAAAATAAGATTTAGAAATGAGTAAATTACATATTAAGAAAAATGATACAGTCTATGTTCTTGCCGGTGAGGACAAGGGCAAGACTGGTAAGGTGCTCAAAGTCTTGGTTGACAAGAACCGCGCCATTGTGGAGGGTGTGAATATTGTCTCTAAGAGCACAAAGCCCTCTGCAAAGAACCCTCAGGGCGGTATCATCAAGCAGGAGGCTTCAATACATGTCTCTAATTTGAGCCTGATTGATCCGAAAAGTGGCAAGCCTACACGCATTGCCATAAAGAAGAACGATGACGGCAAGAAAGTACGTATTGCTAAAAAGTCAGGGGAGGAAATCAAATAATGGATACAGCACAGTTAAAGAAAGTATATGTTGAGAGCATTGCTCCGGCATTGAAGAAACAGTTCAACTATTCTTCATCAATGCAGGTTCCTGTCCTGAAGAAGATTGTCATCAATCAGGGATTGGGAGACGCTACACAGGATAAGAAGATTATTGATGTCGCAATCAATGAGATTACTGCAATTACCGGTCAGAAGGCTGTTGCAACTTATTCAAAGAAGGATATTGCAAACTTCAAGCTCCGTAAGAAAATGCCTATTGGTGTAATGGTAACACTTCGTCGTGAGCGTATGTACGAATTTCTTGAGAAACTTGTGCGTATCGCTTTACCGCGTATTCGTGACTTCAAGGGTATTGAGAGCAAGTTTGACGGACGCGGTAATTACACATTGGGAATACAGGAGCAGATAATCTTCCCTGAGATTAACATTGACGCTATAGACCGCATCCAGGGTATGAACATCACATTCGTGACTACAGCTCAGACAGATGAAGAGGGCTATGCTCTTCTCAAAGCATTTGGCCTTCCTTTCAAAAACGCTAAAAACGATTAAGTAATATGGCAAAAGAATCAATGAAGGCTCGCGAAGTTAAGCGTGCGAAGATGGTTGCCCGCTATGCTGCGAAGCGTGCGGCTCTTAAGAAAGTCATTGCTACTACTGACGATCCTGCTGAGGCATATGAGGCTGCTCGCAAGTTGCAGTCCATACCTAAAAATGCAAACCCAATCCGTTTGCACAACCGTTGCAAGATCACCGGTCGTCCGAAAGGATATATCCGTCAGTTCGGCTTGTCACGTATTCAGTTCCGTGAGATGGCTTCCGCAGGACTTATTCCCGGTGTTAAAAAAGCAAGCTGGTAAATTATTTAATATTGTCGGGGTAGTCCCGATTAATTAAAACATTATATTATATGACAGATCCAATAGCAGATTATCTGACAAGACTCAGAAACGCAATCATGGCACATCATCGTGTCGTTGAGGTTCCTGCGTCAAACTTGAAGAAAGAGATTACAAAGATCCTCTTCGAGAAAGGATACATCTTGAACTACAAGTTCATAGAAGATGGTCCTCAGGGTACAATTAAGGTTGCTTTGAAATATGATCCGGCAACCAAGGTCAACGCAATCAAGTCGTTGAAGCGTGTTTCCACCCCCGGTCTCCGTAAGTATACCGGTTATAAGAACATGCCGAGAGTTATTAACGGATTAGGTATTGCGATTTTATCTACATCCAAGGGTGTAATGACAGACAAGGAAGCTGCTGCTCTTAAAGTTGGCGGTGAGGTTCTTTGCTATGTTTATTAATTGGAGGATTGATTATGTCAAGAATAGGAAAATTACCAATTAAAATCCCCGCAGGTGTAAATGTTACTATGACTGATGGGGTTGTAACTGTAAAGGGACCTAAAGGTGAGCTTTCTCAGCAGGTAGATTCTTCCATCATTGTTAAGATTGCTGATGGTGAGATTGTATTCGAAGTTGACGAAAAGAGTCCTGTAGACTATAAGCAGAAGCAGGCATATCATGGCTTATATCGTGCCTTGGTAAACAATATGGTAGTAGGTGTAAGCGAAGGATACAAGAAAACTCTGGAACTTGTCGGTGTCGGATATCGTGTTTCCAATCAAGGTAATGTGATAGAATTCTCTTTGGGATATACACACCCAATCTTCCTTGAACTCCCGAAAGAGGTTAAGGTCGAGACAAAGAGTGAGAGAAATCAGAATCCGTTATTGATGTTAGAGTCTTGCGACAAGCAGTTGATTGGCCTTATCTGTGCAAAAATTCGTACTTTCCGCAAACCGGAGCCTTATAAGGGTAAGGGTATCCTCTTCAAAGGCGAGGTCATCCGCAGAAAATCTGGTAAGTCAGCTTCTGCTAAGTAATCTTTTAAAATTTACGATTATGACAACAAAGAAAGTAGAAAGACGAATAAAAATTAAATACAGAATTCGTAAGCGTGTTAACGGAACTGCAGAGCGTCCTCGTTTGAGCGTGTTCCGTAGCAATAAACAGATTTACGCACAGGTTATAAATGATTTGACCGGATCGACTCTTGCATCTGCGTCTTCTCTCGGACTCGAGAAAATGCCAAAGATTCAGCAGGCGGCTAAGGTTGGCGAGATGGTAGCTGCCAATGCGCAGGCTGCCGGTATAACTACTGTTGTTTTTGACCGTAACGGTTATCTTTATCACGGACGTGTTAAGGAGTTGGCTGATGCAGCTCGTAAAGGTGGTCTTAAATTTTAAACGATTATGACAATGAATAAAGTTAAAGTATATAATGACGTTGAGTTGAAAGACCGTCTGGTGGCCATCAACCGTGTTACAAAGGTAACAAAGGGAGGTCGCACTTTTACTTTTGCTGCTATTGTCGTTGTTGGTGACGGTAAGGGTGTCATCGGCTACGGGCTTGGTAAGGCAGGTGAAGTTACGGCGGCAATATCCAAGGGTGTTGAAGCTGCAAAGAAGAATCTTGTTAAGGTTTCACTTGTCAAAGGAACGATTCCTCACGAGGTTGAAGCCCGCTTTGGTGGTTCGCATGTATTCATGAGACCTGCAGCTGCGGGTACCGGTCTTGTTGCCGGTGGTGCTATGCGTGCCGTTCTCGACAGTGTAGGTGTAAAGGATGTCCTTGCAAAGTCCAAGGGCTCTTCAAACCCGCACAATCTTGTTAAGGCAACGATAGAGGCTCTCACACAGGTGCGTGATGCTTACACCATAGCTGGTGTTCGTGGTATCAGTATGGAAAAAGTTTTTAACGGATAAGGAGACTTACAATGGCAACAATAAAGGTAAAACAGATAAAGAGCCGTATCGGCGCCAACAAAGAGCAGAAGAGCACTCTTTTGTCTTTAGGTCTGCGAAAAATCTCTCAGGTGATTGAGGTTGAAGACACACCCAGTATACGTGGTATGATACGAAAAGTTCATCATCTGGTAACAGTAGTTGAATAATTAATCTTTAAGAAGAATAAATTATGAAATTAAATACTTTAAAACCAGCAGAGGGTTCTACACATTCTCGTCGCCGTATAGGCCGTGGACCGGGATCCGGATTAGGCGGTACTTCAACTCGTGGACACAAGGGTGCGAAAGCTCGTTCTGGTTATAAGAAGAAGATAGGTTTTGAAGGTGGTCAGATGCCTCTTCAGCGTCGTGTGCCCAAGGCTGGATTCAAGAATATCAATCACAAGGAATACTTTGCAGTTAATCTTTCTGTTCTGCAGATGCTTGCTGAATCAAAGAATCTCACAAAGATAGGACTTGATGATCTCAGAGCAGCAAATCTTGTAAAGAAGAACGCTCTTGTAAAGATTCTTGGCAATGGTGAGCTCAAAGCGAAGCTTGAAGTCGAGGCAAATGCTTTCTCGAAAACTGCTGAAGAGGCTATCAAGGCAGTTGGTGGTAACACAACTATAATTTAGGTCAATGAAAAAATTTATTGAGACACTGAAGAACTGTTGGAGAATTGAGGATTTGCGTCAGCGACTCCTCATAACTCTCCTGTTTACGGCTATATACCGTTTTGGCTCGTTTGTGGTACTTCCTGGTATCGATCCGGGCATGTTGCAAAGATTACAGTCGCAAACATCCGGCGGACTGATGTCATTGCTGGATATGTTCTCTGGTGGTGCGTTTTCCAATGCATCAATATTTGCACTTGGAATTATGCCGTACATCTCAGCTTCTATCGTAATGCAGCTCTTGGCCATTGCAGTTCCTTTCTTTCAGAAAATGCAGAGAGAGGGAGAAAGCGGTCGCAAGAAGATCAACTGGTATACTCGAATTCTGACTATAGCCATATTGTTCTTTCAGGCACCGTCATATCTCCTTAACCTGAAGGCCCAGGCTCCTCAGGCTCTTGCATCCGGACTTTCATGGTCGGCATTCATGATTTCCGCTTCAATAATTCTTGCTGCAGGAAGCATGTTTGTTCTTTGGTTAGGAGAGCGTATTACAGATAAAGGTGTTGGAAATGGTGTTTCAATGATCATTATGATAGGTATCATTGCAAGGTTCCCGCAGGCATTCATTCAGGAAGTGGCAACACGTCTGAATGCTATTGCCGGTGGCGGACTTGTGATGTTTATTGTTGAAATACTTATTCTGTATGCGGTTGTGTGTGCTGCGATTCTTCTTGTGCAGGGAACACGCAAGATACCGGTACAATATGCAAAACGTCTTGTAGGTAACAAGCAGTATGGCGGAGCGCGTCAGTATATTCCTCTGAAGCTTTTTGCCGCTAACGTAATGCCTATCATCTTTGCACAGGCTTTGATGTTCATTCCGCTTGCAATCGTACGGTATCAGAGTGAAAACGCATCATGGGTAGTAAGTTCATTGATGGATAATCGTAGTCTGTTGTATAATTGTGTATATGTCATTCTTATAGTGGCGTTCACATATTTTTACACAGCTATCACCTTGAATCCTACTCAGATGGCAGAGGATATGAAGCGTAATAATGGTTTTATTCCCGGCATACGTCCCGGAAAGGATACAGCAGAATATATCGAGACCATTATGTCGCGTATAACATTCCCCGGCTCCTTGTTTATTGCATTCATTGCAATAATGCCGGCTCTTGCAGGTCTGCTCAATGTGCAGCAGCAGTTCTCTCAGTTCTTCGGAGGAACATCCCTTCTGATTCTTGTCGGAGTTGTCATCGATACACTTCAGCAGATTGAGAGTCATTTGCTCATGCGTCATTACGATGGTCTGTTAAATTCAGGCCGTACACGTAACAGCGGAGTCTCTGCATATTGATATTCTTTGGAAAATGAAGATATTTCTGAAGACGAATGATGAAATACAGCTGATGCGCGAGGCTAACCAGCTTGTCGGTAAGACCTTGGCGGAATTGGCAAAACATATCAAACCGGGTGTAACGACCCTTCAATTGGATAATATAGCGGAAGAGTTCATAAGAGACCATGGAGCGATTCCCACGTTCAAGAATTTTCCAAATCCATTTGGAGGGCCATTCCCTGCAAGCATCTGTACCTCGGTAAACGATGTGGTGGTGCACGGTATACCGGATAATAAGACAGTCCTTCGTGACGGTGATATTATTTCGATAGATTGTGGAACATTGCTTAATGGTTATAACGGTGACAGTTGCTATACGTTTTGTGTAGGCGATGTCGCACCAGAGGTCAGGCAATTGGTCGAGACAACAAAGGAGGCCTTATATAAAGGCATCGCTCAGGCTGTTGCAGGGAAACATATCGGTGATATAGGGGATGCGGTTCAGTCGCATTGTGTGAAAATGGGCTATGGTGTTGTTCGCGAACTTACCGGTCACGGTATCGGACGTGAAATGCACGAAGACCCGCAGGTCCCGAATTACGGTATGCGCGGACACGGTGTGTTGCTTAAGGCTGGCATGTGTATTGCCATTGAACCGATGATTACAATGGGGTCGCGTGAAGTCGTCATGATGCCGGACAAATGGGGTATACGTACCCGGGACGGCAAGCCCGCCGCACACTTCGAACATACTGTAGCCATTCAGCGTGGCAAGGCTGAGATTTTATCTACATTCGACGGAATATAACATTTAAAAAGAAACAGAACAGGATTATGGCAAAGCAGTCTGCTATAGAACAAGACGGAACAATTGTGGAATCATTGTCTAACGCGATGTTCAGAGTGGAACTCGAGAACGGCGTTCAGATAATAGCGCATATTTCAGGAAAAATGAGGATGCACTATATAAAGATTCTGCCGGGAGACAAGGTTAAAGTGGAAATGAGCCCTTATGATTTGACAAAGGGCAGGATAGTTTTCAGATATAAATAAACTCAAAGATATGAAAACAAGAGCATCGTTAAAGAAACGCACACCCGACTGTAAGATAGTACGTCGTAAAGGTCGCTTGTTCGTTATCAACAAGAAGAACCCTAAGTATAAAATGCGTCAGGGCTAATTAAAAAAAGGAGACAAAGGGCAGAGATTGCGAAATTTCTTGCTTGAAGCTCAAAATAAACAAAACATCAAAATTTAATTAAATTATTAACAATGGCAATAAGAATTGTTGGAGTAGATTTGCCCCAGAATAAGCGTGGCGAAATCGCATTGACCTATATTTACGGTATAGGTCGAAGTAGTTCAGCAAAGATATTGGATAAAGCCGGTGTCAGCCGCGACCTGAAGGTAAGCGAGTGGACAGACGATCAGGCTTCCAAGATCCGTGAGATTATCGGTGCTGAATTTAAGGTTGAAGGTGATCTCCGTGCAGAGATTCAGATGAACATCAAGCGTCTCATGGATATTGGTTGTTATCGTGGAATCCGTCATCGTAATGGTCTTCCTGTTCGCGGTCAGAGCACAAAGAATAATGCCCGTACACGTAAAGGAAAGAAGAAGACTGTTGCTAACAAGAAGAAAGCTACTAAGTAAAATTTAGTTTGGAGTTGGAAGTTTGGAGAATTTAATGTCTCAAACCTTTTAACTTTTGACTTTTAACTTTTAACTAAAAAAGATTATGGCAAAGAAAACAGCAACATCCAAAAAAAGAAATGTGAAAGTCGACGCTATCGGACAGCTCCATGTTCATAGCTCTTTCAACAATATTATAGTGTCTTTGGCTAACAGCGAGGGACAGATCATCTCATGGTCTTCTGCCGGCAAGATGGGATTCCGTGGTTCAAAGAAAAACACTCCGTATGCGGCTCAGATGGCAGCAGAGGATTGTGCAAAGGTAGCTTACGATCTCGGTTTGCGTAAGGTTAAGGCTTATGTGAAAGGTCCGGGAAACGGACGTGAGTCTGCTATCCGTGGCGTTCACAGCAGTGGAATCGAGGTTACAGAGATTGTAGACGTTACTCCGCTGCCGCACAACGGCTGCCGTCCTCCAAAGAGACGTAAGGTATAAGTTCCTGCTTCAAACAAAGTTACACAAATAAAAAGCATTTTATAATATTATGGCTAAATATATAGGTCCGAAATCTAAAATTGCGCGTCGCTTCGGTGAACCGATTTTTGGCGCAGATAAAGTTTTGTCCAAGAGAAACTTCCCTCCTGGACAGCATGGCAACAGTCGTCGTAGAAAGCAGTCTGAGTACGCAGTCATGCTGGCAGAGAAGCAAAAGGCTAAATACACATACGGTGTATTGGAGCGCCAGTTCCGTAATATGTTTGAAAAAGCAGCCAAGGCAGAAGGTATTACCGGTGAGGTTCTTCTTCAGAATCTTGAAAGCCGTCTCGACAATGTTGTTTTCCGTATGGGTATCGCCCCGACACGTGCGGCTGCCCGTCAGCTTGTAGGTCACAAGCACATTGTTGTTGATGGTAAGGTTGTCAACATACCGTCATATTCAGTAAAGCCAGGCCAGATAGTAGGAGTGCGTGAAAAGTCAAAGTCTCTTGAAGTTATTGAGTCTGCTCTTGCTGGTTTCAATCACAGCAAATATCCTTGGATCGAGTGGGATGCAAATACCAAGAGCGGTAAGTTCCTGCACAAGCCGGAACGTGCCGATATTCCTGAGAATATAAAGGAACAGTTAATCGTTGAGTTGTACTCTAAATAAATCATTAAATTAATGGCGATATTAGCATTTCAAAAACCTGACAAAGTTGTAATGTTGGAGGTCAACGATAAATTCGGCAAGTTCGAATTCCGTCCTCTTGAGCCTGGCTTCGGCGTTACCATAGGTAATGCGCTGCGCCGCATACTTCTTTCGTCGCTTGAGGGATATGCCATCAACACGGTGCGCATATCCGGGGTCGAGCATGAGTTCTCGTCCGTACCGGGAGTGAAGGAAGACGTGACCAACATTATCTTGAATTTGAAACAAGTAAGATTCAAGCAAGTAGTAGAAGAATTCGAGAACGAAAAAGTTAGTATCACCGTAGAGAATTCAACAGAATTCAAAGCAGGTGATATTGGTAAGTATCTGACTGGATTTGAAGTGTTAAACCCTGATTTGGTGATTTGTCATTTAGATGCCAAGGCTTCGATGCAGATAGACCTGACCATCAACCAGGGACGTGGATACGTTCCCGCTGATGAGAATCGCGAGTTCTGCACTGACGTTAATGTAATTCCAATCGATTCTATCTACACCCCTATCCGCAATGTGAAATATTCTGTTGAGCCTTATCGTGTCGAGCAGAAGACCGACTACGACAAGCTGGTTCTCGAAGTCACTACGGATGGTTCCATAAGTCCGAAGGACGCACTTAAGGAAGCCGCCAAGATTCTTATCTATCACTTCATGCTGTTCTCTGACGAGAAGATCACACTTGAGAATCCCGATCACGAGACCAACCAGGAGTTTGATGAGGAAGTGCTTCATATGCGACAGCTGCTCAAGACAAAGCTTGTGGACATGAACCTCTCAGTCCGTGCCCTCAACTGTCTTAAAGCTGCTGATGTGGAAACTCTCGGAGATCTTGTACAGTACAACAAGACAGACCTTCTCAAGTTCCGCAACTTCGGTAAGAAATCGCTTTCAGAGCTTGATGATTTGCTCGAGAGTCTGAATCTGTCTTTTGGAACCGATATTTCTCAATACAAATTAGACAAAGAATAATCCGGCATTATTATTGCGGACATCCGTTGTCCGCAATAACCGGTTTATCGTAAAAAGTAAAAAACAAAAATGAGACATAATAAGAAATTCAACCATCTGGGTCGTACTGCATCTCACCGTCAAGCCATGCTTGCTAACATGGCAATCTCGCTGATAATGCACAAAAGAATCACTACGACCCTCGCAAAGGCTAAGGCTTTGAAGAAATATGTTGAGCCTCTGCTTACACGTAGTAAGGACGACTCAACAAATTCTCGTCGTGTCGTATTCCGCTATCTTCAGAACAAAGAGGCTCTGAAAGAGCTTTTCGGTGAGGTGGCTGCAAAGATTGGCGACCGTCCCGGAGGATACACACGTGTCATCAAGCTCGGTACACGCAGAGGCGACGCTGCTCCGATAGCATTTATCGAACTTGTCGACTTCGACGAGAACATGGCTAAGACTCCGAAGGCTGCCAAGAAGACCCGTCGTAGCCGCAAGTCTGCCGCAAAGGCTGAGGAGGCTGCACAGGCACCGGTCGCTGAGGCAACAGAGGCACCGGCAGCAGAGGAGGCACCTAAGGCTGAATAAGATTCTGGAACATCAGACTAGTTTTCATATCGGACCGCAATATAACGTTGCGGTCCTTTTTTTGTTTTGACCCAATCCGCTTATTATACTTCATTCATATTCCGTACAGATGTCATCACTTATTGTTTTCTGCTTTTATACACGATGCAACGGACTATGTCGGGAGTAGACGGAAGACAAGATGACGGCAGCTGTGCGGAAGAGTCATAAGAAAACCGGCAATCAAGTAAAACAAGCTTTAACGGTCTGATTGCTCATTCGGGTTTAAACATGTCTGACCGTAATGCTTAACGACTGCTGCCGCATGGTTCATCTATAACATGACTCTTTCTCACTTCATCCATGCCACGTCCTGTTGTCTTGCCGTTTGCCTTCCGCTTTGGTCTGAGACATGACTGTAGACACTTGCAGACAAGATGACGGCGGCAGGATGGAAGATAGGGCGAAGAGTCGGCATTCAAGTATGAGTCTGTTATTTGCGCTATGCTGCTGCCCGGACATATATGTCAAAACAGCTGCGTGGCATACGGACTCACACATGCCGGCACTATGGTGGAGAAACATGATAGAGTCCGAAATTTGCCATGAAATCATGCGTAATTTACATTTGTAAACAAATTATCATGAAAAATAGAGTTTTTCATTTGGAAGGGAAACAAATTAAAGCTATATTTGCGATGTGTATTGACATAAAGACATAATCTAAGAACCCAACCTAAAAAACATACATTATGGATGTCAAAAAAGTATTGAGCAGTATCGAGTTCAGACATCCCGGCGAGCCGGAATATCTGCAGGCAGTGAAGGAAGTGTTGCTTTCCATAGAGGAAGAATACAACAAACACCCTGAATTTGAGCGTGTTAAACTGATAGAACGCATGGTGGAGCCGGAGCGCGTGATAACATTCCGCGTGCCGTGGGTAGACGACAAAGGCGAGGTGCACGTCAACACGGGTTACCGTGTGCAGTTCAACAGCGCCATCGGTCCGTACAAAGGCGGCCTGCGTTTCCACTCATCAGTGAACCTCTCCATCCTGAAGTTCCTCGGATTCGAGCAGACTTTCAAAAACGCACTCACCACTCTGCCCATGGGCGGCGGCAAGGGCGGCTCGGATTTCTCCATCCGCGGACGGTCAGACGCTGAGGTGATGAGGTTCTGTCAGGCGTTTATGAGCGAGCTCTACCGCCACATCGGACCCGACGAGGACATTCCCGCAGGCGACATAGGTGTGGGCGCGCGTGAGATAGGCTACCTCTTCGGAGCATACAAGAAGCTCACCCACAAGTGGAGCGGAATGCTCACCGGCAAAGGACTGGAGTGGGGCGGATCGCGCATAAGACCTGAAGCCACCGGCTACGGAGCACTATATTTCGTGAAGCAAATGCTCGAGACGCATGGAATAGACATAAAAGGCAAGACCGTGGCAATAAGCGGATTCGGCAATGTGGCATGGGGAGCGGCTAAGAAAGCGACGGAACTCGGAGCGAAAGTAGTCACAATAAGCGGACCTGACGGATACATTTATGACCCGACGGGCATCAGCGGAAAGAAGATAGACTACATGCTGGAACTGAGGGCAAGCGGAAACGACGTATGCCAGCCTTACGCAGACGAATTCCCGGAGGCTACATTCTACGAGGGAAAGAAACCTTGGGAGGTGAAATGCGACATCGCCCTGCCGTGCGCCACACAAAACGAGCTCAACGGCAACGATGCTGACATGCTGATGGCAAACAATGTGATGTGTGTTGCAGAGGTGTCCAACATGGGATGCACCGCCGACGCCGCCGACAAGTTCATCGCCGCCAGACAGCTCTTCGCACCGGGCAAGGCTGTCAACGCCGGAGGTGTAGCCACATCGGGACTTGAGATGACACAGAACTCCATAAGACTGACGTGGAGCGAAAAGGAAGTGGACGAGAAACTGCACTACATCATGCATTCCATTCACGAACAGTGCGTGAAGTACGGCAAGACAGAGGACGGATACGTCAACTACGTGAAAGGTGCCAATGTCGCCGGGTTCATGAAGGTGGCTAACGCCATGATGGCGCAGGGTATCGTATAAACGAAATGTATTACATAAAACAATATTGTGAAATATCGAAGAAGTGTATTATTATTGATTTCAATGTTAAGCTTTACTCTTCTGTACCCTCAAAAGATACAGAAGGGTAAAGCTTCGTATTATTCAAAGAGGATGACCGGAGCGCGCACAAGCAGCGGTGAAAGACTTCACCACGACAGTCTGACATGTGCGCACAGGACGTATAAATTCGGGACCATGCTCAAAGTGACTAATCCGGAAAACGGAAAGGAGGTCGTTGTAAGGGTGACCGACAGAGGACCGCACATAAGGGGGCGGATCATCGACCTTTCGTGGGGAGCGGCAAAAGAGCTGGGCATTCTTGCGAAAGGCGTGGCGATGGTTGTTGTGCAGCCTATGGACAGCTACATAGTGCCGTTCAAGCCTACGACGGACATACAGCTGCCGGAAATCGATTTCGGCTCTGCAAACTGGAGATACACCATGCCTAAGGAATGGAAAGCAAAGCAGAAGGCTTTCAGAAAAAAGGCGTCGCTTGGAAAAAACAGGTCAAAATCTGAGAAAAACAACAGGGCGAAAGACGCAAACAAAGCAGCCGTCCGTGAAGACTGACAGGGCGGCGGCATAATAAAACAGATAAAAGGTGACAATGAAAGGACGTTTCATTATCACCTTCCGGATTCATTTGCTTGTACTGATATTAAATTCATGTACTTTTGATATGGTGGTGTCGCCTGACAGAACCGACACGCATATCCTCACATTCCCTTTCTTCAGACGCTTGTCTGCCTTGACAATGGCGGTATAGCGCACACCGCGTCCCGGCGCGATACTTTCCACATATACACTCGGAGAGATGTATATGTGCCTGTTGCCTGTTGCGTCCATCACCACGGGACGCACGTTTGACACCGGCTTGTCACCACGGTTGTAAATCTCGAATATCACCTTGCACGTCTCGCCGCGGCTGATGCGGTTGTCGTGGTTCTCGTCCACGAAGCGTGCGTTCACTATATCCACATGCGGTGAATAGGCAAAGTCGGAAACCAGCTCCTCAACACTCGATGACGACGGCATCCTGACGGTCTGCTCCCCGGCACTGTAGTCCCCGGTGTAATCGCTGCCGTTGAAGTCATAAAGAATGTCGTCACCGGCATTAGACGGGTCAAAACCGCTCCGGCTGTCGTCATATCGGTTTTCCTGCCTGCTGTAGTCATTATGCCGCCGGCTTCTTTTTCGTGGTCTTTCTCCGTCATAGTCGATGTATGATGTCTGCCGTTGCCTGTCAAGCTGTGAACCCGCCGCTCCGCCTACAGCCGCTCCTCCCGCCATGCCTATGAGCGTTCCGATGTCGCTGCCGCGCGGACCGCCTGCAATGCCGCCTATTGCCGAACCGAGTATAGAACCGAGACCGGCGCCTGCATAAGCACCGTAACCGGCTGAGGTGGTACAGCCGCATAACACGAAAAACGGAAGTACTGCTAATACAAAACCCTTTCTCATATTCATATCAATCACATTTACATTATACAATATCTTCGGGAGACGCACATTCTGAAACCGCAGTCTCCACACCGGCAAAGATAGTATATAATGTGGCTGTGGAGAAATTATTTAACATCATTTCATCTTATACGGAAGCATATTAATGGAATATTAAGCCTGTCAGACTCCTGCCTGCTTCATGCTCTTGCCGTAACGGGCTGTGGTTAAGCCCGATGAGGTTGTCGGCATTCGCGCATTCTTGTGATACGGTAAGACGGACGGTGTCGGGCTTTTGCCGTCGATGTGCCGGAATATACTATTCCCCCTGAATCGCTCGTCAGTCCGTCAAATTCTTTTTCCGGTTCATTGTCTGCTTGTTCATCCCTTTTCCACGCTGCTGTCTCCATTCTTTATTCTATTTTTATCTGATGTAGTCAGCTGCATTTCAGATAAAGGCGGAGAGCGGTCTGGCGGACGGCAGCACGTGGCAAATATTAAGTCCGATAACCGTTTCGGATTAAAACGCGGCAGATGGTCTGACGGCAGCAGCGATGAAGAGGAACGACGGGTCTGCATGTCAGGAAATGGAGCTATTCCGGAGGTGTGACGCCGGTTGGCGTTTAGGCATGACAGACAGTAAAAAATTTTGACAACTGAATTTTGTGAAATAGGAAAACGGCATGCCTTAATATACTCCTTTATATGCGTTTCAGACTTATGTGAGTCCTGGCATACCCCGCTTTCTATCCCAAAAACACAATAACGACATGCGCAAACAGCCTCAAAAAAGTGGTGTCTCACCCTGTATGTCAATCCTCCACCTGCGTTGCCGCACAGTCAAAGAGCCTTTTTCATGTCCTCAAACGGGCTTTTCCGCGTGATGATATGGGCTTTTCCACATAACAGAAGAGGCTTTTCCGTGTCGCCTCGGAGTGATGTTTTGCTGTCGTGTGCTGTAATAGACTGATGCTCAATGTGCTATGTGTATGGTTCAAAATACGCTGCTGTAGAGCTGATAGATGGATAACGGTCGTCAGAAAACATTTCTCAGCGACTTCAGGTTGTTCTTTTAGTCGTATCATTTATCCTTATTATGTGTCCGGACGTCTTTCGTCCGTCAGCGGAAAACAGCCGCATTTACGCCGTTCATTTCACCACCGTCGACAGCTACCCGAAGCTGGCGCCCGCCGTTATCACGCCGCCCTACCCCGTGGCGCTGCGCAACCTGTTCGCGGGGCTGCACGCGCGCTACCGCGTCGGGCTGGAGCACGACCTCACCTGCCTGTCGATGTTTTACGAAATCCTCGCCGAAACCGCCCGCGCGCTGCCCGCGCCGGACGACGGCGGCGGCCGCTCGCCCAAGCTGCGCGCGGTCAAGGCGCAGATCGACCGCCGCTTCGACGACCCCGAACTAAGCGTGGCGGCGCTGGCGGCGCAGACCGGCTGGAGCGAGGTTTATTTCCGCCGCGCCTTCCGCGCCGCGTTCGGAACCTCCCCGCTGGCGTACATCCGCCGTGTGCGGCTGGAAAACGCCAAGGCGCTGCTGCGGACGGGCTATTACTCGATCACGGAGACGGCGACCCGCTGCGGCTTCGACAGCGTCAGCTACTTCTCCTACACCTTCCGCCGCGAAACCGGCGTCACGCCGAGCGCCTACCGCGAACGGTTTTTGTAACGCGGCCCTATCCCGCCGCGGACGCAGTCGCGCGCCGGCGTTCGGACAGGCACTTATCCACCGCCTGTTCGCTGCGCTGTGTGCAGAAAACGGTATGCAGCGCGCGTTTTTTGTCTTTTTTTGTCGGCAAAGCGGCGGGTTATCCACTTATCCACCGGGTTATCCACACTGCTTTTTCATTACGCCGCCTTTCCTTCCGCAAAACACAGCGTACGCGGCAGAAACGCATGAACATAAGCAAACGCCGCAGTAAACAAGGCATCTGCCCGGTAAACAGGGCGTTTGCAATAAGCGACGAAGCGTTTGCAATAAGCGAAGCGTTTGCTTAGCACCGCGGGGCGCTTTCCGAATCGGAAAGCGCCCCGCGGTGTTTTATATGCAGTTGGAATGCGTGTCAGTTTCTATTTTTGCGGCTCAGCTTCTCTTTTTGAGAACGACCGCCGCGCCGCAGAGTGCGGCAAGCGCGATGGCAGCGACGGCCGCCAGCCCGGTATCACCGGTGGCCGGCGTGGACGAAGAGCCGCCCGCGGTCGAGGACTCGACCGGTGCAGCCGACGACTCGACCGGCGCGGCAGAGGACTCCTCCACAGCGGCGGCGGTTTCGACGCCGAATTCGGTGAAGCCGATCCACTCCAGCGACGTGTATTTATATGCCGTAGACGTCCAGTAATCCGCGTTCCCGTTGTAGGCGGGGATATCGCCGTAGGTAAAGGTCAGCATAATATACTTGGCCGAAATTTTATAATCGCTGACGTCGATGCGCACGTCCTCCACCTTGGCGCCCACAAAGTTGCCGCCGTCCACGTCGGCAGTCGTGTCGATGGGGAACGTCCCGGCGTCGTAATAGGTCTCGTCGTCCGCCGAATACTCCACCTTCACGGATACGGGAACGCCGACCATCGCCTGCACCTGATGCAGAATCGAGATATCGACGGCGGACACGGACGCCTTTTCGCTCAGCTCAAGCGTGAACGTGCAGGTCGGGACCACAGCCTCGGTTGCGGTTGCCTGCTTATTCTTCACGAGCAGCACGCCGGCGGTATTAAACGCTTTCGTGTCCGGCAGCGTTTCGCCGTCGTACAGACATTTGACGTCGGCTCCGCCCTGATAGGCTTCCTCGCAGACGCCGCCCTCCGACGCGAACGTGATCCCAACGATCGAAACCTCGTCCGCTGCCGAAACGCCGGCCGCGCACAGACAAACAAGCAGCAGGAGCGCAACAAAAACAGATACGGATTTTTTCATATCAAAGCCCCTTTCAAAAATGATAGAATCTCTGCTTTTTATTATAACTTTATTCAAAGATATTGTCAAGTCCTTTTTTGCTTTTGCAACAAAAAATATATATTTCGACCGTTTCGGCCGGACAAACGGGGAAAGCGCCGTCCCTTTACGCGCGGCGCTTTTTTGTGCCTCTGTATCCGTTTTCGGATACGGAAGGCGGTATACGGAAGCGAAGCTGCGGGTATATAAAGGCGGCTGCGGCCCTGCAAGGCGGCGAGGGCTTTGGAAGCGCAAAGGATGCAGAACGATGCATTTTGCGAAAAATCCGTCGCTTTTCAAGGCATGTGCGGCCCCGTTTGCCAAAACGGCGCGCTTTGCCCAAGCGGCAGCGCCCGATTTTGCCTTTTGCCCAAGCCGCAGCCCGACGGCCGCGCCGCCTGTTTTGCCGCAAAACGTTTGTCCACCGTCTTGCGAGACGTTTTTCCGCCGTCTTGCGAGATGGCAGTCATGCGTCCGCCGCGCGCGACGGGCCATACGATGGGGGAATGCCGTCCGAAGACGCTTTTCGCAGGCCCGAGGACGGCGGACGGCAGGCGAATTTTGTCGAAATACGCAGGTTAAAAGGGAAGTTATCCACTTATCCACATGGTTATCCACAATGCCGGCGTTTTATGCCGTGAAAACGCCGCAGAAACGGGCCGGAAAAGAAGGGACGGGCAAAGAGGCATTCCCGCGAGAAAGAGCGCTTATATAAAAAACGACTATTAAATAAGAAAGCCGCCTATAATACGGTGGAATGGCAAAAGAGGGCTTGCCCCGTTTTTATACCGCGAAGCGTATGCAGGCGGCTTTGCGGCTTTGACCGTCGGCGGAATCGGGCAGTCATTCCCCACGCAGGTGCGCCGCAGACGAGCATAGGATTCGAACGCGCAGATACGATGTGAGCAAAAAAAACGACGGCCGGTGCGTTTCCCACAAGCCGTCGGCGGATTCGGATTTTCCTGCGGCGGCAACCGACGACAGCCGACGATGGCTGACGACAGCCGACGATAGCCGCTGCTGCGATATTACCCCGCTGCCGCGTTTAGGGCTTCCGTCCGCCCGCGACGGCGAAGAAATACGCATCCGCGTCGGGCAGCGGCACGGCCAGCGGCTCGATCCGCACGCCGTTGACCTCCGCAAGCAGGGCGTTCCCGTCGCTGACCGAGAACTCGGGGAAGGCGCGTATGCCGCGCCCGGTGTATTTCGCATACGCCTCGCGCCGCACCCAGACCTCGCCGAAGCGGCGGGGGTCGGCGCGGACGAACGACGCGTCTGCGGCCGTGAAGAAGCGGTTCGCCGCCGCAAGCAGGCGCGCCGTGCGGTCGAGCGTGAAGCGGTCCCGCCGCTCGCCGTCGATGCCGAGCGGCGTTTCGGCGAGCGCGGCGACCATATAGCTGCCCGTCGTCGTCACCGACAGATACCGCAGCGGCGTATCGCCGACCAGCGACGGCTTGCCGAGCGTATCATAGACGACCTCGACGGGAACGCCGAGCATCCTGCGCAGTCCCTCCCGCAGCGACGTATGCCGCGCTTCGGCGGACGGCGCGTTTTCGAGAATCAGCAGGCAGGGCATTCTTTTTCCTCCATCATCGGTCTTGCTTTGCGGCGCAATACGGGTATGCGGCGCGGCGGCGCATTTTCTGCCGCCCGGGTGCAAAAACCGAAATTGATTCCAAAGCCGTCCCGCCCCGGGCGGCGAAGCGGTCCGGGGCGGGACGGCTTTGCTTTCTATGTTTTATAATACCACATTCCGAAGACAAAA
>ERZ827088.742-NODE-742-length-45295-cov-4.584218_pt1 | contig 45295 bp, 30 predicted proteins | sample MGYA00519922_ERZ827088 | MGnify/ENA primary metagenome ERZ827088 (study PRJEB31778, sample SAMEA3449254) | human gut metagenome | biome: human gut; feature: human-associated habitat; material: faeces | place: United Kingdom | collected 2010/2012 ...
CAGAAATGCACCGGCATGGACGCCGGGGCAAGGAGCTATCGAGCCATGGAAGGCGAGTAGCGACGGTTTCGTCATGTATAGAAAAAGTAAATGCATAATCCATACAGAATCTTAGTCACGCAGCGTAGCACCGTTGGGAGCAGTGCAGCAGTCCGGCGGGTACATGTCGCAAGCCCTTACTTTTTGGCTCGTTTAACAAACTGGTTTGTTATGTATTAAACTTTATGTTATCATCTTGTAATTATCATTTAATACATATTTATTATGGTTTTTTTGAAGATTTTCAGCTATAATATGATAAGCTATACAGTAAATATGAATTTAATATTCAACTACCGAAATATAAGGATATAGAAATGAATAAAAAAGTTTACAAAACATTGGAATATAACAAAATCCTCACCATGCTAAGCAGCTACGCAGCATGTGATGAGACAAAGAAGCGGTGTCTTTCGCTTGAGCCTATCACCGATTTATACGAAATCAGACATCTGCAGACCACCACTGCCGATGCACTAAGCCGCCTGTACAAGGACAGCGGAGTGTCCTTCGTTGGCATACACAATGTACATGCTTCCCTAAAGAGGCTTGATATCGGTGGTGCACTGAATACGACCGAGCTTCTTCGCATCTGCAGTCTTTTGGAGGTTGCAAAGCGCGTGAAGGCTTATGGCAGAAGCGCCATGGATAATGAGAAGCAGGATTCTCTCTCCGGTCTGTTTGCAGGGATTGAACCGGTTTCTGCGCTCTGCGATGAGATTAAGAGGTGCATTTTATCTGAGGAAGAGATTGCCGATGATGCGAGTCCTGAGCTTTTTAAGATAAGAAAGAGCATACGCGGCATGAACGACAGAATCCATGCGCAACTCACCAAGCTCATGAACAACAGCACAACGAGGACATATCTGCAGGATGCGGTTGTGACCATGCGCGACGGCAGATATTGTCTGCCTGTAAAGGCTGAGGCAAAGGGCAATGTACCCGGCATGATGCACGACCAGTCATCTACCGGCTCTACCCTTTTTATCGAGCCGATGGCTGTCGTCAATTTGAATAACGAGCTCAAGGAGCTTTTCATAAAGGAGCAGGAGGAGATTGAAAAAATCCTTGCAGCGCTCAGCGACAAGGTTGCCATGAATGCGGCTGCTTTGGAGCAGGACTATGAGATTCTTTCAGAGCTTGACTTCATTTTTGCAAAGGCAAATCTGGCTAAATCATACAACGGTGTGGCACCTGAGTTCAACACCGAGGGGCATATCAATATCAGAAAGGGCCGTCATCCGCTTTTGGATGCTAAAAAGGTGGTCCCTATAGATGTACGGCTCGGCGAGGAATATAAGCAGCTTATCATCACCGGACCAAATACCGGCGGTAAAACGGTTTCACTAAAGACTGTCGGACTTTTGACTCTCATGGGTCAGGCAGGTCTTCACATTCCTGCGGCTGACAGGTCAAAGCTCGCCATCTTTGAGGATGTCTTTGCGGATATAGGCGATGAGCAGAGTATTGAGCAAAGTCTCAGTACCTTCTCGTCTCACATGACCAATATCGTAAAAATCCTTGAAAAAGCTGACGACAGAAGCCTTTGCCTGTTCGATGAGCTCTGCTCGGGAACCGACCCGACAGAGGGTGCGGCACTTGCCATCTCAATTTTAAACAGACTGCACCAGTATGGCGCCATCACCATGGCCACCACACACTACAGCGAGCTGAAGGTGTATGCGCTTTCCACAGACGGTGTGGAAAATGCCTGCTGTGAGTTCAATGTGGAGACTTTAAGCCCTACCTACCGCCTGTTAATCGGTATTCCGGGAAAGAGTAACGCATTTGCAATCTCATCAAAGCTTGGTCTGGACGAAAACATCATCGAGGATGCAAAAAGCAGAATTAATGATAACGACCTTGATTTTGAGGATCTGATTGCAAGCCTCGAGTCACAGCGACAAACCATCGAAAAGGAACAGCTTGAAATCAACAGCTACAAGGCCGAGATTGAAAAGCTCAAGAAACAGCTCGAAGAGAAAAACGAGCGCATAGACAAGAGCAAAGACAAGATTTTACGCGAGGCAAATGAGGAAGCCTACAAGATACTGCAGGATGCAAAGGAACTTGCCGACAAAACCATCCGCAATTTCAATAAATACGGACAGGGACAGGCTCCTATGAGCCAGATGGAAAAGGAGCGCTCTGCCCTTCGTGACAAGATGAATGACAAGGAAAAGAAACTGTCAGACATCAAGAAAAACACTGCCAAGGCAAATCACAAGGCGCCTAAGAAGCTGCGCATCGGTGATTCTGTGCTTGTGCTCTCCCTCAATCTGAAGGGAACTGTCCACACTCTGCCAAACGCCAAGGGCGATTTGTATGTGCAGATGGGTATACTGCGCTCGCTGGTTAATATTAATGACCTCGTGCTCTTAAACGACGATGTCTCTCCTGCCAAGAAGTATGGCGGCAGCGGAAGCAAGATAAAGATGAGCAAATCGCTGTCAGTTTCATCAGAAATCAACCTGATTGGAAAGACTACGGATGAGGCACTTGCTCTCTTGGATAAATACCTAGACGACGCATATATCGCTCATCTTTCATCAGTGCGCATTGTCCACGGAAAAGGCACCGGTGCACTGCGAAAGGCTGTGCATGGACTCCTTAAGAGGACAAAAACTATTGCGGAATACCATCTCGGTGAGTTTGGTGAGGGCGATGCCGGAGTAACCATCGCAACCTTTAAATAACGACAATTTACTTTTACGGAATATAAATAATTTTTAAGAAGGAGATTAGAAATGGCTGTTAAACAGAAAATACTGATAGTAGACGACGACAACAATATAGCAGAGCTTATATCTCTATATCTGACCAAGGAATGCTATGACACCAAAATCGTAAATGACGGTGAGCAGGCTCTTATCGCGTTTGAGCACTACAAGCCAAACATGCTTCTTTTGGACCTCATGCTTCCGGGCATAGACGGCTATCAGGTATGCCGTGAGATACGTGCAAAGTCCGATGTGCCGATTATCATGCTCTCCGCAAAGGGCGAGGTATTTGACAAGGTTTTAGGCCTGGAGCTTGGCGCCGACGACTATATACTCAAGCCCTTTGACTCAAAGGAGCTTGTGGCAAGAGTCAAGGCCGTGCTCAGACGCTTCCAGCCTGCAAAGCCGGAGGCCTATGCTTCCGTAGATATCAAGTGTGTGGAGTACCCAGGGCTTATTGTAAATCTGTCCAACTACTCTGTCACTTATGACGGACAGCAGATTGATATGCCGCCGAAGGAGCTTGAGCTTTTATATTTTCTTGCCTCGTCTCCAAATCAGGTGTTTACAAGGGAGCAGCTTCTGGACAACATATGGGGCTATGAATATGTCGGCGACACCCGCACTGTCGATGTGCATGTAAAGCGTCTCCGCGAGAAAATCAAGGACAAGCCAACCTGGCGTATCGCAACTGTCTGGGGCATCGGATACAAGTTTGAGGTAAAATAAATAATGAAGCATACCATCTACACTAAAATGTTAATCAGCTATCTGATTTACGGTGTCATCGCTTTTTTCATTATATGCACATTTACACAGCATCTCACCACAGACTATATTGAAAAGCAGGAGGCATCCAATCTCTACAGGGAAGCCTCCATCATTGCAGGTGATTACGCCGCCGAATACTTTGACTCATCCATGTCGCTTAGCGATTTCCAGAATCACATGAAAATCGTAGCCGACTATATGGATGCCAAGGTATGGGTGGTCAGCCCTGACGGTGAGCTGCTCATGGACTCAGATGATCCGTCAATAGGCATTGATATCCAAAATGACAGTTCTAAGCCTGTAGTGATAAATGGCTTTGATGTCACCGATTTTGGCAGCAACAACTATATGATTGGAGATTTTTATGGCTCCTTCAAGCATAAGATGCTGTCCGTATTTTCCCCGGTAAATGTCTCGTACCAGAATATCGGCTACATAGTCATTCACAAGACAATGAGCCATATCACGGCAGGTGTAAACGGTTTTATGAATATCTCCTTTTACACTGTAGCGCTCATTTTTGCCTTTGCATTTGTTCTGCTTTTCATGATGAGCCGCTCCATTTACCGTCCTATCTCCAAAATCACAAAGACCGCAAAGAAGTATGCAAAGGGTGATTTCACTGCCCAGATTGATGTACATTCCAATGACGAAATCGGCTATCTGGCAAACACACTAAACTACATGGCAACTGAGCTTGATACGCTTGAGGAGGATCAGCGCAAGTTTGTTTCCAACGTGTCACACGACTTCCGCTCCCCTCTTACCTCGATAAAGGGCTACGTGGAGGCTATGCTGGACGGAACCATCCCTGTTGAGATGCAGGATAAATATTTAAATATCATACTTTTTGAGACCGAGAGACTTAATAAGCTCACCAAGAGTCTTATTGATCTGAACCAGTTCGGTCATCACGGCATACACCTGGATATTGCTGATTTTGACATCAATACAATGATCCGCACGACAATCCTCACCTTCGAGGGTAAATGCAGTGAAAAGGGCTTAAGCTTTGACCTGCTGCTCACCGGAAAAGATCTTTTCGTGCGCGGTGATATGGTCAAAATCCAGCAGATTCTTTACAACCTGATTGACAACGCTGTGAAGTTTTCAAATAATGATTCGAGTATCAAAATTGAGACGAGTATCAGAAATGAAAAGGTGTTTATATCAGTAAAGGATCACGGTATCGGTATACCAAAGGACAGCCTTTCAAAAATCTGGGAGCGCTTCTACAAGAGTGATTTATCCCGCGGAAAAGATAAGCGCGGTACGGGACTTGGTCTGTCTATAGTTAAAGAAATCGTGCAGGCGCATGGTGAGAATATAAATGTGATAAGTACTGAGGGTGTGGGAACTGAGTTTATATTTACGCTGCCGCTCAGCAAAAAAGAAGGGTGAGGCGCAGCTCATCAAATGATTGGTGGTGGTGGGCGCCTCGCTTTTTAGGTTGTGAGGTTGCCGGCATAGCACACAGTATATTCCTCAGAAAAATGTGAAGTCAGCCGCGGTTCTTTATCCGGACAGGTTACGATTTTATTTATGTTTTCTTTCTTCTTTAATTTATGGAACTCCGCGGCAGTTCACATTTTTCTTCGGAACACACTGTATGCTCTCCGGCTAATTCAGGTTTACGAGCGAGGCGCTTTGCTACCTTGCATTCTGGCAGTGCCGGACTTATTTCACTGGCGTGAAATTTTGTCCGGCACTTTTTAAATTTAAAGCTCATTTCACTTATGCGAAATGAGCTTATTTAATAGTTATATATTGTTTATAAATATTCTGAGCCGCCTTGAAAACACAAGAAAAACTGATTTTAAATAATTACGCTTATATCATATTTTACGGTTCATATTTGCTGCCGGTCGGGTCGGTTACTGTGTAGTCTCCGCCGGATATGTCGACTGTGGTTTCAAAGTCTGTGATGTCCTGATTTACGGTACCATCGAACAGGTCATATGTGAAGGTGTAGCCCTGTGCCGATACTGCTTTGACATATATTTTGATATTGCTTGCGGCTGTGACAGGGATTAAGTCTTCGATTTTGACTGTGCCTTCGAGACTATGGAGCTTACCGTCGTCCTCTTTTGAGGCATCTGAGGTATCATTTTCCGTGTTATTCTTTGAGCCATCTTTTTTGGCATCATCCTTCCGGCTTAAGGCGGATGTGATTGAATCTGTGTCCGCAGAGTCTGCACTGTCTGTGCCGTTTTCTGCCAACAGCTGTCGGATATCGTATGTCTTTAGCTCTGTATCTGAGCTTGCAACCACGAGCTGCACACTGTTAAAGTCAAAGTAATCATTTCCCATGACCGCTACATCTACATCTGTGCCAAGCTTTATGCTGCCATTGTCAAAGGTTGGTTTATTGGCAAGTATGCCGGATGCTACATTTTTGAACACTGATGTCACACCTTCAAACTCATCGAGCACCTCTGTGCTTCTCTTATTTCCGTCAACAAACAGAAATGTCACATTGCCTGCATAGTCCTCAGACAGCGGAAGTGTGGCCTCGCCCGTATATTTGATGCCGTTTAGCTCGAGCGGTATCTCGTTTGTACCGAAAAATACACTGGTTTTTGTATCCTCTGTGTACTCCTTTGGCACCACCGAGACAGAGACTGTGTATGTCTTATCGGTAAAGTCTGCGCTTTTTAAGGAAATGTCCCAGTCTGTTATGAGGCTGGCCTCCTCCTCAAGGGTGGACTTGATATCATCCTGCATGGTCTGCACATCGGAAAGTATCACCGATGTGTTGTCTGAGGTGTATGACATCTGTGTCTCGAGCTTTTTTATCCTGTTATTAAGCAATACTGCCCCCGCAATAAGTGCGGCGAGCAGTATTATGGTAATCGCATTGAAAATATTTTTTTTCAAATTCATATTATAGTGTTATTCCTCATCTTCCTCTGCAGCTACAGCTATTCCAAGCTCCTCAAGCTGCTTTGGATCTACAGTTCCGGGTGCCTCTGACATGAGGTCCGAAGCGTCCTTTACCTTAGGGAATGCAATAACCTCCTTGATATTGTCTGTATGCAGCATATGCATGCAGATGCGGTCAACACCGAAGGCAAGTCCTGCGTGTGGCGGTACCCCATATGAGAATGCATCAAGCAGGAATCCAAACTGCTCATGTGCACGCTCCTTTGTGAAGCCAAGCACCTCAAACATCTTCTCCTGGATGTCATCCTGATGGATACGCACTGAGCCTCCACCGAGCTCTGTACCATTGAGTACGATATCATATGCCTTTGCACGAACTGCGCCCGGATCTGAGTCTATCTTGTCCCAATCCTCCTCCATAGGCATAGTGAATGGATGATGCATTGCCATAAATCTGTTTTCCTCATCAGACCACTCAAGGAGTGGGAACTCAGTTACCCAGAGGAAATTGTACTTGTTCTCATCAATCAGGCCAAGCTCAGCTCCAAGCATGAGACGAAGCGCTCCAAGTACATTCCATACGATTTTATTCTTGTCTGCTGCGAAAAGGAGTAAATCTCCCGGCTTTCCGTTCATCTTTGCAACAAGTGCATCAAGCTCAGCTTCTGTCATAAACTTGGCAAATGATGACTTGTATGTGCCATCCTCATTGATGCACAGATAAGCAAGTCCCTTTGCTCCACAGCCCTTTGCGTGCTCTACAAGCTTATCAATCTTCTTACGAGGCATCTTTGCCTGTCCCTCTACATTGATACCGCGGACAGAGCCACCGTTTTCAAGAGCTCCTGTGAATACTCCAAAGCCACAGTCCTTTACCACTTCCGAAACATCGCAAAGCTCCATACCAAAGCGTGTATCAGGCTTGTCAGAACCAAATCTGTCCATAGCCTCCTGCCAAGGCATACGCTTAAACGGAATCTCAACATCCACATTTATGACCTCTTTAAAAAGGTGCTTTAACAGTCTCTCATTTACCTCGATTACATCATCGATATCTACGAATGAAAGCTCCATATCGGCCTGTGTAAACTCAGGCTGTCTGTCTGCACGCAGATCCTCATCACGGAAGCATCGTGCAATCTGGAAATATCTGTCATAGCCTGAAGCCATCAGAAGCTGCTTAAAGAGCTGTGGTGACTGTGGAAGCGCATAAAAATGTCCGTGGTGTATACGGCTTGGCACGAGATAATCTCTGGCACCCTCCGGTGTAGACTTGCAAAGGATTGGTGTCTCTATCTCCAAAAAGCCCTCGTTTGCCATAAAGTCACGCATCACTCGAAGCACATTGCTTCTGAGCATGAGATTTCTCTGGATATCAGGACGGCGAAGATCCAGATAACGGTATTTAAGTCTGATGTCCTCGCTGGTCTTTGAATTCTCCTCAATCTGGAATGGAGGTGTCTGTGCCTCTGAAAGCACTCTGATTGATGTAGCGATAACCTCGATATCACCTGTCTTTAAGTTCTCATTGACAGCAGCTGTTCTCTTCTGGACAGTTCCCTCAACTGCGATGACGAACTCACTTCTTAAGGTGCCTGCCTTCTCAAAGCCCTCTGCACCTACATTTTCCTCACCGAATACTATCTGAAGTATTCCGCTTCTGTCTCTTAAATCTACGAAAATGAGACTTCCTAAATTTCTTCTCTTCTGTACCCAGCCCATCACGGTGACCTTCTCACCGATATTGGCATTTGATACCTCTGTACATCTATGGCTTCTATGTAAGCCCTGCATTGATTCTGCCATTTTATACTCCTTATATTTCTACTATATATTTATTCTAATAACTGTTTGGTACCGCTGCTACACAGCTAATCTGCTGCTTATCAGATTCCTATCTGTTAAAGAACTCAACAAACTCCTCGTAGCCCTCTTTCATAAGCTGCTCCTTCTGGAATTTCTTGTTCTTGTTCATGCGCACAACAAGCACCTGCTGTCCGTTTGCTCTTGCGTCTTTTGCCTGGTTCATGACATCAACAAGTTTGTCTGCCGGATATTTCTTCTCAACCAGATAAGCCACCTTCTTTGGACTCTCAGGAATCTTGAAGCCACTCTCCATGAGAAGCAGGATAATTCTCTCAAAACCGATTGAAAAACCACAGGCCGGTACATCATTTCCGGTGAACTTTCCAATCATCTTGTCATATCGTCCGCCACCGCCACAGGCTGCGCCAAGCTCAGGCATTGATATCTCAAAAATAGTTCCTGTGTAGTAGCTCATTCCACGAACAAGTGTAGGGTCAAATACGAGCTCAAACTTTGCTCCCTTTGTGGCATTAACGGCCGTAGCTATCTCTGTCATATTTGTAACCACTTCTTCGTCTAAATATTCACCAAGCTTTTCTGAAAGTATATTTACACCCTCAGTGACATCCCTTGTCTGCTCCAAAAGCTTAAACAAATCAAGATATTTGTCAATATTTTCCTGTGGATAGCCATCCTGTGCAAGCTCACTTGCAACACCTTCCACTCCTATCTTGTCCATCTTATCGAGTGTGATAAATACGCTGTCGTAGTCCTCCTCAGCGAAACCACTGTAAGCAGCCATTGCCTTTAGGATTCTTCTCTCGTTGATTCTTATCTCAAAGTTCTCGAAGCCGAGTCTGCCGATTGTGGTAGTGGTTGCTGTAATCAGCTCTATCTCTGCCAGATTGCTTGGCTCTCCGAGTATATCTATATCACACTGTGTAAACTGTCTGTAGCGGCCTCTCTGAGGTCTGTCTGCTCTCCACACATTGCCCATCTGAAGTGCCTTAAACGGCGATGGCAGGTTGTTGGCATTGTTTGAATAATATCTTGAAAGTGGCACTGTAAGGTCATAGCGCATTCCAAAGTCTACTACATCCGACTCTTCCTTTGCTGTCTCCAGATTCAGCTTCTCGCCTCTCTTCATTACCTTGAAGATCAGCTTCTCATTTTCTCCGCCCTGCTTGCTTGTGAGATTTGCTATATTCTCCATGCATGGTGTCTCTATCGGTGTAAATCCGAAGCTTCTGTATGTATCCTTGATCACACTTGTCACATAATCACGGATTTCCATCTCTGCAGGTAGTATATCCTTCATGCCGTTGACCGGCTTTTTGCTCAGTGCCATTTGGTTTCCTCCATCTATATTAAAATATTGAATTCATTAGCTATTCTATTATACTTTTCGGTTTTGCAATCGTCAAGGGTTACAGGGGATTTTGCTGTATGTGCTACAGGACGGACTATAAGCCACGGCACCGCCAGGGCACACACATATGCTTTGCTTTCGCTACGCTTTGCCGCTAAGATACTGTACGGATTATGCTTTTTATTCTTCTATGCTTGACGAAACCGTCGAAACGCGCCTTCCATGGCGCGGTTCTCCTTGACTTGCCCTCCATGGCAAGTCATTTCTGTGCTTCATATGCATAATCCTACAGTATCTAAGCGGCTTCGCTATTCGCTCAATCAAATGCATATGCGTGCGCCCTGGCGGTGCCATGGCTTGCAGCCCTTACTCTGTGACAGTATTTTCATTTGCACGGTTTCTTCCTAGTTTCTTCAATAAACTTGGTTGTACTGCAAAGATAACGAGCATCTGTGGTGAAAGGTTACAAATGCAAATGTTCATCTACTGTGGTGGATTTCAGATGCTAATGCACATCTACTGCGTTGAATTGCAGATGCTAATGCACATCTACTGCGGTGAATTACAAATGCTAATGCACATCTACTGTGGCGGATTGCAAATGCTAATGCACATCTACTGTGGTGGATTGCAAATTCCGCACGGAGACAAGCCCATGGATTTTGCTTCATCAAGCGTTACCTCTGTGTCACTCTTTTTCAAGGTGCGACAGCCCGCACGGTGATATTTCTTGCCGGTTGCTGTGATATGAACCATAGTCTCGCTGTTTGAGGAATCTGCAGCGCTATTTTCTGCTGCTGAGCTGTCTGAGCCTGATGATGCACTTCCTGTTGTACTGCCTGAAGAGCCGGATTCTCCTGCCCCGCTTCCAGCGCTGCTCTGCGAGCCTTCATTCTTCGGTGTATCCGTCTGAGCGCTCTGCTTCTGCGGAGTGGTGCCATCCAGCCAGCTGTCACCATTCTCATAGTTTATTCCAACTCCGGGCTGCACATTATAGCAATAGACATTAAAAAGTATGCCGCCACCGTTATCCTCAACCGACTTTGCCTCTATGAGAACGCCGTTTGCAACTAGATTGCTACCCGAGAACATCGGAGTCACTCTGTAAAGCACATGATTTCCTGTATTGTTTACATAATCCGCTACCAGATTCTCAAACGGAAGCATGCCCTCCACATTCAGGTATCTCGTACCGGTAATAAGATTCTTCGGATTGGCATTTTCGCCGGCAAGCTGATAGCCAATAAGATGACAGCGATTATATAAATATCTATCCTTTATCACATCATACTTCACCGTATGCCAGCCTGATGGCTTTATCATGCCTATCTTGCCACGCTCCTCAGTCGGCATGATATCCTTGCAGATATTGGCATAAGCCACACCGCATCTGCCAAGTGAATCCAAATCACTGTAATTTTCAAAAGCAGTGGTAATCATATCGCTGTCCGTAAAAAAAGGCTCATTATTGTTGACAGCCACGTATGCCTTGCCATCATATGCAGGAATCGCATCAAGGGAAACGTAAGAATTGTTGTTTACAAGATCCTCCTGTGGCCCATCCACTTTATCCTTGCTGCCTAAAGCACCGGAAGAATCCTCACCTGCCACTTCAGCTACTGCGACATGCCCGGCACCTTCAGTGCCGGATAAATCAGTGGAGGCACAGCCTGTAAAAATTGTAGCAATTGCAAGTAATTCACATAGTGTAATTGCAGCTGTTTTCCTTAACTTTAGCCATATGTTCATATAAAATCACTCTTTCTATCAATCGATTGATATTGGATTTTCCCTAATCACAATAAATTAAATGAATACTTAAATTACTAAACCTAATATACTTTTATTTCCTCGCTTCATTTATTATAGCAAACGTTTGTTTGTTTTTCAACCCTTGCTGTAAAGCTATATATTTCCCACTATTTTGGTATGTTAGTGAGTTTCCCCGGTAGTACGCACCTATGTCGCGTAAACTAAAAAAAGGATTCGAGCAAATGCTCGAATCCTTATAAATACCAGCTTATTAAACTATCATTTAAGATTGCTCGATGATACTAACAACTCTTGAACTTCTTTTTTAGTAAATATACACACAATCAAAACCTATATGTATATTTTCTATAAAATAAAAAGGAAGCCGGACGCATCCAACTCCCTTAGGTATAGTCCGCAGACGTCCGCCGCAATTCTGTAATATTATGCCATAATGAAAACTTTTATGCAATAGCACTTTTAAAGTTTCCACAAATATTTTTGAAGTTACTGTTCACACCTAACAGTATGACCAGCGACGCTCTCCTAGGTGGATTACCACCACAGCGTAAGGGCCGTAAGCCCCGCCTGGCGGGTGCACACGGATTCTCGTGAGAGCGCATAGCGAAGCTGTTTAGATACTGTAGGATTATGCCCGTGAAGCACAGAAATCCGCAGCCATGGACGGCTGGGGAAGGCGTTATGCGCCACGGACGGCGCATAAAAGCCGGTTTCGTCGAGCATTGAAAACCCAAAAGCATAATCCGTACAGTATCTTAACAGCGCAGCGTAGCGAAAACGAGAGTCCGTGTGCACCACGACCGGGCGGAGCTTACGGCCCGAACCAACTAAAAAAGCCACCCAGGCATAACACCCGGTGTGGCTTTTAATCATGTATTATGAAATTATGCGAATCACCTAATGTGAATCAACACTGCTATATTGCAGACCAAATCTACTCGCAAAGCTTAGAAAACTCATCCGCAACAAACTGAACCTTGGTTCCGATAATAACCTGAACAGAATTCTTACCAGGCTTCATAACGCCTGCAACACCTGCAGATTTAATCTTCTTGTCATCAACCTGAGTGATATCCTTAACCTCAAGTCTGAGTCTTGTGATACAGTTGTCAATGCTTGCAATATTGTCTTTGCCACCGCAGCCCTCAAGAATAGTCTTTGCTACTGCTGTGTAGTCATTGTTAGTAAGCACTGCCTTCTTCTCTGCCTCGACATCATCATCCTCTCTACCAGGGGTCTTAAGATCCCATTTCTTGATAGCGAAATAGAATACAATGTAGAATACGATAAAAGCTGCGATTCCAAGAGGAATGATGAGCCATGTCTTTGCTGCAGCCGGAAGTGAAGATGAGAATAATAAATCCATCGCACCGGCTGAGAATGAGAAGCCTGCTCTAAATCCAAGAGCTACTGTAATCATTGTGAAAATACCATAAAGTAAAGCATAAATCACATAGAGAACAGGAGCAAGGAACATAAATGCAAACTCGAAAGGCTCTGTAACACCACAGATGAATGCACAGATAGCTGCAGAAGCAAGGATACCGATGGCAGCCTTTTTCTTAGCAGGCTTTGCACACTTAACCATGGCAAGTGCTGCACCAGGAATACCAAACATCATACATGGGAAGAAACCTGACATATACATACCAAGACTCCATGAAACATCTGCAGATGTTTCACCAGCCCAGAAGTGAGACAGGTCACCAAGACCGATGGTATCAAACCAGAATACGTTGTTCAGTGCGTGATGCAGACCGAACGGGATCAGCAGACGGTTGAAGAATGCGTAGATACCAGCACCTACAGCTCCCATCTTTTCGATACCTTCGCCCAGTGCAACCAGAACGCCAAACAGTACCGGCCATACGAACAGCAGAATTACGGATACAACGATAGAAACAACACCTGCTACGATAGCTACGCAACGTTTGCCGCTGAAGAATGACAGCCAATCCGGCAGCTTTGTTCCTTTGAATTTATTGTAGCAGGAAGAACCGATCACACCGGCGATGATACCGATGAACGGGTTCGCAATTTTGCTGAATGCAATGTAAGCAGTTGTACCTTCTTCAAGAGTTTTGATAACAGATACAGCACCTACAGACAGCAGAGTTGTCAGCATCAGCCAAGAAGCCAGAGCTGCAAGTCCACCTGTACCGTCGTTGTCTTCGGACATACCAACACCGATACCGATTGCAAACAGGATAGCCATGTTATCGATCAGGGCTCCACCTGCTTTCACTAAATAGAAACCAATCTGCTGTACAATACCTACTACGTCACCACCCTGCATGGTAGATGGGCAAAGAGCATATCCAAGACCCATCAGGATACCACAGATAGGAAGGCAAGCAACAGGTAACATCAAAGCTTTACCTAATTTCTGTAAGAATTTCATCATAATTACTTTTTTCCTCCTTCTCTTACTTAATGAGAATCCTCCTCCAGCTCTTTTTCCGGCTGGATTCTGCGGATATGTACGGCCAGATAAGCCGTCTCCTCATCTGTAATTTCGTGATCATAGCGCATTTTTATATAATGCGCAATCTTCTCGCTGCACGCATATTCAACCGGGTACATTCCGGCGATCACTTTTCCGAAACCGTTATCATCATCCCCGAGCATCTGCCCCGTAAAAATGCGCTGTCCAAGAAATTTCAGATGAGTGATGAATCTGGCGTAATGAAGGCTTTCTTCCTGCAGTTCAATATTCAGATATTCACTGACGATATTGACCACGTCGCGAATGAGACAGGTGATGTTCATCGTATTGCGTACACCGGTGTCATATTCCGCATTTACGATATGAAGTGCGACGGATGCGGCCTCATCCTCATTCAACTCCACATCAAGCTTCTCCCTGACCTTGCGGATTGCATACTTTCCAACGCCAAACTCGATCGGATAAAAGGTCTTCACCTCAACCTTGAGCGGGTTGTCAAACTGCATTCCTTTCTTATACCGTTCAATTGCGAAACTGATATGATCTGTCAGAGTCAGATAAATACTCTGGTGTAACTTCAGCCCGATATTGTTCTTGGCATAAGTGATAATCTGGTCGGATAACTTGAGATATTCCACCGGAAGCCTCTCCACCAGCCTGGCGAACTGCCCGGCTGACTTCTTATCCTCCAGTCGGAACGTCTTCTCAATCTGCTCCTCATTCACAATCTGTCCCGGCTTTGCATGGAAACCGATACCTTTTCCCATGATGACGACTTCCTCGGCGTCTTTGTCCAAAGCACTTACTACATTGTTATTAATAACTTTGATGATTTTCATAGTAATAACGTGTCTCCCAAACAAAAAGACCCAAAGAATCCAGAATCCTTCTCCTCTGAAACTTTGGGTCTTGCCTGCATCACCAGTAACAATCCTGTCATAACTACCAAATTCTTTAATTGCATCTCTACTATAGCAGTAAATTTGAACAATGTCAATGTTTTTTTAATCTTTTGTTTATGGATTGTTTATAATTTTTATTTTTCTAAAAATGTTTTCTGTAATGCAGTGATTCCTCTAGTTTCCAATACATTTCCTGACTGCTTTTCCTTTTCCCGTTCCTATGATCACATGATGCCTGCGAATTGCTCCGTTGCAAAGTAACTCCCGCAATCTATGCTCCGCTTCGTTCTGCACGAAACGAGTGCCTGTAAACATTCGGAATCCGCATATTTACTGCATAAACAGCTACTTCCTCATGGATTCAAGAATCTCTCTTGCCACGTAAACTCCGCTTGCGGATGCATGGGAAAGGGAATGTGTCACCCCACTGCCGTCTCCGATGATATAGAGACCTTTGTGGATACTTTCAAGATGCTCATCAAGCTGTACTTCCATATTATAAAATTTCACTTCCACACCATAGAGCAGCGTGTCATCGTTTGCCGTTCCCGGTGCGATCTTATCCAGTGCATAGATCATCTCAATGATGCCATCCAGGATACGCTTCGGCAGCACCAGACTTAAATCTCCCGGTGTTGCGGAAAGTGTCGGTCTTACAATGCCCTCTTCCACTCTCTTGACGGTACTTCTTCTTCCGCGTACCAGATCACCGAACCGCTGGACCATAACACCGCCACCGAGCATATTGGAAAGTCTGGCAATGCTCTCGCCGTATCCGTTGCTGTCCTTGAACGGCTCGGAAAAATGCTTGGATACAAGCAGTGCGAAGTTGGTATTTTCGGTCTGTTTGGTCGGATCTTCGTAGCTGTGTCCGTTTACGGTCACGATGCCGTTTGTATTTTCACTTACCACGATGCCATATGGATTCATGCAGAACGTACGCACATTGTCCTCGAACTGTTTTGTACGGTAAACAATCTTGCTCTCGTAAAGCTCATCGGTCAGATGGGAAAAGATCACAGCCGGAAGCTCCACACGGACACCTAAGTCCACACGGTTGGAACTGGTCGGGATGCTCATCTCTTCACAGACCTTTTCCATCCATTTGCTTCCGCTTCGTCCGACAGAAACCACACATTTTCCGCATGCATAATTTTCCTCTTCACAGATGACCTGATAGCCATCTTCCCTCTTTTCGATATGCTGCACCGGCGTGTCAAAATAAAAATCTGCCCGGTCTTTGAGCCATGCATACATATTCTGCAGCACAATGTAATTGACATCGGTTCCCAGATGTCTTACGGATGCATTCAAAAGCTGCAGACGGTTCTGCAGACAAAGTTTTTTGAATTTCGTTCCGGCTGTTGAATACAGTCTGGTGCCTTCACCGCCGTACTCCATGTTAATCTCATCGACATACTGCATCAGCTCCAGAGCTTTCTCTTTGCCGATGTATTCATAAAGTGTGCCGCCAAAATCATTGGTAATATTATATTTACCATCGGAAAATGCTCCCGCACCGCCGAATCCGCTCATGATCGAACAGCTCTTGCAGTGAATGCAGCTTTTGATCTTCTTGCCGTCAATCGGACATTTTCTTTTTTCCAGTGCATGTCCTTCCTCAAAAATGGCGATCTCCAGATTTTCGTTATTTTTCAGAAGCTCGTACGCGGAAAAAATGCCTCCCGGACCTGCTCCGATAATGATTACGTCATATTTTTTCATACTGTTTCCTCCAGATTGTACTTTTAAAATATGGTGTTGAGGTCAAAACCTATCAACTTATGAGCAAGCTCATGTGGATTTTGACCTTTTGCCCCTGGTATCATACATAATTCTCTACGATCTTCATGATCTTCTTCATGGTTTTCAGGGTATCTTTGATTTTTTCATGTTCCATACTGTGTCCGACATCCGGAAAACAATACCATAAAACCTCATGTTTTTTGCAGAATTTTTTTAATTTTTTCCGTTCCAGATAGTGATCCAGCTCCCCGCTTATCACAATGCAGTTTTCCTTTCGCATGTACGGAAAGGTCTGCTCAAGCGGTGTCATAAAGACATGACGGATCGTTCCCGGTTTTACACGTTTTTCCTTTTCCAGTGCATCCGCAAGCCATCCTGCAGATACCGTTCCCAGACTTTTTGACACAAAAAGAATCTCATCGTACGAAGCAAGATCTTTTTCTTTGATCCGCCCACGCACATAAGAAAGCGTCTGTCTGATATTCTCTTCAATGGTGATCATGTCTTTTTTGTCCCGGTATTCCGAATAGTGCATCAGCAGTGTATCGTATCCCTTTTCCCGGCAGATCGACTCTGCATAATAAAGCAGCGGGCAGTCTACGCCATAGCGTCTCCCCGGAAAAAATACGGCCAGTTTCTTTTTCATTTTGCAATGCTCCCTGTCACGTTCTCAAATTATGCATTCTATTTTATCATAGAATCTGCTGTTTTTCAAACCAGATTCGTGTAGAAAGAAAAAAAAATCCACGGCAGTTGTTTTCTGCCGCAGATCTTCTGTTCTTTCAAAGGCTTCTGAGATATTGATTTCTTTATGCCTGTACCTCTTTTATCACATTCATAAATGCCTGCATCTGCGGCGAAATCCATTTATCTCTGTGATATAAAAGCTGTTTCCATATTGCAAGCTGAAAATCTTTCACATCCAGCCGCACCAGTCTTTTTTCCTGTACGGCCTTTTCTGTCACATAATCCGGCAGAAGCGAGATTGCGGAAGCGTTCTTTTCCAGCATCCGGCAGATCAGTTCTGTATTTCCCACCTCAAAAACCGGCTGGATCTCCAGGGAACGGCTCGCCAGATATTCACTTAACATCCTGCGGTAGCTCATTTCTTTTTCCGTGAGGATAAACGGCTGGCAGATCAGTTCCTGCAACAGAATCTGCTTCTTTCCGTTCAAGCTATTCTGATATCCTGTCACAAAATGCACTGCTTCCTGGCTCTCTGTGACGATCACATAATCACTGTGGTAAATGTGACGGTCCAGCGTGTATACAAAATCCACCTGATTCTGATTCAAAAGTCGGAACATCTCATCCGTGCCGGCGATCACGATCTTCATCGTAACCTCCGGGTACTTCCGCTGCAAAAGAACAAACAGTTTTTCTGCAATTTCCTCGCACAGCGAATCCGACATGGCGATCCGCAGATGTCCACGCACTTCCTGCTTTGGCTGCACCATCTCCTGCATCTCACCGGCAAGCTGCTTCATGCGATGGGCGTAACGCAGGATTTCCTTGCCCCGGTCTGTCAGTGTCACTGTGCGGTTGATCCGCTCAAAAAGGACGGTGCCAAGCTCCTCCTCCAACTGCCGGATCTGAAATGAGACCGTAGACTGTGAGTAGCCCAAAAGCTCGGCGGCTTTTGTGAAACTGCCAAGTTCGGCAGTGTAAATAAAGGTGTTAATGTTTTTCATATCCATGATTGGCTCTCCTTGTATCAAAAGGCGGAACAATATTTTTTCCATTGTCACTGATTAATCGGTTTTTTCGATGGTTTAAATCATTATCATTCATTTTACAAATCTATATAAGTGAAGTATACTATATTTCACCACAAGATGCTACCATTATTAGTCATTTTGACAACAATTTAAGAATATCAGAGGAGCAATGGAATTCCGCTGCTGATATTAATTTGTTGCTCGCCGCCTGCAGAGGCGACATCATTTCATATCTGCTACAGGCATCTAAGATTTTACAGGGGGATTTTTATTATGAATATCATTACCGCAGTCTACAATTTTTTATGGGGTGATCTGATCACGCTGCCGCTTCCGGGCGGCAGTTCGATCGGCATCTCACTTCTGGTGCTTCTTCTGGTTCCGGCAGGGATCTATTTTACAATCCGCACCAGGTTTGTCCTGATCCGCAAGTTTCCGCATATGATCCAGATCGCCATGGAGAAAAACGAACATTCTCAGGCGGGCAGTATTTCCGGATTTCAGGCTCTTATTGTTGCCACTGCCACCCGTGTCGGCATGGGCAATCTGGTCGGCGTTGTCGCTGCTATTTCTGCCGGCGGTGCCGGTGCGGTATTCTGGATGTGGCTTCTTGCTCTGCTTGGCTCCTCCACTGCTTTTGCAGAGGGCACACTGGCTCAGATCTACCGCCAGAAGGATCCGCTCTACGGCGGCTACCGCGGCGGTCCGGCCTACTACATCCACGATTTTATGACAAAGAAAAAAAAGAAAAAGCAGAACGGACCGGCAAAAGAGAAACGTTACAGCCTGATCGCGGTTCTGTTTGCGATCTCTGGCCTGATCTGCTGGTGCGGCATCAGTCAGGTTATCAGCAACTCCGTAAGTTCTGCCATGAAGAATGCATTTCACATTCCGCCACTGTACACCACGATCTTCCTCGTCGTTGTGGCTGCGATCGTTGTTCTTCGCAAAAATGCCACCGTTCACGTCCTGGATGTCGTTGTTCCAATCATGGCCGGCTGTTATCTCCTGATCACACTGTTTGTCATCATCAAAAATATCGGTGCACTCCCTTCTGTGTTCCAGCGGATTTTTGAAGAAGCTTTTGGTCTTCGTCAGGTGGCTGCCGGTGGATTCGGTGCCGTGCTGATGAACGGGATCAAACGCGGTCTGTTTTCGAATGAGGCCGGAAGCGGATCTGCTCCATGTGCTGCCGCTGCCGCTGATGTCAGCCATCCGGCAAAGGCAGGTCTGATGCAGGCATTCGGTGTCTTTATCGATACCATCCTGATCTGTACCTGTTCTGCACTGCTGATGCTGCTGGCTCCGGCCGATAAAATTGCCGGACTTCAGGGTATGGATCTGCTTCAGAGTGCCATGCAGTATCACCTGGGAGAATTCGGTGTCATCTTTATCGCCGTGATCCTGTTTCTGTTCAGCTTTTCAACGTTTATCGGCATTCTGTTCTATGCACGTTCCAACGTTGCCTACCTGTTCGGGGACAACTGGCTGTCACAGACCGCCTACAAAATCCTGGCACTTATCATGCTGTTTATCGGCGGACTTGCCGCCTATACCTTTGTCTGGGATCTCGGGGATGTCGGCATCGGACTGATGACCATCTTCAATATGATCGCACTGATTCCACTGTCCGGACAGGCGATCGATTCCTTAAAAGATTACGAACGCAAAGAAAAATAATGCCGCCTCATCTTTAATATGGAGATTTGAACTATGAAAGACGAAAAATATCTGGAACTGCTCGCGGAAAAATATCCGACGGAGCAGGCTGTATGTCGGGAGATCATCAATCTGAAAGCAATTCTCGGTCTTCCAAAAGGCACGGAGCATTTTATGAGCGACCTGCACGGAGAATATGAAGCTTTCTGCCATATTTTGAATAACTGTTCCGGTGTGATCCGTGAGAAAGTGGATCTGCTTTTCGAGGAAACGCTCTCGGATATCGACCGGGAAGAAATCTGCACGCTGATCTACTATCCAGTCGAAAAGCTGGAGATGATGAAAAAAGAGAGCCGCAACAACGAAGAATGGTACCGTGTGATCCTCGGCGAGCTGATCGAGATTGCCCGCCTTCTCTCCTCCAAATATACGCGTTCCAAAGTGCGTAAAGCGATGCCGGATGAGTACGCTTATATTCTGGATGAACTGATCCATGTGCAGAAGGATGAGGACGACAATCAGGTTGCCTATCATCAGAATATCATCGATACTTTGCTGGAACTTGACAGTGCCGATGCATTTATCGAAGTGCTCGCCGCCCTGATCAAACGCCTCGCCGTCGATCATCTGCACATTGTCGGAGACATTTTTGACCGCGGACCATGTGCCGACCGGATCATGGATCTTCTGATGAATTATCACTCTCTGGACATTGAATGGGGAAATCACGACATTCTCTGGATGGGTGCCGCTGCCGGAAGTGAGGCATGTATTGCTACCGTCATAAGAAACAATTTAAAATATCATAACATCCGCATTCTGGAAAACAGCTACGGTATCAGCCTGCGTGATCTGACGCTGTTTGCTGAAAAGCTTTATCCGGATACAGAGCCGATGGAAGCAGCATTAAAGGCCATTTCTGTCCTTTTATTCAAACTGGAAGGGCAGGTGATTCTTCGAAACCCGGATTATCAGATGACTGACAAACTGCTGCTCCACCAGGTCAACGTTCAAAATCACACCGTCTGCATCGCTGGCACAGACTACGAGATCTGCGAAGAAACTTTTCCGACGGTTTCCTTTGATCCTTCCAACCTGGAAGTTTCTTACGAACTGACCGCCGAAGAAAAGCAGATAATGGAAGGGCTTCGCATGGCATTTGTCGGCAGTGTCCGTCTGCGTCAGCATATGGATTTTCTCTATCAGAAAGGCAGCATGTACCGCATTTTTAATGGAAATCTGCTCTTCCACGGCTGTGTACCTCTCGATGAAAGCGGCAATCTTGAAGGTGTTGTATTCCACCAGAAACGTTACCGCGGACGTGATTATCTGGATTATGCCGAGCGGATCGCCAGACGTGCCTGGTCTAAAGATGCCACACAAAAAGAACTGGATTTTATGTGGTATCTCTGGTGCGGCAGAAAATCACCGTTGTCCGGCAGAAATATCAAAACGTTTGAGCGTACTTATGTAAAAGATGAAAGTATCTGGCATGAGGCATCCAACCCTTATTATCAGTACTACGAGCAGGAAAAAATCTGCAATATGATCCTTCATGAATTTAATCTTTATTCTGATCGGTCACATATCATCAATGGACACACCCCGGTACGCACCTCCAGAGGGGAACACCCGGTACGTGCAAACGGCCGTCTGATGGTGATCGACGGCGGATTCTGCAAAAGCTATCACAAAACAACCGGTATCGCCGGATACACGCTGATCTTCAATTCGCACGGTATCCGCATCAAATCCCACCAGCCATTCCAGAGCGTCTATGCCGCACTGACCGAAAATAAAGACATCGAATCCAGATCTGAACTGGTCGAAACGGAGCGAGAACGGCTGATGGTACGCAACACCGACACCGGCAAAAAGATTCTGGAAGATATTAAAGGATTGAAAATGCTGCTTCAGGCTTACCGTGAAGGCACAATGGAATAAATTTTTCGGGTGTTTTGACACCCGAATTTTTTTATGTTACACTCTACGTGATGCCCGCAAGCCACAGCAAGAATGTCAAAGGCATTCTTGAATCCGTTTTGTTGCTTCCGGCATCATGACATTATATAATACGCTGTTTGGAATATTTTCCCGTATTTCGGGATTCTGAACGGACAGACTCAGACAAAGGAGATTCAATAATGGGAGGACTATTTGGAGTTGCTTCAAAAACAGATTGTATCATGGACTTGTTCTACGGAGTGGATTATCATTCTCACTTAGGAACACGCCGCGGCGGTATGGCTACGCATGGGGCGGACGGTTTCTGCCGCTCGATCCACAACATCGAAAATTCCCCGTTCCGTACAAAATTTGAACGCGATGTAGAAGAACTGACCGGAAATCTCGGCATTGGCTGTATTTCTGACTACGAACCGCAGCCGCTTCTGATCCAGTCACATCTTGGAAGTTTTGCGATCACAACGGTCGGAAAGATCAACAATGCGGACGAACTTCTGAATAAGATTTACGAAAACGGTCATTCACATTTTCAGGAGATGAGTGGCGGTCAGATCAATGCCACGGAACTCGTTGCCGCACTGATCTGCAAGCAGGACAGCTTTGAGAACGGTATCCGCTATGCCCAGGAAGCCATTGACGGTTCCCTGACACTGCTGATCATGACAAAAGACGGCATTTATGCTGCCAGAGATATCTACGGAAGAACTCCACTTGTCATCGGACACCGTGAAGGTGCTTACTGTGCAGCTTTCGAGAATTTTTCTTACATTAACCTTGGCTACACAGATGTAAAAGAATTAGGTCCCGGCGAGATTGTATACATCACCCCGGAGAGTGTGGAAACGCTCGTTCCGCCTCGCAAGAAAATGAAAATCTGTTCTTTCCTGTGGGTTTACTATGGTTATCCGACTTCCAGTTACGAAGGCGTAAACGTAGAAGAAATGCGTTATAACTGCGGTGCACTGCTGGCAAAACGAGATAAAGGAAAAGTAGATCCGGATATCGTAGCCGGTGTCCCAGACTCCGGTATCGCACATGCTATCGGATATGCCAATGAATCCGGCGTTCCGTTCGCCCGTCCTTTCATTAAATATACACCGACCTGGCCGCGTTCCTTTATGCCGACGGACCAGCGTCAGAGAGAACTGATCGCCCGCATGAAGCTGATCCCGGTACATGCCCTGATCAAAAACAAAAAGCTGCTTCTGATCGATGACTCCATCGTCCGCGGTACACAGCTTCGTGAGACAACCGAGTTCCTGTATCAGAGCGGAGCCAAAGAAGTCCACGTCAGACCGGCGTGTCCTCCGCTGCTCTACGGATGTAAATTCCTGAACTTCTCCCGTTCCAAATCCGAGCTGGATCTGATCACCAGAAGAGTGATCCTGGAACGCGAAGGAAAAGATGCAGAGAAATATCTGGAAGAATATGCAGATCCGAACAGCGAACGTTATCAGGCAATGCTCGATGAAATCTGCCGCATCCAGAATTTCACCAGCCTGCGTTATCACAGACTCGATGACCTGATCAAGTCAATCGGGATCAAGCCGTGTGATATCTGCACCTACTGCTTCAATGGAGAGGAGTAAGATGCCGGACGTAAAAAGTCAGGGCTTGTGACACGCATCGTTTCCTGTTCGATTTGTGCCGTCTATGATCCGCCGTTCGCTGGAACTCGCCTCTTCGAGGCTCAGACACCGCTCGGCGGCGGAAACTAGGCACAAATCTCACAACGGAAACTTGCTACCGTCACAATACCCTGACTTTTTTCTGTCCGGCATATAAAAACCACTACTTCCATTATTTCCACTACAACTACCTTCTCACTGCTTCCACTACAATTCCTCTCACCATACGCATCAGATATTATACTTTTCTATGATAATTCTGCTTTTATTAAAAATGCTATGTTTTGTTCTTCTCTGCTTGCCAAAATCGAAACAATTTAACGAGCATCGGCAAAACAAAAAATCCCATGATCAGAAGCATTGCAATCACTGAAATGATTTCCTGATGTATCACTATGGCAAATCCAATTCCAACTGCCAGTTCTGCCATTGTCCATACAGCCAGTTCAAGTATATTCTCTTCTGTAATTTCCCGGTCTAAAATTGCTATAACAAACAGTAAATAGAACGTTACGACAGCATTTTTATAGTCTTTCCCGTATAGTCTCTGAATCAGTAAAATCGCCAGACCTGTAATTTCTACAATTCTATCTTTTCTCATTCGCTCACCTCCTGAAATCCAACCTTAAATCTCGTCACTGATGCAAATTACAGCTCTTCGCTTACAAAAATGAAAGTTGCACTATATATGATATAATTTAATATACAAACACTATGAAACAATTCATATGGCATCTTTTGACCTTAACCTCTGATAATATCTTCTTTCACAGCGTTTATTTATATCTGAATTTTATTATATTTTTATAATATTTTCAATATTTTTTTCATTCAAATCATCTATCGTTTTTTACTACGATATTTCTCTTTAAATTTTCAGAAATTTTAAGCAGGTATAAAAACAGCCATAATCATCCGAAAACAAATCGCTCTGACGGTAGCAAGGATTCCGTCGTGAGTTTTGCGATGCTGCCGCCCAGGGGAGCCGCTGTTTGAGCAGCGAAGCTGCGAGTTTAGGCGAAGGGCGGCTAACCGGCGAGCGAACCGAACAGGAAACGCAGCGTGTCAGAGGATTGTTTTCGGACGATTATGGCGTCTTATTTATCTCTTCTATTATATTTTTATCAATATCCTATATTGATATCTTTTGATTTTTCTATCTTTCATCCATATCTTTGTTTCTTAATTTTTACATACTCTTACGTTCTGCGATCTCTGCCATCTTTGCCTCGTTCAGTCTGGTATCGCCATGCACGCGGCTGTAGGACAGATATCCATTCATACGGTCGATCTTCGTGAGGTTCTTGGAACCGCATTTCGGGCAGACATCCATCTCCAGTTCCTGATGACCGCAGTCATCGCAGTAGGCCAGGGAAAGGTTGACTCCTTCGTAGTAGCCCAGATCCATCGCACGGCGGATCAGGCTCTTGATCGCCTGTACGTTGTAATCGATCGGATAACGTACATACTGGATCTTGCCTCCATTGCACAGTTCCCAGAAACGACCTTCCAGATCCTGTTTTTCGATTGGTGTGATATCTTCGGTTACATGGCAGTGGAAGCTGTTGCTGACGTATGGACGGTCGGATACATTCTCCACGATGCCGTATTTCTTGCGGAACTGCTCGACCTGAAGTCCGCACAGGCTCTCTGCCGGTGTGCCGTAGATCGCATACAGCCAGCCGTCTTCTTCTTTGAATTCAGAAACTTTCTTGTTGATATATTCCAGTACTTCCAGAGCAAACTCACCGTCTTCGGTGATAGATTTTCCGTTATAGAGTTCCTGCAGTTCATTCAGGGCGGTGATACCAAAGGATGCCGTCATCGGCTTTAACAGCTTTTTGATGCGTTCGTTCGGTTTCAGATGTCCGCCGTAGAATCCGCCTTCGCAGTAAGCCAGCGGGTTGGTGGATGCTTTCATCGCTCCCAGATACTCGTAAGTACGTTTGTGCAGATTGCGGATCATTTCCAGATAATAGTCCAGCACTTCGTAAAAATCACGGCTCTCGGATCTTGCTTTGGCAAGGATCATCGGGAGATGCAGGCTGACAGCACCGATGTTGAAGCGTCCGGTAAATACTGGCACATCTTTGTCGTCTGCCGGATACATACCGCCTCTTTCGTACCACGGACTTAAGAATGCACGGCATCCCATCGGGCTGATCACTTTTTTGTACTGTTTGTACATGCTGGAAATATAGCCTTTTCCGGTCATGGAAAGCCAGTCCGGATACATGGTCTTTGCAGAACATGCCACGCCGGCCTCAAAGACATCTTCACATTCTCCGCCTACACCGTGCAGTTTCTCGTCATAAAGAAAGACAATTTTCGGGAACAGCACCGGTTTCTTGTTGCCCGGTCTTCCCTGTCCGCCCTTATGGACGTTCAGAAGCGAAATGTTGCACATTTTCTCAAAACGCTGTGTTCCAAGTCCGATCGTTACGGTCACAAACGGATAATCGCCTCTGGAGGAACCGACGGTATTTAACTTATACTCAATACCCTGCCATCCCTGGTCAAAATCACGTCTCACTTTGTTGATCGCATATTCTTCGGCACGTTCTTCCACGCCGTTCCATAACGGATCTGCATATTTGATAAATTCTTCTTTATATTTCTTGTAGCTCTTCTCGGCATACGGAGCAAGCACCTTGTCCATCTCCGGCACGGTAAATCCGCCGTACTGCTGTGCCGCTGTACTCAAAATAATATCACCGATCACATCAAAGGCGGTATCCAGTGTCTTCGGCTCGTTGTACCAGACATTTCCCATCTCAAATCCGCCAGTCAGAACAGCTGCCACATCAAACAGACAGCAGTTCATGGTATCCAGTCTCGCAGACTGATCATGAATATAAATATAGCCGTCTTTGCACGCCTGAAGCTCATCACGTGTCATAAAAAATTTGCGGTACAGCTCTTTATTCAGCTCGTTAAAGATCAGGCTTCGCTTTGTCGCCACCAGGGCACTGTCCGTGTTGGCATTGCTCTTGTCTCCGATGTAACGGATCGACTGGCTCTTTGTGTAGACCTCATCCATCATATGGATAAAATCCAGCTTGTAGTTGCGGTAATCACGATAGCTTTTGGCTACTGCCGGATTGACTCTCTCGAGAGCACCTTCGACAATGTTGTGCATCTCCTGGATCGTGATCCCGTCTTTTTTAAGGGACTCCGCCCGGTCATATGCAAACTGACAGATAAATGCGATCTCATCTGTCGAAAACTCATACAAAATGCGAGCTGCTGATTTGTTGACTGCCGCTATGATCTTATCTACATTGAATTCTTCCCGTGTTCCATCTTTCTTTATGACGTACATCACCAAGTCTCCTCCTACTATATGTTGTGTATCTATCTAAATTTTGTTTTTTCATCAAACAACATGTAGAACATAGTATATACCATAATGGCATACACGTAAAGAGGCTTTTGCAACGTTTTTACAAAAATTTTTTTAATTCATCAATATTTTTCTCTTCCCGCTTCAACTGTTTTTTTGCAAAATCCAGCACTTCTGTATCCTCTCCATCATAGTCACGGATCTGTCTTGTCAGGCTGGTAACGCCCATGGTGCTGCCCTGGATCAGCATTTCCGCAAGCTTTGAAGTCTGCATATCCTGCATACTTTTCCTGTTGATATTCATGTGAGCCATCCATTTGGAGATCATCGGAGCTTCTTTTTGTTCTTCCGGTGCATTGCGTGCTTTCAGCATCTGTCCGCTGACCTGAAATGCTTTTTCATATTCCTGCATCTGCCTGCTGACCGTTTTCGAAAATTCCGCATCCTTTGTCGCATCCAGAATATGACGCAGTGTATCCTGTCCCATGTCTGCATTTTTGTGAATGTCACTCAACATTTTGATCTCTGTCTCCATAATTTCCTCCTGTCATACATGATATTTGTCACCTCAAACCTGATTCAGGCTTTTATGAACAGTAATCATTATCTTCATTTTTGGAAATTTTATGTACACTTGCTGGACAGGAGGACGGAAGTTTGAATGAAGCTGCTTCTGACGATCCTTTTTTCTGATATATCAACTTCTGTTTTTTTATACTTCCGGCAGTGTACCTTTTTCTCTGGTGATCTGCTTTGGATTTGCTTCTTTTAATTTTTCTGCTTCCGGTGCCCAGCATTTTGCGTAAGCTTCACATTTTCCGCATAAGCTCTCTACCGTTTCCGGACTCTGCATATCGGTGCTCTTTGCATCGGTTGCATGGACGATCTTCTGCAGTGCTTCCGGATTCTCCAGCATCGGACATGGACGCAGATCATTTTCATTAAACGGCTGGCCCATCTGATAAGCACGAAACAGCGGCTGGCTTAAGCATTCCAGAAGCGGTTTGTCATGGATATTTGCATTGGAATAATGGATAAATACGCAAGGTTCTACGTCACCGTTTGGATTGATGTGACAGTAGAATCTTCCGCCAGCGATACATCCGCCGACAAACTCACCGTCATTCTGGAAGTCAAATACAAAGATTGGCTTGCCTCCTTCAAATCCTCGGATCTCACGGATTCTGTGGTACATATATTCTCTCTGCTCCGGTGTCAGAAGCAGATCTGTTGCTGCTTCATTTCCGACCGGCATATAATGGAAATACCATGCATAGCGAACACCTTTGTCAATCAGCATATCCAGGAATTCATCGCTGGTAACGGTCTTGTAGTTCTTTGATGTGTAGCAGATAGAAGTACCAAAGATCAGTCCATGCTCTTTGAGCAGATCCATTGCATGCATAACTTTCTCAAAACATCCGCTTCCGCGTCTGGAATCGTTGACTTCTTCAAATCCTTCCACGCTCAGTGCCAGAGAAATATTTCCAAGTCTCTGCATATCCTTACAGAATTCCTCATCGATCAGCGTTCCGTTTGTAAATGCATAGAACATACACTTATTATGCTTCTCTGCCAGTTTCACGATATCTTTTTTCCTCATCAGCGGCTCCCCGCCTGTCATCATGTAAAAATAGATACCCAGCTTTTCCCCCTGCGTAACGATGCTGTCCAGATCTTCGTAAGAAAGGCTCATGCGATGACCATATTCCGCTGCCCAGCATCCGGTACAGTGCATATTACAGGCAGAGGTCGGATCCATCAAAATAATCCACGGGATGCGGTATCCATGTTCCTTCTCGAATTCACAGGTTTTGGAATAACCATAAAAACCTGCCTGATATCCAAGGTTCAGGGCATGCATTTTCGCTACATGCGGGTCAATCTCATCAAGCACTTTGTTTGTGTATTTCATCCATTTTGCATCTGGATTATGGATCAGATTTCTTGCTCCGTCAAATACTTTTTTTTCAAATTTATCGCCCATCAGCTTTTCCGAAAGATCAGTCAGTTTGAGTAATGCCTCTGTTCGATCATCATGTTTATTCACGTATTTCAATACACCATCAATCGTTTTTGATACAACGGCTCTCATGGTGTTGTCTTTAAAATCTGCAAATGACATACATTTTTCCTCCATCCATATAAGCTTTCTGCAAGGTTCTTTTTATTTTTCTTTCAACCTTTGCATCATTGTATCGCTCAGGATGAATTTTCAAAATAGACAACTTGTCGAATTTGTGCATTTTTTGTACATTTTTGCAGATTTGTGTGTTTTTTTAGCAAATTATGGAATTTGTACATTTTTTTGACACTTTTTCAGAACTGTAAAACATGGTAGTAAAGCTCCCATTGCGAGTTTTTCGATATTGCAGGACACCTCCGCTTCAGAGGCCCTGGCAAGTCAGGAACTTTTCGCAATATACAAAATGAACGAATTCCCAAGAAGGCACTTTTACGTGCCCTTCGGGGAATTCGTTCATTTGCACATTCTAAAATTTTCCTACAGCAACCCATACTTCACCTTGATCCTCTGCAGTTTCTCCAGCAGCGGCTTCGCCCCGATCCACAAAAACAAGAAGGTTGAGCTTGCATGCACCAGATCGACCGGAACACCGGAGATATAGATCGCAAGCAGTCCGCTCCAGCTGAATTGATATACGCTCATAAACAGTGCCGCCGGGTTCATGATCCCGCCGTAGATCATAAAGGTGACCAGAAAGCCATATACGGACAGCTGCAGCCGTTTTGTCGGCAGGATCCGCAGTCGGTAGAGGATACCGGATAAAAATCCGATAAATCCCATGGCAAACATCTGCCATGGCGTCCAGGGGCCCTGACCGAACAGGAAGTTGCTGACCAGCATGGTCATCGATCCAACCAAAAAGCCAGCCTCTGCTCCAAAGGCGATTGCCGATATGATCACGATCGCGATGATCGGCTTAAAGCTCGGCGTCATAAAGAAAGCCGCTCTTCCGGCAGTGGCCAGTGCGATCATGGTTGCCAACACAACCAGTTCTCTGACTTCCGGTTTTCTTCCTTCAAATGCCATAAAAAACGGCAGCAATGCATAAAGCACGATCACCAGGCTGATCAGATAATATTTTCTCGGACCAAACACTCGATCGATCCAGTCTGCCAGTGCACTTTGATCTGTCAGCCAGAATCCGGCTGCAATGGTAAGAGGGATTGCCACCAGAAGCAAAAACAGACTGACTCTGGTCCGTTTTGACAGGCGTTTCTTTTCCTGTTGTTTATAGCCTTCGGTGTCTGCCTCAAACATATCATCATCGATCACAACATCACCGGCTCCGCCTTCGCCCATCAGATCTTTGGCAAAATCTGCGATTGCTTTTGTCTTTTTGCCTTTTGGCACGAAGGTGCGTTTCAGCTTCGCTGCGATCGTATCTTCCTCTGCTTCCGGCGATTCATAAAACTGCTTCAGAAATTCTTTTGTTTCCTGTTCTCTTTCCATATTCCCGGCCTGCACTCCCTGTATCTTCTCATTTTTCATCTTTTTTTGCATATCACACACCTGCTGTCATCCAAAAGAGCTTCCGCAACATCTGCTGCCGTCACTGCCATCGGAAAATATTTACGTGCCATCCTGTTTGCCGCTGTCGTATAGAAGTTATTTCCGGCAAAGAAAGATTTTGGTGTACCGCTCGCCGCAATATTTCCGTCAAAGAACAGACCGCAGCGGTCCGCATAAGATGCACAGAACTCGATATCATGTGAGATCATAAAGATCGTTACACCCTGCTTTTTCAGAAGATCCAGAATTTCTGCAAACTCTTTCTTAAAATAACTGTCCAGGCCTTTGGTCGGTTCGTCCATCAGAAGAAGTTTCGGGCGCAGCAGCAGAATTTTTGCAAGTGCCAGTCTCTGCTGTTCCCCGCCGCTTAAATCATATGGATGACGGTGCAGCAGTCCTTCTAAATGCGTTACTTTAACGATTCCTTCCACTGCCTCGCGTTTTTCCATGGCAAGGTGATACTCTTCATTTTTCTTTTCTTTTGTTCCGCCCACCATCTCGAACAGCTCCAGCTCCACCGTCTTTTTTACAAACAGAGACTGCGGATTCTGCGGCAGAACCCCCAAAAAGCCACGAAACAGCTCCTTTTCACTGTAACGGCGGATATCTTTTCCTTCCAGCAGCACTTTTCCGCGGTATGGCTTTCGAAGCCGGCTGATGATCGAAAGCGTCGTTGATTTTCCGGTTCCATTTCCTCCGAGCAATGCAAAAAACTCTCCTCGCTTCAGTGAGAGATTGAGTCCTTTTACAACATCCGGCTGGTCTTTGTCATAACGGAACCAGATATCTTTCGCCTCCAGAATGATTTCTTCTTTCGCCAACTTTTCTTTCGCATCTTTTCCGAAAAATTCTGCCTCCTGCGGCCGGATCTGTTTTTCTTTGCAGATCGCATTCAGCCAGTTTCTTCCGTCCCGGACTGTGATCGGACACTCCATATGCTTCCCGGAATTTACTTTTGCATAAATCTGCATCGGAACCGGCATTGCCAGAAACATTTCGTGGTTCTGTTTTTTTAATTCTTCCCCGATCTCTTCCGGTGTTCCCATGCACAGTACTTCTCCGCCCTCCATCACGACAACACGGTCTGCTGCCGGAAATACTTCTTCCAAGCGGTGCTCTGTCAACAGGATCGTTGTACCGAGATCTCGGTTGATCTTCTTTACTGTTCCCAGGAAATCGGACGCAGCGATCGGATCGAGCTGTGAAGTCGGCTCATCCAGAATCAGAATATCCGGATGCATAGCCATAATGGAAGCCAGATTCAGAAGCTGTTTCTGACCGCCTGATAATTCTGCCACATTTTTATAAAACCAGTCCTGGATTCCAAAATAACTTGCCATTTCTGCCACACGGATACGGATCTCTGCACTTTTGTATCCAAGACTCTCCAGTCCAAATGCCAGCTCATGCCACACTTTGTCTGTCACGATCTGATTGTCCGGGTTTTGCAGAACGTAACCGATTCTCTGACTCTGTTCCCTGCCTGTCATCTCATGCAGATTTTTTCCGTCAAAAAGAATTTCTCCTTTTCGTTTTCCGTGCGGTGTCAGCGGTGTCTTCATATGTTTTAACAGCGTACTTTTTCCACATCCGCTCTTGCCGCACAGCACCAGAAATTCTCCTTCTTTTATCTGAAAGGAAATGTGGTTCAATGCTCTTTTTTCTTCTTCCGGATAAGCAAAACAGAGATCTTTGATCTCCAGGATCGAACCTGGTCCATCTGTCTGGCTTTCTATACTATTATCAATATGATTAATATTCTTCTTATCACTTTTGCTGCTGTTTTGTTTCGTTTCTTTTCCCATCGATTCTGACATCGCCTATCTCCTTTTTCTAATCCTGTACTTCCCACAGGCGATAATTGGCCTGCTCTGCTTTTTCTACCTGTTTACGTCTCTGTTTCCACTGATATCGATCCCAGAGTTCCAGCACCACCGGAAGCACGGAGAACAGCAAAAATGCCAGATATACTAGCAGGCTTCCTGCTGTCAGAGGAATTCCCTTTACAATAATTTTCGGGTTATACTGACAGAACGTATAGCCTTTTGAAAATCCAAACAGCGTCAGTGCGAAACTTGCTCCCATAAACAAAAGGCAGAGAATATCACGTTTATCAAATCGATACAGAGAAAATGCCGTTCTTCCTTTTTCACCGTAACCGCGGCATTTCATAGAATCTGAAGTCTCGATCGCATTTTCCAGTGCCCAGGTTACCAGAATGGAAAATATCGTGATCCCATGTTTCGCACGCTTTACCAGACTGCCGTTTTCGGTACTTCGTCCGATGCATTTCTGACCATCTGATATCACACCTGCCTCTCTGATAAATTTCGGGACAAAACGCAGACACATCGAAAGCACCAGGGACAGTGCCGGTATGATCTTTCCGAACAGATAGATAAACTTGTCCGATGTCATTACGATCGTATAACAGGAAAACCAGATCATTGTACACACCAGCATCATCGCCATCACCAGACCATACACACAGCTCTCCAGTGTAAACGGATTGCCATTGTGCAGATAACCGATGATCGTCACACCATAGTGGTTGAACATCGGATTCATCAGTGCCACGATCAGCATCATCGGTATCGAAAAGATCAGATTAAATTTAACTGTTTTTTTCCATCCTTTCAGCAAAACGGAATATGCAATTCCTCCAAACAGCGAAATTGCCAGAATGACCGGATGAACAACAAATACCGTCACTCCGATCACTCCGACAAAATAAAGCATGTTCAGAAGCGGATGGTATGTAGAAAATGTATCTTTCATATTTACCTCCGGCATCTGCCCTCTAATACATAGAATTATCGCCTACATCTTTTCCGAGATCGCAGGTATATACCCAGCAGATCTCATCACCTGCATTTACGGTATATTTGCTGCATCCGTAGTTTGGATACCAGCCATTGACGCTGAACATCCATCCGGAAAGTTCTCCGCAGTCAAATTCATACAGATTGTTGATGCCTTCTACATAAGCAGAATTATAGGCCGGTGTGAAGCTGGATTCCATCTGGATACCCGCTTCTTTGCAGACACGCTGCAGTACATCATGCACAGATTCGCCTTCGGTAAATTCTACTTCCGTCGGTGCCAAAATCCAGCCATCGGACGGAACAAACTCTGCCTTGCTGCTCTTTAAATGGTCCATATTGTCCAAAATCGTTGCACAGCTGATGGAAATCGTACAGGTATTGGAAGCTGATGCAGTATCTTCCTGATCAGCTGCATCGCCGCCCGGATCCTTGGCATCTGCTTTCTGTCCGTTTTCTTTTTTATCATTTCCGGCATCCTGACCGGCATCGTTGTTTTCTTCCGCCGGATTTTCACCATTTTCATCGGCTGCATTTTCACTTACATCGACATCCGCACTGTCTGTAGCATTTTCTGATTCTTCCTGTGTTTCCTGGCTCTGCTCTTTTCCGTCTTTCTTTTTGGAACTCTGATTTGCTGCATCTGCTCCTTTATTCTGCTCTTCCGTGACACCGCCGATCACATAGCAGTCTCCGTCAAGAGAAGTTACCGTCATCACAAGTGTCGTACTTTCTTTGTCATTTGTCACCGTTACGTCACTCATTTTGGCCAGCTTGCCGTCCTGTTCTTTGACAAGATAAGCGGCATTGGATTCCCAGCTCTGCGGCAGAGTCACTTCCAGTGTCGGCACACAGATCACTCCTTTGCCGTGCATCGTCATCTGCAGGGCATCGTTTGCATCGTTTGCCTGTTTTTTGATCTCCTCTAAATTTTCCTGTGTAAAATCTATCTTCAGATTCTGATCTTCCGGATTCTGGATTTTGGCACAGTCATAAGTCCAGACATAGGTTATTCCATCTTCAGTTGTTCCTTTAAACTGAACCTTCTGCTCTTTGCCGGCCACGCTCTGGAACTGCTCTTTTGTGATGATGCCATCGGCCGGGATATCATTCATCTCGGCCAGTGCTTTACCTGAAGTTGTTCCTGCACTCTGCTCCTTTTCTGTTCCTTTTGCACATCCTGCCGTCAGCATCAGGATCACACACAGAAAAAGTGCTGCTATACTTTTTATATTTTTCTTTGTTTTCATCTTAGTCTTCTTCCTTTCTTTTTGCGATAGATTCCAAATGCCAGTGCCTCCAAAACAATGACAAGTGCTGCTCCGGACAATACTGCCGGTGCCATTGTTCTAACCTGTGTTTTCGGATCATTCTCCGCAGACTGTGTTACAGTCTCTGCTTCTGCTTTGCCGTCTGCTGTCAGCTTCGGCACATAGTCTTCTCCGTCAAAACTCCATCCGGAATCTTCGCTCTCTTTTTTGTTCTTTTTCTTTTTTGTTGTTGCTTTCTTCTTTTTGACTGTGCTGCTGCTTTTTTCCGTGGATGTGCTTGTTTTCTTTACAGACGGAAGTGTTTTTGTCTGCCCGGACGGTCTTTTTGCAGCATTTGGAGTGCCTGTCTGCTTCTTTTCACTCTCCGTATTCTTTTTTTCCGTCTCTTTTTTGCTCTTCTTATTTTTCTTATCGTCTTTTTTCTTGTGATCTTTTTTATTATTGTTTTTCTTTTCGGTTTCTTCCTGTTTTTTTGTTTCGTCTGTCCCGCCATTCTGGGATGTCTCCACCTTTTTGCCAGGTGTCAGCTCTATATCGTACATATCATAAATAAAACTGCGTCCGTCCAGCAAACGTTGGTATGCAACCGTCGCATAAAAGCCTTGCTCCGTCGCCATACCGTCAAGCATACCGCCGATACCGCCGCCATTGTTTCCGGCATTTGCCGCAACATGCATAAATCCACCTTCCGGAAGATAGTATTGGAATAATCCATAAAGCGGACTTTTCCCGTTTTTCAGAAAACGTGCATCCTTGCTTCCGTCAATGCCTAGTCCGGAAAGTGCCACCAGAATCTGTGCCACACTCTCGGAAGTCTCAACTCCCTGCGTGCCAAACCCGCCGCTTTCCAGCTGATTTTTCGAAATCCACGCAAGTCCTCTTTCAACCGCAGCATTTACATCTGTGCGTTTTCCATAATAAAAGGAAAGTGCCTGCAATGCCATACCGGTCATGTCAGCGTCTCCCTGACCACCTGCCAGATTCCATCCGCCATCCTCACACTGTGCCCCCAGAACTGCCTGAAGCAGCATTTCTTCCGTATTCTGCACCGCCGCCTCTTTGTTCTTTGGAATAGAATAAGACGGATGGCAGTTCAGTGCGATCAGTGCCCAGATTGGTCCATTGATTCCCTGCATACGGACATTCTCATAGTCTGAAAGATAGTCGAATAAATTGTGTCCTCCGACATTCTGTGCATCGATGCCGATGGAAGTCAGTGCCATGATCAGCTTTGAATAGTCAGAATATTTTGTTCTCGTAAGTTTCCAGTTTTTCTGTTCACAATAAGCATACACATTCTGATAAAAGGTTGCTGTATAAGACCATGGAACATATAATCCGTTTCTTTGCAGTCCGATCACATTCCAGATACTGCTGAAATCCGGATTGGCATCTTTTGTCAGAAGATAATTTCTCACAGAAGAAAGCACCGTACTTCGCTCCACCGGAAGATTCTCCCCGCCTGGATTCGTTTCTGTCTCTTTTTCGGATTCAGACTCTTTCTGGGATTCGCTTTGCTTCTCACTCTCCGTTTCTTTTTGTGACTCGCTCTGCTTTTCGCTTTCCGTTTCTTTCTGGGATTCGCTTTGCTTTTCGCTCTCCGTTTCTTTCTGCGATTCGGTTTGCTTTTCGCTCTCTGTTTCTTTCTGTGATTCACTCTGCTTTTCGCTTTCTGTCTCTTTCTGAGATTCACTTTCCTTCTGCGATTCGCTTTGCTTTTCGCTTTCTGTTTCTGCCTGCTGGCATATCTCATCTGTCTTTGCATAAGAAACACCAAGAGAAGAAGAGAGCAGTACCGCAGCCACAAGCATATAAGCTATTCTTCTTTTTTTATTTTTCACTCTGTTTCTCAAAGTTTTTCTCATCCTTTCTTTCGTTTCCTCCGGTCCCTTTTTCACTGACCGGAACATAAAGATACATTTTCTGACTGGTATACCGTTCAAAGGTAAGCCTCTGCAAAGACAGCTCATCTCTGTGTTCCCGAATCCAGCCATACAGCACACATCTTGCAAACATACGCACCGTCTCCGGAAGATTTTCCATATCGTTCTCCTGATCTGACTCAAAAACAGCATATCTTCCGGCTGCGATCGTTACCTGAAAAGCATCTTCCGGAAGATTGTCAAAAGACTCTACGATCGGTCCCAGAATATATTCAGTATTTTCCTTTTCCTGATACCACAATGCAATCTTATCTCTTCCTTTTTCTTCTCCTGTCAATGCATTCAGTTTCCGGTACTGCGGAGAATGCTCATCCAGCCAGAATGCCAGCTGTGCCGGAATATCTGCCTCCCGCCGATTTGCAATGATGGTCCATCCGGCCATCTTGATCTCGTCCATATCTATATATGAAATTTTGATTTTATCTTTATATTCAGAATAATAGCGGTCCAGATTGACAACCTTTGCTCCTGCTCTGGCGTATTTCGCCGGACTTGTATAAAACACTCTGCGAAATGCTTTGTCAAACCCGTTTCTCGAACAGAACCCATATTCTTTTCCAACTTCCGCCGGTAGTTTTCCTTCTCTGAGTGCTTTTGCAGCAAACTGTACTTTTCGCTGTGTGATATAAGTGATCGGTCCCATTCCAAAGACATCCTGAAACTCCTTGCGAAAATGATCCTTTGAATAATGAAACTCTTTTGCAAGCTGCTCTGCGGTCAGCTCTTCTTTCATATGCTCATCTATGTAGCGAATCCACTCTTCATTTCGAAATTCTTCCTTATAATATTTTTCCGGCGTCATACCATATTCTTCATGAAAAGCTCTGCTGAATCTGCTGCTGCTTTTAAATGCATACTGTCTGGCTACTGTCTCCGGTTTTTTCCCTTTTTTCAGTTCCTGTGCTGCAAAATATAATTTTCGCCTGCGTATATAATCATTTAATTTTATATCATAATAAATCTGAAACACATTGCGAAAATGACGTTCGGAATACCCAAATACGGTCGCAAGATTTTTGGCCGTCAGTTCCTCCTTAATATGTTCATCTATATAATCGATCCATTCATTCAGAGCATATATTTTTCTTTCCTGTTTTGTAGATTTTATCTTATAGTTTTCCTGTATCCTCTTTTGCAGAGGCATATAAACATAATATTTTCCATTTTCATACGAAATAAAATAAATTTTATTCTGGTCATACCATATCTGATTTTCTGTTTCCCAGTCACACAGGGCATATTTCAGTACCATTTTCAGCATGCTTTCTGCCGCTCTTCCTGTGAAATTTTCTTTCCAGGTAAATACAGCATAATCCGAAGCCTCCAGTACCACTTCAAATGTTTCTCTTTCCCCTCTTTCTTTTCCTTCGTTCTTTGACTGCTCTCTTCCTGAAAGAAAGTGAAACCGATATTCACTGTCATGCCACCAGAACAGCATTCTCTCTTCTGTACTGGTTCTCTTTCTCCAGTTGTCTTTGGCATGTTCTTTAACCTTTTCCATGGCTGCCTCTAAGAAGGAACCTTTTTGGGATTTTTCTGTTTCGGACAGGATGGACTCTGCCACTATTTTCTGTTCTCTTCTTCGAACAAAACAAATTTCTGTATTTTCCTTATCTATGACTCGTTCATATGGTATTTTGCCTTTTCCCTGATAGGCTCTGATCTTCTCTATATCCCATTCTTCTAAACTTTTTTCAAAAAACAGATCAAACAGGTAAGAAAGCTGTATCGGAGCATATGCCATTCTTCCTGCCAGATCTTCCATGGTAATATCCTGATCCGGATGATTCTGTATATAAATTATACATTTCTGCATTTCACCATACAGTCTGCCTCCTGCATTCTGAAACGATACCTGTGCCATATCTATTTATCCTTATCTTTTGATTTTACGTCATGTATAATTGCCTGTCAAAACCTATATATTTTTGGCATAAATCGTTACACATTTTCTTATTGTATGTTATCAATCCAAGGATGTCAAACTCCATCTGCAATTCCTGCCTTGTCTTTAAATGCCAGAATCTCCCTGCTTTGGAAATTCTGGCATTACATTTACAAGCTGTTTTTCCTATTATAGCACAAGCTTTTTCCTTTTTTCCAACCAGAAGGGGCTATTTTGTCGATTTTTGCATAGTTTCTCACTGCCGCAACAAAAAAGACTCCTGAAACCTCAGATTATCTCCGAAGTTCCAGGAGTCCTAATTTACGCTTGGACTATGACCTGATCAAATCAGGTCCGTTTATGTTTCAGGACATTTATCTGCCCTGTGACACAGCTCAAATTATGCGTTCTTCTGAGCGATTGCTGCCTGAGCTGCTGCCAGACGAGCGATCGGTACACGGAACGGTGAGCAGGATACATAGTCAAGACCGATGCTGTTGCAGAATTCTACAGAGCTTGGATCTCCACCATGCTCGCCGCAGATACCTACGTGCAGTTTCGGATTAACCGGTTTTCCTAATTCGATAGCCATCTTCATCAGCTTGCCAACGCCAACCTGATCCAGTTTTGCAAATGGATCGTTCTCGAAGATCTTAGCGTCATAGTATGCGTTGAGGAATTTACCTGCATCATCACGGGAGAAGCCGTATGTCATCTGAGTAAGGTCGTTTGTACCGAAGCAGAAGAAGTCTGCTTCTTTAGCGATCTCATCAGCTGTAAGAGCTGCTCTCGGGATCTCGATCATTGTACCAACTTCATACTGAAGATCAGAACCAGCGGCTTTGATCTCAGCATCAGCTGTCTCAACTACGAATTTCTTAACATATTTAAGCTCTTTTACATCGCCAACAAGTGGGATCATGATTTCCGGTTTGATTGTCCAGTCCGGATGAGCTTTCTTAACTTCGATTGCTGCGCGGATAACTGCTGTTGTCTGCATCTTAGCAATTTCAGGATAAGTAACAGCAAGACGGCATCCACGATGTCCCATCATCGGGTTGAACTCATGAAGAGAAGCGATGATAGTCTTGATCTGCTCTACAGTTTTGCCCTGAGCATCTGCAAGTTTCTTGATGTCAGCTTCATCTGTAGGAACGAACTCATGAAGAGGCGGATCCAGGAAACGGATGGTAACCGGGCAGCCCTCCAGAGCCTCGTACAGCTTCTCGAAGTCTCCCTGCTGATAGGGCAGGATCTTCTCCAGTGCTGCTTCTCTCTCTTCTGCGGTATCGGAGCAGATCATCTCACGGAATGCAGCGATTCTGTCTTCCTCGAAGAACATATGCTCGGTACGGCACAGACCGATACCCTCAGCACCCAACTCGCGTGCTTTCTTCGCATCCGCCGGTGTATCCGCGTTGGTACGAACCTTCAGGGTTCTGAACTTGTCAGCCCATGCCATAACGCGGCCGAACTCGCCTGCGATCTTCGCGTCCGCGGTCGGGATCTGTCCATCGTAGATATTGCCTGTAGTACCGTCGATGGAAATCCAGTCTCCCTCATGGTACTCCTTGCCAGCCAGTGTAAACTTCTTATTTGCCTCGTCCATAGCGATATCGCCACAACCGGATACACAGCAGGTTCCCATTCCACGGGCAACAACTGCCGCATGGGAGGTCATACCGCCACGAACGGTCAGGATACCCTGTGCAACCTTCATTCCTGTGATATCCTCCGGAGAGGTCTCCAGACGAACCAGAACAACCTTCTCGCCTCTCTCATCCCATTTCTCAGCATCCTCTGCGGTAAATACGATGCGTCCGCATGCTGCTCCCGGAGAAGCTCCCAGACCCTTGCCGGCCGGTGTAGCTGCCTTCAGCGCTGCAGCGTCGAACTGCGGATGAAGCAGAGTATCCAGGTTACGCGGGTCGATCATAGCTACAGCCTCTTCCTCTGTACGCATACCCTCGTCTACCAGGTCGCAGGCAATTTTCAGAGCTGCCTGTGCGGTTCTCTTACCGTTACGTGTCTGCAGCATGTACAGCTTGCCGTGCTCTACGGTAAACTCCATATCCTGCATATCTCTGTAATGATCCTCCAGGATCTTGCAAACCTTATTGAACTCCTCAAATGCCTCTGGGAACTTCTCGCCCATCTCAGAGATGTGCATCGGAGTACGAACGCCTGCTACTACGTCCTCGCCCTGTGCATTGGTCAGGAACTCACCGAACAGTCCCTTCTCACCGGTAGCCGGGTCACGGGTGAAGGCTACGCCGGTACCGCAGTCGTCGCCCATGTTACCGAATGCCATGGACTGTACGTTAACGGCTGTTCCCCAGGAATAGGGGATATCGTTGTCACGACGGTATACGTTCGCACGGGGGTTGTCCCAGGAACGGAATACAGCCTTGATTGCTCCCATCAGCTGCTCCTTCGGATCATCCGGGAAGTCTGCGCCGATCTTCTCTTTATATTCTGCCTTGAACTGGTTTGCCAGCTCCTTCAGGTCTTCTGCTGTCAGCTCTACGTCCTGCTTAACACCCTTCTTCTCCTTCATAGCGTCAATCAGTTCTTCGAAGTACTTCTTTCCTACTTCCATTACAACGTCAGAGTACATCTGAATAAATCTCCGATAGCAGTCCCATGCCCAGCGGGGATTGCCGGATTTCTCTGCGATTGCGTTTACTACAGTCTCGTTCAGACCCAGGTTCAGAATGGTGTCCATCATACCCGGCATGGATGCCCGGGCACCGGAACGAACGGATACCAACAGCGGATTCTCCGCGTCACCGAACTTCTTGCCGGTGATCTCTTCCATCTTGCCGATATACTCGTTGATCTGTCCCATGATCTCATCGTTGATTTCCTGTCCGTCCTCGTAGTACTGGGTGCAGGCCTCTGTTGTGATAGTAAAGCCCTGCGGTACGGGGAGTCCCAGACCTGTCATCTCTGCCAGATTTGCTCCCTTTCCACCCAGAAGATTACGCATCTGCGCATTACCTTCTTTGAATAAATAAACCCATTTTGCCATTGCCCTGTTTTCCTCCTGTTAATTATGTTTGATCCCGGCTATCTATGCGTTCTCTCCCAATGCATAAAAATAGCGCGGGATCTGTGGTCAACGACCAAACCCTGCGCACATGTATAGTGTAACACACTCGTAATATTTGTCAAGCTTATTTCGTGGATTTATCATAAACTTTACCCGAATTGCGGAACTGTTTTTGTTTATTTTTTAACTATCTCACAGGAATCCACATGTTTGGTTCGGCGGATTGATGTTGTGTACAGAGAAAGAGGCTGCCGGTCTGCCCGTCGGAACACGCAGATTTTCCTACTCCTCGCAGGCGGCTTATCCGCGCCCGACCGTCAAACTCGGCCTGCGGCCTCAAACAGTGGCTCCTTCGGGCGCTGCCAGCCTGCTCGTCCCTACGGAAAATCAGCTAACGTTCCGACGGGCAGACCGGCAGCCTCTTTCTCTGGGATGGACGTCATCGTAGACCGAACCCCCGTCTTTCATAGTCAGAAACAGGAAAAATGCACCCCTGGCTGACGTTAGCTTATTTTCCGCTGCTTCTGTCTGCGCTAGGCAGCACCCATCGAGCCGAGTTTTTCATAGAATCCTGCTTGCAGGATTCCCCCGCCTGTGGCAATTTCCTCTTGCCACAGTGCGATCCTCCCGGAGGGAATTGCGCATTTATGCGCAGTCGGGTGCGAATAAGCCTCGCGGACAGAAGCAGGAAAATAATGCGTGTCAGCCAGGGGTGCATTTTTCCTGTTTCGTCTTATATGAAATAAAATTAGAATGTGAATTTCTCTGCAAAGTAAGCATCCAGCTCGTCAATCTTCGCACGAACCTGCTCCATGGTATCACGATCACGGATAGTAACCGCGCCATCTGTCTCGGACTCGAAATCGTAGGTCACGCAGAACGGGGTACCGATCTCGTCCTGACGACGGTATCTCTTACCGATATTACCTCTGTCGTCAAACTCACAGTTGTACTTCTTGCTAAGCTGCGCGAAGATCTTCTCCGCGCCCTCGTTCAGCTTCTTGGACAGCGGCAGCACGCCGATCTTCACCGGTGCCAGTGCCGGATGGAAATGAAGCACGGTACGCACGTCGCCGCCCTCCAGCTCCTCCTCGTCGTAGGCTGCGCACAGGAACGCCAGAACTACGCGGTCCGCGCCCAATGACGGCTCGATAACGTAGGGGATGTATTTCTCCTTGGACTCATCGTCAAAGTAAGACATATCCTGTCCGGATACATTCTGATGCTGAGTCAGGTCATAATCGGTTCTGTCTGCGATGCCCCACAGCTCGCCCCAGCCGAACGGGAACAGGAACTCAAGGTCCGTAGTCGCCTTGCTGTAGAAGCACAGCTCCTCCGGAGAATGATCGCGGGCACGCATCTCGTCATCCTTCATGCCGAGGGACTTCAGCCAATCGATGCAGTACTGCTTCCAGTAAGCGAACCACTCCAGGTCAGTACCCGGCTTGCAGAAGAACTCCAGCTCCATCTGCTCGAACTCCCTGGTACGGAAGGTGAAGTTACCCGGTGTAATCTCGTTACGGAAGGACTTACCAATCTGTCCGATACCAAACGGGATCTTCTTTCTGGAGGTTCTCTGTACGTTCTTGAAGTTTACAAAGATACCCTGCGCAGTCTCCGGACGGAGGTATACGGTATTCTTCGCGTCCTCGGTAACACCCTGGAAGGTCTTGAACATCAGGTTGAACTGACGGATATCGGTGAAATCATGCTTTCCGCAGGACGGACAGCAGATATTGTGCTCATCCACATAAGCCTTCATTTCTTCCGGGGACCATGCGTCTACAGAGCCCTCGATCTCAATGCCGTTCTCAGCCATATAGTCCTCGATGAGCTTATCGGCACGGAAACGCTCCTTACAGCTCTTGCAGTCCATCAGCGGGTCGGAGAAGCCGCCCAGATGTCCGGACGCTACCCAGGTCTGCGGGTTCATCAGGATGGCACAGTCTACACCCACGTTGTACGGATTCTCCTGTACGAATTTCTGCCACCATGCGCGCTTTACATTGTTCTTAAGCTCTACGCCCAGATTGCCGTAATCCCAGGTGTTGGCCAGACCGCCGTAAATCTCAGAACCCGGATATACAAAGCCTCTTGCCTTTGCCAGAGATACAATTTTGTCCATTGTCTTTTCCATTTGCTTTTCTCCTCTTCGCTTATTTATAAATGATATATGACAGTCCGCCGTCTGCGACAGCCGCCTGCTTTTTACCGGTTACATTTACATTGCCTCCTGCGGATACCGCAAGAATCGTGCCGGGAACCTCTACCTTCACAGTCTCATCGGTCTCCATCACCAGAACCTTCGCCTCGTCCGCGCCGTCCAGGTCACCCAGTGAGAGCTTCGCCCCGTCTGCATCAAGCAGTTCGCCGTTCAGCTCATAACCCCCGGCCTGCGCTTCCGCCACGGTTCCGTTGAACAGCGTCGTCTCCGTGTAATCCTCATAGTATTCGCTTCCGTCAAAGACCAGCTGCAGGGTCGCAGTCCCGTCCTTTACCTCGAACTTCTTCATGGTAATATGGTCGGTGGCATAGTTCTTATTATACTCTGCAAGCTCCGACTCTATCTCACCTTGAAACTCTTCGGAATCGTAGAAATCCTTGTCAAATTCCTCCACAATCGTGTCGGTTATCTTTCCTTTTTTGTCTACCGCAATCGTACTCTCCTTGGGGACAGAACCGCCGCAGCCGATCAGAACCGATAACATACAGATCAGGAGACAGAAACAGACTGATTTTCTCATCGATACTCCTCCCACTTCTCTTCTGAGGTAATTACCTCAGGGAATCCCATATAGTATAGCGTCTTTCCCGGCATTTTTCAACTGAAAATTCACTTCACACAGGTCTCCAGAACATCCAGCGACTTAAAATGCCCCTCCATATACCGCTCCCGGTACCGGTGCAGCACAAACCGCAGCTCTCCCAGCACCTGCTGCGACACGTTAAAGGTATATAATTTTTCGATGGATGAGGCCGCAATATACTGTAAGGTATACAAAGTGGATTCGCAAATGTCCAACTGCCCGAAGTCCGGCGGACATTCGCCGTTCACCACCAGCACCTTCAGTTCATATATGTAACGGATCAACTCGTTGGGGATGCTTGGTTTACATAACGCTCTCAAGGACTGATACAGAAGCTTCAGCATCTGCAGCTCATCGTTGGCCTCTCTGGTATAATATTCCGCCAGCTCGCAGAAATAGAACCCGTAGCAGGCCCCTTCGAAATCGCCGCTGAGCTCATGAAAGTAATTGGACGCCTTCGCCTGCATCAGATTATAAGAGGTACGGCCCTCGTAGACCGAAAATTCGCCGAAGACAAAGGAATTGCAGACCGCCAGAAGGGGACTGTTCTGCCGCCTGGCCCCTCTGGCAAAGGCTGTAATCTTGCCCCGTTCCCGGGTCAGAAGGATGATGCGCTTGTCATAATCCCCCTGGGGATAAGCCGCCAGCACCAGGCCGGTCACTGTGATCATTTGTCCCATATTCCGTATCCGCCCTCCGGCTTTCTCCTTTCTCCCGTGCGTCATCTGACGCCCGATCCCGGGTAATCCCTTTGTAGCTTAAGTAGTCTTCCACCGCTCCGGTCAGTTCAAACTGTTCCCATGTCATGTGCTTCGCCCCTGTTATCACGTAATTCTGAATCTACTCTTAATGTATCCAGATTCCGCACAGGTATGCCCGCAAATAAATGGTAAACGGCACGGTTCGTTACTCCTTACATTTCCAAATCTTTCTTATCATAACCAAAGTTCTTAATCAGAAAATCGCTGTCCCGCCAATCCTTCTTGACCTTGACCCAGAGCTGCAGATTCACCTTCATCTCCAGCATATCCTCGATCTCATAGCGGGCTGCGCTTCCGATTTTTTTAAGCATGCTTCCCTGCTTTCCGATGATGATGCCTTTATGGGAATCCCGCTCGCAGATGATGGTAGCGTCGATATCGCAGACCCTGCCGTTTGGCCGCTCCTTCATCTTGTCGATGGATACCGCGATACCGTGGGGAATCTCCTCAT
>ERZ827088.748-NODE-748-length-45083-cov-4.346984_pt1 | contig 45083 bp, 78 predicted proteins | sample MGYA00519922_ERZ827088 | MGnify/ENA primary metagenome ERZ827088 (study PRJEB31778, sample SAMEA3449254) | human gut metagenome | biome: human gut; feature: human-associated habitat; material: faeces | place: United Kingdom | collected 2010/2012 ...
TTATGATATCACAAACAGAAATTAATGCAGTATTAGAAGTACTGCAAACTATTCATGCGTGGTCTGATTCTCGAATCGCTCAGAGTATCGACAAGCCTAGATCTTTCGGAGGTTTATGCCGAGATTGTCTTATATGGAATGCATGTAAGACAGCTCCAAATCATAAATTAGCAGAATTTATGATCAAAGAAGCTCGTGTACTTCAAGCGGAAGCTGCACGTGAATCTCCATCACGCCAAAAACTTATTAAAAATGCTGAAATTGTTGAGAAAGTTATCGATAACGTTCTCGATAAGGAGTTGGTTGAAGAGTTGCGACGACGTGGTTACACTGTAACTGCAACTATCAGTTTATAGCATATAAGAGAATGTGCTTCGGTACATTCTCTTTAATTGTATATATTACTAAGACTAAATGTATTATGTAATTACAAACTTTAAACCTTTAGCGATTATGAAAACTAGTGAATTGAAAATGGCTACGGCTGTAAATGTTGTTGCTAATGCAACGTCATTTAAAAGTATCGACGACTTGAAAGAGACTGGCAAGTCGTTCGGCGGTATCAACTTCATCGTCGGTGATGTCATTACACTCCCAAGCGAATTTTGCGATGAGTGCTTTCAAAAGAGTACATATAACAACAAGCCTGTTCCGTATATGAAAATCGGGATCAACGGCAAACCGACTTGGGTACCTGTTCGAATCTTTGCCAGACAAATGGCAGAAGAGTGGCGAGAGGTATACAAGAATCATAAGCTCAATTATGAGCTTATGGAAGTAGGCGATGACTGTGAACGAGTTAAACTGTTGATGTCACTTGGCGAAATCAAAGTCGTCGAAACAGTAGCTGTCGACACTACTGCTTTTATAGGTGGAAAAGTCGCCTATACCGACAATGGGCAGCCGATACTGCGTAAGAGACCTTTTGCGATTTTTGAACGTATCTAAACGTTATAGGAGTGCAGGGATTCGTCCTTGCACTCTTTTTACTTCTTGCACTCTTTTTACTTCTTGCAACTAAGACTTACATAGATAACTAAGACTTACATAGATATGTAGTAACAAATTCGTGGTATATTAACCAAATTTTTAAAAGATTTTTAATATGAAAGCATTTGATGCACAGAATCAACCTGTGTTGCCTCTTCGTGGAGAGCAGACACTCGTTCCCGTAACCGCTGATAAGCTGAAGAACAGTGGTCTGCCGTTTATCGGCGTTTTCGGTCTGTCCGAAAAAGGTGAAGTAGTAGAATTCTACGACTTCGAAACCTATAAAGCAAACATGGACACAATGGTGAAAGCAATCAAGATTCGGAAGAATGCTGATGCTGAAGCATATTACGTAGCCTGTCTGCGAAACAACAAACCATCATGGATCTCTCTCGGTTCTTTGCAGAGGACTTATCGTGAGTCTCCTGAAAGTCAACCGAGACGTGCCTGCGAGCTGTCTGAAAAGCTCAACAACATGGATAACAACTATACGAAACTGGAATATCTCGCAAACAAAGCGATTCGAGTGGCCGACATCATCAGCGGTAAAGTAAACCAGTTTACTCCAGATGGTGTTCGTGTTGCAGATCAGTATCGTGACATCCAAGTTCCTGTCATTGAAATCGCAAATGCGTAATTCAACACTTACTATAAGGGGTAAGTTTAAATGAGCAGTAAACATTCTTGAAACCAACTGTGGTGATTATCTAATACGTAATTATCGCAGTTGGTTTACATATAAAGAAAGGTATTATGTAGTATTACTTATGGATGAAAGTAAACAAGAATGGTGGATTATTGCTGCTTACGACGTATAGCGCTGATGAGAGTCGTTAAACAAAACATCGAAACTCTACTTCGTGTAAGTAGAGTCCGCTAAAGGTGTCAGAGATTCTACTGTTGTGAAATAGAGGAATACTGATTTTTTTCATTTTATTGTTTTTAAATAGTCTAAAAATTAAAAGGAAGGTGTAAAAGCTTTCCTTTTTAATTAAATTCAAATTCGTTAATTATTTCTTTTTTATCAAATAGTTGTTTTTCAAGTTCAGTTTTTTCTTGCATTAACTTTGAAACCATTTTTTCAAGAATTGTTATTCGATCTTCTTGAGCATTTAATCTAGTTTCGTGTACATCAACTCGTTCGTTTACATATAAAACGGCTTGACATACTTTGGCTAAATCAATTGCTTTAACTGTTCGATTATAACCCGCAGAATCAAGAATAGCGGTTTTCATTTCAACAAGGATTTGTTTTTCTTTTAAAGATTTATTATATTGTTGAACTGATCTAGTGCTCATATTTAGAGCTTCTGCTATTTCTTCATTGCTTTTTGAAGTCATAGCAAAACCTCCATCTTTATATGTTTGAGATTGTAATCCAATTAAATAAGCTTTTTCTTCAGGTGTTACGTCTTTTTGATCTAAAAATTCGTTAGTAAACATTTCAAAATTCTTAGAAAGTTTATTAAATTTATACACATTGGAACGACCTACACGTTGTATTTTTATTATATCACCTGCTTCAATAAGTCGTTTAATAGAGTTAGTAATTTTTTTCTCTGTGCATCCGCATTCTGATGCAATTCTTCGTATAGTAGGAAAACATTCGTATGTATCTTTATCCATATGTCTTCTCAGATTTGCATAGACTAATTTATCAAATGGTTTTAATTTAGTCTTTTTTACAGGATCGGGTACTTGAACATGTTGTTTACTTTCATTTATTTCCATAATTTGTAATTATTACGTTAAATATAAGATTTATTTATATAATACAAATATAGGAATTTTTTTTAAAAAGGACAGTCGTTTAAGAAAAAAATTCCTCCCCATGCAAAAATTGGGGGGGGTTCGCGCAAAAATCGACCCCAGTTCGCGCAAAAATCGACCCCAGTTCGCGCAAAAATCGACCCCCTATCTATATAACTATATAACTCGCTCCTTGGGTCGCGAGGATCTATATAATAGCCCGACCACCCTTTGGGTGGATCGTGCCATCGGTTCGAGTCTCAAATGACATCTTTACTGTCTATTTTCAGTATAAGTTTAAATCTACATGTTGTTGGACATAAATTCTACAGTTTAACTATTTGATTATTAATAAGATAGTAATTAACATCCTGATTATCAGTAAGTTATTATATGCAGTGCGTAATAACAAAATTTTGCATAAAAACAAATAAAAATTCAATTATGTTACCATTAGCTCGAATAGGTGAAACACCTGGTGAAGATATTGCGAATTATTTCATCATTCTTGGTCTTATGTTATTCGCAATGTTTGTTTGTGCGTTATTCTCTAAGAAAGATGAGAAATAGCATCAATTAAAGCTTATATTCATTCTTAATTTTAATAAATTTTGTTTTTCGTTCTGTTTGTTTTGTGAGTGAATATGAGCAATTTTTGATACTAAACAAATTTTTAAACATTTAAAAATACTTACTATGTTACCTTTAATTGTAATTTCTTTACAAGGTGTTATCCTTATCATGATTACAATCGTTGCGGTTATCTGGGCTTGGAACTTCTTTGAAGGTGATGCGAAAAAATGAAAGTTGAGGTCGTAGTTTAGTAATGATTAGGTTTTAAGGAGGTTGAAAAACGGTTAACCACACATCTATCCCACTCCCAATCTTTCAATTTTCATTTTAAACTCACAAATATTACTCTTTATTTTTTCTTCTTATACCTAACTTTTTCTCTCTTTTCATTGCAATTATTTTATTTCTCACCCAGTTATTAATAATTTAACTTTAAAAATTATGAATCTCGAACTTGATCTCTATCCTATAATTTCCAATAAAATCATTCGTCAGAAAGATTGGAAATCAATCAAAGAACATAAACCTGGTTTCTGGTCTAGAAAAGACATCGAAGGAAATCGTCTTGTTCGCACACAAAGAGGTTATTTCCTCAATAATAAAAACATTTCAGTAACTTCAGCACAATCTTTCATCCTTTCTCATGGTATTCAAGACGTGCCTCAAAACATATTCTAGTACCATGTTAAAATCACTGAAAACTGTGAAACAGAATAAATCTATCATGTAACAGATCCTTGGGACTTATCCTTTATTCCTGAGAATAGAGATACTGATCAGAAACTTGTTTTACAGATTATGAACGCTATGCGTCAAAATGAATATATTTTTTCTATCTATATTACCGAATCTAGTGCAGTTATAGATGGACAACACCGACTCAAAGCATTCAGAAATCTTGCTGAAGAAGAACCAGGAAAGTATTTTCTCAGAACAATTGTTATAAACTCCAACAAAAGTCCTATAGAACTCGCAATAATTTTTAATGCGTTTCGAAAGAATTGGACTACTAAGGATTATCTGAGATCATATGTTCGACAAAAACTGCCTTCATATATAGTATTAAATGGATTTTTAAAAAAATATCCTTTATTGGATATTAAAGCTGGAATTCAATTGATCAAAGGTTCTCATTCTGTAGAAACATTTTAAAGAGGTGCTTTATCAATCACTATTGAAGAAGAAGAAATGGCTATTGATAAAGCAGAACTTCTCAATCAAGTATATGATATTGTCAAAGACAAACGTGTTTTTAGACGAGATTGTATACTTGGTTTCTATAGAGTATACTCTAAAATCAATTCGACTTCAAAATTTTTGAAAAACCTTCGAAATTTTGTTGCACCTGATAATGAGAGTATGAGACAGTGGATGGCAGCATATCAACACTGCATTTAAAAGCTTACTTCCAGAACTACGTAGTTTAATTAAAGTTGATAAAACACCGCGCGCAATTATATTTGGAGTTGAAGGTTTGAGTCCTTCCGTAGTTCCTAATTTTATCTTATTTATATGTTTAAAGAACTGAAAGACTACATTGCTAGTCATACTAAAGAAGAAATCCAAGAAGATTGGAAAGAAACTCCAGATTCAAATTCTGGAATAACTGTAGAAGAATTTCTACAATACCTAGCAGAACAACTTAAATCTTAATAAGATAACCGCTCAAGAATTACTTAGTAATTATGCTAAAGCAGAAAATGAATTTTTTACTGCAACAGGAAGAATAAAGAAATCCTTATAAAAGATTTCGAAGAGAAAAATCCAGGATACTATATAAAAGACGTACACACGTATCCTAAACCAAATATAACTATATACAGTATAAACTAATTAAATCTTGTGTATTTTTAAATACTACAGGAAAATATAACTTATAATTACATAAATTAAATATAAATGGTTAAACCGTGTATCGGGATTAGACTCTAATATACTGCAAGAAATGGATCCACAAAGCAGTCAATATAGATGATCTTCTTATATTGTAAAATCAGTGCTGTTTATATTTAACTGAATCGTTTCATTTGATTCGTAAATCAAATCGCATCGTCAGAGCTGCTTGTGTTAATTAAAGTTAAATCTTTAGCTCCAAGTTTATTTAGACTAATCCAATCTAAATAGATAATTACTCTTGTTCGTTCGAGTAAGTCTACTTATAAGTTTTGTAGAAGAGTAACGAAATAGATTGAGAATTTTTAATGTTGTTGCATTTAGTTATATCAACTCAAAGATTTACAAATGTGATTAAAAATTCAAGAAGCGTCTTATTGAATAACTTTACTTTTGATATTCCATAATATCAAGTTAAGATGCGAATAGTAGAGATGCTTACTATTTATAATAATTAAAGTTACTGTATTCAAAGGCATGAATCTATGGAGTTAAATATTATAAAAAGAATATCATATGAAACTGCTAAATTAGCAACAAAAGCAGGTTATAATGAAGTCTATTATTGTTTATAATCCAAAAATTGAATGTATAATCCCTGATGAACCTGGAATCCAAAATAGTGATTTTGACTGTACCTTATACATATGAGCTAATAGATTGGCTTAGGAATACACATAAAATATATATCTCTATATTTCCTGTTACGTGGTTTCAACTGTCTGTAAACATATATAAGATAGAGGAGAACCAAGTAAAGGAAATATTTGCACAATTTTGTGTAACAGTTAACTCTGATGCCGATTATAATCGGTTTATTGATACAATATTGCAACACATTTTAACGAATATTATTTATGAAACTGAAACATCTAAAAGCTCTCTGTAAAACTCTAGAGGATTACGAAAATAAATGTGGAGATGCCGAAATTGATTTTATTATTGATGGTAAAGTTTATACTCCTGCTACATTTGAATGTAATCTAGATGACAAAGGAAATGTTTGGGGACTTGTAATAAATCTTGAATTAGAGGATTAAACTATGGGAATAATTTTTTGTGTAGTAATTTTACTTGTAATTACAATAAATTTACTAGTATTTACTATAACATCAAATACAGAAAAAGAATATGTATCGCTCTTTGTAGCTATTCTATTAATTAGTTCTATATGTGCTACTTGGCTCCTAATTTCAGTAGCTCCAAAAAGCGATTCTGTTGCTACTCAAGTTATTAATGATTTTCGTAACAATAAATATGAAATATATAAAACGGAAATCATTAATAGTGATACTACCCATTACTATCGTCTAAAACAAAAAGAATAATGAAACTATTTATTATATGCTTCATTATTTTATTCTCCTCTTGCGGAGTTTATATTCCACATAAAAGAGTTAATGAACTTTACAATATGATTCCAGGAAAAGCTTTTTATGAAATTATAGATTCTATTCCTACAAAATCAGAACGTAAAGTTGTTAAAGAATATCTAAATCATTATCGTTATTATCAATACTAATATGAGTGAGTTAGGTTGGACAGTATATCTGATTGATATATTTAGTAAAATATCTACTATTGCATCTGTTATTACAATAGTATCAGGTATTATTGCAGGTGGAGTACTTTTTGCAATATGGATGAACGCAACAGACGATACTCCTACCGATGAAACTATTAAGAAAACTGCAAAAATATCCATTATTACTGCAGTTAGTTTTGGATTAATTTACACTATAGCTCCTAATCGAACTACCTGTTATCAAATATTTGCAGTAAATACTGCTGTAGAACTATATCAAAATAGTGAAGCTTTACAGCAACTTCCAGAAAAATCTCTTAACGCATTTAATAGAATTTTAGACTCTATTTGTGAAGAAGAGAAAAATGATTCTAAAGATGAAAGTAGATAAAATACTAAAAATCATAGAATCTATTGGAATAAGTTCAATAGTTCTTAGCGCATTGTTTGCTTGTTTATGGCTACCTGGATTCTATTTCTTTATTCTTTTATTTGTAGCAAGTTTAGGTATTTGGTTTATTATAGATATATGGATAGAATAGGAAAAATATTACAATTTTAGTATTTTATACTCTTATCATGTACTAAATTTGGAAGAAACAATGATACGATTTCCATCAAAACTCTTTAAGTATGAGGGAGTTGCAATAATAGTTAGCTTAATTGTATCGATTGTAATTATCTTAATTTTTTCTTTAAAATAGTTGCATATCCAATAATTTATATATATATTTGTCACACTTTATACAAAATGGAAATAATGCAGTTAAAAGTAACTCTACAGAAGATCTTTCAACCAAAATACATCGTAGAATTCAATCGATTGAAAAGCTACTTAAGGCAGCAGAAATAGTTAATGAAGGTTAGACTCCAGATTAGAATAATGATTTTCAATATAAATATTTTATTACAATTGTACGTAGTATGGGTCAAAATATACTGCAAACCGCAGGAACAACTGCATTATCTACTTTTGATAGATTAGTATATTTTAAATCTAGTAATGCTGTAAAACAAGTAGTTGACCCTCTCGGAGAAGAAACTATTATGAACGCTTTAGTTTTTAAATAGCTATGAAATTTAAAGTAACTAAATCTTCGGATTATACATATGAATCTACTATTGAAATTAATACTCTAGAAGAGTTAATTGAATTTCAGAAAACTTGCGGATGTGAAATCATTCTTATAGATGAAAATGAAATTGAAATTTACGATGATTTTCGAGAGTAATTAATAATATGTTGCTCGGATGGTGGAATTAGGCAGACACGAAGGACTTAGAAATAGCTTTTCTATCTAATTTTAATTTTGTAAACTTAATTTTATTTCGTATATTTGTGTTTTAATATCAAAATATAATTTATATGAGTAAAAGAAAGTGAAACGATGAGCAGTTCATTGAAGCTGTAAAATCAAATTTATCTTACGCTGGAGTTCTTAGAGAACTTGGTTTAAAGCCTGCTGGAAGTAATTATGATACAGTAAAACGAAAGATAAAAGAATTAAATTTAGATACATCTCACATGACTGGAAAGGCTTGAAATCAAGGTAAGAGATTTACGCCTGTAAAAGTAGCCAAGTCATTAAAAGAAATTTTAGTAAAAGATTCTACTTGAGTTAGTACTTATCACCTTAAAGAACGACTACTCAAAGAAGGAATAAAAGAACATAAATGTGAATGTTGTGGAAGAACTGAATGATTAGGGAAACCTATTGCTCTTGAATTACATCATATTAATGAGATTAAAGACGATTTAAGACTTGAGAATTTACAAATTCTCTGTCCTAATTGTCATTCTTTTACTGATAATTATCGTGGAAAAGCTTTGAGCACTCAGAAGGAAACTTTTGATGTGAATGTGGGCTAATTCGGCGAAGGTGTGAGCACGACACAATAACGCCGAGCTAAATAAATAGAAGGAGTTTTCGTTTTTGTTCGTAAATTCTTAATATATCGTCCAACGGAGTAAACATGTTATCACTGACGCGGCAACTTCTATTTTAAATGTGTAGAGACTATATACCCACCTCCTAAACAGAAATGCATGGAGAAGACATAGTCCAACTAACTGATAATCAATCAGTTAGCAGAAAATCCTTTGAGCCGAAAGGCTCTTGCGGGTTCGAGTCCCGCTCCGAGTACAATTAACTTATGATAGAGTGTGTATTGTAATGGTAACATACCGCATTTGGGATGCGGAGTCGCAGTTCGAATCTGACACACTCTACTATAAATTTTTAAATTATGTATTTGCAAAAGATTTACATATTACCGCTTAGTTAACAATACTATAGCGAAATGTAATATTAAATTAGTTAGAGAAATTAATTCTTATCGAGTATGCTATACCGATACACTTATTAATTTAAATGTTGTTACAAATTAGGTGATAGTGAACTAATTTATAAATTTATCGAGGACGTTAAAGCAATTACAGAAATCGAATTAGAATTGCTAAACAAAATAAATTATTGTATAAATAATGATAAAAGTTTTAAAGTATCAAATTTACGCGAACTTAGAAAATTAGATCAATATATTATCTATTCTACAACAGATTATGCAGGAAAACAATATCACGTAAATTTGATTGATTTTAATAATAATAATTTTATTAATCTTTGTTATAACTATGACAAAGAATATAAAATATCTAAATCAGATTACATTTTTGATTTTCCAGATGTTTATAAAAATTATAAAGTTATTATTATTGACAATGCTTTTGATTTTATACCTATTGATTTCTTTCGAAAGAAACAATTTACTACAGATTTTATGGAATATTTAGTATCATTAAGTCTTAACGAATTTGATATTAAATACTTTAGTAAATATATATGAAAACATTTGAATACATAATAAGATATACGATCAAAAAGCTGAACAAAAAACTCAGAGTTTTAATGATTGGTTAAATAATCTTGGTATAAATTAGTACATTGTGAATATCTAATTTCTGAGAAAGGGAAATTATGTATTTTAAAAAGAAAATAAGACTATAACATAATACTAATCGATCGTAAATATAGTGTTATAGTCAGTCCTGATAAGTGCGAAAATCTGCAAATTTTCAATGCGAAACAGGCAGACTGTTGCAGCAGTTGTCAAAGTCTACTTTGTAGCTAGACGGAGGATCAAAATCCGTGATCCTCTTTTATATTTTACTTCTACCTTAGGTAGAAAGTCTACAGAGGTTTCGGACGCTGAACCAGTAATCAGCGTCCTTTTATTTCTAATCATTGTTTACAAAAATCTAAATAAGTTATGTGTAAAGAATAATTATGCATTAAATTTAACCTTTTAAAGTCAAGAGACAGGACAGGCTATTTACTTATTTAGATTTTCTTTATCTTTTTAATATATAAATCTGTGGAGTATATTGCAATTACTAAGGAACTAGAAATTGTATATAGGACATGTTCAAAAATAGAGATCGATAATTATATAAAGAATGATCCATATACTTTTCAGGTTATTTATAGGGAGAATGATAAATGCCCTTACCGTGTTTATTACGAATAAAATAAACTAAATTTCAATCTACTCACTTAGCTCAGTTGGTTAGAGCACTCGGCTTATACCCAAGTGGTCAGGGGTTCAAGTCCCTTAGTGAGTACCAAGTTTTATGTCTACAATAAAAATCAACCAGATCTTTCAAGAATGGAGGAGCATACATTCATTAAGAAAGATCCTTATATTTTCAAATCCTGTATGACGATATAGGTTGTGTTAACCTCGCACATTAACAAAGGAGGTTGCGCGTTTCACCGCTTGTGAAACTTGAGCGACAGGTTATCGCTATAAGTACCCGCAGACTGACGCATTCTGGAAAAGTGAAAACAAAGGTAGCTATGCCTTTCTCGACGGAGATAAAAATAGCATTTTTTGATATTTCTTAATTTTATTTAATTCAGTATATCTTTAATTATATTTTAATACTATATACTAAACCTTGTGCACCTACTCTGATGAGGTGAGTATAGAATTAACCACTACTTAATAATTCTTGGAAAATAGAGAATTAAAATTGTCCGTAAGATTAGTTATACATAATCCGAGGTAGGAGGATATAGGAATAATACACGATTCTTATTTAGGGGAGAAGCTTTACGTGTATAAAGCTTTGAAGGGATAACGCGTAGGATTATTAAAGTAGGAGATTGATAGATTTGCTAGCGTTTTTAAAAGTATATTCCTTCTCCTACTTATTTGAACTTTCTTTAAATAATCAAATATATGAAAATTATCACCGATTATGGAAAAGCTATGACAATTAAAGAAGGTGATAGCTTTGTTGTAGTAGCTAACGATGGTACTACATTTGAGATTCATTCTACAGAAGATCATCTTTATATAAAGAAAGTAAATAAAGATGCAGAGGATGTAACTTTAAAGATGGTCCCAGTTTGCCCTAGTACAGTTAAATTGCGCTAGAGCAATTACTATTGGGATATAGTATAATGGCAGTACAGTAGATTTTGGTTCTATTAGTCTTGGTTCGAATCCAGGTATCCCAACTAACGTTTGTTTAATTCTAAACTTAATTTACTATGAAAAAGATTCATTTTAAAGCTTTAGACATGAAGTTTGTTGAAAAAGTAAAGAGTGAAAAGGGCGAAGATATAACTAAAATTGTTTGGCGTAAGGTTAAATATAATCCTGCATATTTTGCTAAATAAAATTATATTTGCCGTAATCTTCTAATTGGAATAGGAAACTTGATTCTCAGTCAAGTAATGTAAGTTCGAATCTTGCTTACGGTACACTTTTATTAAAACTAAACTATGAAAACGTTACGTAAAACAGCAGAAGAAGAATATCCACAATCTATCGAGCTCTAGCGGCTACTATTGGTCCTCGTCGCCGTACTACGGAGGCTTCAGCAACGCGGGCTACCTCAACTTCTACTCGGGCAACGTCAACCCGCTGAGCAACTACACTCGCGCCTACGGCTTCAGCGTGCGTTGTGTACAAAACAAATAATATATATGAAAATATTTAAATATCGTCTTCCTTCAGGAAAGCACATACTTATATATAGATCTAAGGATAATAAATCCTCTGACTACTTTCAGTATGTTGAAGAGTATACCAAAAAAGATATTGAGCTACCTATTTTTAATGAAGATACTTTATTTGATACTATGCAGGGAAAACGAACAGAGGATAAAATCTTAGTAGAAAATGGAATTGAATCTATTCAAGATTTATCTGAATGTTATTGTCAAATAAGAAATAAAGTATCTAATTTATCTAAAAAAGTTCGAGATTTAGTAATTAAAAAATACTCTGATATTATAAATAATTACAATTTTGATAAGTAATTTTTGTTAAGTCAAAAATTACATTTATCTTTGTAATCCCTTTTTGGAGAGTATCTGGCTGCATGAAGAGCTAATCTTGAAAATTAGTATTACGTTAATAGCGTAATGTGGGTTGGAGTCCCACACTCTCCTCAACTTATACTAAATATTACGGAACAGAAAATTAAAGAATTATTAAATAATATTGTTTGTCACAAAATATCTATTGGTGACGGAATTGAAGAAATTAAAAAGTTATTTCAGAATATACTCATCCTGTAATGAATTATAATAAAGAAGATTATCATAGTAAAGATAAGCGAATACTTGCAGGAGATGTTGCACAAGAACTTAACGTAGTTGTAGGAGAAATAGGGTGGTGGAGCTACAATGAAAGGAGGATTTGTTGAAAATAAATGTCCATTTTGTGATCAACCGTATTTTAAGTAAAAATAGATCTATCTTCTAATCTGGTTAGGAAACATGACTGATACTCATGTAATCTAAGTTCAAATCTTAGTGGATCTACACATGCGGTGAGGTTTGGTAACCCCTCTGGCTCATAACCACGAGTTTTGAAAGTTCGATTCTTTCCGCCGCAACCGCGGTTATTTGAATCACAACTAGGACAATAACAACGTTTGCATAAATGTGATATGGTGAAACGTAAGTAGGAGATAAATACAAAGATAAGGGAGCAAATGCCCTAGTAGACTGAAAATCCTCTCCTGAGCTAAGAACCTTTAATGAGATAAATACTTAGCACTTTCAAATATAGCTTAAGTAGTAAAGCCTTGGATTTTACCAAGAGATGTTAGTGCAAGTCTAACTATTTGAACTAAAAATTTTAATATTATGGAAAAATTACTTACTTTTTTGGGTTTTAGTATACTAATTCTTATAACTATTAGTATTATTGCAATTTTTACAGGAACGATAGTTTGGATTTTATGGCCATCAACAATTCCTGTAATATTAGGAACATTAGTTCCTGCTAAAATAACATGGTGGACATCTGTTAAACTTTGTTGGATTTGTGCACTATTATTTAAATCAATGATTAAAACAAATTAAAATATATCATAAAGTTACTAACAGCAAATTTAAAAATTATTGTAGGGAGAACAAAGGTTATTGGTTCGAGTCCAATCCCATTATAGTACAATGTAGGTAGCTCAATTGATAGAGCATGTTTATTAATAGTATAGTAACTTAAAACGTACGGATGGCTGAATGGTTCAAGCAACAAGCTGTTAACTTGTCTTATATAGGTTCGAATCCTATTCCGTGCGCCATATAATTAATAATTAAATATAATGTGTACTATCATTTTTAATACAGATGAGTTAAAAATTGCCGATACTCCAATGACAGTATATAAGCAATTTTAAAGCTGCTGCAGGGGAGAACCTTTAATTTATAAATGTACTATTCCAGAAGGTGCATATTATCATATAGAAATAGATCTTAATTTAATTGTTTCTGATCAAATTATTGTAAAAGAGCTCGAATTATATTAGCTTAAAACTATAATTTTTAAATAAATCAGATAAAATGAAACTTAATAAAGAACAGAGATTAGCACTTGTTACTAGAATTAAACAACTTGCTAAAGAGGAACAGAATAAATTTATTGAACAAGTAGAAAAGGCTTGGATGCCATCTGATAACTATGTTGCCTTAAAGAAACAACTAAAGAAACTTCAGAAAGAAACTGATAAAGCGCTTGAAATTATTAATAAGCACTATAATAATTCAGACAATCGTATTATTCGAATTGGTTATAATCACGATAGTTATACTGATAAGTATATTGATGAATGTCTAAAACAAATTGAAAGATTCGAAATTGATCAACTCTGTGAGAATAAACCCAAATTTGATTTTACTTATCTTGAAAATGATATAATTCTTGCTACAATTGACGGTGAGTCAGTCGATGAAATAGTTAAGAATGCTTTAACAAAATATAGAAAATAAGTCAGTCTTCTATTCGGGTTTTAAGTAGGATAGGATGGTAGTAAGCTACCGTAGCTTTTATAGATTTTGGAAACTTAAGCAATATAAATCTATCGTTTATGATGACGTTATATCATAGGTAAAATAGCTATTTTATAACAGAAGAGGTGTGACTGGCCTCTTCTACGCGGCGGCTTCTTCTAATGGTTAGGAAAGAGGATTTTCAGTCCTAAAATAGCAGTTCGATTCTGCTAGTCGCTACTAATAAAGTAACTTCAGCAAATTTTGGTTAAAATAATTTCTTTGGATAAATTATGAATAAGTTCAAATCTTAAAAGTTACTTTCTATTTTCTCCCTAAGCATTAAAGTGATGCACGATCCTTTTAAGATCGGGAAGAAGGAGCGTTACCTTCAGGGAGAACAAGTATATAATTAAATCAATATGGCAAAAATTTATCTTACTGGAGATTATTCTGAGGATGGAGGAACATATGCACTTCAGATTATTGCAGACTTACTTATAAGTAAAGGTCACAAGGTAACCTTCCCTGCACAATATAGAGTATCTTGTACTCAAAAGGAAGAAGAATCTAATACAAGTTGGGCGTCAAAAGCGTTTATAAACAATTTGCATACAATTACAAACTCAAATTGTGTATTAGCTATTTATTCTGGACTTATTTCTAATTCTAATATAGGTTATGAATTAGGATATGCTGCTGCAAATAATATCTTAACTGTTATAGCTCATGTAAATGCTGAGAATATAGCGGGTGTTATGTTAGCTTCTGGATGTAACTATAATGTTAGGTTTAGTGATATTAAAAAAATAGATTTTGATAAATTAATAGCAGATAAAGCTCCATCACATCAAGCAATAAATGCTTGGATGGTAACTCAAAGGTAAAGTATATTTAAGGTTTCCAATAGCAATCTAAATATTAGTTTGAATTAATATTAAGAAATCTCCTTCTTTTATGCGAATATTGTACAGTTGGTTAGTATATCTGCCTTCCAAGCAGAAGACGACAGTTCGAATCTGTTTATTCGCTCAGAATATAAGTTAATTTTAGTTATGTTATTATTTTGTTATATTTGTTTAGGATTTTTATTTCTGCTTATTATTAGAAATAATTTTGTAGCATCTTTCTGAATGAGAATTCTTGATGAGATATATGCGTGTGATAATTATATATCATTATGTAAAGAATTTGATAAGGTTAGTTACGCTTCTATGGTTCTTAAGTTTTATAAACCTTTAAAAACTAAGTATTGGTATTCTAAAAAGTTTTATGATATTATAAAATAGATATTTTGCCTCCTTCGCATAGTGGCCGATTGCACTTGCCTTGTAAGCATGTCTCTAATGAGCGCGTAGGTTCGAATCCTACAGGAGGCTCTTAATTATATTAATATTTAATTATAAATATACGAGGAATTTGAAATCCTTACTACGGAGTAGATCTTTGGAGATATTCTAATAGCTATAATGAATATCACTAGATGCGTTAATATGAAATTAAACGGTAGCGCGCATAAACCGTTTATATAAGTATGAGGCAAAAGATAATTAAAAAGGAATTGAATGTTATCAACTACTGTATTTATAATTAAATATTATTATATTAGATTTGCGTTCTAAAAATTTGAGTTCGATTCTCAATAGCTCCACGTTATTCTAAAATTAATTAAATTATTTTCCTTGAATAGAAAACTGTAATTGGTTAAAGGTTTATAAATTCGACGTTAAATCTAAAAACTTTCCGAGCTGAAGAGCTTGGCGAAGGGAAATAATTTACATACAGCAAAATATTATTAGTACTTGTTTAATCATTTTGTAACTTACTTCTTAGGAATTTAAGCTAATTTAGTAAAAGCACTTGCCTGAAAATTCCACATTAAAATATTATATTATATGAAGGAAATAATTGCTATACCAGATATTCATGGAAGAACTTTTTGGAAAATAGTTGAAAATGATAAATCGGACTCTACAATTGTATTCTTAGGTGATTATTTAGATCCTTATCCGCATGAGAAAATTACATTTGAAGATGCTTTAGTTAACTTTGAAGAAATAATTGATTTTGCTAAAGATAGAAAAAATGTAGTTCTTTTAATCGGGAACCATGATTATCATTATTATTTTCGCACTGGAAATCTTGGATGGTCTAGATATAATCCTAAGTTTGCATCTGATGTATATACTCTATTTCAGGATAATAAAAATTTATTCACAATAGCATATCAAGTAGAAAATACTTTGTTTACTCACGCTGGAGTAGATTCTGATTGGTATAAAAACTGTGTTGAAAATAGAGAAGGAAATGTTGCTACTCAGTTAAATAACTTGTTTCAAACAAATCCTGAGTTATTTAAGATTGTTAGTCGTAGTAGAGGAGGATGGTACCCATTTGGAAGCCCAATTTGGTCAGATTACGATGATATATATTTTTCCGATTTATTACAAAACGGAAAAATTAGGCAGATATTTGGACATACAATGGGCAGTATAATGCGTAACTACAAAAATATGTATTGTTTAGATTGTCAAAAGGTTTTTAGGGTTACAGATCAAGAAGTTAAAGAATATTAATAATTTTTGGTGTATTGGGGTAGGGACTATCCTTCTCGACTGTCTATCGAGAGACTCCAGTTTGAATCTGGAATACACCGCATTTAAAATTATATGAAATACATTTTTATTTTGTTAACTTTATTATTTACAATACATTAAAAATACAGGTACAAGTAGGACCTGTTGGCAAACCTTGTAAAACATACATTAATACTTCTAATAAGGTTACTCCAGCAATAATCTTTTAAATTATATAGCTAATGTAACCTATTTTTAACTAATCAAAGTATATTATGTTACAATTATTTGGACAAATTAATAAAAATGTTATTGATCCTACATATATTTCTTTGTGCTAGGAAAAGTCTGTTTACTGATCAACTAACGTTTTATAGTGTAGTTGAATTTTCTAAAGATGGGGAAAAATTTAAAAAGGAATTCGACAATTGTAAAAATCTTTCAGATGCTTATGAACAAGTAAGAAAGTATGTTGAAAAGGTATGCAAGTAGAACATTTAAGTAATACTAGAAAGTGGCTTCTTGATTATCCCGTATTTCATATAGATTTAAAAGACACTCTAACTTTTGTTAAAGATGTAAGTAACAATATTGTTAATAATAATCCTTATACTGATATTATTTTAGTAGGGACAGGATTATCAGGAGCAATGTTATGTAGTAGTATTGCGACTTATATTTATACTTATCTTGATTTTAGATGGAATATAGGAGTTCAAATATTACGCAAACCTGAAGATAATAACAATCATTCAGTAGAAGCTATAGATTGTTATCATTTTCTAGAAAAAATATCTTCAAGATATCATCCTATTATTATAGTTATCGATGATTTTATTTCATCTGGAGCTACAATAAATAGAATAATATCTGAACTAACAACAAAATACAATATTAAAAAGATAGATTATTTATATATTTCAAATAGTTCTGTAGATGTTTGTAAAAACGCACTAGGAGAAAATACAAAATATATAAATCATCTTTGTTTATATCGTTAGTAGTTATTTTTAAAATAATAAAAGCGAGTGTTGTTTAATACGACACTCGCTTATTTTTTTAATTTAAATTTTTATAAGATGTTCAACTGCAAACTTGATTCTTTATTTGAAAAGACTTCAACATCTAATGGATTTGTTAACGATGCTTTACAAAAATCAGCAGAAACACTAACTCAAAATGGAGCTAAGACATATAGTACTACAGGAGATCCTTTTGTAGATCAATTTGGGTCTATTAGTAAGTATAGAGAATTACGTGATTTCAGTTTAATTTATTCAGATTGTGAGAAGCTATGGGCAGTTGATAAACTTCAAACTGTAAAGTTTATCTTCTTCTTACGTATGATTACACGTAAAATTGATTATATACACGATGGAGAAGTAAACAAAACAGAACTCTCTCAAAAAGGAGCTGAAATGCGTTATGAGGGGAATTATGCGTTTAATTTGGCTTCATATTAAGTCTCCTGAAATATTCTGGAAAAACGCTTATCTTATTCCATTTATAGGCTCTTGGAAAGCATGCTACGATATGACCTTATATACAATGGCTGGGACAAACGTGTACTTGATTGGAACAGGTTCGAAGAATTAATTCATTTTGGTTTATCTAAAGATTCTACTAGAGAATTAGTTAAGAAGTATTTACCTCAAGTAAAAGCTAGATCTAAATGTAAAACTATTGAAGCGCAAGCTAATTGTATAATTGCAAAGTGGTTAGCTACAGGTTTATTTGGAAGTACAAAAAATCTTAACTATGAAGATAAATATGATGTCTATCGTCGATATGCTAGATTAAAATCTTCTGGAACAGCTCACGAATGGCAGCAACTTATTTCTAAAGGTAAGTATGATCTAATTAGATTTGAAACTATACATAGCAAAGCGTTAACAGTACTTGCTAGATCTAAGTTTTTTGATAATCATAATCTTCGGGAAAAGTTTACAGAATGGATTACAGCTGATTCAACAGATAATGTAAAATCTACTGAATTTGTTCACGAACTATTTGCTCCTTATCCAAATACTACTTTTTTTAGACGTAATTTATCAGAAGTACCAACAAGCTTTAGTCAATAAGAAATTTTATACACTTGTTAATAAAGCAAAAGATCAAGAAATTAAAACAAAATTTATTGTTGTTCGTGATATTTCTAGCTCAATGATTGCACATGCTATAGGAACTAAAGTATCTTCTTACGATATTGGAAAAGCGCTAGCTTTGTATTTCTCAGAATTTTTAACTGGACCTTTTTCTAACTGTTTTATGGAATTTGCAAATGATTGTAGATTGTGTAAATGGTATGGTAACACTCCAATAGAAAAGTGGTTTAATGATCATTCTGAAGCGTATGGAAGTATTAATTTCCAGAGTGTTATTGATTTATTTATTAAAATTAAAAAACAGGGAGTTGCTGAATCTGATTTTCCTACAGGAATTATATGCATTAGTGACGGAGAGTTAGATCCAGTTAGTTTAAATGCATCTAATATTGAGGCAGCACGCAGGAAACTATTTTGGGCAGGATTTTCTGAAGAATTTGTGGATAATTTTGTAATAGTTATGTGGAATATTACAAATGATTATTATGATGAACATTCACGTGTTAACTTTGATACTTATGGGAATGTAAAAAATACTTTCTACTTTGGAGGATATTCTGCAAGTGTATTAACCTTTCTGTTTACAGGAGAATTGAAGACTACTACTGATTTGTATAAAGCTGCTATGAATCAGGAAATTTTAAATTTAGTTCAAATCTAAATTATAAAGAAGGAGTGAATCTCCTTCTTTATTTTTTAATTTCTTAATTATGCCAAAACGGTTAAAAGATTACCAAATAGGTAGTGATCAAGTAGAGGAAATTAGAAACAAAAAGAAACCTCGTAAGTTTAAAGATAACGAGGACTATAACAAGAATAAGAAAAGAAAAAAATGATCAAACAATTATTAAAGTATTGTTTGAATCTCCTATTTCCAAAGAAAAAAGAACTTTTATTAAATGAAATTACTGTAGATCCATTAAAAAAGATTAAAGACATACAAATATACGATGATGTTTATATTCAAATAGATAACCAAATTTATACCGCTTGAGTTATGCAAAAAAATATCAACTCAATTATTATAGGTTATACGATTGGAGAAGATTTTAAGGAATATACATTTAACATCAGAGGTATGTGAAATAAAACTCAAATTATTCAGGATAATAAAATGTTAATTCTTAACAAATAATGTTTATTGTTATCATTTTAATAGTAATGGAAATAATTGCGGTTTATACTGCAATTATATCTATAATTGTTTTTGCGAAAGAAGATTCTGGAATTCGACTTGATAGAGCAATTTTTGGAATTGTTTTGTCACTAGTGCCATTTGCTGGTATATTGTTGGTCATGATATTTCAAGTATGGATTTGCGATAAATATAATTATCATACAGACTATATAAGACTTTATTATCCAGGATATACATTACTTGAAGCAAAAACAACAAACAATGTTGTTCGCAGAATTATTAACTGGTATATAAATGCAGTTCCAGTTATCCATATTCAGAAGTTCAAAATTAATAAAAATTCAAATCAACAATAGTCTAAGTTTAATTATAGTCTCTCTTTTTGTTAGTAAACCTAGATTATTGTTAACATTAAAAATATGACTTTGAAGTTTGTCCAAGATACATCTATTCTAGATGCAGAACAAATGTATCGTATAAATATTGTAAATTGTCGAAATGTTTTTGATAAAAAAGTGCGAAATAAATTTCCAATAGTTTATCAAGAATATTGTAAATTATTTTTGAATGCAGACTTAGAATTATGTGATTCTTATATGGGTAAAATCCATCCTATTTTTGTTGGAGGGGATAAAGGGTGGGTTATTAATGTTTTTGCAGAACAATTTCCATATTTAATTAAATTCTCAGCTTTTGAACAATGTTTAAATAAAGTTAAGAATTATATTCTTAAAGAGTCTCCAGTTTTATTTCACGAACTTGCGATTGAAGTAAATCCAATGCATAGAGAATTTTATAAACACATTTTTAAACGTATATTTGAAGATACTGATTTTGAAATATACATATACGATAAGTTTTTGGATGATTTTTCGAATTAGATATAATATATCTATGTAAGTCTTTTAATTTAAAAATATTTTTCGTATTTTTGTAGTTGTCTAGTAGATTAAAAATTCAATAATAAATCTAATTAATTGTTTATGAAGAAAGTTTTTATTGTAGCTATCATGTTCTTTAGTCTAATGATAGCTTGTAATACTACTGGTGTAAAAAATACAACTGTAGACTCAGTAGAAGTAGTAACAGATACAACTAAAACTGATTCTATTATTGTAGATTCAGTTGATAGTGTAGCTATTGACTCTGTTGTAACAGATAGTATTTAATTTTTATTTGCCTGTACCCTTGAATATGATTAGGTTCATAGAAACTCGGATAAGTTCAGCAGGTCTTTTATAGATAAAAGGGTAGGAAAGAATAAGGAGAGTAAACCTTGATGGTGATAGGAACAACCTGCTAAGTTGTTTTGTACTTAGAAATAAGTATATAGTTCGATTCTATTACTCTCCGCAAAAGCTCAGGTGGAGGAATTAGGCAGACTCGCTACACTTAGGATGTAGTTCTTTATGAATTGTGGGTTCGAGTCCCACCCTGAGTACTAAAATAATTAAATTATGAATAATATTGTTTTCTTAGATATCGATGGGGTATTGAATTATACAGAATGGTATATTTGTCCTCGTAATAAGTTAAAATCTGACTTAGATCCATTTTGGAAACGTGTTGTGATAGGTATTAAATATATATTTGGCTATCGTAGTAAATACGGAGAATTCATTATCTCAAAAGATAACTATAAACAATTTAAAGAAATTCTTACATTTTTTGAAGATGAAACTAAATAAAGCTGAAATTATTTCTGAAGCTAATGCTAGGCCGCAGCGTATTAGATATGGTCAAGCTATATTTAATGTTACATATAAGATGTATCCAAATGCGGTAAATAAATTAAGAGGAACAGATCTTGACTGTTTTTATCAAGATGAAAAAGTTGACAAATTTCTTAATGTTTTAGAAAATTTATTACTTAAGTAATGCTTTTTGGAACTATTGCTTGTATTATAATTACTTTAGCCTACTTACCACAATGTATTTTTATTTATAAAACAAAAGATACTTGCGGTTTATCATTTAATACATTTTTAGCTATTTGGATTGGAATGTTGTTCTGGATAGTACACTCTATTATTATAAATGATTTACCTTTATTAATTAGTAGCTTAGCTAGCTTTACTCAAAATAGTTATATATTGTATAATATTATTAAAAATAGATCTAATGGACTCATATAATGCTAGATGGAATGACATGTGTGAACCTAAACATTGGATGATATATTTGAAGCAATTAGGAAAGCTGCAAATAAAGGAAAGTTTGGAATCTTTATTAAAAATTCAAATTTAGATTTCCAACAAATAATCCCTGAATTAGAAGCTAACTCTTACTTAGTAGATAATTACGGAGATTATATAGGAATATATTGGTAATTGCAAGAATTAATAGCGCTGGTAGTTTACGTTGGCAGAACGCTGGTCTTTAAAATGGAGCTTTATAGTAGAAATACTATAAATGTACTTGATGATAACGTTGAATCCTTAACAGATAGTGCTGATGGTAACGACGTCGGAATAGAATAATTTCTAGCCGCGAGAGAGCAGATAATCAAGCATCTAAGTCAATTTTGATATGATGAAGACGTGCTCCAGACTACAAACAAGATGTACTTTTTGGTAGTGAAAACTATAGTAGTAAGCAAAACCAGAAGAAGGGGATCGTCACCTCTACAGCGCGCAAAATTTAATTAAACTTATATATTATGTTGTGAATTATATATTTTTTAACAATTATTATTACGTTTATTATAATATTATCAGTAGATTTATATGTTAATTGTAAAAATTATACTAAATTTGATTTATTTACTGAAATAACTTTTAGTATCATACCTATAATTAACTTAGTTATGATAATATATTATTTAGTTTATCTTAAACGAAATAATATTAAAATTAAAGAAGTAATAACATTTTTCTTTAAAACTTTATTGAATAAATAATATGAATTTACCTATCGGAATATTTGAAGAAGATATCAGACCTATTCAGAATCAGTATCCTAACATTGATTTAAAAGAAGCAATTGTTTTATTTCTTAGACGTGATAATTGAACATATGGTAATATACAAAAAAAGTTAGGTAATCCATCAAAAAAGTGAATTAGGGAAGTATTATTAAAATATGAACCAAATTTAGTTAATATTCAGTCTTACTAATGAATAATTTCCTTAAAATAGGTAAGCAAAAAGAGAAAGAATTTGCTCAAATTTTAATCGATAATTTTGGAGGAACTATTACATATCCTTCTAAAAAAGTAGATATGTTTGATCACATTGATTTGTACTGAAATAATATAGGATTTGATGTAAAAGGAGTTAAAGGCAAAACAAGATCTGGACCATTAAATGATAGATTTCATTGAATTGAATATCAAAATAGAAATGGAGAAAAAGGATGACTAAATGGGAAAGCAAAATATTTTGCTTTTGAAACATTTAACAGTTGAATTATAGTTTCTAAAAATCGAATTAAATTTCTTTTATACGATAAAGTAGATTATTCTAAAATAGTTAGATTTAATCCAAAAGTATATCAAGTATATATGCGTCCTACAGCTAAAGACCTAATTATCAAAGTTCCTACGTCTGATTTAATGTTATTTGCTACTAAAATTATTTCAAAATAATGCAACTTTATTCTGTTACTTATTGTGCCAAAAATACAGATCCTGATACTAATTCAGAATTAGTAGTAATGAAAGTTTATGATAATATCAAACATCCAACAGAGGAATATTTCTTAAAAGAACTCTTTGGAAAATTAGATTATATGTATGAAATAGTTCAATTTCAAAAACTTAAAACCGAATAATATGTTGTATTTAATTCTTAATCACAAAACTCAAATTGCGAAGTTAAAAAGTAGTTTTCAATCTCAAAGTATTGCTTATATTGATAATTTTAAAATGGATACTGATGATCTAGGCACTACTATTTTTAACGACGATATAAGCATTTGGTGGCCAAACGATGGAATAGTCATACATCAATATAAATAAAATCAGATGTTCCTGTAATTCAAGGGATAGAATCTCTGACTTCTAATCAGAATATCTTAGTTCGAGTCTAAGCAGGAACACACGTTATATATAATTATGTGTGATGTTTAATTATCAAAATATAAAAAGATGCAATGCACAGGTTATACAAGTATTCTTTTTCAGAATACTGGGGAAGTTTCCTTTGAAACATTTGCTAAAAATTGTTTACGTGCTTTTATTAGTTATGAGAAATGTAATGTTTTTGAAGAAGAGTTTTTAGAAACAATTCAAAGCAATGATTATAATCTTGTAATGATTAACAAAGATTGTAAAAGATTAATTGAAGTGGTTTCTGAAAATTTCACTATTGAAAGTTATCGCTCAGATTTGCGTGAAACAATTAAGTGTTGTAAGGAACAATTAATTAAACTAGAACGGTTCGAAGAAATTGTTCTAAAAATGACTATAAAAGTTACTAATTGGAATCCTAGTTCTGAAGATCTAATAGCTTTCAAACAATTTATGCTTGATCAATTAGAACAGACTTCTCAAAAAGGCACTATTGAATATTACAAGAACCAACTTTCAGAAGCTCAGACTCGATTAAAATTAGCAGATAAGGAATATAAACTTGCTAGAGAAAAACAAATTACTCAATTATTAAATAGCCTAGAAGATAATATATCTAAATTAAAACAACTACAAGCACAAAGATCAAAAGATAACTTGTGGTTAAAAGAAGTTTATAAAGCAATTAAGCAAAAATAAACTTTAACTTAAATTTTCTACTTATGTCTAGAAGTTATAAACGACCGATTGTAAAAGATGCGGGAGGGTATGGTACACACTATCGTACTATTAAACGTAGAGTCCGTCAATATCTTCGAGAATCTTTAAAACGTTTAGATGATCCTACTTTTAATTTTGTAATTCCCCAAGAGAAAGAAATAGTTAATGATTATGATGTATGTGATTGGGTATTTGATTATGAACATAGACCTTTACGTTACCCAAGATACCATAATCGATACAATTATTCAGTAGAGGATGCTAAAAGAGATAGAGAAGAAAACATTAAGAAATATAGTAGAAAATAGAAAACAAAGGTATAGTGACCGAGTGGTTAGGTTAAGGTCTGCAAAACCTTATACATAAGTTCGAATCTTATCTATACCTCTAAAATATTTATTTTATGGATAAATTTATATTAGATTATATTAAAACTTCTAGAAAATTTTCTAGAGAAGAGGAAATTAGATTATATGGCAAACCTCTTCCATATAAATTAAAGAATAAATATAAACGAAATAAAAAAGTTTATGTTAATAATGATTAATAATTATTGAAATACTATAAAAACTATTTTTAGATTATATTTTAAGTTTACACAATTAACCTTTTTAGAATTAAAAGAGGTAATTGAAGTAATATCTAAAAGTGAGGAAAATATTGAAGATTTCCATAAATTAATGTTAATATTATTAATAATTCAATTAATATTTACTTTCGGAATTTATCCACTAATTGTGTTATATGGATGAAATCTAATTATAGTAAGTTTATTTGGAGTTCCTGTTATAGGATATTTATGAGCTTTATTAATTTCCTTTTTAATAAATATTATATTACATAGATTATAATTTTAAAGACTAAGTTATGAAAAAATCTAGATTTTATCACACGGCTCCCAGAATGAAAGTAGAAGCTTTCGTAGATTTATCAAAAGATAAAATAAATTTTGGTAAAATCATTAAAAATTATCCAAGATATACTATTTGTGGATCATTAGATTATGATACAAATTTACTTTCTTTCGGAGTAGCTTGTTGTTCAGGAAAAGATGTTTATAATAAGAAAATCGGACGCAGAATATCTGAGGGGCGTGCTCTTAAGACTCCTATTGTAACAGTATCAGTTACTAAGGAAAACATTTCTGAAGTATTTATTACGACTGCCAAACAAATTGAAAAAGAACTTTATCAAAATGACTAACGATATTGTTATAAAAGGAAAATTTAGTACTTCTAAAGATCCAAACGACTTTGTTGAAAAACTTCAAGAACTTTGTACAAAAGAAGAAATTATATTTAGTGGAAGAATTGATGTATTTGAATTTACTGAATATGAAGAAATAATAGATACAGTAGGATAATCTTAAATGAAAAAGTTAATAGTAAAAATTCCAATTTTTAATAGTATTGTAACTATTTTACAATCAGATAATATCCAAGAAGTAGATAATTATATATGTAGTGTACATAATTGTCCTAGTGATTTAATAAATCTTTATACCGATGATATTGATGGAAAAGTTTTTATAACTCCAGATAATGTATGTTACATATGGATACAAAGTGATTCTGGAGTATTAACTTTAATTCATGAGATTGGGCATGCTGTGTATCATTTAATGCGATGTTATGGTCTTGAAGGAGAAGAAATATTTTTGTATTTACAAGACTATATCCTTAAACAAGTAATATGTACGAAGCCTGAACTGATGGAAGTTTTAAGTCATCTATCAATTGTGGAGGATACTCAACAATAATTACTCAAAATCAGCAAATAATAAAAAAAATCTATCAAGGATTTAAAAATACTACAAATAATAGGATGGAACTTTATGGAGTATTAGAAACATTAAAATATTTTGATACTCCTACACAAATTACTATTTATTCTGATTCACAATATGTTGTTGGAAGTATTAATAATGGACATTTAGAAAAGTGAATTTCTTCAAACGATTTCTCTAAGAAAAATTTAGATTTATGGCGACAAATATATGAATATTTAAAGATTCACGATACCAGATTTATTTGAGTAAAAGGGCATAATGAAAATTCGTTTAACGAAATGGCAGATTTATATGCTTGCCATGCAGCAGAGTGTTTAAACTTACAAGAAGACAAGATAAATGAATAATATATTAGTAGTTAAAAAAGTAGGTAATCATTGGTATCCTTGTATTAAACATAATTGGACTGGAGATATTGTAATTCCTCGTAAGATTGAACTTATCTTTAATATCATTGCTATGGGTGAAGAGGTTTTACATCTAGAGTTTGAAGAATTACATTCTATTGTTGAAGGACTTAATATTATATGGTTTAATGATGCTGATATTACTCAGTATATGATTACTGATGATGAAGATGAATTTGATTTTGATATGCATTTTACTATTAATGATAAAGAATTTTATATTTCGTCTTATCTGTATACATTATTAGAAGATCAATTTCATTTTAATTTCCACGATACAATTTACAGACTATATATATGGTAATAGAAGAAGCTGATTTCAAGATGGAGTCTGATAATCGAGGTAGATTTGATTTGTTTTTTCGTAATAATACAAATACAAATTGGAAACTTTACGGTTATAGTATGACTCTAAAAAACTGTATCCAGGCAATTTCACATGAACGATTAAGTCAAAAACTAGATGTAATTGATTTGAAAACTTTTATTAAAGAATTAAAATCAATGCATAATGAAGTAGTTAATTTATTATCTATAATTAATGAATAATTATCGTTTAGAAATAGTTGAAGTTACCAAAAATACTTGTTGTTTAATTTATTCAAAATACTTTGAATCAGATCAAAATATTAAAGAAGATACTTATTGAAGAAACAATAAGTGTATAACTATTTCAAAATATAATCCTACATGCGACTTAAAACAAACACGCAAACGCAAGACCAAATTACAGACGCAAGAGTAGCTAAAACTGAAGTAAATGTAATGAAAAGGCGTATCTGTACTTTATCAGATAAAATGGTAGAACTACTAGTACGTCAATTACAACACGAATTGTATAATCATAATCTTTATCGTACCTTTGCTAATTTTTATGGTACTCAAGGTCTAGCTGTACTTGAACAATATTATATAGACCGAGCAGAAGAAGAAAAACTTCATCACGATTGGATTTATGGTTATTTAAACGAAAATGATGCTATATTTATCTATCCTGAAATTCCAGGAATTGTAGAGAAATGGGATGATAACATTAAACCATTCGCTTTAACTGTAGATAAAGAAATTGAAACAACAGGTCTTATCTATGATATGGTAAATCAAGCAATTTCAGATAATGATTGGGCTACTTTTAATTGGCTAAACGGAGATGATGAAAAAGTTGGACGTTTAGTTCAAGAACAGGTAGAAGAAGAGTCTATTAGTAGAACTGCACTTGATATTGCTGAAGAAGAAGGATCTTGGTTGCGTAAAGAAAAATCTATTATGAATGCTTACAAAGGAGACACGGATTAAAATACCAGATGATATTGATAATCTTTGTTTTTGCGGTGATATTCACGGAAATCTAGATTATCTTAAATACTTTATAAAAACAGGAGTTGGATTTAAAAATAAAATATCTAACTCCTGTATTATTTTATGTGGAGATGTAGGATTGGGGTTTGCTCCAAAGTTAGAAGAACAGAAGTTAAGCGAGCTTAAAAAGATTTGCGAGAAGCAAAACTGTGTGATTTTTTTAATAAGAGGTAATCATAAATTTTCTTTAAAATTGTTGTTTTATCATAAATAACACGTATATTTGTATCGTAATTAAAACTTAATGGTATAAATATGGAAAACGTTATTAATTTATTTGATTCTGAAATGCCTATTTCAGAGATTTCGAAGCAGATATCAATAGATGTTAAGACGTGTGTAGAGTATTTAATAGAACATGGTCGATTACATTGGACTAAAGGTCGTGTAAAATATTTAGATATTGCCATCAAACTTTATAATGAAGGTTTTTCATTTGTAGAACTTGGCAAAATTTTTGGAAAGACCCCTTCTTCAATCAATCATGTATTTAAAACTAGAGGTATTAAATCCCGAACCGTGCAAGAAAACTCTTTAATAAAAAATCAACTTTCTCCTGATTATTTTGAAAGAATTGATTCTGAAGAAAAGGCGTATATATTAGGATTACTATACGCTGACGGGTGAAACTCTGTTAAAGGGCGTGAGGTCGGAATAGAATTGCGAGACTACGATTTAGATATCTTAGAAAAAATTCAAAAATCTATTGGAGGAAACACTAAACTAAACAAAATTGTCCAGAAATACAATGGACAAATCAAATATGCATATCGTTTATATTCTCAAAAATATTGTGAAGATTTGGCAAAATTAGGATGTGTTCCAAATAAAAGTTTAGTTCTAAAATTTCCTACAGAAGAACAGGTTCCAAAACATCTAATTAGTCATTTTATTAGAGGTTATTTTGATGGAGATGGCAGTGTTTCTAAATATGCTAAAAATATTAAAGTAAATTTTACAGGATGCACTAATTTTATTACTTCTCTTAGAGATTATCTTGCTTCGATTAAAGTAGTCCCACAAAATAAACTCAATTTTGGGAAAGACAAAGAAAGAAAAGCGTTCTGTATGATGGAATGAAATGGCAAAAGAAATTGTAAATCCTTATATAATTATATGTATAAAGATGCTACAATTTTTGGAAATCGAAAATACAATAAATTTAAAGAAATCATTTGTGCTTTTGATGAGAAATCATCAAATGAAATTGGGTTAATTGCTGGAAAACCTGAGATGGCAATCAGCAGCGAAGCCTCATTAGAGGAACGTTCAGAGACTATTCCTGAAATGGAAGTAGAATCAAGTGATTCGAAATACCCAACTCTTAACGAGTAATGTCGAAGATGAAGATATAGTCCGTTCTTATACAAATTTGAAGTATAAGCAGTTATTAACGAATTAGAAGTAACGATTCTAATTGAACAGTAAAGGATAATCCTCTTGTGTTTCAGAACCCTAAATATAAATCAGGAAGAGTAATTACTCTATCTGATTATGATATTATAGAATTTAAAAATAAAAGAATTCTAACTATTGGCGGTGGAACCTCAATAGATCGACTTTATCGGAAACAAAATGGCTGGGGTTATTGGGAAGATGAAAAAATTGCCTATTTAGATGATTTTTCACAATTCCAAAATATACAGATAATCTGTAGTCATTGTGCTCCTACTTGTGCTTATCCTTATGGATTCGATAATCCTATAGTTAAGCAATTTTGTAAAGATGATCTAACTCTAATGGATGAATTGATCTATGAAAGAGATTATTTACAACGTCTTTATAACGAACTTTCTAAAACAAATACCATAGAAGATTGGTATTATGGTCACTATCATCAAAACATGTTCCAAACTATTAATAATACAAGATTTCATTTGTTAGGAATAAACAATATAGTTCAATATGTTAACTCTGAAATGTAAATTAGTTGCTGTACAAGATGGTACATATACTAATTATGTATTTGAAGATGTTGATAAAGAACTAAACAGCGAATTAAAGTATATTGCTTGTACTAAACCACCTAATTGAAACTATTCTACTGAACTTAAAATAGGAGATGTTGGATATTTAACATGTAAGTTTGTAGAGGCTGGAGTAACACAATGGTATAATCCAGAACAAAAAGATTTTTGTGTCTATAATTATACTAATTGTTACTTTATAAACTTTATTAAAATACAAGAAAATATAAGTAATAAAGAATTTAATTTTTAAATATATGAGTACAGAATTTGGAAGTATATTGCAGCAAGCAATTGAAAATAAAAGTAACGATATTAATTCGTTTACGTGGCGTTTTCAAAATGGAAAAGATGTTAAATTAATGGATTGTACAAGAGAAGAACTAAAAAAGTTCTGAAAGCATAGTAATGAAATGCTATATAATACTAATCGGTATAATCCAGGGAAAATAACAATTAGAGAAAATATCAATCGAATTTATAATGATTGTAATGCAGAATTATTTGTACGTTATTTGCTAACTGAATGTGAGGTTGATGCACTTAAAACTCGCAAAGATATTCTTGATTATATAAATCAACGTAAATCAGCAGATAATCTGTCTTTATCTGATTCAATTGCAACAGTATTTACAGGACTTCCAGCAATTTATGAAAAGATTACACTTGCAAAGTTAATGGATGCTTGTTTTGATAAATTAGAAATTATTAATAAAAAGATGATTTCTGATAAGTTTATTTTAGCGCAAGGTATCTGATTGACTGATGCAGAAAAGGAAGAATTAACTGAGTATGATAGTAATGGTAAAATGCGTAATCGTATGGATGTAATTAAGGAACGTTTAATTATTAATCCTGAAATTAAATTAAGAATATGTCCTACTGGACTTTCTTATTCAGAATTTCGAGCATTGCGTCAAATGCCAAATTTACCTAAAATTGTTGATCTTCCTTCTGTTACATTGAGAACACTGCGAGATAAAATATTACTATTGTTAAATAACGATCTCGATTATCATATACATAAGTGGGAGACTATTAAAAATAATATTCAACGCGTAGCAGAATATAAAAATTGGAGTTTAGATATTAACTAATTTAATTTTATAAATTCCAAATCAATTTTAATTTTTTCTAATTTATTAGGTTTAATTATAAATAATTACTAATTTTGTTAAAATTAAATTTACCGCTACTAGAGGAATTATGTTTAATTAATAGTCCATCTGGTCTTGAATTCCCAATGACAACATATATTATAAACTATTGTTATCAAATTAAAGGAATTCAATATAAAATAGATAAAGTAGGAAATCTGTTTATTACAAAAAATACAACTTCTCCTAAGACGTATCCTTGTTTAATAGCACATATGGATGAAATACATAATCTTAATATACCTAGAAAAATTATGCTTAAAAATAATTTAATCTGAGCTGTTACAGAGGATACTAAACAACCTTGTGGATTAGGAGCAGACGATAAGTTTGGTATTTGTATTATTTTACAATTATTAAAAATATTACCTGACATCAAAGTGTGTTTTACTGTACAAGAAGAATCCTATGGTATAGGTGCTATAGAAGCACAATTAAATTCAGAATTTTTTAGCAATATTAGATTTATGATTGAGCCTGATAGACGAGGAAATTCTGATATAATTGTAGAAACAAATTGCTTAAAAATAGCCTCTGACGAGTTTCTTGAAGATATTTCAGATTTACTACAAAAATATAAATATAAGCCTGCAATTGGAACATTTACAGATATTGGCGTATTAAAAGAAACAGTTAATGTTTCTGCTATTAATTTATCTTGTGGATATTATAAAGAACATACTTCAAGAGAATATGGACGCTTAAATGAATTAGAAAAATGTTTAAATCTTATTTATGATATTATAAATAAAGCTATAAAAGTATATGTTCATGATTCTCCTGATAAAGCGTATTGTTCATGGTATTATGATACCTATGGAGATGATGGTATTAGTAATTTAGATAATTATTCAACTATTTCATACGCAGAAGCATCTTACATTTGTCATAACTGTAAAGAGCACGATTGTAGTAAATGTAAAATTTGGGAAATTGCTCGATAGAACAACTCGACAAAAAGAAAGCATTAAACGATGATTAGATAATAATGGTAAAGGGATATTAGAATGCACTACAGGCTATGGTAAGACATTTTTATCTATAATGTTAATTCAGTCAATGTTAAAATCTAATCCTGATACTCAGGTTCTTATAAGTGTTCCTACAGAAATACTAAAAGAACAATGAGATAGACAGCTTATTAAATATCATTTATTTAATAGTTGTAAGGTTGAAATTATTAATACAATTATTAAAAAAAGATATTTTGTAGATTTACTAATTATTGATGAAATCCATACTGCCTGTAGTCCAACTTTTATTCAGATATTTAGCGCTGTAAAATATAAATATATATTAGGTCTAACAGGAACTCTTGAACGATTAGACGGTAGACATAAACTATTAGAAAAATATTGTCCTGTTGTTGATAGAGTCACTGTAGAAGAAGCTATTGAAAATAATTGATTATCTGATTATCGAGAGTATAAAATATTACTCAAAGTTGATTTAAGTGAGTATTGAGAGTTAAATAAAAAGTTTAACTCGTATTTTTCTTTTTTTAACTATGAGTTTGACACCGCAATGGGATGTGTAACAAATATTATTAAACGCCGTGCATATGCTAAACATATGGGAGTTTCATACGATCAAATAACAGCAATAGCTATGGATTGGTTGAGGTGTTTAAAGAAACGGAAAGACTTTGTGATGAAACATCCGAAAAAATTAGAAATAGCACATAAAATATTAGAGCATAGACAGGATTGTAAATGTATTACTTTTTCTGCAACTATTGCTGAAGCTGAGAAAATAAAATATGGGTATACATTACATAGCGGTAAAACAAAGAAGAAAAATAGATTAACTTTAGAAGAGTTTTCAAGTTTATCAGTTGGGGTATTAAATACTAATAAAGCAGCAGATTTAGGACTAGATGTTCCAAACTTAAGTGTAGCAATTATACTTAGTGGAACTAGCGCATCTATCCAAAAAAATCAACGTTTAGGCAGAATACTAAGAAAAGAAGGCAATAAAGTTTCAGAAGTATTTAGTCTAATTATAGCTGGAACAATGGAAGAAAATTGGTATTCAAACTCTTCAACTCATTCTTATATAACTATTACTGAAGATCAACTAGATGCAGTTTTAAATAGACAGCAAATTGAAACTAGACAAAGAGATACAATTAAAAGTATTGAATATAGATTTTAACAATTCCACAAACTAAACATCTAATAAACTAGAGCTAAAAGTTTGAAGTTAATTTTTGATTAACAAAATTAATTTTAGTGGAATTAAATACAATTATAAATATTCTAATTGAATATAATATTACTGCTGATGAGTTACTATTAATTTATTTAACTTTCTTAGCTCAAGATGAAGAAGGCCATCCAGAATACCTTTCTAAATGATTAAATAACGGAGGACAAAAATATCTGAAACCTTTATTTAATTCTTTAAAAGAAAAAGGAATTATAAAGAAAAACTATAATCCTGATAAATATATTCCTAATGATATAGAATTTAATCAGAATTTTATTAAAAGCTATATTAAACGTTCTGGAGAATTAGGTAAAGAATTGTTTGATAACTATGAACCTTTTTGTACTGTAAATGGAAAAGTATATAGTTTAAGAAACATTTCTAAAAAGTTTTACTCTTTAGATGAATTTTATTTTTATTATTCTAAAGCAATTGGACATTCAAAAGAAAAACATAAAGAAATTATGGATTTATTAGAATGAGCAAAATCTAATAAACTTATTAAAAGTGGAATATTAGAATTTGTTGCAAGTTGTAAATGGAATGATTTAAAATTAATGAAAGAAAAGGGAATTACTCCTGAAACAGTTTCTTCATTTGATGTATATGAAAGTATGTAATTCATGAGCGATATTGGAATTCTTTGAAAACTAATTGAGGACGGACGTAAGGGAAAAAACATTGGTACATCAACTGGTCTTTCAAAATTAGATAAACTAATAGGAGGAATTCAAGATAGTCGCTATTATTTAATATCTTCTCAAAGTAGTGGAGGTAAAACTTCACTCGTATTGTTTTTTATGTATCAAATGTTACGTAATAGTACAGATCCAGTATATTTTATTTATTATAGTCTTGAATTAGGTAGTGAAATCCTATTAGCTAAATTAATGGCTTTGTATTGTGCGGAAGAATTTGGTATTTATTTAACGACTAATAATGTTCTTTCGTTTGATTCAATATTAACTGATGAAAATTATGAATATTTACGAAAGGCAAAAGAGTGAATACAGAGTATTGAAGATAGATTAATTATATTTGATTCTGGTTTATCTGCAAGAATTCTGTATAAAACTACTATTCCTATACTTCAAAAGCTTGGAAAGATCGAGGAAATAGATGGAAGAGAAATCTATATTCCTAATAATCCCAATCAGAAAGTTATTGGGGTTATAGATCATGCGCTGCTTCTCAAATTAGAAGAAGGTAGGAAAATAAAGGAAGAAATTGATTTAACATCTTCTTATATGGTAACGCTTAAGCGTAAATATCGAATATCTTGATTTATGATTATGCAGCAAAATAGAGAATCATCTTCTATGGATAGAAGAAAGGCTGATTTATCTGAACCAGGTTTAAATGATATTATGGCTTCAAGTGCTCCTGTAAACGATAGCGATGTAACCTTACAAATATTTTATCCTGCTAGAGAAAAACTTTCTACTTGTAGAGGATATAAAATATTAGGTGAAAATGGAGGAGGATTAAGAGACACATATAGAGGGTTGATTATAAGTAAAAATCGATATGGAATTGCTAATCAAGTCTTAAATTGTGGATTTTATGGCTCCGTAGGTTGGTGAACGGAATTACCTTTACCTGAACAAATTACTGATATAAAATTAATTAGAGAACCTTCTCTAAATATTCCGTGTAAAACAAAACGTATTATACAACAAGATTTATCAGAAAATGATATAGATAAAAAGATAATAAGAACTAATACTGAATATACGTTTTAATTATGGAATTGCCAAAATCTAAACTACCTGCAGAAACACAAGATCCGAGAAATTTAATTATATTCTCAAAAGTTAAACAAGGAAAAAGTTCAGCTCTTGCAGAACTTCCCAATAACTTGATGCTTGATACTGAAGGTGGATTAGCATATATTGAAGCACTTAAAGTTAGAGTAACGTCTGTAAAAGATATTAAAGAAGTTTGTCAAGAAGTAATTAAAGCTGGAAAACCTTACGATTTTATTACAATTGATACAGTTACAGCGTTAGAAGATATAGTTAAACCTTTAGCATTACATCTGTATAAACAAACTCCTGCTGGAGAGAAGTTTACTGGTACCGACGTTATTGACGCGGCAATGGGAGCTGGGTATAAATTTATGAGAGATGCTTTAGAGCAAGTTATTAATATGGTTGCTAAGTGTACTCGAAATGTAATACTTGTCTGTCATGCTAAAGATGCAGCTATTGCAAATAGTGATTTAACAGCGAAGCAAATTGACCTGTTAGGTAAAACAGGACGTATTTTAGCTTCTAAAAGCGATGCAATTGGGTTAACTTAAAAATGCCCCTTTAATTAGTAATAATTATCGAAAACCTCGTATATGCTGGAAACTCCTTAGAGCTTAATCTACCAAAGGGTAAAAATGATTAAGATTGGACAATCAGCAGGCGATTAAAATAGCCTCAACGACTACAAGGAGGGTTCCTAAAATTAGGAATATGATATAGTCTAATCTCGAACCAAAAACATGAATAAAAAATATTATAAAAATCACATATGTAAGCATTGTGGAAAAATTTTTTATGGGAGAGGCACATTATGTCGTAAACATGCTACACAACTACAACAATATGGAAAGTTTCTTGATTCAAATCCTAGAAGCAAGTACGATCCAAACGAAATAATTTTACATAAAAATTATGCCGAAATTGTTACATATAATATTAATAATGAACCTCTTCATAAATTTAAAATAGATTTAGAAGATATAAATAGAGTTAGTTTATATAAATGGCATTCTACTAAACCTACGAAATCTACTCAACTAATATATCTTGTAAGTAATGACGTTGGTTATTATCATAGATATATAATGGATGCAAAACCAGGGCAAATGATTGATCACATTAATTTAAATACATTTGATAATCGAAAATCTAATCTTAGATTTGCAAATCAAACTGTACAGAACCATAATCAACATTGTCGAGAGAATACACGTTTTGATATTAAAGGGATCGATCAACATTCTGATATAAATAGAACAAAACGTTTTATGGCTAGGTTTGCCATAAAAGGTAAAACATATCGCAGCCCTTGGTTTATTACATATGAAGAAGCTGTTTTTGCAAGATATTTATTAGAGCAATTATCTCCTGTGCAAGTCATTAACGGAGAAATGCAAAAGTATATTAATAAATTATCTTATAAACAAAAAGAGCCTATTATTAATTGGTTCAAAAATAGGTTTAAAAACCGAGTATAAATGATTTGTATCGCGATGATGAATCTAACACTATTTTAAGCTTCAATACTAATGATAAATTTGTTGAATGTGGAGCAAGACCTGCTCATCTTAGAAATAAAGATATTGTTTTAGGTAAATATCAAGAAGATGGAACAGTTGTTTATGATTGGACCCAAATTTATCCTTCGTTAAGAAATGCTTAAAATATCATTTGATTTTGATGAAACAACTAAAAAGGTATCAAATTTAACTGTTACTAATTCGACTTCTGTTACTGTTAAACGAGATACTACTGGAAAAGCTATTGTAGAAGTTACTGCAAATAAATTAATTATTTCAGATACTGCTTTAGCTTTCCTGGATGCTAATCCTGAAGATAGAATATCTATCAATTATTTTCAGGAATCAAAAGAAAAAACATTTCCTGTAATTGCTAAATCTGAATATTTTACAGATAAAAAAGCAGGAAATAAATTAACAAAATCTAATACTGTGTCTTTTAGAGGAAATCAAAGGACAATATTATTAGAATATGGAACTGTTTTTGAATTACAACCATTTAAAGAACATATATTTAAACTAGTTCCTTTGAACGATAGTGATTCAGAAATAGTTTCAGAAGAATTAAAAGATGAAGAAATTGAGTTAGAAGATATCGCAAACGAAATTATTACTAACTCTACAGTTTCTGATGAAGAAGATTCTCTTCCGTTTTAATTAATACAGAAAAATTAATAAATTATTATAAATTAATATAACTATGGGAAATATGTTTGATATGGGTGCAGTTGCGACTGCACGAGTGGTAGAAAATAATCGTCTTAAATGTGGAATTCATGATGTAATATTTAAAGGGATTGAACGTGGAGAGGACTTTGGTCCTAATGCAGTAGGTACTATTGATATTCATTTTGAAGCTGTAGACGGTTCTGGTATTTTCGATGATAAGATGTTTGAACCAACTTCGGCTGAACGTAAGACTACAACTGATCGTAATGGAGTTGAACGTGAACAGGCTTCTCCTGCTGAACAATTTATGGCTAAATGTAAACAACTTATTATGGCCTTGAATCCTGAAGCTGGTGAAAAAATTGAAAAAGGAGAGGCTCAGTTTAAAGCAAGTTCGTTTGATGGTATCGTAAAACTTTTGAAAAAGATTCTCGATTCAAAAGTTGGTACACAAACTCAAATTAAACTGCTTCCAAATAAAAATGGATATGCAAGTCTTCCTAGTTATGTAGCTAGTATTAATAAAGAGGGGATTGTTTATATTAGTTCTAAAGTAATTGGCAAGGATTTGACTCTTTCTTCATATGAAATGTCTCGAATTCAAGCTGCTGCCACTGCAACTCCAACAAATATGACAAAATCTGATAATGTACTAAGTGATATGAAATCAGATTTTGGAGCAGCAGATGTAAATGAAGATGATGACCTTCCCTTCTAGTATTTAAATATATTTAGTGAATTATACATTAGAACCGACAGTTACCAAAGAATTGATTTTATCAAAAGTGCGAGAAGAAACTCTAATGGAGCATTATTTAGGTATTCCTGTCAAAAAAGGCTTATTTAAGTCTCCACTTAGAGTTGATTCTCGTCCAACTTGTGCTTTTTACAGAAATAAAAACGGTACAATTATCTTTAAAGATTTTCGAGGAGATTTTTCTGGAGATTGTGTATCGGTAGTAATGTATAAATTTGGCTGCTCTTTTTACAAAGCATTACAAATAATTGCAAATGATTTTGGAATAATCTCTAGAAAAGATTTAACTATTAATCCATCAAAAATTAAGAAATATTCTGAAACGAAGTTTGAAGATAAAGGCAATACTATTATTCAAGTAGAGTTAAAAGATTGAAATAGATTTGAATTAGATTGGTGACAATCGTTTGGAATCTCGCAGGAAACTTTAAAGAAATTTAGAGTTTACTCATGTAAAAATGTGTTTTTAAATGGAGAAATATTTCACTTATATAAAGAAAACCAGCTAGTATTTGGATATTTTGGAGGAATAAAAGATGATATAGAACAATGAAGAATCTACTATCCAGGTAATAGAAAATATAAGTTTATTTCTAATTGAAAACAAATTCAATTACAAGGTGCTAAACAACTTCCAAGAAATGGTGGAGAATATTTAGTTATTACAAAATCTCTAAAAGATGTAATGACTATATATGAATGTAGTAATCTTCCAGCTATTGCTCCAATTTCTGAAAACTGTTTTATAACTGATTCCCAATATCAACGTTTAAAAGCTAAGTTTAAGAAAATTGTTTTATTCTATGATTCGGACATTGCTGGGATTTCTAGTATGAATAAGATTAGAAAAAAATATCCAGATTTATTTATTATATTTATTCCGAGAAAGTATCATTGTAAAGATATTTCAGATTTTTATAAAAAGTACGGATTAGATAAAACAATTAATTTAATTAATATAGCAAAACAATATATTGATGAAGAAGACAGTATCAGAAGAAATAAAACCAAAGAGGAAACGATCTAAAGGATATTCTAGAGTCAAAGGACATTCGTATGAAATTAGAATAGCTAAAGAGTTAAGAGAACTAGGATTTACTGGAATAGTAACTTCAAGATCTGAAAGTAAAAGAGCAGATGATAATAAACAGGATTTAATTGATACAGAACAAAAACTACCTTTAGGAATACAACTAAAATGTGTACAAAATACTCCTAGTTATTTTAAGATTAGAGAAGAATCATCTATTAATAACGAAGATTTCGTATTAATCTGAAATAAACAGGAAAAGAAGGAAATAAATATTTGTTCTGTTGGAGAAGCTGTTATTATGGATAAGAAACTATTTTATAAGCTTATTAAAAAATATTATTTGTAAACTAAATAGGAGATCTTTTGATCTCCTATTTTATTTTATTAAAATATAAAAATTATTATTCAATCTTTTGGAGATATTATAACTAGTACTGAAACCTTTTGTATAAGTAACGGTTCAACTAGTGATCTACAATTACTTATTGATACTATTTTAAAGGTTTATGGTATAAATAATTCATCGATTATTGTTAAAGAAATAGTTGATTATGATTCATTAAGTGATTTGTCTAGTGGCCAGATAGAAACTCTAGCTGAAATTGTCTATGAAAATTCTGGTATTGATTCTAATATTTTTCTAGAATATGCTCGTTTAGGCAAATGGAATCTACTTGAAAATATGCTCTCAAATGTAGGTAGTAGTCTTTTAGAAATGGCTAAAATATATAATGATACTGTACAGTACGGTTTAATTTTTACTCGTTATACAATTGAAACTACTATACCTAATACAGATGCATTAAAAGAGCAAATTGAAAATTTGTCAGATTTATTTAGTTTCGGAGAATATGAATACTAAAATTTTATTTGAATTTAATATTCAATCTATAACTGATATTATTACAAATAGTTCTAGCGAATTATTTGTATTTAAAAATAGAGAGCTTGAAGATTTAGTATTAATTCTTTCTTTAATTCATCCTTGTTGGAACCTAGAATATAATGAACCAATACAGGTTAATAGAATGCGTGATGATGAATTAGCTACGTATTTAGAATGGATATATGGTGGATCAGATTTTGATTATGAAATTAGAAATATTCCTATTACTAAAGAAAATACAAAACGTACAGGAGTTGCTAAACATTTTGGATTAAAACCAAAATTTGTTTATGAAGATTACGAAAATTGGGATCCTAATATAAATAAACTTAGTCTTAAATATCTGCCTGAAGGTTTAAGAACAATTCGAGCAATGATTCCTGATACTACCTTTGCAATGTATTCTAAAAACGATAATCCTACATGGGAATATCAAGAAAAATTTGAACGACTTGGTAAACGTTATCATCTAAGTTAAAATGAAAATAATTATTTTAAAAACTCAATCTTTCTCGGATATTATTACAAATAGTAGTAGTGAATTATTTGTGGTTAAAGGAGATAGATACAGCAGTGCGTTTGAAGATTTTTTATATGTAGAAAATATAGGAGACCTTCAGCGGTATCTTGAACAAAAAGAAATACTCTTACCTGAAATAAGAAAATATCTTAAAAATCCACCTAAAACAACATGTGATGGGCTTGATATAGATGACTATCGAAATGCACTACGAGAAGCAATTAAAAACAATGATTTAGATAAGTATAAAGATTGTTCTTTTATAGTTTTAGAGGATCATATGGATTATGAAACATGGCAGGCTATAAGAGATTCTTTATATCCGAATATATACTATGAAAGTTGGCATTAATATTCAGTCTTATGTTGATGTAATTACTAATTCATCAACTACTGTGTTTTGCTCTATAGAAAGTGATTTTGAGACAATAATTCAAAATATTGAAGATTATTTAAATTCTTTTCTTCCATTTAAAGTTAAATATCATAGGCCGTGTATTATTAAAACATATTCAATTACATTTGAAGTGGAATATGGAGAAAATCAAGAACTTACTGAAAATATATGTGCACTAATTGACCAATTGCTTTCTGAGCATTTTCCGAATGGAGGATATATTGTAACAAGTGGATATGAATATAATTAATATATAAAGTATTACTGATATAGTTACAAATAGCAGTACAGAGGTATTTATTCGTATAAAGGAAACTGCTATTAACACAGTTAAGGAGCTTATTAATAATCTTCTTAAAATAAGTGGATCTACACTTCAAGCAGATGATTTATTTACAATTGAAATATTATACGATGATAGTTCAGATTTAATGGTTACTCCAAAACAAGATACAACAGAGTGTATTGAAGCGGCGGTAATTCTTTCTTCTTTAAGGAGTTTATTTAACTATGAAGTATATGAAGATCGGTAAATTAATTCCAATTCAAAGCTATTCAGATATTATAACTAATAGTTCATCTGAATTATTTTGTACTATAACTTCTGAAAAACATCTTAAAGAAATATATGAGATATTAGATAGTATCGTTGGATATAGGCAGGAACCAGAAATAGATGTTTGTATTGATTACTGTTCTAAATCTAACATCGAAGAATCAGAACTAAAAAGTCAGTTTTATAAAGAATTGCCAGATAAATGGATTGAAGTAGATTATCCTTATTGTAAGAATTCAGTAAAAGAATTTTATATTTCTGGTTTCGAAGGAATTTTAAATAAGAAAATAGGTAAAGCAAATTATAAAATTAGATATTATTTGAGAGATTAAATTATGAAAGATTGGACAAATTGGGGAATTAAAAGAAGAGTATTTTCAGATAAAAATTATAATGCAATATGGTATAATCTCAAAACACTCCGATTAGGAACAGGACAGGCTAGCGAACTTGATTATCCTGAGTTTTATGATATTGGAATTAATACTAAGTGTAATCTTAATTGTCCAATGTGTTATGTTAGTGCTAAAAGTTCGGGAATAAACTATACCGATATTTGTGAAAAGGCTAAATTCTTTTTTGGACAAATGACAGAAAATGAAAGGCCATTTCAAGTAGCAATTGGTTCAACAGGCGAACCAAGTTTGCACGAAAGCTTCTGTGAATTTCTTGAAACGTTGTTTTACTTAGGAATTGTTCCAAACTATACAACGAACGGTATTACTATAGCAGAAGACTCTGATCTTAGTACTAAAATACTTAACTATACCTCTCGTTTTGTTGGAGGAGTTGCTGTTTCTGCTAATGAGTGGTCAGAACATATTAGTAAAGCATGGAGGAGAGCTATATATAAATTAGATACTTTTGGGAATACAAATATTAATATTCACTATATTATCAAAGATATTGAAAGTGTTAATAAATTCTTGAATATTTATAAAGAATTTAAATATACAGTATTATACTTTGTGTTACTACCTCTTATGCCATCTGGTAGATCAAAAGAAAAATATAGTGAAGATGTATTTGAATATTTACTTCAACAAGATTTAGATTGGGGTAAAATTGCATTTGGTGCACATTTTTATAATTCGTTACTCAATCAAAATAAAATTAAATGCTATTTATATCCTCCTGAGAGTCTATCTAAAAATCTTCTTTTAGACAATACTATTAAAGTAACGCCATCGTCATTTAACTTAAATCCTATAAAAGAAATTAAATATGAACACATGTAAAGTTACATTTGAAAATTCAAATGGGCAACAAGTTATTGTAATACTCTCTTTAAATAAAGAAAAGAACGAACTTGATATGAAACTTGGATTTTCTCCAAAAGTTGATCCTCATACCGATCTCGGATTAGCTGGACAATTTGCAGATATTTTCTGTAAAGCTCTTGGAGCTAATAACGAATCTACTCCATCTGAAAAACAACAATAATATATTATACTTAAGTCCGCGTTAGACCTTTTTAACGCGGACTATTTATAATCTTTTAATATGAATAATCAATCTGTTCAAAAACCATTAAATTTTATTTCAGATACGCTTGCTTCTTATTTATCACAAATTACAGAATGATTTGATGATGAAATAGCTACTGAATTACTAACTATTAAAGCATTTTCATCTATTTCGGAAATGTGAGGTAAAGCAGAATTAGCTAGTAGAATTACCGATTATGCATGTTATCTAGATTTTGATCCTAATGCATTTATGTTAAGTTTTTTACCTAAAGGTAAAAATTTAGTTTATTCGAATGGCAATTTAACTAAAAAGAACTGAATATCTGGGAAAATATCTAGAGTTTTACATAAAATACTTATTAAGCAATATACAGATCATAGTTATGAGATATTTAATAATCACTTAAAAGCAATTGTATTAGGTGCAGATTATAAATGAAATATTGTAACAGGAAAAGATATTGCGTATTGATATGATGAAACCCATTATAATAGATCAGGAGGAGGTACATTAAGTAATAGTTGTATGCGTCACATAGACAGTCAAGATTGGTTTGAAATATATACTAGTAATCCATATTGTTCTATGTTGATTTTAACTAAATACAATCGATTAGTTGGAAGAGCTCTACTATGAACTATAGATAATAATGTTTATATGGATAGAGTTTATTATTCTGCAGATGAAATTTATTCTAAATTTATTCAATATGCCAAAAAGAATAAATGAAGAATAAGATACGATAATAGTTTACTTAGCGATGAAGAAGATTGTTTTTTTAAATATTTAGATGATGAGAAAACATGGCAATATGAGTATTCTGAATTGAAAATACCCGTAAAATCAGATTATGATTGATTTCCATACTTAGATTCTTTTCGTTATTTTTATCGTTTAGAAGGTCATTCTTATTTAAGTAATGTTTATAATGATAATTTAAAAGATTGTATTAGGTTTTTATCAGATTCTGATGGAAGTTATACTTCTTATAACACTTGTTGTTGCTGCGGAACTCATATATTATCTGATGAAGGTGTGTGATCAGATTATTTAGATGATTATTTGTGTGAGAATTGTGCTACTTATAGTGAATATCAAGATTCTTATATTGCAATAGATACTGCAGTAAAAGTTTTTTATGATAGATCTTTTGACATATACGACTATGTTGATCAAGATTATGTTGATGTAGCGTTTGATAGTTTTGCAAATATAGGTGACGATTGGTTTTTTATTGATAATGAAGAAATGATAAAAATTGATGATAATTGGTATTGGATAGACGAATGTGAATGTGATGAAAACGGAGAATATAAACCTATAGAATAACATGGATATTAGATACGATTTAGTTCCAACTCACGGTATTAAAGAAATTTCTAAAATACTTACTCATAAATTAAGTAAATATAATAAAAATCAATGGAAGTATGGAATGAGTTGGACAGAAGTATTATCTTCTCTTAAAAAGCATTTAAATGAGTTTGAATTAGGAAAGGATTATGTAGATATTAACGAAAAGTTACTACATATTGCAGAAGTTGCAACTAATGCACTTATTCTTTGTGAATTTTATCATATTTATCCTCAGGGCGATGATAGAATAATTGCACCAGTAGTTAAACCATGTGTTGCCTTAGATCTAGATGATTGTGTATTCGATTTCTTAGGATCATATACTAAACGCTTTGGAGTTAATATTTCAGATTATTGGAATGGAGATTATAATATGTCAGAAAACTTAAAAACACTTAAGGAAGATAAGGATTTTTGGATTAATATGCCTATTATAAATCGTCCAACATTTGAAGTAGATTATTATGTAACTGCTCGATCAATTCCTATTGAATGGACTCAAGAAGCTATTCAGCGTAACAATTTACCTAAAGCAAAAATATACACTTTACCTTGGAATGTATCTAAAATCAATACATTAAAAGAACTTAAAGTAGATATTATGATTGACGATAAAGCTGAAACATTTAAGGAATGTCTTAGTAATGGGATTTTTTGTTACTTAATGGATGCTCCTCATAATAGATACTATGATGTTGGACATCATAGAATATA